>SXGS01196627.1_pt1 | contig 25436 bp, 23 predicted proteins | sample 3174681 | NCBI WGS metagenome assembly SXGS01 (sample SAMN11356861, study PRJNA531348) | freshwater metagenome | isolation source: freshwater sample F1-80 | place: China: Fuxian Lake, Yuxi | collected 2017-12-25 | reverse complement strand
CCGCCCAGTGGCACATCCACAACGGCGGTCTTCCAGGTCATCCAGGCAGCCAGGGCGCGCACCGTGTCGATGGTTTCATCCGGATGAAAGCGGATGCCGCCCTTGGTGGGGCCGCGCGCATCGTTGTACTGCACGCGAGAACCGTGGAAGATGCGGGTGCTGCCATCATCCATGCGCACGGGCACGGTCACTGTCAACTCGCGCTGCGGCCAGCGCAGCATTTGGTGTGTGGCATCATCCAGATTCAGGATGGCGGCAGCTTCGTCCAGTTTTTGCTGGGCAAGTGCAAACGGGTTCAAGGTTTCAGTCAATTGGGTGCCTCCGCAGGCTGGGCGGGTGTAAAACCCCCGCCGCAAGTGGGCTTTATTCTAATACAGGCTGGCAGTGTCCGGAGTAAAAAACTATGTGTTTAGGCTGGAGGAGTTCTTGTAAGCACAAAGCTTTGAGTTGTAATTTTTCTGGACTCTTAAATCGGCGTGTTCATATTTCTGATGCTATATCAAGTGGGCTCGGTCATTTGCAACCCCCACAATTTTATATGTGTGCTGTTCCAGTTAGAGGTTTTCGTTGTGTAAACAACTAGAGTCCAGCACAAATAATTATCGAGCGAACAGGAAAGAAACGGCTTATTTAGAGAAGTTATTCGGCCTCATGTTGCGTGTATCGTAGGCGAAAAAGTTGACTAAGATAAAGCACCAACATTAAATCCATCTGGTTTTAGTGGGCTATCGGGTGTAACCGCATAGTTGTGTAGGCAATGTACAATACTATTAATGGGTGGTGGGAGTTTTACCTTCTTATTTCATCTAACTAGTAGATATTTCTGCTGTCATATACGCAACAGTACTCCGCCCGTAAACCCGACTAAAACCGCATTTAAGCTATTTGGTGCAAATATCGCAGTTGCCTCGAGCGAGTTATTTGCCATGGGTTGCCATGGTTGGAATGTGCTACCTATGTCTGTCGACAAAAACACTCTACCTTCGTGAATTAGGATTAAGCCGTCCGCATTGGGGCATAGTCCAGATACTGTGCCATTAAGGCTGTCGTGACCCAGACGTTGCCAGTTAAGCCCACAGTCATATGATTGGTATAAACCATCATTTTCTGTGCCGGCATAAACAATCTGGTCCACGGAATAGGTCGGTGAAAAACTCAGGGTCAGAATTGTTCTAAAACCACAGGGCATTGCGATTTCCTTCCATGCCCGCCCACCATTTGTTGATCGGTAAATGCCGCTTTCTGTACCAGCTATAAGTAGCTCGTCTTTATTGAAAGTAGGTGAAATTGCTAGGTGGTGAACATTGAGGTCAAGAAGGCCGAAGTTCCACGCAACCCAAGTATTTCCTCGATCGATTGAGCACAACACGCCATCCTCCAATGTAGCTGCAAATATCATTCCGTCTTGGACAAAGTTCGGAGAAATCGCTAAGGCCGATATCGTGGGTGGCGGTGTTGGAAGGATAATGGAGGTCCAGCTTTTGCCATCATCTTGGGAACGTAGCATACCACCAGCAGCTCCTGCTAAAATGAGATGGTCATTGCGAAAATCTGGTGCGATTACTATTGATGTAATGGCTGCATTTAGATGATGTTGTTTTGTACTGTAAGCACTATACCAAGTCAGCCCGTTGTCATCCGACCGTTTCAATCCGGTTTGGCACGCTGCAAAGCACGGGGTTTTGGCTACTCCAAAGTCTGATGTTCCAGAGAATCCGTAGACATAATCCGAAGTGGGGTTGATTAAGGTTGTCATCTAAACTAGCTGCTAGTGTAGGAATCAGGTGGAAACTTTCGATGTACTATTACATCCACCGTAAGCGCGAGGGCTGCTGAGTGAATGGCTGAAGATAGTGCGCTTTTGATCACTGAACTGGCGTCGTACAAGCCACAGGCAGTCATGTTGGCAAGTCTGTTTCCTAAAATATCAAAACCATAACCGGTACCTGCCATGTTTATTTCAGACATTAACTCCGAGCTATTAAGACCCGCATTAGTTAGCATAACTCGCGTAGGGGCTTCAAGTGTCGTCATTAACATGCGACATGCGGTTCGCGTTATTTCATCGTCGCTGGCCACCAGTAGTTCGCCCAATAGTTTTCGGCAGTTAAGTAACACTACGCCACCCCCGGGGACCACGCCAGAACTAATTGCACCGCGAATTGCCAAAGCAGTGCGTTCAGCTAGTTTCTTTCGTGCGTGAATTTCCACCGCAGAATGGTCACCTACGGTCAGCGTCGCTATTCCCCCCATAAACCTGCCGATCCGAGCCCGGAGGCACCTTTGGTCTTCCTCGTCTTTTGCCAACAGAAAATTACTGCGCAGGTTAGTAATATGAGACCGCATTTTACGTGGATTACCACTGCCTCCAACGATTCCAAAGTAATCGTAATTAGCCCACGCACGGCGTGCGCGGCCAAAGTTTTGGACCGTAATTTTGTTGAGTTGGTCACCTATTATGCGTAACACCGGTGTTGCCCCAGTGAGAATTGCTAGGTCTTCAATACAGTCTTGCTGTTCTTTTGTGGTGCCTTCCGAGTTCTTTACTACTATAGCCTGAAGTGTTTCGCGATTGGATTTTATCAGCGACATTTCAAGGGCACGTTCAGATATTCGTGGTGCTACAATCATTAAATGAGTTACGCCTGCGCGAATTGATGTACTTAGAATTGTGGCTAGATCTTTGGGATCGTCAATTTCTATATCTGTGACTAGAACAGAAGAATTTTCATATAGAGTACGTTTGGCAGAGTGATCCTCCAACATGCTGCGGGAGACTAGGCCACCTTTCCAGGACATTCCGGTGGTGTATGCACGCTCCAACTTTGAGCCTGTCCCGGACCTAATGTCTACCCGCCCAAATTCGCCGACTATGTCGAATATTTCGCCAAGTATTTTTGCCAAGTCCTTATCGTGACATATAGTTTCCGCAAGTAAGGCTAGTTGTTCCTTTCCTGCCAATTTTGTAGTTTGAGCATCTATGTGGTTGAGAAGCTGAGGTGTGATATGTTCAAGGCGGCGCCGTAAAATCATCGCGTTGCCACCGTTGGATATATGTTTGATGCCTTCGTTGTATAGAGCTCGAAAGAGCACAGCTGCGGTGGCAGAACCATCACCAGTTTCCTTATGAAGTGACCAAAGCATTTGGCGTACATACATTGCGCCTACATCTTGTCCACGCTGAGGAAGTTGAATAATGCGTCGGGCTATCGTTGCGGCATCATCGAGTAGTTCAGGCGGTTTGCCGCGCTGGAAGAGTTCACTGACGGCCACGTTACGTGGCACTGGTCCCAGAGTTGTTTGGACTGCCTTGGTTAGTAGATTTGCTCCGGCTTGAAAACATCTCTGGGCTTCGGGCTGGAACACAATTTTAGGTATGCGCGGTTTTGGTTGCGGCGGTTTGGTTTGCTTAGTTTTGTGCTTTTTCGACAAAGAGGAGCTGCTCATCATAGAATGTAGAAAGTGTCAAATTTAATTGTGGTTACTAAAAAAATACTTATTGTGTTAGGATATGTGTTTTTGGCTCAGTTTCAGGCTAATTGTAACAGAAAGAAGTTACATATAAGGAATGTTAAAGGGACACTACGTGATTGTACTGTTGTATGCAGTTGTGGCATACTTCCGTTTATTTGTGTGACTTGTAGTGGTTTTTAGTTACTGCCCGAGGCAAGAGTTCCTATTGTGTGTTGTATTTATGTGGTGAAGAGTTGGGCGGTCTTTGCGTTATTGGGGCCTGACTGATCGTATTTCAGATGGCTATTGGGTTGGGAGCTCTTATTACTCAGTATTCGGGTGGGGGTAGGCGGGTGAATTTCAAGATACCTAGGGCCAGTGCTGCAAATCTGAGTGAAGTGGTACGGTTGGCACTTGCACGTGCAGACTTGGCAGTAAAGTTTTCGCGAAGTTATTGACGCAGTATGGGTGTAACGAGAAAAAATTACGGTACTTTGGCTACCGTGGCGGGTAAGGCAGTGTCGCACTAACATGGGGCCTACTGCTTCTCTGTGGGTGTTCTGCCAAGTGTAGTGTAACTGTTCCCAACGCGCTTAAGCTGCTCATAGAATTTGGTGTAAAAATCCGGTACGTCAAGTTGACGTACTCTTGTTCGACGTTGGAACATGTAGGTGTGTAAGTTCAGAAGGTTGTTCCTGCTGGGTTGGAATGCGCTGATGGCTGGGTGCTCAATAACGCTGCAGCAAGAGCCGTGCTAGTGGTGCTTGCGGGTTGAGTTTTTGAGCGATGCAGTGTGTTGATGTGAGGAGATGTAGCAACTTGCTCGGGCTCATTCGTAGGGTGTTCGTAAGATACGTTACTGTAGTACCTCCCTTTTGCGTAAAACGTTTCAATTGGACAGCTAATGAAAGCTTATTGTCAGATGACTAATTGTTTTACATAACTAGCTTCCAGACCGAAAGACACGTAGTGCGCACGGTTCTTTTCAATCCTAGTAAAAATATCGTCGAAGCCCGTTGGTGTGCTCTGCGAGTCAAAGTAAAGCCGACAACCGGTCACCTGAAACGGCGTTACCATTTCTTTACAACCGAATGGTACAGTTCTGGTGTGTGTTTCCCGAGGCGACTCTAAGATACAGCAACCCGTGCTATCTAGTATTTTCCAGATAGTGCCAGCTGCCCATTAATACCTAGGCGTGCACAGTTATGGATTATTGTCGGCGTTCGATTTCACCACTATTAGTACCCCCATTATGTGGGTGTATTGTCCAGTTGAGACATTTAAATGTAGTGGTCAAAACGAAACTGGGTCTGATATGGGTACCCAAAGTCTGAAGTCATGTTCGTCTATGGCACCCGAGATAACTGCGTTGGGTCGCATGTTGCGTGGTTGCGGTTTTTGATAGGGAATTCTTTCAGCAGTCTTGTGTCAGATTTGGTCGGTCTGTTTAGAAGCAAGAGACGATAGTTGTTACAGCAGTGATGGTATTTCTGCCGCCCGTCCGAGGCTGTGATGTCAATGGGTGCTTCTATGTTTTCATTCCAGTCATTACAATCCCCTCAATTAGTTCACGTTGGGCAATGAAATAGGTGATTATGACTGGAACAACCATAAATACCCCCAACACCATTAAGTAGTGTGTCCAATCTCGACCAGTGTCGAATCTTTGTAATGAATTCATGCCGAGGGCTAGCGTCCACACCTTACGCTTCGTTAGAAACATCAGAGGTTGCATAAAAGCATTCCAGTTTTCTAGTGCCGATAGTATGCCAACCACGACTACTGATGGTCGCGCGAGAGGTACCATAATTTGAAATATGATTCTCAGGCGGCCGGCTCCGTCTATCCTTGCTGCATCTTCAAGTTCGATTGGTATAGTACGAAAAAATTGTCGCAGTAGGAAAATAAAAAATGCCTCCCCGAAAAATGCAGGTACTATTAACGGTAGTAGGGTGTTGACCCACCCAATTTTTGAAAACATAACGTATATTGGTATCATTGTTACTACAAAGGGAAGTATCAATGAAGCGATCAAAACGGAAAATAATGCGTCTCGGCCCTTAAAATTTAGTCTGGCAAAGGCGTATGCGGCGAGCACTGAGCTCAGCAGCGTTCCAATGGTGGCAAAAAAAGTAATTAATAATGTGTTTTTGGCGTACAGAAACACGGGCACGGCGGTGAATACCTCGATATAGTTCTGCCAGCGAATTGGGTCTGGAATGAACTGCGGTGGAAACACATAGATCTTGGTTGGTTCTTTTAGTGATGATGTGATTAGCCAAAAGAACGGAAGAGTCATCATCAGACCACCACCGGCAAGGATGATAATTGTGGTAATCCTAATCAGGATATGTTGTTTTCGCATTTTATTCAGCCCCTGCGGTCTCGTAAAAAACCCATTTCCTTTGAAAGTAAAATAATATAACTGTGAGAAGCATAACCACAACAAACATTACCCATGCCATAGCGCTGGCGTAGCCATTCTTAAAGTAACCAAATGCATTGCGATATAAATATAGAACATAAAACAGTGCCGAATTTCCCGGTCCTGCCGGGTCACTTGTTGTTTGGCCACTAAAGAGAATATATGCAACTCCAAAGACTTGGAAGCTGCCGATAATTGTCATTATGAGCTGAAAAAATATTACTGAGGAAGTCATCGGTAGTGTAATGTTCCAGAATTTTACAAAGGTGGTTGCGCCATCAACTTCTGCTGCTTCATAGTAGGTTATCGGTACCCCTTTAATCGCAGCTAGAAATATCAGTACCCCGCTGCCGAGGGCCCACAGTTGGATGAGGACTACTGCTGGGATTATCCAGTTTGGGTCGGTAAGCCAACCTGGTGTTGGCAAGCCGATAAGCCGTAAGGGATAATTAATTGGGCCAAAATTTGGATTTAGTGCCCAGCGCCATACGACTGCACTTGCCACTCCGGGAACGAGCGACGGTAAATACCACATAGTGCGGTAGATGGAAATCCCGCGGACATTTTGGCTCATAAGGAGAGCAATTCCATACGCGATTACTAACGAAAGTGGAATGAATAGAAAGGTGTAGTTCAGCGTGACAGTTACTGATTTTAACCAGAATTTGTCTTCGGCCATCATTGCGTAGTTGCTAACGCCCGTCCATTTTGGACTGCTGATGATGTCGTAGTCAGTAAAACTTAAGGCGAGGCTTGCAAGTACTGGCCCCACTTTAAACAGTAATAGCCCCAGAATTGTTGGTGTTACCAGTACCCAGCCCCAAAAGGTTTCTTCGGTCAGGCGGCGGCTACGAGATAGTTGTTTGGGCTGTAATGTCGAATGTATGTGCTTAACTGTCACTGGGTGGTTGGTTTCGTACTGGGATATGAATATGGGCTTGAGTCATAACTTTGCAGTAATATAGTTTGAGTGAGTTGTGTTGTACGCAGGTTTGGAGACAGTAGCTAAGATTGAAGGGCTGTGCCCCATGATTTTTAGTCGGTGCGTGTATTGCCGCGGGAAATGATTTTCATTGGAGTAAACCCCCGCTTATGAGGTGCTAGGGCTGCTTGTGCACAGTCAAGCAGCCCTAGGCTAGGCGACGTTAGCTCTTTGGTACTTCTCCGGTTGCCAGAACTGCTTCAGCCAAGGGGCGCAATTCAGGCGCAATATCCTCCCAGCGCTTTTTGCCCATCCATAAATCGTCCATATACGGTCCCCATAGATCAATTTGGAATTGATAGTAACCATTCCAAAATGAATTAATCTTGTCACCGGGCCAGCGATAAGATTCTTTGTTTTCGTACACATCAAAAACCAACTGGCGTTCGGCAGCAGTCGGGGGTGTTTTACCGTTGAGGTAATCGCTGCGAAGTGATTTGTGCGTCGGCTGAAGCTGTCCGCGGTCTACAATGATCTTCTGCCCAATCGGATCGGCGGTGCAGAAATATATGAAATCAAATGCTTCCTGCTTGTGGTTGCTTGTGGTGTTTATACACATTGGCGAAAACTGTCCATAGGATGTCTTTTGCTTGCTGTATGGTACCTGTACCATTCCAAGATTAATTCCGGCTGCTACGGTTTCTCCGATAGACCAGGCGCCTGCATGTTCCATGGCTACATTTCCTGACGCTAGAACTATTTCCTGAGCGTTCTGGTATTTGGGGCTGGGCGAAACGTAGTGTTTTATTCCTAAATCCGCAAGCCAGTTCATTGCTTCGCTGAATTCGGGTGTGTCAATTGGCATGGACATGTCTGCATCGATAATTTCGGCGCCGTTGGACCAAATATAAGTTTGTCGCCCATGCCCTTGATTTGGCAGCAATCCGTACTGCACGACTGTGGTTGGATCGAAACCAGAGTCATTTGGTGTTTTGCCATTTAAGTCAAAGGTCAATTGTTTAGCTGTTTTAATCAGGTCGTCCCACGTCATCCATTTGCTAGGATCTGGTTGCGGTACTTTGGCCTTGTCAAACAAGTCTTTGTTGTAAAAAAGGAGTAAAGCGCCACTATCCCACGGAATCCCCCAAACCTTCCCGTCGAAAGTTTGGCAACTAAAGTAATTTTCAGTGAAGTCAGCAAGGTTAAATTCCGGTTTAGCGGCTAGAAAATCATCGATCGGTTCCACCACGCCTTTCCGAGCGAGCATGCCCGTGGTCCGGACTGAATCGAACCAGCAGTCTGGTCCGGTGCCCGCGGCAATCATCATTAGCAGCGCTTCCTGATGGGAATATCCTGCTACTGAGTTGAGTTCAAACTCATATTCTGGGTGGGTCTTTTTAAACTCGGCAATTTGGAGGTCCATTGTTTGGAAGACATATTCGCCACCGCGGTTAAAAAAGTTTAGATTCACTGGCGCCTTTACCGGTGGTGTATCGGTCACTACCGGTGCACTCATGGCTGTTGGTGCTGCTAACATAACTTCTCTTGTTACTTCGACCTCCTTTATTTGCACTACTGCAGCGGGTGTACAGGCGGCAAGTACTGTTGTGCCTGCCATCATTTTTGCAGCTACCCGCAGGAATTCCCGTCGATTTGTCGTTTTCATAAATAGTCTCCGTGTTATTCGAAAGTATGGATCTGAGAATTTCTTACACCGATATACTTGTTGATTGTTCTATTTCATTGTTTTTCCTTTTATGTGATGATATACTCCAATGCTATTTACTGTGTCTCCAATAAATTTGACTTTATTAATTGCGCTTCGAGTTGTGTAAGTTCCTGCTTGGTTAATTCGCGCATTGGTGACCGGACCCGGCCCGCTGATATCCCCCTTAATTGAAGGCTTGCTTTATAGAATGCCGTCGTGCTCCCGCCGTGATGGAGTTGAACAATCGAATTTACTACTAACTGAAGGTCTTGGGCACGTTTTAGGTTTCCATCTTTGAACGCATGAAATAATTTAATAAACGGTTCGGGAAAAGCATTTGCGTTGCCCGAGATCTGCGCATGGCTTCCAAATACCAAGCCACCAAGCATTAACTCGTCTACCCCCATACAGGACGTGAATTTGGGCCCACCTGTTTTCACGTATTCTTGGAACTTCACCAAATCATCGTTACTAGATTTGATACCTGCTATATTCGGTGCTGCTATCAAAAGGCGTTGAAGCAAGACTGGAGAAATGTCGTTTTTGGTGTTTCCCGGAAATGCGTAGAGCAGAACTGGAGTTTCCCGCACTGAATTGCAAATTTCAACGAAATGGTTGAAAAGTTGGTCATCATTAAGAGTAAAGAAATATGGCACAATCACCGAAATAAAGTCCACACCAGTTTTTTGCGCATGTCTTGATAACTCTACAGTGCTCCAGGTGTCAATACAACCGGTGTGAGCAATTGTTGTTACCCGACCTTTTACTTGCCGTACAATGGCTTCGAGTAATTGTTTTCTCTCTTCTAAACGGAGGAGCATTCCTTCGCCCGTGGTGCCGCCAATCATCACGGCGCTTACCCCCTTAGTGATCACAAACTCAATCACCTGTGATAGGTGCGAGTATTCAATTTCGTTATTGTGGTTAAAGGGTGTGACTAGTGGTACAACAATGCCAGTTAATTGTGTGGACACTTATGAACCTCCCTGTAACTTTATTAGACTTACTCCGTCGCAGTTTAACATACTTTTTCGAATGATGTAACCCAGTAACTCGTAGTTTTCTTGCTTTTCCTGTGTTTTGTAGCTCAAAGTACGGGTACCGGTGTATTTGAGAAAAAATAACCGGCTGTACTAAAGGGTATTATCCCTATATCCGCCCGTGTTTTCCGCTTTGAGTGATTTGAAGCGCAAATATTCTTGTTATGGCGTCCAAAGTGTGGCTGCGATATACCTCTCGGTTTCTGCTTGCTCATTAAAGTAGTAAGTTGTGACTATGATCCCATCCGAGCGTTGTATGGTGCGTGGATAGCCCAGATCTGAACTGCCACCGTCGTCTCTCAGGATTATAACCTTACCCCAGGTTATACCCCCGTCATCGCTTAATCGTGCGCGAATACCAAACGGAGCAGACCGGTATCCATAAGTTAGGCAAATTCGGCCGTCATGTAATTTGATCATTGCAGGGGGATTTCCGCCTGAACCCGCGTCTGGCACAGGTCGGTTGAGATGGTGCCAGGTTGCACCGTTGTCCTTGGACTCGAATAAATCTATCCAAGTTGGAACCTCTTCAAAAACTCCAACAGCTACACTGCATCGGATGGCGGTTAGGAGTGTTGTTGCGTCTAGACGGACACTAGACGGCATTATCAAGTGATTATCAGGCGATGTCTCGACCCACGAAACAAAATTTATTGTTGCTCCGCCATCACTAGTCTTAGCAAGCAGAACTCCCAAGCCTTCATCTCCGTTGTCACGCGCAGCCGTAAGAAAAAATAAACATTCATGCGGTGAGTTCACAATGTAGTCTGTGCGTGCTTCAATACCTGGCTGGCCAAACATGGGAATTGAGTAGGGCCCATTCCAAGTTTTGGCCCGGTCTTCTGAGGTGTAGAACCACGCTATAGTGCCGGTTCCAAAGCCAGTACGAGCGCACATGAGAGCGAAATCGGGATGAGTGAAATTTATTCCGCCACTGCACGGGCTGGGTAGCACTTCCATTCCCAGTTCAACTGCTTTTTGAACTCTTAATTCTGCAATCATATGCTCATCGGCAGAAAACCCCCGTTGGCCTGGGGATGCCGCAGGAGTAGTGATAGTCTTCCAAGTTTTTCCCCCATCGAGACTGCGTGATTGGAGGGGGTATGCCGGCAAGTCATGCGTGCGTGCGTGGAACCCGGCACGTGCCAGATGCGTGCACTGCGTAAAACCTACTACTATTTCATTTCCCCATGCCCACATACCATAATTTGCCGGCCAACCAGCAAATTTTCCTGTTTCGCGGTAAACAATCACATGTTCTTTATGCACTATATCGTCTCCTTGAAATTGGTCTTATAAATCCAAATCTCTGAAATTTCGTGCCCTGCACCAAGTCCTCCTTTGCCTGGCTCACGATACCACTTTAGCCGCAACTCTCCCTGGCATGTCGCTTCCCAAGGAATTTGAAACTTCATTGGGGCGCGTGGAGAAGCTTTTAGTATAAACGGGTGTATCTCAATTGTGTCCGAGGCAGAAAGCCGAATTTTAATATCCGGTTCGGTATCCGAATACACTAATTTTATTTGATAATTTGCATTTTTGTCAAGTACCGGAAAAAACAAACAGAAAGGATTATCGTTTAGCGCACCTGTAAAGCCTCGCCATGACTTTCGGATTGGATTCGGATCCTTCCAGTATGGGAAGCGGCGATGGGGTGATCTATAAAACCCGGGGTCATCATCATATTTCAATTGGTTTTCGATAAACGGGCATTGGTAGGCGTTGCTAAGATCTAAATAATAGCCGTTTTCCCCGGGGTGTTTCCAGTTCACAAGCAACTCGACTTGGTCCAGTCGATCTTGCTCATCTGTAACAGCACGAATCTGCCCAAACTCATGGGTAAGCCATGGGCGATCATTCAAGGGAAAATCTAGTCCATCCAAATTAGCGCCGCGTGTTTCTGATTGGGCTGCGTAGCGGAGAACGCTCAATTGCATGTGAGCGCTCTGGAACAATGCTTCGGCTAACTGGTGGATGCGTAATTTCCAGCTGGTCGACACGGGTTGCACGACCGCCTGTGCTAAAACCGTATCCGCTAAATCTAGCGCTTGAAGTGCGCCAAGTTCTTTGGCTTGCACCAGATAATCCATAGCCCGCATTTCCAGTGATGTTTCATATAACAGCCTGTGACACGTGTAGGCGTCATAATAGGCGCGGTAGAGAGCCTGCTGGAACCTCCAGTTCTTATGAATCTGTGGCGACGCTAAAGTTTCCATGGCTTGGAACTGATGCAATGTAACATCGATGGTGGTGTTTGCGGCTAACGGACCTTTCCAGTTCTGCTCTAGCGCAAGAAGACCAATCGTAAATGCGGTCGCAAACTGTTCTCCAATGAAGAGTCTGCTATACTGCCTCAAGATTTCGACGATGTCCTGAGATGGGTCCCAGCCCAATGCGCTCCAGATGAACTTGTTGACATCGTCGTTACATCCTTCTGAGTAGGTAATAAACCCTATTGTGTATTCTTTCATCTCACCAAAGATCATAGCTTGCGCTCGGGGACGAGGATTGATGGTTTCCCTGCCTTCCGTCAACGCAAACGCAATATCCCAATCTGGTACGGGATACTGGCAATCCAAGCTGTGGGTAATATCGGGATAATTTCGGATCAGAAATTGAGCAGGCACTAGCCCACGAAATTCCCGAATGGTCATGTGAATCCAGGGGCCGTATACGACTCCGTATAGCCAGCCTGGTTGGGTTTCTATAAGGATAGTAATAAATTCATCCATCCAATCGCGATTAAATCCTTGCGGAGAGATCCACATTTGGGCGTCTGGGTGATATTTACGTAATAAATTCGTTTGTTTTTGTAGCATTGCCAGTAAGTGCTTGGGGCGGCTGTTGCCAGGATCACCACCCGGAACCATGACTGCACTGATGCGCGGCAGGCTTTTGTAAATCTGTTCCCATTCGTTGAGCGCAAATTGCACTGTATCTGGTCTTGAATAGTCATCATCAAGCGCCGGGTACCAGATCCACACATCTAGACCGTAGTCATCCGCTATTTTCGACATACCTACCATCATGGCTAGTGGAGGGAGTGGAAAGTGAATGCTGTCTACAAGATCATCTGAACGGGGCGGAATTAACTCAATGGCATTGGTTCCAAAAAGCGCTAACTCACGAATATAACGATCCCACTGAATCAGGTCCCAGCCATCATAAGAATTGGTTTTGTCTCGGTACCCGAGCTGGTGGCCACGTAGTTGATATTTTGGCCCTTCAACAACCTCGAGGTAGTCGCCTAAGCTCACTGCTCCAGTCGAAATATGTAGTCTGCGAAGAAGATGACCCACCCCATACAGAGTTCCCCGAATGTCAGCGCCAAAAATATAAATTCGGGTATTGTGTCGGATGCATTGTGTTGAAATCTGGAAACCATCAGGAATTGGTACACTCCTCGGAATTGAATCACTTTCTGGAAACTGTTTTTTTAAGTAAACATTTGACGGCTCAGAAAATGGAGATAACACAATTGTGGTGCTGTCACCTTTGGGAACTGACGAAATAATTGGTAAGAATACTGAACTCCGCCTGGCAATCTCTTCGACCAGCACACTCGCCACCTTCCGTAATTTGGGACCACATTCGGTCGGTATCCAGACGCTGGCATTCACAAGATTTATCTTGAGCATCGCAGTGTGTGCCATGGCACTCATAATTAATTCTGCCTATGGGTTGAAGAGTCGTTTGGGAAGTTACCGCTTTGTGCTGCTATCATTTGGCGAGCAACATCCAGATCTTCCCGAGTGTCAACACTTAGACCAGTATATTCATCTGTGCTCACCGCGACACCAATCCGAAAGCCTGATTCTAATGCGCGCAATTGCTCGAGCGATTCATTAATCTCTAGTCGGGTCTGGGGAATTCGAACTAACTGCAGTAGAAAATTCTTGCGGTAAGCATATAAACCTAAGTGCTCGTAAGCTTGATATCCGCTATCACTGCGAGGATAGGGTATCGACGCGCGGGAAAAATATAGCGCATTTCCCTTGAGATCGAATACAACCTTCACCACATGCGGGCTTCTCAGCTTTTCGTCGGACGTAATTGGGATGCATAGAGTACTCATAAGTAATTCTGGATCAAGAAGTAGGGGCTGGATAACGGCATCAATCATTGATGATTTCAAAAAAGGCTCGTCTCCCTGAACATTTACTATTACGTCGGCGTTTAAAACATTGGCCACTTCTGCGATTCTGTCAGTTCCAGTGGTGTGATTGGTGGAAGTGAGATAGGCCTTGCCGCCAAAGCTTTCTGTTGCACTAACTATTCTAGGGTCGTCAGTAGCAATGTAAACTTGGGCTAATAGCGTGGTAGCGGATGCCGCTTCATACACATACTGGATCATTGGTTTTCCACATATGTCTAGCAATGGTTTTCCTGGTAGGCGGGTCGAGTTGTAGCGGGCAGGTATCACGCAAATAGCCTTCATTTACTTTTCCCCTTGGTTAGATTCATATCCTTTTGTAAATTATAATTCCTGCTGTTTTGGATAAGAAGCTCCCGATCTACTGGTTTTACTTCGTCAACAATCCACTCGCGCATTTTCTTTCCATCTGGTGTTTGTTGGGGGTGACTAATGAAATCCAACTTAACATTTAACCTAGACGCCAATTTACAGGCTAAAACAGGCCATATAATACCGATATCACCAACCAGTGGCAAACTACCCTCAATTCTTGCAAACCCCGACATTTCCATACGGAACGGTATGCCAGTTGTTTTTGTTTTAGGTAACCCTTGGTTGATTGCAACTTGTACAGCCTCCCCATGTTTTTCCGCTTTCCAGGCATGCCTTAAATTTGGATCAAGATCTATTCGTACTAAATGCTTTCCCTCCAACGAATAGGTGCGGTACCCAGTCCAGTTAGCCCAAATGCCATGTCCCGTGTAAACCTCGAAAGGCCCATCGTGAATTTCCTGCGTTAAGGCGACTGCAGACTCAATAATTACTGCAGCAGAGGAAATCATGTCGGCCACTCGCATACAGCGTTCGGTAATGGTTGTGCTGTCAGCAATTGATAATCCGACTCCCCCGCCACCCACTAACTGTGGAACACTGACGAGCACCGGTAGGCCGTGACGCGCTCCCGCACCAATCATGGTGCGCGGGTCGGCCCCCCATCCAGCTACCTTTTCGAACGGAAGCCCGTAGGCTTGAGCAATACTCAATATTTCACGCGCCAAATGTTCAGTGCGTAACCCCATTGGATAAGCCATATTACCAGCAGCTTTGATGATCGTGTCGCCGATTAGAGAATTTCCGCGTGTAATTAGTTGGTCGTCAACGATCATTTCTTGGCGGAGTTTGCTCATATCCCATTTCGTCATCTCAGTGAATTCAAACGGGAATCCTTTTGGAAGGGTACGTGGATCAATCCCGAGTTCACGGCCATCAATGCGTTTTACGCGATCTAAGGTACCAGCCATTTCGTGTGCAATGACTGCTGAACTAGTCGTTACACCATCGATCAGTCCTTTTGTCATCATCTCGGCGATGAGAGTCGTCACCCCCTCATGTACGTTGGGTCCGCTTCCGGTAACGACCACAATCTTGCCGCCCCGATTTTTTGTGGCGACCATTGATGCAACTGCGGACTCTAAGAAGTCGGTGGTTTCGGTATCTATTGATGCGGAATAGCGTTCGACAATTTGTTGATTGGTAAATGTAGGTTGCATAATCCTCTATTTATGGGTTTGTTGAACAAATATTACGGCCACGTAACGCCAGTTCCCGCCCCAAGTATGCCCTCGTCCCATTAAGAATCGGTCGTCCATATCTGTTACCCCACGTAATTGGGATGACCAAACAGCGAACCACTGCAAGGGAATCATTAATGCGAATGGTGCTAACTGCGGGTGAATGCCCGGATAATTTGTTGGGTCACAGACGAGTAGGTGAGCCCCCTGTGTTTGACACAGTTGCCGAACACGTTCAACTACGCCCCGTGACGAATCGGTACCAATAAGTATTACTATTGCAGGTTTTTCCCGCCCAAACACTTCCACAGGCCCATGTCTGAATTCAGTTGCATCAATAAACGATCCATTTACCCGCATGTTCTCCAGGAATACGGTAAGTCCGAACTTATAGGCTAGCCCGTACAGTGGGCCACTCCCTAGTGTGTAAATTAGCCGTTCACTTTGGAACTCTTCTGCGTGCTTCCGCGCACTGTACTCCTCGTTGATATATTGGTTTGTTAACAGTGCAGGTAGTGAATAAAGACCCTCTTGTACTATCGTGGCGTAGTGCAGCCAAGGTGTCTTCCGTCGCTCCGGAAAAAGATGCGAGAAACACCCATGTGGTGTTATTGAGTCGTGGCGGATTTCGCCAACTAAAGTCGTATGAGGTGTACACATCGCTCGTCAGGTCGGAATAAGTGTCTTGGAGGTATTTTCCGGAGTATAGGTTTACCCATGAGTTTCCTGCCCCCACTCAGTAAATGTGACTGATCTTCTCATCAACTACTCGCTTAGCCATGTTTCGAACTGTTGGACCATGGTCGGACAGAAATTTGGTTAAATGCGGTCCAAGGATGGGGGCGGTAAAGAGAACGCTTTCTCGAGCTTGATTGACCAGTTTTTCTTAATTCATATGGCAGCATCTCAAAATTATTTGGTTGGCAATTATTTGGAATGCGTAACTGTTGAACCAGACCTAATGAGTGTGGATCATTAACTTTAATGTAGTAGATTGACCAAAAAGTTGAAAAACATCAAGGTAGTCTCTGAGTCTTATGTTGTGCGATATTAAGTTGTCTACACGAATCTTTCGACTTTCAAGTAACTGAATTGCTCTCGCAGTAGCAAAAGGATTGTTAAATGACCCAGAGATTTTGATCTCAGCATCATTGATTTCGTAGGGGTTTACCTGAATATTTCCCTGCGCAGGGCTGCATCCAAACCAGACGACTTGACCACCGCGGCGGGCATAGAGGATAGATGCGGCCTGAAGCTTTAGGTTCCCGGCAACCTCAAATACGACATCTGCGCCAATTGTTCTAATCTTGCGGAGTTCATCTTCTACATTTTGGTGGAGCGGGTCAATAGCGCAGCTTGCACCGTTCTCCAGCGCTTTTATGCGCCGGTACAAAATAGGTTCACTTACAATTACTTTAGATGCTCCCGCCAGTGCGGACAGTTGGGTGATTAGATTTCCCATACCTCCAGCACCGAGGACGAGTACCGTATCCCCTTGTTTTATATTTGCCAAGTCGACCCCGTGCAGCGCGCACGCAAGTGGTTCAGTAAAGGCTGCTTCCACGTAAGTGATATTGTCAGGAAGTTTGTAAACATTGGCTTCGTTGACTACACAGTATTCAGCTACTGCTCCATGTGTGTGGACTCCCATTGATAACAAACTTGTGCATAAATGCGAGTTTCCAGTGCGACAGTATTCGCAAAGATTGCATACTTTATTTGGATCGACAGTGACTCGATCTCCCTGTTTAAGGCTGCTTACGCTTGATCCGACAGAGGTTACTTGGCCCGAAAACTCATGCCCAACGATTACTGGGTACTCTGCAGGAAAGGTACCTGTGAATAGAGAGTGGTCCGTGCCGCATACTCCGCATGCTTCGATCCGGATTGCGACCTCATTCGGCTTAGGATTTGGACAATCCACTTCTGCAATAATGATTTCGCCTGGTTTGTAGAGTACAGCTGCGATCATTTTTTTCGGATGCGGCGGGCCCTTGGAAGGTAAGTCACTCACCGGCAGGGGCCTACTTTCCACCAGCCGCCCAATAGGACATCGCGGGAGATAGGCTCCCCCGAATAATTGTGGCGAAATCTTCTCTATCTGCAGGGCGGGGATTTGAGGCATCGGTGCCAGGTCGGTTAACTAGTGCCGTTACGAGATCCGAATTATTTACACCTAGAGCGGCGAGTCCGGCCGGCAAACCAAGGTCTTTCACCATATTGCGGACTAATTGCGATGACTGGTGCGCTGCGTCTCGGTCATTCAAGTTACTTCCGCCACCGAGTAGGCGATAAACGCTCGCAAATTTGTCTTCAGCTAACAAGCAATTGAATTCCATTACCGCGGGCAATGTGACTGAAACGGTTACCCCGTGCCCTGTATTAAATACCGCTCCGACGGCTTCACCGATGACGTGTGCAAGACAGGTATCTGCGTGAGTAATTGCAATACCAGCTAAAGTATTGGCTAACAACATATTTTCTCGGGCGTCGTGATCGTTGCCGTCTTCTACCGCTCTGCGTAAGTATGTACCCACTAGCTGGATTGCCTTCGCCGAGTACAAATCCGAAATCGGCGAAGCTAGTTTTGACGTGAACGCTTCAATTGCATGGGTAAGCGCATCCATGCCAGTTTCGGCTGTCATTCGCGGGGATAACGAATACGTTAGCATCGGATCCAAAATTGACAGTTTCGGGTAAAACTGCGGACGGGCAAACCCCTCCTTCCGGTTTAGCTCCCGATTACTTAGCACAGCGTAATGTGTGCTTTCTGAACCACTACCGGCGGTCGTTGGTATCGCAACCATCGGTAGCGCGCCCACCGCAGGGAGTTCCATTTCGAAAATTTCCCAAATATCCCTATCAAGAGGTGCGGCGATAGAAATCATTTTTGCTGTATCCATCGGTGTACCCCCACCAAAGCCAATCACTACATCTACATGCTCCTGGAGCGCAATTTTGCTACCCTTATTGATAGATAAATGAGTTGGATTTGGTGTGATTTCGTCAAATACGACTGTGCTGACCCCCGCCCTGTTTAAAATTTCTAATGTACGAGTGAGCGGTTCCTCCAGGCTTTTGCTTGGGTAAGTTACGACCATCGCTCGTCTGCCTAACCTGACTACCTCCTCACCAAGAATTGATAATAGTCCCCGGCCGAACTTCAAGTGAGTGGGTAAGTGAAAATCAAATATATTCAAGATTTCAACTCCTTACTAGGTTTTGTTTACACAAGGTATTGGCGTCGCTTCAAATAGTCGCCGAAGTTACACCAAAATGTTTGACGAGTTCATGGTTTTCGACAAAACCGCGATGTCCCCCGATTTTTCTCTCGCCTTTCAATCTTTAGCATCTCGAATTTGCACTATAATTGGTTGCAGTAAAAATTATCAAAAACGTTAGTTACTTTCTTTTTATATGCATTATAGTGTTACCGCTATCGTTGTCAAGCGAGAGTTATTATCAAAGGGTGCCTCAGCCATGTATCCACCACCTATTTGCGTAATCGGAAACCTGAATGTAGATTTTATCATCCGGAATGTTCCAAAAATGCCCGAGTGGGGGCGGGAAGTGATGGGTCTAGGAAGCGATCAATTTTCTTCCGGTCAGGCAGGTTATTTGAGCATGGCACTTGCGCGATTAAATATTCCGACCAGTGTCATCGGGAATGTGGGTAATGATTATCATGGTAAGCAAATCGTGGCTGAACTAGAGACATACGGGGTAAGTGTTGAGGGCGTGAATTGTATGGATGACGCCAAAACGGGAATTAGCATTGCGATCGTACGTGCTGATGGTGAGCGCGCATTTATCACCGATTTGGGATGTCTGCGCGTATTTTCACAAAAAATGGTCGACGCCCACTGGAACCTTGTTGAAAATGCTTCGGTCGTATGTTTGGTTGGCTTATTTCGTACACCAGGCCTCTCATTTACCGCCGCCTCCCAAATTTTGGGGCGTGCGAGAACAGACGGTAAAATTACCATGTTAGATACGGGGTTGGGATCCATTGAATTGGTCAAGCGAGACCCTTGCGGGTTTGTACTCAGTGCTGTCCGAGGTGACAGTATTTATGCCGAACCAAGACGAGGCCCGTGCAATTACTGGGAAAGATACTCTTGACGAAATGGCTCGTGCTCTGCATTTAGCAGGAGTGGAAAACGTTGTTATTAAAATGTGGAAATAGCGGAAGCTATGCATCCAACGGTGTTTCGAGTTGTGTTGTAGCTCCCCGTGCCGTGAAAGTATATGATGCAGTGGGTGCTGGAGATATTTTCAATTCTGGTTTCTTATTTGGCTTTTTGAAACGGTGGTCATTGGAAGCGTGTCTGGCATTTGGCAATACCGTCGTATCTTTGTATATTTCTCGGATGACTAATCAATTTCCTCATTTACTAGAGGTCGCTCAAATTGGCCGAGATTACCCCATTCTGTCTGCGTTAGACGATATCAACAGTATATTGGAGACTATTTATGCTTGATTTCCATACCTATCCCATAATGATCAAGGAACTGACAACTACTGATCATTTGTTGGAGCAAAACATCCATAATATACTTGGATTTCATTTCCCCTCGCAGCCATTGGACTGCTTTTTGAGAGAGTTAGATGAGGCTGGTATCGAAAAGACGGTAATTCTTCCTTTAGACTGTACCATCGCCCACGATTGCGTAATAGTTTCAAACGAGCAAATAGCAAACCTCGTTAAAACCTCAAAACGTCTGATAGGGTTTGCGTCAGTTGATCCCCACCAAGCCGATGCTCCATTTCGACTCCGCGAGGCAATCTGCCGACTTGGGCTGAGTGGCTTGAACTTAGATCCTGCGGTACAACAATTTTACCCCAACGACTCTGAAAACGTATTTCCGCTATATCAAGTGTGCGCGGACTTGGAAATCCCGGCATTTGTACAGTGTGGCATGAGCTGGGCACCATGTGGTTTAGCAAAATATTCCCGGCCATTGTTACTCGAGGAAGCTGTACAAGCATTTCCAACAGTGAATTTTGTGCTGGGTCATTTTGGATGGCCCTGGATTTTGGAAAGTGCTATGTTGGCGCTAAAGTACCCTAACGTTTACTTGGATACTGCAATTCTTTTTAGTGGACCACCGAATGATGCTTACCGACATGTTCTTGTAGAACAACTTGGCTCAAACGTAATAGAGCGGAGCCTTTTTCAAAAGATATTGTTTGGCTCAAGTTACCCTCGCATTGACATCCGAAGAAGTGTGCGCGGATTGCGTTCTCTTGGTCTGAGTCCGGCAGCCGAAAAAGCAATTTTGGGTGGTAATGCATCTCGACTACTAAATCAAAAGGAGCTGGAATGAGGTCTATTATCCATCGCATCGAGATTTCTTCAATTCATGAAACCGAGCTAATTAATATTACTGCAAACGTTTTGGGCATTGTTCAGCGCTCCGGTGTGAAGGATGGTGTGGTTTACATCAACAGTTTACATACGACAACTGGAGTGACTGTTAATGAGGGACTCGCCGATTTGGAATCGGATATTGCCAATCTAATCCAGAGGCTCGTTCCGGACAAGGATCTTTACCGCCACGGCAGCTTCTTGCCTTCTGATGGGCAGATGGCGGTTAACGCACCGTCACATTTACGAGGTACCCTACTTGGTTTCCAAGTTTGTTTTCCAATTGAACAAGGTAAAATTGTGAAAGGCTCACGGCAAACAATATATTATGTGGAATTAGATGGCCCCCAACAACGCACTTGCGTCGTTCAAGTTCTTGGATTGTGATTTGATAGTGTAAGTAGTTCTGAAATATGACCACAAAAAAATCTTTAGACTACGAAAAGAAATGCGAAAATATCATTTTTTTGTATAGTGCTGCATGCATCAATTATCACGACGTCGGTATGGATATTTTAGTGTTTGTATAGACCGCTGTTTTTGTGTAGAACGCCCTACTTTTGGTTATCGTCTACGCTTAGTAACAATTTGCCGATAGTGCAGTATTAAGACTTAGTCGATGGGTGCCAAAAGCTATTCGTCGTCCGGGCGTTATATCACTAGCAGGGGAATCTAATTGTGTGCGGAGGAAAGTTTGATTCCTGCAGTGACACAGTCGAGAAGTTTACAAGGTACGTCCTTATTCAGGGATGAATATTCTATTAGACTATGTTCCTGGAGCAATATCCCCGCCGAGATTATTCCCAACCCGCCGAAGGATGATAAGGTCGTGCGACATTTTGTTGCACATCGAAGATAGATCCGAACTGTAGATAATCATATTTAGACCACAATTGATCCAGTCTGCGATGCGCTGTGGGTCACCTTGCCAGTGAACTCCGGCACCAACACCGTAAGACCGTGCTTTCTGAATTATTAATTGGACCGCGGTTTCAAATATGGGATGGCTGTATTGTTCCGGTATTCCTAGACTGCATGACAAATCATGTGGACCGATTAGGATTGCATCTAACCCGGGAACCTCTAGTATTTCATCGAGTCGATTGACGGCTGGTACACTCTCTATGTTTATGACATAGAGAAGTTTGCCATTTAGTATCTCGAGATATTTCCGTAGATCTGGGTCTAAAGAGTTTTCATCTTCAAGTGCTGCGACTAATCGTTCGCCTTTGAGTGGTCGGAAGCGAATTGCGCCGCGCATCTGTTTTGCTTGATCGGCGGTCTCGACATATGGAACAATAACCCCATGGGCTCCACCATCTATGGCTCTTTGTGCTTCCACAGGGTTGGCAGACGGAATGCGAACAAGGGTAGGTAGTCCAACTCCCCCGTAGCCATGACACATCCAGGATACCAGCATACGGTCTAACACAATATGCTCGGTATCAATAAAAACAAAATCTAGCTCTAAACTTTCTACTGCATCGAGCCAGCGGGGGGATGGGGATGCAACCAGCATTCCATATACACGCTTGCCGCTATGAAGTGCGGTTTTTAGTTGATATATATCCATTGATAAAGTATTGTTTCTTCTGTTATGTGCACGAATGTATTGTGGGTCGTTACATGGACTAATGTGTGATATTGTCGGCTGCGCGACTTAGATTTAGTGCTGTTTATCCGCTTAGTTTGTCGGTTAAGTCCAAGCTTCTTGCTTTCAGGAGCGTCGAATAATATATCTCAAGAAATGGTAAGTTGTGTTCGTACGCGAGTTTTGCGCAGTCCTCATATTCTGGCCAAATTCCCGCAATAATGCCCATGTTGGTCTTGGTCTTCACTCGAACCGCACCAAATTCAGTTTGGATAGTTTTAATGGTGCGCGACGCCTCATATTTTCGAATTGGTACGCAGCGCACTCCAAAAGTCGTTGTTTCGTTCAGAATTAACATAGCGAGGGATTGCTCTGAAGTTTCATTTGCAATAATACTTAGCTTGATTCCAGGGCGACCTTTTTTCATTTGTATTGCCGTGAAAAATACATCGAGAGCTCCTGCTGACCGCAGCTTGTCGGCAAAAAATCCGAGGGCATTCCCGGGCATATCGTCAAAATTAGTCTCAATTAATACGTAATTGTTGGATAATTGGCTTACTAAGCTACCTACAAACAAATGTATTGCGTTGGGCCATCCTAACTCCAGTTGCCCCCCGCCTGACCCCGTAGAGTCCAAAGTCATTATGGGTCTGTTGAACGTGATGGCAGTGCAAAGGAAAGCCGCGCCCACGGGTGTGACGAGGTCTAGTTTAGAAAGGGTTGGATTGAGCGGTATCTGTGATTGTTTTAGTAGCGATAAGACAAGGGGGTTTAGATCAGTTAAAATTAAGGACTCATTCATTGGATGATTGTGTCCCATTGACAGAGGTGAGATGTATGTTGCTTCCACTTTAAAATATTCGATACCAACGGCAATTCCAACGCAGTGAACAAGTGTTTCTATAGCTTGGGTTTGCGTTAATTGGCGGGTGCTTTCGGCGGCGATTGGGAAGTGGGCTTGCGTTGTTGCTAAAAGCTCAAGTAGAACAACACATGTACTCTTAATGGGAGCGCTGACACTACTTGTGGCAATTAATTCTAAAAGACTTGAGTAGGTGTATTGTATTGTTGTTACTGGAGTGGCATGGGCCAGAATTACTCCCACTGGAGCGGTATTCGACAGATTATTTATTGTGACCATTGTGACCGGCAATCCGCTGGTGGTACCAAGTGTGGCCGTGATACTCCACGGATCTTTAAAAGCGATCTGTGCAATAGTTTCTTTGATAACCGCTATTGGCAGACCTGCACTGATGAACGCAGCTAAAACTACGTCGCCACTTATACCGGCTTGAAGATCAAAATAAGCGATTTTCATTTGTTGTAAGCTAACTCTTAGTGAGCACTATCAGCAGTTCGGTGGGTCCAACAGGCTGAAATTTGTGCTGCTAGATTGGGCATGCAATGGAAAAACGACACACTATGTTTTCTTGACCATGATGATTGTACTTCCTTTCGGACAGGTTTCTGGTTATATGGTGTGTGCAGCCGTGAGTTAGTCATCGATCAGGGTTCATATTGAAAGAGTGTCGTAATCATGAAATTTGGTGCCCACCGTTATTCTCTGTATAATTGAATGCAGTTCCGTAATTAGGCATGTAATGGTGTACGACTCAATCTAAGTTGTCCACTGGTTACGCTTCTGTTTCCTAGTTCCGTAAACACACAGCTCAAGTGTTGCTTTGGTGGTTTGTTACCTATAGTGTATTGAAATCACTTGACTGGGCGTGTGTCTTGTTTGGGGATTTTGGGCTGCAAATAACTGGTTTGTCTTTTATAATCAGATCGAGTGTGGGTAATGGTGTTGCATGTGTAATGCGCAGCATAGGTAAATATTTACTCATACATGCTAGGCGCCGTGCATTCCATTGTACGTTTTCGCATTGGTTGTAACTGACCACCCCACGGGTTTGTGAGGTGGTGCTGTCCAATGTTACTTCGCCGCTCATGTAGTTCCCTTCAACTTATCGGGTGAAGTGGTAATTGATAATGGCTCCTTCGTAGGGTCCCTCAACACTAAATTCTGCTCTGATATAATTGATCATGCCGCTAAACGGTGTTGCGAAACGTGATGATCTGTGCTCACCGTATATGGCCGCTCAGGTCTGGTAAAAATTTGATTGTTGCGTTCGTACAAAGCGCGGAAAGTGCTCGTCAATCACCCACCTACCGGTAATGACTTCTGCTTGCGTGGATGGATTTGTGGCACCAATGTGCTGGTTAGCATGGCCACTATTGCGTTGGCGACTGTCTTGGCTTCGCTTTATTGGAGGCTAAAAATCTCTAAGGTTACGGTTTTTGGCCATGCAATGACATCGTCAATAAGTATTCGTGGTGTGCCAGCGAGAAGTTGGTAGCGTAGATCAGTGCCTTGGAAGTGTTGTTTGCTGTAACCTCAATTCATCCGGATCTGTGGAGGCTGGTCACCTTCTTCTGGCTGTGTTATCGCAGTTTCTATACTTGGAGTCACCTTAGCTACGTTTACGATTGTTTCAAGGTCTTGAATCCGTAAACTATTGCGTGGTTGGCAATGCGCGGGATTGTGATTACTCATTGTGGCCAACTTTTTACGCTGGTAAGAGCGATAACTTCTACAAAGCTCGGCTGCCAGAGAGTAGGTATCAGTATTAGTGGTAGCACTGTAATCGTATTCCCTACCCTTAGCGGAATCCATTCTGTCAGCGACCGTTCCTGAAAGATTTGTAGCTCTAGCTGCAGGGTGCGTGATTGGGCGGTAGTCGAAATAACAAGTGGTCGGGTAAAGTCATTCCAAGCATCCTGTAACGCAAAAACCCCGAGAGTCACCGCCGATGGTTTTGCTAATGATGGCGTTATCGTGAAAAAAATCGCAAATTCACTAGCCCCATCGATTCGGGAGGTATCAGCTAGGGTTATTGTGAGATTGCTATTTTTGGATGGCAGTTCTGCATTGGTGTCCAGTTAGTTCTAAATCGGTAAGGACTACTACCTGAATAGACTATCATTTCAGCGTCTAACTAGTACCCGCCCCGGATCTGCCGATAACCCCCGTAATTTGGAGTGGATTTCACGCGCCGGGGGTGTGAGGCGCAGCTTACGGCTGAGCAGCCCTATGTGCTGAAAGTGGTAAACTCCAAGTTCAATAACTTGCACACGGAGCAACGGAATGGAACCTCAAACTGGAACGGTGACACTCAAACGCGGTTTGGCAGAGATGCTGAAGGGCGGCGTGATTATGGATGT
>SXGS01579089.1_pt1 | contig 25438 bp, 19 predicted proteins | sample 3174681 | NCBI WGS metagenome assembly SXGS01 (sample SAMN11356861, study PRJNA531348) | freshwater metagenome | isolation source: freshwater sample F1-80 | place: China: Fuxian Lake, Yuxi | collected 2017-12-25 | reverse complement strand
GTAAGGATCTCAAGAAAAGTATCCAAATCGATCTTGATTCGAGGGAATTGAAGGTTAGGAATTCGATCATTCTTATGTCAAGAAAGATGTGGGGTATAACAAGGCTGGAAGCTTATCCCACGTTCGTTGAACGGTATTGGTTTTAGAGCGGGACCGAAGGGATCCTATCCATGGAGCGACTCGAGTTCGAACTGATTTTGGCGACCGATCAACTTGCAGCCGAAATCCAAAAGTTGGCTGTGCGATCCGATTCTTACGCGACCGGACTTATTCGCTTCGACCATGGACGCAATCCAATTGGCGTAATCGTCGAGTCAATCGTGCTCACGAATTCACAACGAGCTGGAATGCGTGTAGGCAACGAATTTGCACCGATGGCTGATTGGATTGCCGTCGCCATGCCAGATGGGCCCGCGCCCGAAAGGCCAGATGAATGGATTCGTCGAATGAAACCACTGTACGCGCAAACTCTGTTCTTGCTTTTAGTTGGTATTGGACCCAGGCGTACTGATTGGCGTGGATGGGTCATCCGCCGAGGCGAGGTTCGAGCATTGACCGCACTGGCGGGAATCGGCCGCCATGCGTTTCGAGTTTCCGCCGAATCAGCACGAATGGACAGCGAAATCGCCGACCGTTGGTCCCGGTCAGAATTCTCACTCGGCCAACGAGTATTGCGTCAACTCGCAGATTTCAAGGTCGCCGTTATCGGATGCTCGGGAGTCGGTTGTCAAATCGCGATGCAACTGGCTGCTTTACCGATCCGCCGGCTTGGACTGGTCGATGGGGATAAAGTTGAACTGCATAACCTGGTCCGCATGCCGCTGGCAACCGAAGGCGATATCGGCAAGAGCAAGTCGGAGGTGCTCGCGCGACGAATCGCGGCTATGCGGAGCGATTTGGCGATCACGGTATCCGACGAACCGTTTGGGGTTCGAATCGACGCGCCAGTCACGCACGCAGCGCAACTGCTGGTCACTGCGGTGGACCGTGACGCTCCGCGACTCCAAGCAAGCTACCTTGCAAGGCAACGGATGATACCTCATTTGGATATTGGTACGCTCGTAACGCACGATATACATGGTCAAAGAATACTCGCAGCAGATGTGCGGTTTCTAGTTCCAGGCGCCGGCTGCGTTCGCTGCGTCGGAGGACTGGGCCAACTAGATGAGGCAGAATTCGAAATCGCCGCTCCGCATGGTGCATTGCCATTGCGAGCAGCAGAATCTTGGAACGCGAGAGGCCGACTGGGTAGTTTAGCGACCATAAACAGCGTGGCCGCCGCTACGGGCATCCAATTGTGGCTGGACATGCTCGATCGCAACACGCTCCAAAGTACCTGGCACAGAATCAAGTGGGACGCCGAAAACGGCTGGAAATCGGACTCCGAACGAGTTGGAAGCGCAGCGAATTGTAAAATCTGCAAAAAAATCTTTGCAGCATGAGAATTTTCCAGAAACGAGGTGCCTTTTCTGAATAGACACCTATTCTATTGCTCCTTTGTAAACATTTGGAGAACAGATGAAATGAGGCTGGATCAACAGAGCCGACGAGAGCAATTCCGGGGGAACGTTACCAGGGACTTCGAACGCCTTAAAGAAGAGCATCAAAACAAGCAGGCTATTAGTCAGATACTGGATATTGAATTATCGGTGGCAACCAAGAGGGGCTGCAAAGGTAAGTCGTTCCACACGCGAACAACCCGAAAATTAAAAGAACTCGATTCGCTGCGGACGATGGATGCTGGTTTATTCCGGAGGTCAGATGATGGCTGGCACGTTATCCCTTGGGGCGATTTGACGGACGAGTTGACTGCCGATCCCAAGTTCAAACGTTTCGTGCTTTATCACGCCAAGAAACGCGTCAGCAAACGCGATGGGTTCGGAGATGCTGAAATTATTGTGGCTTTAACTATGGGACGCGTGGACGAAGTGATCGAGAAGTGTGGCCAATGGTATGGAATGGTCGAGTTTGTTAACGGCGCTTGGTTTCTCCGAAGCAAGAAAGACTACGCAAGTAAGCCCATAACCAGTTGGACCTATTTCATGGATCAACGAGAAATCAGACGCGACACGAACGAACATCTGCTTGGGGAAATACGTACCGCTGGAGAATTAAAAAAGGCCGGTTCACACAACGAAACGGGAGACAAATCGACTCCCGCGCGCCGCCCTTTTCGACAAGATCGCGGTCTTGGATCTGTGGACAAGCATCCACTGGAACTATCAAGCGACAAATCACTCACTCCCGAAGAAGCATGCATGGCTAATGAACGAATGCAAATTCTGTGCGCAGCGATCGCTGCTCTGCCAGCTCGTGATGCAAATGTGGTCAAACTAAAGCTATTCGAATACCTGTCGTTTCAGGAAATCGGCCACGTTTTTGGCCTTTCACCGGCGGGCGCTCAGCGGAATTACCTTCGAGCGATAGAGATGCTGAAAGCCGCATTGAGTGGCCAATCAGAATTATCACAAGACGACGATTAACGTGCCGGGACTATTCGACGTCACCGCTGCTTGTTACATCGCGGTTCGTGCCAAGCCTTAAGCTCGCGAACGAGAATTCAGTACTACATTTTTCCAGTTCAAACTGCCAAGCGAACTGAACACATACCGAGGACACAAATCATGACCACGAAAAAAGAGCTGTTGATTCTACATAAACTTGGAATGATTGATGATACGGGCCTAGCGGCCAAGATCGACGCGATACTGGAAGACGATCCTGTCGCAGCTCGTTTCTACGACCGTTTGGATGGCGAAGACGACGATCCACCGGAGTCAGTTCGCCGCTTCGTGAATGAGATTGTTCAGCAACTGCAGTGGGAACAACTCTGGACTCGCATCATATCTACCGACCAACACGAACCGCTCGGGATCGATGACTACACCCTTGTCACTCGCGGCAATATCGAATGCACATCGAGCGATCGAATCGCGGTGTCGTTGGCTCAAAGTTTAGCCGGCGCACCGCAAGACGCGAGCGAACACTTGCAGACCGTCCGTTCCGAACGGGACTTTCTACAAGTGAATCTATCCAAACGCGAGATCGACATACATTACCCCGAACACTTCATTCCTCATGGTTTGGCTTGGGTAGTCTATATTGCTCCCGATCGCCGATTGTCGCGCAGGTTAGCCGTGCTCTCGATGCACGAGTTCGAATCGACGCGAACGTGGATCGGTACCATGCGGATCAGCCAACTGACCAACAACCAGTCGCCGGAAAAATCTCACTTCAGCGTCATTTCGGTAACTGAAGAAGATTTGCAAAGGCCAGAGGCGCTAACGCATGTTACGGAATTTGTGCATTCATTGCCGCCCAGCCAGCAACGGAAATTGGCGGAACAATTTTTAGCGGAAGCAACTAGTATTTCCCAGGAGCATCCATGAGCTACTTTGACTTGAACAGCTTTCAGGAAACTCAACAGAGATTGGTGCGTGATCGACATAAACTCTCCCTGGAACTGACCGAGAACTTTCAAGCAGAACTGGCTGGACCGCAAAGCCTAATTTGCCGAGCGATTGAACATGTCGTCGAGAATCCAGGCCGGTCGCAGGATCTGTTCCACTTAGTTGAAAACGCGGCGAAACTCCTCACAGGAGCAGAAACTTGGGCGGCTTATGAATTGCAATGGAACTTCATGCGCCAGTTGGTTGCACTGCGTTGCGGCGTACCGGGACGCGGCGGCCTTGAATCCGAAGTCGACGCCTTCCGTTCGATCTACGAACTGCTCTCGAATTCCGTCCAGAATTGGAGCGGCGAGTCCCAGGTCAGGCATGCCACCGCGCCGTTCATCGAGGCTTATGCTTCCGCGATCGCAGCCTGCAGGGGCACTCCCTTGAGCACTCGCAAGGACGCCTGGACGTATGTCGATTTCGTATTCTATTGCCTGATTCAAGATTTCAAAACGAACGAGAGCGTGCAACGACCGACCGAGCGAATCAATGTTCTGCTCGGCGCCAACGAAACAGACGGAACGGTGATCCAACTCGTGGCTCAACAGATTCCCGGACCGGCCAATGCGATCGTACCTCATTGGTTCAAGATTGGCCTGGCAAATCTCGGTTCCCAGTTCGAAATGTGTCGCGAAGTAAGTCATGCGATGCGATCGATCAATACGGGGAAGGCTATCCTATGGTGGTTGGAAGCGAGCGGGCCTGGTATGGCGTGGCATCAGGCGATCATGCAAGGCATAAATAAACAATCGATGGCCGTGTCCGTTCAGGTCCCAGCGGCCTGCGTGGCAAGAGCTGTTACCGAAATTGTACCCGCCGCTGCCCGACCGCTGATCGATCCCAAGGCCGCCGTCTCTGGAATTCTCGTCAACCAACCCGACGGCAATTGGAATTGTGGTGAAGTCGGTTTTCTGGGTGGCAAGTTGGTTGCCGCCGAGCGAGCTGGGATTACCACCGTACTGTTTCCCGAATTAGCAAATCGAACCGAACAAGCGAAGTTCGACCAGCGTTCATCCTACGTCAAGCTGTTCTGGGTCACGACGTTCGATCAGGCTTATCGCAATGTGTTACGCGCTTCGTCGCATGTGTGGGCGGCCAAAAAGAAAACGAGCGATGAGTGGGACAAGAACTTCATCGAGGTCGAAACTCATGAAGATTTCTTCAAGGCAACTTCGAAAGCACGCAGTTTTGATCGCTCCGCAGCGACGGAATCTCGCCCGAGGCCCGTGGCTGAAGTTAGCGAACTAGCCTTGGACAATTCGCGTCAATCGGTTTCCTTGGATGCGATCTTCCGCGACGACGGGAGTGTGCAACCAGAGTATGAAACACTGGGTGATCAGCGCCGCGATTATTTCCTGCTCCGGCAACCGTTTTGGTTCGCGGATACTGAGATTATCGAAGAACGCTGGGAGTTTGCCAAACTGGAGGAAGAACCCGAGATCGACGGACTCGAGTCGGCTTTCAAGACGGCCCCTGATTCTGAAGGCGGCGGTAATGGAAAAGGCCGCGACTCAAATCACTGGCGGCGAACAACACGTGAGCATTTGTTGCAATGTGCCATAACGGACGATCCTAGTTGGTTGCACGTAGCAGTCGTCTGTAGCGCAGGCCTGGGCAAATCCACCAACTTCAAATACCTCGAAGCGACCATCAATCGGCAGTTCGAATTTAGCGGACCCTACTTCGCAATTTATGCGGAGTTATTCGAACTAGGCAGATACTCGACGCACGATGAGTTGGTAAGCCGCCTCTTGCTTCCGAAACTCAGGCGCGAAAAAGGCGTCAGCGAGTTGGAGGTGCAGCTTGCATTCGACCGATTGTACGACTCCGGCAGAATTATTTTCTTGCTCGACAGCTTGGACCAAGCGAATCATTCTCAGAACAGCTCGACCATGCAAAGACTTGGAGAGTTGGTCAATCCGATACTAAAGCCCGGTCGAGACAGTCCTTGCAAGGTATGGATCTCCGGTCGCAGTTACGCGTTTGCCCTGGCGGAAGTCGAACTGCGGGCCATGAGTGCCAAAAAACCATGGCAATTTTTGCGAGTCGGGCAGTTGGATGAACCCGAAGCCAGGCAACTGATGGAAACCGGCCCCTACATCCGCCCCCTGAATTTCGCGCCGTAGCCTAGTTGGACAGCGCGGAAGATTGTGAGCGGAATGGCGCTAGCCACCGGCGTGAAACTGATGCGCGGCTTGTGATACAAATCGAGTTAGCACATCGAATTACGACTGAACTTGCGCAACAGTCTCGCGCCGGTGGCTAGCGCCATTCCGCTCACATCGACCAGACCCGCGTTTGGCTTGACAACTCACCCGAGCAACTCAGATGTTTCGAACTACCAATCGATTCGAACAATTATCGCCGGCAGCGCGGCGATTGATGCGAGTGCCGCGTTACGCGCGGCTGATCACGTTGCTGGACGACGAACAACGCGCCTCTCTGACCACCGAAGCCAGTCTGTTTTGGACGGCTTACAGTTTCATCGGCAAGAACCCCAAGAGTCATACGGGAGTTATCGACGATGGCCTGCGTTCGCGAAAGACCAAACGGTTTGGCTGGCATTCGAAAAGGACTCCGAATCTTGATGAACCGACCTATCGTCGATGGCAAATCGAACTGGCGATGGCCATGTTGGGAGCGGTCGCTTTTGAGATTATGTTCGGCAAGGGAGCCGAGTTACCGGCCAAGAACATTCGCTACACGATCGACCGCGATATCGGCAAGTTTATCAAACGGACGTTGCTCGAGCGCTTCGTGAAGGCGGGTGCGTATGTGGATGTTAACGATAAAGGCATCGCACCCGAGCTGGTCCACGACGATTGGCAGACTCTGGTGCGGATGGATTCCCACGGTCTCAAGCACTTCTTATTCAGCAGCGCGGAGAAGATTGCCGACCGCGAGTTGATTCGATTCAACGACATCTCGACACAGGCGTTCTTGGCTGCTTATTGGGTCTGTAATTTCGGATCGCCGCGAGACGAATTCGATCGTCTCTGGAGCTGCGTTCCCGACCCATTATTCGAACGCAATCCGGCCTACGCCGAATTCTGGAATTTTGTCGCCGAGATGCCGGACGATGCATTGCGCAATGGCCCGGAGTTGTGGCAGGAATTGATAAGTCCCATTTTTGATACAACGCTTTCCAAACATTTGCGCGACAGCCAGAACCGTCCCATGCGGGCGACCGAATTGATCTTTCGGGCATGGGAACGGATGCAAGGGACCGAGGCCGTGGCAAAATTTTTTGCGGAATTTGACGCGATCTTGGGACCGAGGGAGAAAGGCATCGCGCAAAAAATGTTCGATGGTTTCATTCCGCTGTGCCAGCAAGTTCATGGGCCGCAGGACAATGGCGGATTTACTATGGGTTGTCCCGATACGGAAGCGACCAGGTGGGATTCATATGATGGCGTTCGCAACAACCCCGAACATGAAGTCGAGCTTTCGATTTACCAGCTTCACCAGTTCTGCGTGACGAATGTCGAGTTTGAACTATTCGATCCAAGACATAAGGAGAAACGGAAATTCGAAACGCAAGTCCTGTGCGTCGACGAGCATCCGGTGGTGGGAGTGTCGTGGTTCGACGCGATTTGTTTCGCGCGTTGGATCGGCCAGCGCACGCTCCCGAATGGCCAGCGGTATCGAATCGAATTGCCGACCGAAGCGCAGTGGGAGTATGCCTGTCGAGCTGGCCAGCGGACACCCTTTTCTTGGACTGGAGGTCTTATCGGAAACGTCATCGAGTCGGGCAATTGCAATTTCGACGGCAACCATCCTTGGCCAAACGACGGACCAGACGCGGCACGGAAATCGGATCGACCAATGTACCTTGCGCGAACTATTCCAGTGAATGGTATGTTGGCCGACGGCACAGTGATCGGGATCAATCCTTGGGGATTCAGTCAAATGCATGGAAACATTTGGGAGTGGTGTTGGGACTGGTATGACCCACAGTTCTATTATTCAAGCTCGAATGGCGTTACCGCGATGCAAAATCCTATGGGTCCCCAAAAGGCTGTTAGGCGGGTCCTACGTGGCGGGAGCAGGATCGACCTCGGCGAGTTTTGCCGTTCCGCGAGTCGCTATAGGTTCTTGCCGTCGTATCGTTACTGGGGCAGCGGCTTCCGTCTGGCCGCAGTTCCATTGAGCCCAGGAGGTCATGTAGGCAAGATTCCGTAACGGGAGGCAACGAGGGGAGCAGGCGCTAGCCGCCCTCGTGCCGTAGTGGAGAGAATCTTGCCTGGGTCCAGGGGTGGAACCCCTGGTCGCGCGCGATTTTTTGTCGGACTGGCGATGGAGCCAGAAGAAAAAAGGTAATGTTAAAAACGACAAACGCGAGCGTTCGCACTGTAGCTACTGACACGCGCTGTCGCGGAGTTAGGGCCCATGTCTACGAAACGGCGGTCGACGGCAAGTATTCGGTGCGACGCCAAAAACGCATTCAATTCCGCTTCGGGCTCTGCCGAGAAGGCGATAGGAATCATGAAGGAACGCAGTGCCATGAATTGTAGTCCAATCTAAATTCGCATTTATTCTTGCCAAATTGTGTTTCTAAATCGCGCGCGACCAGGGGTTCCACCCCTGGACCTAGGCAAGTTTCTCTCCACTACGGCACGAGGGCGGCTAGCGCCTGCTCCCCTCGTTGCCTCCGTTACGGAATCTTGCCTACATGACCTCCTGGGCTCAATGGAACTGCGGCCAGACGGAAGCCGACGTACCAGTAACGAAACGACGGCACGTTCCCATCGCGAAGCGCGGAACGGCAAAACACGCCGCCGTAGATCCAGCTTCCGCCACGTAGGACCCGCCTAATAGCCTTTTGGGGACCCATAGGATTTTCGGAAAATTCTTCGTCGACACAAGTCTCATAATAGTGTTGGTCGTACCAGTCGCGACACCATTCCCAAACGTTTCCGTGCATCTGACTGAAGCCCCACAAGTTAACTGGAAGCTGTGGTCCACCAGGATCCGAACCGTCAACTTCTACCGTGCGTGCCCGAATATTCTTGGAATTGTTAGGTTTAAATTCCCAATCTCCATAGTTGCAATAACTCTTATCAATCTTGTCACCATCTCGTCCAGCATTCCATGTGTACTCGGTTTGCTGGCCAGCACGACAAGCGTACTCCCATTGTGCTTCCGTCGGCAACGTCAGGGCATACTGGCGACCGTCATCCGCCTGAGTGTGACCTATCCAAAGCGCGAACACAACCGCATCGTACCAACTGACGTTGACCACCGGATGTCGCGAAAAATCCATGCCGCGAAAGTTCGCAGCATCCGCAAGGTACCGTTTGCGTTTGCGACGTGGCTCGAATAACTCAAACTCGTTGTTGGTTACGCAATATCGATGGAGCCGATAGTGACTCAGCGTGACGGTGTGTACTGGTTGTTCATCACCGTGGCCAGCGTCACTTCCCATTCGAAACCGTCCGTCGTCACGTTCGCACCTCCCTTCACACAGCGTCAAGAAATTCTCTTCTTGGCCCGTCCGCAACAGATTTGCGGCCACGCGCTGCCGCGCGTCGCTTTGCGCTCCACAGAGTATTTGTTGGAATTCACTTTGGAAAACAATTCCGGCCTGGGTATTGTGCATTCGATCCCAGGTGCGGTAGATCAGCTCCGTGGACCGAATGGGGGTACTATCCGCACATTGCAAATGGCGACTGAGCTGGCAATCGTACAGGGGTGCGAACATACTCTCCCAACGCTTCGCGTGAACATGTTCAGCCGGCATCTGGGCCGCGAACCGCCAAAATTCGGTATACACCTTTTTCGGATCGCAGTCTTTGGCGTAAGATAGCCATGGATCCGGCACGCTTCGCAAAACTGCGTCAAGGTCATCGCCATGCATATATGAAGTGGCCCAGACGGCCGCGAAAAAGGCTTGGACCGTGATATCGGTAAATCTTATCGAACTCTCGCCACCGTCGAGGATGAAGTGTTCCAAACCTCGCGAGTTCATGCTGCGGATCGATTCCAGGTCTTGCGTCCACTTGGGACCATGAACTTCGTTGGGATTCTCCAGCCAATAAGCTTTCGACTTAAGCAGTCGATTCTGAACATTGACGTAGAATGCGTCCACCTGTTCCGTACCGTCAATACGAAACCGTGGACCAGTCGCGTTTGCGGCTGGCTCAGGTTCGGCAAAGGGATCGTTCGGATCGACCACCGGGCCTGGACTGGGAAAGAACATTTCGAAGGCGATGGCCCCCAAGATCTTGCTGGCCAATTTGACTTGCCGCCTGCGCAATTCCTCGTTGCACGCGGGCGGTTTCAACCTGTCATGAATTCCCAAGAACTTCGCGGGATCACCGCGTAGGCCGGTATCGAGCAGCCCCGTGTGATCGGTGTTCCTGGGCGCTAGGTAATGGTACGCTTCGTAGAAAATGTAGGCCAACGTCGCCGAATCGTCTGCGAGCGCCCGCGCAAGCGTTGGCCCTTCAGACAACAGGCGACTGTATCGCGGAATGCGAGCCAAACACCGGGCTTCAAATTCGAGGCGACCGTACTTCTGATTGCGGATGTTTGTCCGAAATACCATGCTTAACATCGGGCGAACAATGAGTGTCGCCTTTCGCTCCGCGAAAGTAGCGTTAAATCATTCTCTCGCGGAGCGAAAGACGACAATAAAAAACCTGTCGATGCTTAATCCCGATCCGCCAGTTCGCGCAGTCGAGCCAGCCGTTCGACCGCCTGCCGATCAATCGCCCGCTGTTGGTCGTGGAGACGATTGAGGTACGTTCCCAGTTCAACCGACGGTGGAAAAAGTGCCGCCACTTCGGGAGCGGGCTGTTGCTCGACCACTTTGTCGGCGGACGCCAGGGTACTAGTGGTGTGCAGTTTTGTGGAATTCATAGTCCGTCTCCTGGGATGTGCCTTTTATAGATTGACATCGCGTCGCGTTCGCGACGAGCGACCTGAACAACCTAATAAGGCACCTCTACTTGACCATCTACCACAGAATTCTACGAGACGCGGCACCGGATTAAGTCAACTGGAACTGAATTCTACAAGACTCAGTTCGAACGCAACACGCGAGCAAAATGAGATGAAAGAAATTTTCCAACGACTGGTTTCTCAATTTCGAGGTGCCATCTGCAGAGAGTAGTAGAGCAATTGTCCTCAATTGCTCAGCAGACGATTAGGGATGTTCGGCAGGACGATTAGCAGCACTCAGATAACGATGAGGAGGTGAAAACCATGTCGCACGAACGAGAGCTAGAACAACGCATCCAGCACGTCACGATCAGTGGTCTCGACTTGGAACGAAAAACATGGTGGCAGGACGACGACCATAACCGCGTCGAGTACAGCCACGCACGGCACGAGACAAACAGCTTGAGCAAGACCTCTTTTCACTGGCGACCGAGAGTTTTCGTGGCCATCGCGATGATTCTGGTTTCATTAGTGGTGTTCGGGTTCGCAGCAGCGGCGGCAAACGGAGACCAGCCACAGTCGTCGTTCGTCTTGCTGATCGATCAATCGCGTCTATGGGTCAGCCCTCGTCCGATCGAAAGATCGTCTCGGAGTTTCCAGCGACTAGAATGTCGGATGTCGTGCAGCAAGTTCTGTATTTGCAAGAGAATCTTCCCAGTCAAACAGACTTGGACATCTACAGTTTCGCTGCGGAATTGCATCGCGGGCCAAAGTTGGACCTGCGCCAGGACGATGCTCGCGGCGAACTAGTCAAATACCTTGGTTCGATTAAGCCCAATACCGTTCAACGAACGTGGGATAAGCTTCCAGCTTGTCAATATCTTGTGCAAGCAATGGCGAAACTCCGCTACAGGTTGACAAGCTGGAAGCTTATCCCACGTTCGTTGAACGGTATTGCGATTAAGCCTACGGGAGATCGTAGCGATATCTCTCGACCACTAAAGAGCGGGTTATGAGTTTCTCTTCCACACCCCGGACTTGCACCGACTGCTATCGCCGGAGTGTGGCGTCAAGTTGGAGTTGGTCGACTAGCATGCCAAAGGGGGGAAATAGGTTACGCTGCTGATCCAGGTCTATTAATCTCGTTGGACCAGTGGTTGAGCAGTTGCGCGACAATCACAATAATGCGCGCAACTCTGATCGTTCAACAACTGTATCAAGAAACGAGTGGTGACCATGTCGGATTCTCGACGCGAATTTATGCAGATTGCTTCCTCGGCGGGTGCTTTGGCTGCCACAAGTATGTTGTCCCATCAAGCAATTGCTCAGCAGCGACCGAGCAAGATCGTCGCGATAAGCAGCGGAAATGGAGTTCCGGCGGTCACGAAAGCGGTCGAGTTGATTCGCACAGGCGCGGATGCGATTGATGCTGTCATCGCGGGCGTCAATATTGTGGAGGACGATCCCAATGATACCAGCGTGGGTTACGGTGGTTTGCCTAACGAAGACGGCGTAGTGGAATTGGATGCGGCCGTTATGCATGGACCGACCCATCGAGCTGGATCGGTCGCTTCGCTTCGCAATATCAAGAATCCTTCCAAGGTGGCTAAACTGGTGATGGATCGCAGTGATCATGTGCTGTTGGTCGGCAACGGCGCGCTGCGATTCGCTAAAGCGCATGGCTTCGCCGAAGAGAATCTGCTGACCCAACGTGCTCGCGAAGAGTGGTTGCGCTGGAAAGAGCGGCTGTCGACGAAAGACGATTGGCTGCCCGCTCACTCACCAGATGATGCTGACGTAGGTGTCTTTGCTCCTTACCATCGTCATACGGGCACGATTCATTGCAGCGCCATTGACTCCAAAGGTGGCTTGTCATGCGTTACTACCACCAGTGGTTTGGCGTTTAAGATTCCTGGTCGCGTGGGTGATTCACCAATTATTGGGGCGGGCCTGTACTGCGACAACGAAATCGGTTCGGCAGGATCGACGGGGCGCGGGGAAGCAAATTTGCTGAATTGCAGCAGCATGTTCATCGTCGAACAAATGGGGATGGGCAAAACTCCTGAACAGGCTTGTCTGGCAGCGTGCGAGCGAATCGTCAAGCACACGAAAATGCGTCGACTGAAAAAGCCTGATGGGAAACCCGATTTCAATGTCAGCTTTTACGCGATTCGCAAGGATGGCGAGTTCGGTTCGGCATCGATTTTCAGTGGCCCGAAATTCGCGATTCACGACGGCAATCAAGCTATGTTGCTAGACGGCAAGCATCTGTACAAGACTTAGCTTTGCGTAGCAGTTCCTCGCTAACGCGTCGGGTTGCGATTCTTATCGGACGACCTACTGACCTATTCCTCAGTAACGCCGATGGCGGGTCGGCGAACTGGTTTGTTCGTTACCCTCAACGCTGGCACAGTCGTCGGACCGCCATGAAAAGTGCGGCCCGTATCTAGATAGTGATCGTATACAAAGACACCATGTTTGGCGTTTCCTGCGCGTAAGCAGCGCAAGATGGCGGGGTTTCCGCATTCTGGACACTGAATACGTAACCCGTAATTGTCTAGCAGCAAGTGCACCATCTTGGCAAAGCGTTGGTTTTCTTCCAAGGTGCCGAATGACCAGCCTTGGAATTGGATTAACCTCGCTTCGATGCAGCGCCGGATCTGCAATTGATGTGCGTTAATTTCCTGTTCGAGCAATCCAAATTGTTCGGTGGCTCGCTCGATAGTCGCACCTGGCAACGTCATGCGTTGGCGCAAGCCACCATAAATGCGTTCGGCGATCAATTGAATGCCGCGCAGGTACAGCTTGCGTCCGGCTGGCGAGATTGGCTGGGCCGATTCCGTCAGCACAACCTCCAGCAGCGCGATCGGTTCGCCAAAGTGCATAACCGGCCCGAACAGAAGAATCCGACTAGTAGGATTATCCGATTGATTGCGCCGCGAGTTGGTGGATGGTTCCGCAAGCATGGGTTGTTTCTGTTGCCATGCCAGTTGAACCAAGCGCTCGTGGCGTTTTTGGTCCTGCGCCGTTCGAATGACTTGGTCCATTTGATATTGGATGCCAAATACAGCGCTTTGAGCACCTTGGGCACGCAGCCATGCAACTGCGGAAGTGGCCCCCAGCAACTCGCAAGTTTGCGGCAGCAACTGCTCCAAGAACGATTGCAGCGGCAAGTCGCTGTCGATCAACTTGGCCAGTTTCTTGGCTTGGCCGACCGATGGCCCAGACGACTCTTGATCGAGTCCTTGGACAGCCTCTTGAATTTGCTGAAGGCTCATGCGAGTCGGTGACCTTGAAATATCATTGCCAGTGTCCTTAGCATACCCTCAGCCATATATGTACTCGCGAGGGTATTTAGCCTCTGTCCGTCGAATGTCTTGGCTTGGATGCGTTAGGGATGGACGAGTTCCCAGCGTTCCAGTCTACGTAGCTCGCCTGGAATTCGATCCTCAGCAAAAATGTAAAATTCGAGATCAGAAAAAAATTTTGACGAATTTGCTGAATGTATGGTTTCCGACAATCAACGTCGATGTTTATACTGTACGTACAAACATAGGAGGTTGTCGAGTCCCTGGCCGATTGAATTCTGGGACTCGAGAATTTGGAATATCTGCTGTTTTGCTGGAACTTTTGGGTTTACGAGCGAATCGAAGGGCCAGCATAGGCAAGCAGGTCGGTCAAGCTTTTCCGTGCGATTGGTATAACCGGCAATCGTATAGCATTGGTTTGCCTGAACTATTCCAAACAAGCAAGATGAGTGCTTGAACTAGTTTCGTCTTAGCTTACCGTCAGATTTCACGCTTATTCCAACAGGGCAAGATGACATGCTTAGCCAGATTGGAAATTTCGCTCATACGAAGTGAAAAGGCACCTATGTCGACAACTCCATCACCAGAAACTGTCGAGCAAACAAAGCAACAAATTCGTGGTTTGATCAATGAAATCGCGGAGTTTTCGCGATCCGATCGACCGGCGGATGAGTACTATCCCGCTGTGCTGCAACGCATCGTCGATGCCCTGGCCGCCGTGGGTGGCGCCATCTGGTTGATCGACCAGGATGGAGCATTGCGACTGAGTTACCAGATCAACGTCAGCCAGAACCTGCTCCAATCCGACGGCGAGGACGCGCTCAAGCATGCCAAACTGCTGACGCGTCTATTCACTCGCGGGCAATCGGAGTTGGTGCCTGCTAACTCGATGATTGGGAACGATCAGGCCGAGGGGAACCCCACGCGTTATTTATTGGTAGTGGCTCCGCTGCGCAGCAGCAAACAGCAAGCCGGATTGATCGAGATTTTCCAACGTCCCGATTCGGCCCCAAATATTCAGCGAGGATACTTGCGATTTCTCGACCAGATGGCTGGCTTGGTCGGCGAATGGCTGAAAGGCCACGCGCTGCGACAGGTATCCGACCGCCAGGTCATGTGGCAGCAGGCAGACCACTTCGCGCGCTTGGTCCACGATAACTTGGACCTTCGCGATACGGCTTACACCATCGCTAATGAGGGTCGCGAGTTGATCGAGTGCGATCGCGTCAGCGTCGCAATCAAGAAAGGTGGCAAGTGCAAAGTCGTTGCCATCAGCGGCCAAGATTCTATTGAAAATCGTTCGAACATCATTTCTTCGCTCAATAACTTGGCAACTCGAGTCGTTTCGGCGGGTGAACCGTTGTGGTACGACGGAACTGTGGAGGATTTGCCTCCGCAGTTGGAAGAGGCTGTCGAAGAGTATGTTGATCTCTCGCACGGGCGATCTATCACGGTCTTGCCGATTCGCCGGCCGGAACATGTAGTAGAAGGTGATGTGCACTCCAAGAAAACCGTCCAGCGCGAGGATCTTTCAGCCCGGGAGATTATTGGCGCGTTGATTATCGAGCAAATAGAAACCACAGTTCCCATCGAGGTCTTGCGCTCTCGTGCGGACTTAGTCTTCGAGCATACCGCTCGAGCGCTGAATAATTCACTCACTTACAACAATCTGTTTTTGATGCCGGTCTGGCGAGCGCTGGGTAGGGCAACTTGGTTCTTCCGAGGCAGCGCGCTGCCAAAAACCATGGCCGTGCTGACGCTGCTGACAATTGGTCTGCTGGCCATGTTCTTGGTCAAAATCAATCTCGACCTCGAAGCCAATGGAACCCTACAACCGATCCTTCAGCGGCAAGTGTTCGCGCACGTCGATGGCGAAGTTGAAACGGTTTACGTCGATCACGGCGATACGGTCAAGACTGGCGACCCGCTGGTCAAACTGCGCAATCGCGACTTGGATATCAGCATCAAGGATCTCGAAGGCAAACGCGATGAAACTGCCAAGCAACTGGCAACGACGCGTTCGCTGATCGACAACCAAGCTGACAAAACTGAACGCATGCGGCGTCAAGCCGAAGTGCGGCAATTGATCGTGCAATTAGAAACCATCCAGCAACAATTGGTGTTACTGATGGAAAAAAGCAACCAGTTGCTCAGGACCAGTCCTATCGATGGCATCGTGATGACGTGGGACGTCGAGAAAAATCTCCGCGCTCGACCGGTTGCGACGGGACAATTGTTGTTGAGCGTGGCCGATCCACGCGGAGATTTCGAAGTGGAATTGTTGATGCCTGAAAAACGCATGAAGTACTTGGACGATGCGGTTACAGTCGCTGCTGGAAAACCTCTAGAGGTCGAGTACATTCTCGCCACCGATCCATCCTACAAGCACAAAGCGACATTGGCGCTCGATGCGATCCACGGTCGCGCTGAACTTGATCCCGATGATGGGCCGGTCATTAAGCTGCGCGTCAAGCCGGATTCTATGGACGGGATCAGTCGCCGTCCCGGAGCCAAAGTAATTGCAGACGTCGTGTGTGGCAAACGCTCCGCTGCGTTCGTCTGGTTTCACGAAGTGGTCGAATGGGTCCAAGCTAATCTAATCTTCTAACTTTTGACAATTGATCGTGGCAATGTTGCTGAAGTCATCCTCGTATTGAATTTCGATATCGGCTCTTGGAGAGACACTGAACATGAAACGTAAAACCACACTTCGGTCCTGGCTGGCGATGACGCTAGTGTTGTTCGTTGGCGAATACTGTGTGGCTCAGGCAACAGAGCTGGCTTCCCAAAAGGCCTCTGAGCCTGGGTTGTCAACCTCGTCCATCATTGTGATTCAGCAGGCCAAAATCAAGTGTATTTACAAATTGTCGATTCCCGCGCAGACCGACGGAATCATCAGCAGCATGTTGGTTGACGAAGGATCGATCGTAAAGAAGGGAGATGTCCTGTTGACGATCGACGATCGCTTGGCGATGGCCGAGTTGAACGTTGCCAATAAGGAATTGGAAGCTGCGAAGATCCAAGCCAAGCAAGTAGCGCATATTACTTATGCGAAAAAGGCCGCTGAACTGGCAAGCTACGAGTATTCGGAACTCAAGAAACTGTGGGACGAAAAACGCGCGGTTGCGTATTTCGAAGTGCGTAAGAAAATGCTTGAGTACGATCGCGCAGAGGCCAGCAAAGAAGTTGCTGAGGTAGATCATGCAAAGGATCAGTCCGCCGCTGCGGTTGCCGAAGAGAAACTGAACGCGGCGAAAGTGCAACTCGATTTGCGACGCGTCGTCGCGCCCTACAATGGTGTCATCGTCGAACGCCTAAGAAGTCAAGGAGAATGGTTGAAAGCGGGTGAGCCGGTGCTCAAATTTTTGAACATGGATGAAATGAGGGTGGAGGTGCGAGTCCCGGTGGAAAATCGATCCGTCCAGCAATTACAAAACGCTACCATGAAGGTACGCATTCCCATCGGTCAAGATCGCGAGATTCCCTTCGAAACGAAAGTTGAGTTTGTCAATTACGAAATTGAGCTCGGTGAATGCCGCGTGTGGGCCAATAGTCCCAATCAGATGGTGGGCAATTCCTGGATCTTGCGCGATGGCATGGAAGGCACTGTCGAAATCCATTTGGGAAGCGGCTCAGCATTGAATGCTGGACAGTAAAGTCGCTCGCGCTGAAAAACGTGCAGGCAGTGTAGCAGCAACTCGCTCAGTTTCTTTAAGACATTTTTAGATCGGAAAGTGCACCATGGCGACGATGGCGGATAGTCTGGTCAACAGCGCTATGCGGCCTTTGAGGCTGCGCCGTCGCCCGGACTTAATTGCCAAGCGTCACAAATACCATGGACGCAGTTATTGGGTGGTTAAGGAGCCCGTGGGGCTGAACTACTTTCGATTTCATGATGAAGAATATGCCATTCTTGGAATGCTCGACGGAAAGACGAGCTTGCAAGAAATCAAAGACAATTTTCAAAAGCAGTTTGCACCTCAACGTATAACTCTGCAGGATCTGCAACAGTTTGTTGGAATGTTGCATCGCAGTGGTTTGGTAATCTCGCGAGTGTCTGGTCAAGGACGGCAATTGCGACGGCGCGGTGATACTAAGAAACGTAAGGAATTGCTCGGCAAGCTGTCAAATATTTTTGCGCTTCGATTTCGCGGGATTGATCCCGAGAAGATTTTGAATTTTCTGATTCCATACACGTGGTGGTTATTCACGCCTGCTTGCTTAATTGCGTTCCTAATGTTTGGCTTGAGTGCGCTGACATTGGTGGCGATGAATTTTGCCGAGTTTCGAACTAAATTGCCCACGTTCGAACAGTTTTTTGCCGCCGATAACTGGATTTTTCTCGGCGCTACCATGGCCGTGGTCAAGATCCTGCACGAGTTTGGCCACGGATTGAGTTGCAAGAAATTTGGCGGTGAATGCCACGAGATGGGGTTGATGTTTCTGGTCTTCACTCCCTGTTTGTATTGCAACGTCTCGGACTCGTGGATGTTGCCCAACAAATGGCAGCGAGTTTTCATCGGTGCCGCGGGCATGTATGTCGAGCTGATTCTGGCCTCGATCGCCACATTCATGTGGTGGTACAGCGAGCCCGGTTTGCTGAATTTCTTGTGTTTGTCGGTGATGTTCATCTGTTCGGTCAGCACTGTCGTATTCAATGGAAATCCATTGTTGCGGTTCGACGGTTACTACATCTTGATGGATATTTTGGAGATCCCGAATCTTCGCCAGAAGAGCACGGAGATTTTAAAGCGATGGTTTCAACAATACTGTTTGGGATTGGAGTTGCAGGACAATCCATTTCTTCCGCGTAAGCACAAGATTTGGTTTGCGATTTACACGATTGCCGCCGTGATCTACCGCTGGGTGGTCGTGTTCTCGATCATCATTTTCTTGAATCAGATATTCAAGCCTTATGGCTTGCAACCACTCGGGCGGCTGATGGCGATTTCGGGTGTCGTGGGAATGTTCGCCCAGCCACTGTGGCAATCGATCAAGTTTCTTCGAACTCCTGGGAGAGCCAGCAAGATGAAGCGCAAGAATGTCTCGTATTCGTTAGTTGTAGCGGCGGCGATTTTCGCTTTTATTGCGCTGGTACCCATGCCCTTTCATGTGGACTGTGCTGTGGAAATCCAGCCCCATGACGCTTCTCAGGTTTTTGCACTCGTACCTGGCAAATTGGTAAAGTGGCATAAGAAGCCGGGAACTGCTGTCGAGCAGAATGATCTGATTGCGGAACTGGATAACTTGGATGTGCGGTACGAATATGCTAAGTATCAGGGTGAAGTCAAAATTGCCGAGGACAGGCTGAGAGTGCTTGATTCCCTGAAGAATGACGATCCGGAGGCGCGAGCGCTGTATAAGACGCAGGTGGATATCGTCGCGTCTGCAAAAGCGAAATTGGTGGAAGCTGCAAAGCGAACTGCGCTACTGGAAGTGCGCAGCAACGTGAAAGGTGTCGTGATGCCGGTCGCCAGTAAGCAATCTCCCAAGCAAACCGACGATGAAATACAGTTGCCTGGGTGGACTGGTAATCCGTTTGACGAAAAGAATCAATCTGCGTTCTTTTCCGAATCCGATCCACTTTGCATGATTGGCGACCCGCAACGCATGGAGGCCGTGTTGGTGGTCGATCAGAGCGATATTGATTTAGTAAAGATGGATCATGAAGTCGATATCAAGATAGATTCCGCGAGATTGGAAACTTTCTCCGGCCGCGTACGTCAAATCTCCGAAATGGAAATGAAATCGACTCCTGAGAGCCTTGCCAGCCAGACGGGAGGGCGACTGGATACTGAAATGGATGCTTCTGGAAAGCTGCGTCCAATTAGCACGTCCTATCAGGCGCGGGTGCCTCTGGAAAACGTTGAAGTTCCACTTCGAGCCGGTTATCGCGGTCAAGCAAAAATTTATGTCGGCTGGAAATCCTGGGGATGGCGCGTCATGCGGTTCCTGATCCGCACATTCCGGTTCGAATTTTGAAGTGTGTTGTCGATTCTAATCAAGCCGCCCGCATTGCGTGTGTCGCGAAAAGAATCCGTGTTCTGTGACGAAATTGTCAATCATTGCTAGAATGGCATAATCGTCGCAGTTGAGTGTAGGGAGTGTTTCACTTGTCGCAATGTAAAGGAGCGAGTGATGGCGATGGAAGATGAAAATCTAGAAGGCGAAGGCCAGCGCGGCCGCCAACAAGCCAACCAACAAATTCAAGTGCAAGTCAACGATGACGGTGCCATGGCTTGTTACGCTAACTTTTGTCGAGTAACTGGCTCGCCAGAAGAGTTGATTGTGGACTTCGGCTTGAATCCACAACCCGTTGGAATACCCAAGGATCCGATACACGTCAAGCAACGTGTGATCATGAACTTCTTTACCGCTAAACGTCTATTGGCGGCACTGCAAATGTCCGTCCAGCGCCACGAGGCGGTCTTTGGCGTCCTGGAGACCGACATTCAAAAAAGACTGAGAATTCAACAAAACGCGTAAACTGACAAATCGTTCGTAACATGTCGAACTTTGATCGGTAGCAACTGAAGAGGTTGCAAGTGCGTGGGGAAAACAGGAGCGTGGAGAGATAACTCTTCACGCTCTTTTCATTCTTGTCAGGTTCCGTGAGAGTAGAGCAATTGTCCTCAATTGCTCTGAACTGAAACGTAGTTTCAATCCGGAAATGTGGTCGAATATCCCATTCGACGATTATAGCGGATCAAACGAGTTGGCTGTTCTTCATTCTGCTGGCTGAGTACTGCTACCTTTCCACTATCTGACCGTCGGATTTTTGGAACAGGTAGAGCAGGTTTTTCGCGGCCATGTTCGCTTGGAATTGCGATGCCGATCCATCCGCAAAACCACCGACGAATTTCCCGTTCGGACTGACGTTCAGGCCTGCGACCGGATTTGTTGGGTCGAAGGCATAGTCCTGAGGCGCTGTCCACGGTACCGCGTGTTGGGGTTTGACTTCTACCAACCACACCGTGTTGCTAGTACCGTCGGTGATGTTTTCAAATTTAACAATCTCGGACTGGCCGAAGACCGTTCCGTTGCCGACTGGGGCAACCCATGTCGTGTAGCCGGCGGGTAATTCGTTCGCGAAGAGAAATTCCCAAGGAGTACTGCGAAAAACGTCTGGGATCTTTGCCAATAATGGTTTGTTGTGGCTGCTGTCCCACGGCTCGTTCAGGCGAAACTGTTGGTACAGTTGTTCTTCGCCAAGGAACGGTAGCAGATAAACTCGCCAGCTCAGTTTTCCGCGTTCAGATTCCGCTTGGGATGGTCTGCCGGGTGGAAAGCACTTGAACGCGCTTTCGTAGTTGTGGATCGCCAGCGAGATTTTTTGCAAGCGCCTTATCTTGGATTGCATATCAATCGGTATGATCAACTGATTCGCCAAGGCCGACAGCATGGCCAATCTTTGCCTGGCATCTTTGGCACCCGCAAACGCAGCTTCGATTTGAGAGTCTACAGCTCGGATGTCGAGTTGGTTGATTTGGTTCAGTAAAGCACCCTTGATTTCACTTTGCATAGTGGCTGGGAATTGAGACACCAACCGATTGAGCAAAACTGGCAAGTGTTCGGCCAGCGCCTGGGCAGCGGCCGGCGAATTCGATTGCAGCTTGACTTGCAAATTCAAAGAAGACGGATCGAAACCTACCGCGCCCCAGCGCAGGCCATCGGTCAGCAGCGAACTTCTGCCGCCACCCAGAGATTTGGGCAGATCTGGCGACAATTCGCGGACCGTTCGCCAAAGATAGTCGGGAGGCACAATCACTAACTGCACGGGAAAATCAGCCACCGATTCCATGGCCAGCCGATAAAGAGCGCGCTGTTGATCGCCAGACGGTATGGACTGCTTGGTCGCTTGTTCAATCGTGTAAGCCTGACAAGCGTGAAGAAAGCCGCCGCGCAGCTCAAGGTTGGTCGGCTGCAAGAGACTTCTCAATTCCTGCAACGGTGTCCTTTCGTGCTCACGGAGAGCAATGCGTACCGTGGGCGCCGAGTCGGATGATGGTAGGTCCATGAAGAAATAAGTATCTTCATCGCCGACCAATCGCTTGAGCTTTTGAATTCGATTGTTGAGGTTTTCAAACAACTGCACTTCGGTGCCAGTCGTGGCCAACGTGGCCCCGTCAGGCAAGGCAATCATCGAAGTTCGCAGCTTCAGCATCGCGATTCCATTCGCATAAACAAACTGGTCGAGGTCGTCTAGATATGCCGTTGTGGTGGAACCGGGATTGGCTCGCGGTACCTGTGCCATTGAAATATGAGCTGCGAAGACCAACCAACTCCAGGTGGAAATCCAGCGAAGAACTGGCTTGATCAGAGTGAGCGGAAGGGCGCTAGCCCCCGGCGTGCAAGCCGGTGAGTTACTTCCAACGCAAGCCCAAATGGCGGCACCTCTTATCTCATACTCTGCGCAACAACTAACGCGCCGGGGGCTAGCGCCCTGCCGCTCACTTTTGTCAGCCCACCGAAGAACACTGTTTCTAAGATTCATCGTTTGCGTTCCTTAACTATAACTTTGTATCAGCTTGACTGGTCGAGTTACTGCTTCGCGACGGCGCGTTTCAATACGAGTCGATAGCCAAAGTTACCTGCACTTCGTCCGCTCAATGTCGCCACCGCGCCTTGCAATTCGTACATCAGCGGCGCATCGGCCAGCGGATCATTTGGAATTGGGACGGGCAAATCACTCAGCTTGCTTGGCAATTGGCCGTCATGTTCAGCGGCATACATGCGAATCGCTTCGATGGTTTGCAGCATGGCGATTCGTTGCTGCATACGAGCTTGAGCCACTCGAAGGGCGCTCATGGCCGGGATGAACATTTGAGCTAGGTTTCCCGACCAACCCAAGCGGTTGCTGATGTGGTCAACTTCGGTAGTTAGTCGCTGGTTTGCCGATATAGCTGCGGCTGGCGATAGGAAGTTGTACTTGAAATACTCATCGCGAACGTCCTCATAGAATAACTTCAGAGCCAAGAAACTCACCTGAGCTGTCGGATAGGCTTCGATCGTCTGGTGAGGGATCTCTGTTCGTTCCATCAGGTATCGTTTGGCGCCGGGATAGGCAGCAGCGACAAACGTAATCACCGCCACGCGATTCGCCTCGCGATCATCGGTTGACCAAGAAGGTAAGCGAGTGTCGGCATTCCACTTCACTGCTCGCAGGTGTGGTAGCAGTCGATCGACAAACTCATTCCAGTATTCGAAAGGTCGAGGCGTGGCATCGATTTCGCGAAGTGGCTTCAATTGTTCGAATAGCAATTGCCTCTCAAATGCATGAGCCCGATCCAATTCCACCAGCGGGTTTGGTAGCGCGGCCAGCGCCCAGTACAGATTCGGTGCATCTTTGTGCTCGACCAAATAAAGTGCATCGTTACAAGCAACTTGTGGGATGGCAAAACCGACCAGGGCTGATACATAAAAATCATCGTTCCCCAAATGCCTAGCGAAAGCGAATTGCTGGCCGAGAATACGCACTGCATCTTGCATCCGTCCTTCCGCAATCGCCAATCGACAGCGAATGCTCTGATTCCTAGCCAGTTCTCGCATCGCCTGTATCTCGGGCAGAAGGTAGGTGATCGGGCTGGCGAATTGACGAATGTTGCGATCCATCGAGAACGATCGCAAACGCCATGCTTCTTCTAAGAAAAACGTCTGAAAATCGAGGAGATTGATGTACTTGCGTACTTCCTCAATCGGCAAGTCTTTGGGTGCCGTCGAAAGATACGAGTTCGGCGGTACGTTCTGGACTTCAACGTTCGATTTCTCGGCGCTAGCGCTCGCCGCTCGATGAATTTCGTAAAAACGATTGCGCACCGCCGACTGCTCAAAGAATCCTCCTGCCTTCAGATAGAACAGGGCAGCATTACCTTCGCGAACTTCGAATTCATCGGGCAGCAAGCGAATTTTCAATGCCGGACGCGCGGCCGGTTGAAGATGAATGGCCACTTCACGAACCACCGTGGTTACCGGCGTCGACTCACTTCGCTCGTACAGCCAGCCGTCTTGTTTCTTTGAGTCTCTTTCGGCCAAAGCAGTCACTTGAGCGTTCGCTGACCGAAGACTTGCAAGAGTCGCAAGCATCGTCAACCAGAATAGACACATGTTTTTCATTATTTATTCCTTCCTAGGTCAATCACTTTCAAAATACTTTGGCTGGATTGTGGTCGAGTAGTTCATTCAACAAACGGTCGCGCGAGGATGTGGGAGTTGAATCGTACTCTAGCTCCCAAATCCGATCGGCAGTCCCGAGCGTCTGGTCGTTAATCGCCGTCGATGGACCAGCACTTGAGACGACGGAGTCGTCGAGTTGTACTGGTCGAGTGGAAACCAGCGCTCGACCGGATGGCAACAGTCCACCGGCAACCCACGCTCGATCTTCCCGCACGAAGCTTTGAGAATTGAGCAAATCGATCATGTTGGACTGGTCGCCTAAACTGCTCCCAGCAACCTGCACATCGATCGCTTGAGTGTCGGTAGCAATGTGCTCATGAATTGTATTTGCCTGATTAGGCGATTCAGCTTCCTTGACGATCGAGTGATTGGCCGCGCGTTCATCGACGATCGAATTGCTTGCTCCATCGCGAACAAAGAAATACATCAACAGCGCACCGACGACGGCACCACAAGTCCACACACCGGCGACCCAACCACACCGTGCCGCCGATGTTGAAATGCTAGGCAATCGCCACAAAGCACTCGCGTTATTTGCAGAGACCGAGTGTACGGGGACGTTGATCGACAGACGCAGCCGAGGCGCTCGCGGGCGAAAGGACGCTAAACGCTCCTCGATCGTGGTCAGGTCTTGAGTTTCGTCAAAAGACTCGTCACAGGAATTGTCGTTAGGTTCACTCATGTTTCAACTCCATAGAGTTATATTTTTCGATTCGCGACGCACCGTTGTTTTCATCATCGCTAGGGCCTTCGAATCTCTGCTTCAAATCTTCCAGAGCGCGCAAATATAGTCGGTGAACGGTGCTGGTAGGCTTGCTCGTCAAGTCTGCGATCTGCACGAATGTCAGTCCGCCCCAGACCTTTGCGACAACTATTTCTCGCTCGAGGTCCGGCAACTGGGAAAGCATGGACTCTAATTCGCGCGCCTGCGCTTGAGTTTCGTGACGGCTTTCGAACCAATGATCGCGTTCGAGCGCCGATTGACTTTGGTATCCATGCCGACGTCGTTCGGCCCTCGCCAAGTTGATCGCCTTGAATCGAACGGCCTTGAACAGCCAAGCCGGCACGTCGCGAGGCGGACTATTCAACTGCACCAGGTCGCACAGCGCTTCCTGGACCGCGTCATCGGGCCACGAACACCACTGACGAGCATACAGCACAAGCGCCCCGCCATACTGGATTAAGACCTCGGCAAGATGCTCGTGCGTGAAATGCGTCACAATTCGGTCGTCCGACTGATGGTCAAATAGGCTGGCTGTCAAAGCCATCCCTGCCCACGCAACAATATCGCCAAGCAGGCTTCATTAAGTAAGTCACCGCCCGAATGACGATTTCTCACAGGGATAAAGTCTTTTGCAAGAAAATTCGATCGAAAAGATTGATTTACTCTAGTTGGCCTGGTCAGTTAGTGTCTTAGCTTAGCGTAGTGCAAAATCTCAAAACGCGGATTGAACTCGAGTGGTATATGCAAAAGCGATTGCCCGTCATCAAAACAGGATTGTAAACCATGTTTAGTCGCAATACCGTTCAACGAACGTGGGATAAGCTTCCAGCTTGTCAACCTGTAGCGGAGTTTCGCCATTGCTTGCACAAGATATTGACAAGCTGGAAGCTTATCCC
>SXGS01061136.1_pt1 | contig 25463 bp, 23 predicted proteins | sample 3174681 | NCBI WGS metagenome assembly SXGS01 (sample SAMN11356861, study PRJNA531348) | freshwater metagenome | isolation source: freshwater sample F1-80 | place: China: Fuxian Lake, Yuxi | collected 2017-12-25 | reverse complement strand
TCTAGCGAAAGCAAGCAATCGCAGGTAACATCGACCTGTAAATTGCCCGTAATTTCAAGATACGAGCGAGTGCGTCAATCCTGGCATACACTCGCTTGCGCTTCGGGCTTGTATTGGTAAGAAACTATCTGCCGCTCGCCTAAGAGTCGACCGACCCGTGTTGCAACCTGTAGTCGAGAACTAATGCGAATGGTGGAATAACGCGCACTGGGTAGGAAAAGCTCCTGCCGAACCATTGCGTCTAAAAGGCGAGAAACTGCGATGCAATAGTCGGACGATGGACCATGCCGTCCTAATATCTTCAATTCAGACGGCGAGTCGTTCTGGCTCTCGGAGCTTTGCCTGCGGTCGTCCTGGGCAGGAGCTCGTTGTGTGCCAACCTGCCTCTACGTGAGCGCGTTCAAAGGACCTGCAGCATTTTTTGCGGCTGCTGAAAATCGCAGTGAATATGGGCAATGCACGCGAGCATTCGCACTCGCGTTGCGATTCCTACGATTTTTGAAATCGCGCCGCGTCGATGGCGGCCCAAATGTGCATGATCCAGCCGAGCGCGATTATCCAGAGTAAAGTCCCAAGCAAGAAGAACGCCAGGGCAGCAACCAATCGTCCTTGTACCAGTTGACCAAGCCCTGGATAGAAGAAGCTCGCTAACCCCGCAATCACGTTTCCAGCCGAACCTTTTCCTGACATACAGAATTCACTGTTCATGTTCGCAAAGCCCCTTTCTGCGTTCTATTCGTCGCTCGCTTAGATTTCTTGGCAACGTTGATGAGGTACCGGCTGCCAGGCGATCCTCATATAATTGAAAAGCTGCGCTGCGTGGTCGGCAATCAGTTCGGAAACCGCCTTGAGTTCGACCACGATGCCACCAAACACAAAGAGGTCCGGCTTGAAGCGAGTCGTGAGCTGTTCTCCTTTGTAGAAGACGGAAAGTTCTTGCTTCGCCACAAACGAAATCTCGCGCAGCCTCAGCTCAATCTCCAAACTCTGTTGGTAAATCTCCTCCGCCATCCCATAGCCAAGCTGGTTGTAATCCTCGAACGCCGCTCCCATCAGCTTGTAACCTTCGGCTTTGAACATAATTGGCTCATTGGTAATGAATGCTTGTGGAACGCCAATCGACGCTAATCTCCACTGATCCGGATCAGCGAAGATCAGTGCGCTCGCGCCGAATGCAACGACGCGAAGAGCCCCAAGAGTATCATTGATTTTATAACAACTGGTTGCATCTGTGTTTCCTTTGTGTTTGTTTTTTCAAGTTGTAGCATGTTGACCAGCCGCTTTGGCACTGATTTCACTTCTAGCGCAACTTCAAGCGTCCAGGCTAAGATCGTTGGATTACACATCGTCGCCGACACCGCGCAAGCATTGTTCCGCGACTGTATGCAAAGACTCTAATTCTTGCTGGCTACATTATAACTTTTCTCTCGAATCGGTTTAGACCCGTTGCCCTCTCGGCCTGCATCCGCCCCGTGGGATAGAATTCCGATTGCCTTCGAAGCCAACTATTTTCTGCGTCGAGAATCGCATCACTCCGGTGAGAAAATTCGATTGCGACTTGATGGGCTCATGCCTACCGTTGCTGTCGCGGCGTTGTTCACCTATCATCGCTGACGTGTTTCATATCGTTTCATTTGTTGTGAGAGATTCCGTGACTGCAATGAATCGGCTATTCGTATTAATTGTATGGTGGTCTGGTTTGTTGATTGTCAGTCCCTTGGTGGCTCAGACGGCCGACGAAAAATTGGCTCAGTTCTTTCGGCAGCATCTGGATGAGTCCTTTCAGATGCGGCCACTGGAAGCAACCATGTTGGGAGATCATCGCTTCGACCATCTGCTGGACGATATTTCCAAAGAGGCTCGCGCAAGTTGGCTAAAGCATACGTACAAGCAGCTCGATCGACTGCTGAAAGAGATCCCTGTCGATGCGCTCTCCAGCGATGGCAAGATCGATTTCGAAATTCTGCGCGATGATCTTAAACGCAACATTTGGCTGAACGAGAACACCAAGCCATTCGAAGAAGACCCACGCACCTTCGGTAACTACATCAATGACAGCGTGTACTCACTGTTGGTGCAATCGACGTTGCCGAAAGAGAAAAACGTTGCCAACGCCCTATCAAGGATCGAACAAATACCGCGCATTGTGAATGTGGCCAAGCAAACTATCGCCAATCCACCCAAGCCGATACTGGATACGGCCATTTTGCAAAATCGAGGTGCGATCAATTTCTATGAAAAGGAGATCTTTGATCTCATTGGGTCAACGCCCAAGCTAGCTGAACTCAAGAAAGCAACGCAATCTGCCGTAGTCGCTTTGAAAGAGTATCAAACGTTTCTAGAGAAAGAAGTCATGCCCAACGCCAAGGGTCTGTGGCGGCTTGGCAGAGAGAAGTTCTCAAAGAAACTTGAATTGGTTCTCAATGCGGGCTGGGACGCCGAGCGTACATTGAGCGAAGCTGAGCAAGAATTTGTCAGAGTTCAGCGCGACATGTACGTTGTCGCTCGCCAGTTGTGGTCTCGCTACTTTCCCAGCAAACCGTTGCCGCCAGATGATATGGTCGGCCGCCGCAGCACAATCGCTGAGGTAACCAATGCCGTCAGTCAAGAACATGGCGCGCCCGAGGCTCTGATCGTAGATGCCAGAAACACGGTCAGTACCATCCAGGCTTTCATTAAAGAGAAGGACATCTTGCGGTTGCCTCAAACCGACCGCTGCCAAGTGATTGAGATGCCCGAATTTCGACGCGGTAACTCGCTGGCCTATCTCGACTCCGCATTGCCGCTTGATCCCAATGGCCTGAGTTACTATGCCGTCAGTCCACCGCCATCGATATGGGGCTCGGAGAAAATTCGCAGCTTTTTGGAAGAGTACAATCGCCACATGCTGCAGATCTTGACCATACACGAAGCCTACCCTGGGCACTACGTGCAACTAGAGTATTCGAATCGTTCACCCTCGCTCATTCGTCGCGTGTTGCAATCGGGTGTGTTTATCGAAGGCTGGGCCGTGTACACCGAACAGATGATGCTGGACCAAGGCTATGGCAATGGCGAATTGGCGCTGCGGTTGAATCAATTGAAGTTCTATTTGCGTGCCGTCGCCAATACGATCCTCGATCACAAGATGCACTGCACCGACATGACCGATGATCAGGCATTAAGATTCCTGGTGGAAGATGCCTATCAATCCGAAGGCGAAGCACGCCTAAAAATCGTCCGCGCCAAGCAGAGTTCGACGCAGTTGAGCACCTACTTTGTAGGTCGCATGGCGCACTATCGATTGCGACAAGACATCCAGCGCGAACTGGGCGACGATTTTCATCTCGGACGTTTTCACGAAGCTGTGCTGGATCATGGTTCAGTACCAGTCAAGTTTCTGCCTCAATTAGTGCGACAACGGCTGGCTAAACCAAGATAATTGCCTGCCGACAGAATCCCCCGATTTAGACTTCATGTGCCTTGTCGGTCCCGAACGTCCCATACAGCGGAAACGACACACAGCCGTTCAATTTACAACTGACAACGTTGGCACTCCGCCGAACTAAATGACTGGACCGAGCCCACCGAACAGGTCGCGATTGTATGGTGAACTAATTGGCCCAATCAGCTCGATCGTTAGGCGTCACCTATGACCCGGTTCGTTGCCCTCCTTCGTGGAATTAACGTCGGCAAAGCCAAGCGCGTAGCTATGGCCGACCTGCGGGCGCTGCTTGAGTCACTTGGCTACAAAGACGTGAAGACTTTGCTCAATAGCGGCAACGCCGTGTTTGGCGCACACTCGAAGCCATCAACGACGCATGCCCGCAACATACAACGCTCGGTAGCCAACGAGCTGGGCGTGGATTGCGTGGTCATTGTTAAGTCGGCGAAGGAAATCGCCGATGTCGTGGCGAACAATGTGCTTAAGAACTCTCAGGCCGACCCCTCGCGCCTGCTCGTAGCGCTAACGTCTGACTCGAAGTCATTGTTGGCATTGGAGTCTGCGGCAAGGGCGGACTGGGGTCAAGAAGAGGTTCACGTGTGCAAACATGCTGCCTACATCTGGTGCGCAAACGGCATCCTTGCAAGCAAGGCCGTGGCGGTACTGAGTGGTCTTGGAGGCACTGGTACTACCAGAAACTGGTCCACCATTCAGAAGCTTCATGCTCTGTTGCGCAGTGACGCCTAACCTCTCCAATCGGTTTTTGGCGCTTGTGGTCAGGACTTTGGTTTCGCCGATGTGGTCATTGACGAGGCACCGGAGCCAGAGGGTGTCAATTGGCGCAGCGGTTTGGGCAGTGGAAAATGGACTTCTTCTTTGCGGATCGTCGCCTCGCGAACGGTAGCACCGAATTCGTCGACTAGAAATTGAATGGTGTCCTGAACCACAGACTCAGGTGCACTTGCTCCAGCGGTAATCAGCACGCATTCCGAGCCAGTGAACCAAGCTCGATCGATGTCGTGCGGTCCATCAATTAAATGGGCAGCCTTGCCTTGCTCAGCGGCCAACTCGCGTAGACGCTGGCTGTTGCTACTGTTTTGACTTCCAAGCACAATCACGATATTGGCTTGTTCAGTCAATTTATGCACAGCTTCCTGGCGATTCTGCGTCGCATAGCAAATATCTTCTTTGGGAGGGCTCTCCACCCATGGAAATCTTTCGCGAATTCGCTCGATAATTCGGTTGGCGTCGTCGACACTGAGCGTAGTTTGGGTGAGATATGCTAACTTGGTTTCACGGCGGTAATTCAGTTGGTCTACATCTTCGCGCGACTGGACCAAGACAATCGCTTGGGGCGCTTCACCCATAGTGCCAATCACTTCGTCGTGCCCTTGGTGACCAATGAGAATGATCGTGTAGCCACCTTTGGCGTACTTGATCGCCTCAAGGTGAACTTTGGTAACCAGAGGACAAGTGGCATCGATCGCAAATAGCTTGCGTGCACGCGCGTGCGCTCGAATTTCCGGCGAAACTCCATGCGCGGAAAAAAGCAGCGTCGAGCCTTCGGGCACTTCGTCGAGCGAGTCCACAAATATCGCTCCCTTTTCACGAAACGTACGCACGACGTATTGGTTGTGGACGATTTCGTGATAAACGTAGATTGGCGGCTGGAAATTGCGAATTGCCAAGTCCAAACTTTCGATCGCCATGTTCACCCCCGCGCAAAAACCACGCGGCGCCGCCAAGATAATTTCCATGTTTCAGTTTACGCTCGTTCGGCCAAGTATATTTTTTGCTGGAAAAGAGTAAATGCATTCCGAAATGCTTGACACATTCCGCTGCGTATACGATTCACGCATCAGATTCACGTCGAAAAACTCCGCTCCATTTGATGTCTTTGCTACGTTTGACATTGTAGCGAATCGCGTCAAGGGTTTCGATGAAGCACATTCGACAGCGCGTGTTAATCCGCGCTTCATCTCGGGTTTTCCCAATTACTGTCTTACTGAACCACGCCACGTCACCCACCGTGCGTGACGAATTCTCAGCGTTAACCTTCAGTTTTCAATAGACCGGTCCTGCCTTGAATTCTAAATTTTGAGATAATCACAACAGTGTCATGGCAATTGTATCTCAGCGAATATCGTAGGCGCTAACACTCATGTCAAAGATCTTGGGATCGTTGCCTGTGGGCAAGAATATTGGGATTGCTTTTTCAGGAGGACTGGATACCTGTGCAGCGGTAGTGTGGATGAAACAGAAAGGAGCTTTTCCTCATTGTTATACGGCTAACTTGGGTCAGCCTGACGAAGCCAACTACGAAGATATTCCCAAACGAGCGCTAGAGTACGGTGCTTCGGCAGCGCGCTTGATCGATTGCCGGCCGCAGTTGGTGCATGAAGGTCTGTCAGCATTGCAGTGTGGGGCGTTCCATATTACGACCGCAGGTGTCCCCTATTTCAATACCACGCCGATCGGTCGAGCGGTTACCGGTACCATGCTGGTTCAAGCCATGAAGGAGGACCAGATCAATATCTGGGGCGATGGCAGCACTTACAAAGGAAATGACATAGAGCGATTCTATCGCTATGGCTTGATCGCAAACCCAGATTTGCAGATCTACAAACCTTGGCTGGACGAGCAATTCAACAAGGAACTCGGCGGCCGCAAGGAAATGTCCGAATTGCTGGAACGGCACGGATTGCAATATCACATGAAGAAGGAAAAAGCTTATTCCACGGATTCGAACATCTGGGGTGCGACGCACGAGGCCAAGGACCTGGAACAACTGGATCGAGGTATCAAGATCGTGGAGCCGATCATGGGCGTCCCATTTTGGAATGAAGATTGTCGAGTAAGCGCTGAAACGGTCGCCATTTCCTTCGAAGAGGGCTGGCCGGTCGCCATCAACCATAATTCGTATTCCAACGCAGTTGACTTGGTAGTGGAGGCCAATGCGATCGGTGGTCGACATGGACTGGGCATGTCTGATCAAATCGAAAATCGAATCATTGAAGCGAAGAGTCGCGGCATCTATGAAGCTCCCGGTATGGCGCTATTGTTCATTGCTTATGAACGCTTGATCACAGGCATTCACAACGAAGGGACGATGGAACAATATCGCGACATGGGCCGACGGCTGGGCAGGCTGCTCTACGAAGGGCGCTGGTTTGATCCTCAGTCGATGATGTTGCGAGAGACATTGCAGCGCTGGGTAGCACGTGCGGTGACTGGTGAAGTCGTCCTGGAGCTGCGACGAGGAAATGACTATTCGATTCTCGAAACTCGCAGCCCCAATTTGACCTACAAACCTGAACGTTTGACGATGGAAAGCGGCCAAGGCGAGTTTTCGCCCACCGACCGCATCGGCCAGCTTACAATGCGCAATTTGGATATCGAGGATACGAAGAACAAAATCGAAGTCTATCGCAGCGCAGGCCTGCTGGGAGGCGACGGCGTGAATTCAACTAAGTTGTTGGAGTAGAATTCAATCATGCGTCTTACTCGCGAGAAATTAAGTCGCGGCCAACGAGCCTGGCTCTGGAAACCGCGAGCCTCGGACGTTGCTGCATGGTTGGTGAGTTTTGGACTACATTTGGGGCTGGTCGTAGTCCTGGCGGCTTGCGTGCACACGGCGGGCGCGCCTAGTCGAGGCATGTTGCTGTGCGGCGCTATAAGCGCATCGCACGATTTCGCCGTCGAAGTATTACCAGAACTCACCACCGAACCGACTGGACAAGATACCTTCCCAGCAGAAGCCCCCAGTATTTCATTGGACTACGAGTTCGATTTCGATGTCGAGTTGACAGCGAACACCGCGCGATTAGAAACCAACCCACTTCCAATAATCTCAGCTTCTGGCAGGTCATCTCTCGTTTCGTCCGCGGAACAAACCAACGTCAGTAGACGCGCGGGTGTGGCTTTCATGGGCGCGTACGCCAAAGGCCAACGATTCGTATACGTGCTGGACAGTTCCACCAGCATGTCGGGCCAGCGCTGGGTTTATGCGTGCAACCAGTTGATCGAGAGTTTAAACCGGCTAACTCCGGACCAAGAGTTCTTTATTATCTCATTCGACCTGCGCCCTGGCTTCCTTTTTGCCAGGCAACCGAGCGACATCAGTTTCTATCGCAACAGTCCAGCGACCATCACCAAAGTCAAGCGTTGGCTTAAGAACAAAGTCCTAAGCCGCGGCACGCGCCCGGCACGCGCGATGTTGCACGCGCTGAGAATGAAACCCGATGCGATCTTCTTTCTGTCCGATGGAGAATTGCAGGACGATACGGCGTTCCAGCTATTGCAGCACAATCAACCGACACCCGAGCATGCGCAAATTCCGATTCACACTATTCACCTATTCAGCCTCGACGGACGCGGCACTCTGCAATCGATTGCACTTGCCAACGGAGGCACGTTCACTCCCGTGAATGGCATGTGATCAATGAATCGCATTCAGCTCTTTGTTCCTCGCCGGAACGAGTCTCAACAGTAGCCCAGGTCCGATTACCTAGACCGTGATACAGTCCATGTCTCGTGCGATCCGAATCTTGGCGCGCTGTGGCTCTGTGAATCCGAATGCGCTGCCCGTCAGTTCGGCAATGGGACTGACATGAATGAGGTAAGCGAGTTTGGGTGACGCTTGGTCGATTACTTGACAGACCGCAGAGAACCAACTGTGGCCGGTTTTCATGGCGAATTCTTGCTGTGCATCGGTAAAGTAACATTCGTGCAACAGCAGATCGACTCCACGAATGTGCTGGACATAGGCCGCATTCGGATGCGCGATTGTGTCGGTAACATAAGCCAACGATTTGCCGTCGGGAGTCGTCAAACGGAATCCCAAGCAACCGCCTGGATGTTCCAGCGCGAACCATTCGATTCGTACCTCGTTTTCCAATGTCATTTCCCCAGGCACTGCGTCCAGCGGGCAGAATTCGAATGGCGGTAACACCGGGAATAGTGAATCCGAAAACAAATGTTCCCGGATGGCAGCCAATTTTTGCGATTCGCCGAACACGCGAACTCGCTTCAGGGACGTGATCGCTAGAGTATCGAGCAAAAAAGTCAGGCCGAAGACATGGTCCAAATGCGAATGCGAAAGGAAAATATCGAGCGACTGGCGGGGCTCGTTCAGCAAGTGTTCAGTCAAGCGAAAAGCACCGGTACCTGCGTCCAGCACGATGCCGTATTCAGGCAAATAATAACAAGCAGTATGCTGGGATTGGCATGGATGATAGCCAGTTGTTCCCAAACAGTGCAACTTCATTGATTCGGTGTACCCTGCGGCGCCGGCGGCGCTCCGAATAATTTTCCCAACCCTCGCTGTAATTCTCGCTGTATCAATCCTTGAGCGGCTTGCTGTACTGTATCGCGCCCGATCTGCGTTAGCAACTGAGTATCCAGTTGCGGACCCGTGAGAGTACCGCGCACAGGAAATTGCAGCGATTTGCCTCGCAACGACGCGAGAAATGGAGATTTTGCGACCCAGTCGTCCGGAATCGGCATCTCTGCCATTAAATCCATACGACCATCGATGTCAACCGCTCCAGAGGTACTAATGTTGGCATCGCCGATGTGAACATTCAAGTGCTTATGAGCCACCTGACCATTTTCCATGCGGAAACTAATATTCTGTTCCGGCATCTTGAGCCAAGATTTCTGATTGCCGACAACCTGAGAAAAGTCTTGCTTGCGGATTGCGTTCACTTGTTGTACCAATCCAATGATCTGGTTTGATAGCGGCCCCGGACCAACTTCGGCATTGTGCATTATCAATTGACCGTCCACTAATTGTGAACGCGGATTCATGGGATTCAGCGTGGCTTCATTGAGTTTCATGCTCAAGCGGCCTTCGACAGCGGTTGCCTGCGCCACCAACGGCGCTACATATTTCAGCCAACTCTCACACATTTCCGGCGTGATGGCTACGTTGTCCAAAACTGTCATCGGTTTCTGTACGATCAGCATTTCGTCGCTAGCTAAATCGCCCGTCACGTCCCAGCGCAGCACTCCGCCGCTGACAGGAATCTCCGCAGCGGTCGCCAACCGGCCATTGGTAATACTAACCGGCACATCGGCCGTTCCTACTTGGATGCCAACCACGCGAGCTTGGTCCCAACCGATGCGCGTTGCTGCTTGCAACCCAGCCAGTGAGCTTTCCCTTTGCCCCGTCTTGGCCGTCCATTTCACATCCACCGGAACCGTCTTTTTTCCGACCAGTTGCACGTGGTCGCCAATCCACGGGTGCAATTTCTGAGCAACCTGCGCTGCGTCGTACAAACACTGGCCCTTGAGCGTCGCCGACTGAGAGTCGGTTGCAGGCGTGTAGTCCATGTTCCCCAAGAAATGAAACCAAGGAACCTGTAAATCCAACTTCGGAACCTGCAACGAGTTCGCGGAAATTAGCCACCGACCGTCGACACTTGCAACGATACTGGGTTCGCGCCACAATGGCTGTGTGGGAGCCGTGGTGCCCAGCGAGCGGGTGCTCTGACTGAGTGCTTCGATGTTCTCGCCACTAGTTTTCAGATTGAACACCGCTTCCTGACTGTTGATTTGCCACGCCAATTCACCTTGCATTCGGCCCGCCAGCGCCAACCGAGTTTGAGTCGGCGCACTGACCAGCGACAGTCCGTTGGACGACTTGGCAGTACTGGATCGCGCGATCGCATTGGGTAGCGTTCCCTCGCGCACATTATTCATCAGTCGCGCCAGGTCGACCAAAAAAGCGGCTCGTCCGATTCGTCCGTCTTTGGGATTGCTGGCTGGGGAATCGGCAGCGCCCAGCGAAAATGCTGTTGCGCGCACCTCCAGTTTCTCAACCGCCAGGCGAGTCAAATCGGCCGTATCGACGCGTCCCTTGAACGTTCCCACTAGTTGAGATTCTGCGAGAGTCATCGTCGAAGTGGCAACTTCGAACGGTTCGAATTTCCAAGTCGCGTCACTCAGTTCAAGATGCGCCAGATCGAATCGGCCGCCGGTTTGCAGTTCGACGTTTCCGGCGATTCGGGTATCGGGTACCGTGAACTGAAACACCGCTGCGCGACGCTGCCAATTTGCGATATCGCCACGCAAAGTTACTTTGAAGCCTGCCGCAGTCGCTGGGCTGGCCGAGTTGTTTGATGAGGCCAGCACGAAGGGCTCCAGCAACTCAAACTGCAGAGCCTCTTGCTCGGATTTCAAATCGATGCGCCCGTTCTCTAACTGTTTTAATTGCGCACCGACAATGCGCGCGGTCGCGTCGATCGCACCGTTCCAAGCAGGCTCGCGCAATTCGCCTCCAGACGACATCGTCACGGCCAATGGAGTCGTCGTAAACTTGCCGTTCAGTTTGACAATACTCTGCGGCGACTGATTCCAAACAATATTCATGTCCGCTGCACCGGACATCGCTTTGATCGGCAGTTCGATCCACTGAGCAACTCTCTGTTGCAAACGATCAAGATTGACTTTGCCCGCAAAGCTACCCTGTTGAGCGTTGCCGGAACCGGAAACGTCGCAGAATTCCGAAACGATTTGGCTAGTGAACTGGATCGCGCCGTTGGGTTGCGGTCCCGCACTGGCATTCATTTTCAAGGGTTCATCCCATTTCAAATGTTGCCCGGCGGCAACAGCCGCAAGGCCCGCAAGTTGTAACTCAACTTGACAGCGCGGTTGGCTGGCTTCAGCAAAGTTCTGGACCAAATGGAAAGTTGCGTTTCCAGATTGGAGTTTTGTCCCAGCCTTCATCGGTACCAGCGTCGGCGCTGCGGCAACTAGTCGTGCCACGTCCAGCGAGCCCGACGCATCAATTACAGCATCTGCAAGCCATGGCTGGGCCACGGACGGCAACGTCAGCGGCCATGGCAATTGACCATCAGCATTTACAGATCCAGCATCGCATGACAATTGAACTTTGCTGAGAGCCACTTGTTTGCCGTTGAAACTACATCGCCCGGCGAGTGCCAATTCAGCCAACTGCAATGGTTGTTCACCTAAAAAGTCTGGTGCGTCCAAATGCATTTCGCGGCCCAATACGCGAGGCAGCTCGATACTCCAATGATGTAAATCCAGATAAGATCCGGCCACTTGCCCAGACAGACTTCCGTTCAGACCACCAATCGGTACATCGGGCAGGCGCGGGCTCAGCGCTTGCCAGACCGCAAGTGGGAACATATTCACAGCCGCCCGCAGCGCCAGCCCCGAGCCGCCATCCAAATCTGTCTGGGAGATCTCTGCAGTGACAGCTCCCGCTTGATTATCTCCGGGCTTGAGCGAGTGGACCATGGCTTGCAACTGAATGGGGCCTACAAGTTGGCCAGATCGAGGAATATCGATCGATAGTTTTTCAACTGCCAGCAGCCAAGGATGAACATTCCCTCGGTCTCGCAAACGAATTTTTCCGGCAGCTATTTCAATTTTGCCCGTAACAGTTGTTGCCGATCTCACCTGCGTCGTGTCAGTCGGTTGCTCAGTAGGCGTCGCGGTGATCAAATGCTCAAGAGCGCGTTCAATGTTGGTCGAACCGGCGTGAGATTCGATATCCATCACGACGTCGCGCAATCGGATCGTTCCCAGGTCGTTGCCGGAGGTGATCCATGACAGCAATCCTTTTTCACTGTCGATCGAACCGATTTCAACTAAGACCACTCCGTTCTCGTCCGCTATCTTCAACCCAGTCAGCGCCGCGGGCGCGAACCATCCTGCGCGCACTCCAGTGAAATCCACTTGCAAAGGCTTCAAGCCACCGAAACGTTCCACGGCCGCTAAAACGACCGAACGATTCACTAACAATCTCGGCAAGGCAGCCACAGTAACCGCAAATAGCAACAACAAGATTAGTAGGATCGGAACTCGTCGTTTGCGACTTTTGCGATTGGGGGCATCTAGAGAATCAAGCCGGTCAGTCTGCATGCCACGTTTCATCGCTGAAACTCCTTTGTTTCATGACTTGTTCGCAAACGCATTTGTGGCATGGTTCATATGACGTGGGATAAGCTTCTAGCTTGTCAATGCTCCAAATATCGATTGACAAGCTGGAAGCTTATCCCACGTCACGTGATCCATGCCCGAAGTTCGCCTGCGATTCTACGCATTCTGGCGATTTCACAGCTAGATCGATCTGGCGGTGCGAAACGGCTTGGGTGCTGGACAGGGTTTGCGAGTTGATCTGGCGTTTTGAGATGGAGGTTGGGTAAATTGCGCGAGTATTTTGATTGAGGGGTTCTATTGTTCTTCTGAATGCAAAACAAATCCAAGAGTCGCTGCAAGCCGGTCGACTACGTCCGATCGTAATGTGCGTTCGCCAGTTAGAAATTCGTCGAGAATTTGCGGCTGAATTCCGGCCTGTTGAGAAATAGTGGTTAAGGATAAGGTACTGCGATGGACGGCGCGTCGCAGTTCTCCACTTAGTGTTGGCTCAGACCGCGCCTCGTGTCGCATGCGGTCCTTGGCTATCAGGTCTGGAAGCTCGGTGGCAATTTCGCCACGTCGTCTTCGAAGGCGATCCTGTTCTTCGCTGGTCAGCACACGCATAATTCTCCGAGCGTTAGGAGTCGACATTTATTACCTCAGCTTGGTTCGGGAACTTCGTAGGCGGTAACAGGCAAAATCGTGAAATCATCCAGTTCTTCGTAGATCGCGATTACGTATCGATCATCCTCAGTGTATCCCCAAGCGCAAGGCAATCCAGATGATCGACTTAAGCCTTTGCTCGTTGGATTACATACCACAAAATTCGAAATCGTCCTGCGAGACGCCATGCTCTTCAATGTGCTCGATGATGTCGTCCGTCCAGAGGAAATCGAAAACCGCCATCGCTGGCTCCTCCGATCAATACAACATGTCTCGTTGCTTGAATGATTATTGAGGCGTTCTAAGTTTTAAGTTTTAAGTTTTATGAGGATCGACATTCCAGCGAGCATGGAATCGTCCTTCATGAACATTGAACGGAACAGGATGGCCATAGCTTTTCTCCTTTCAAATATTGTATGCGTTTCGCCGTACCGTCAAGCAAATGCTTCAAACGATCTGGCGGGGCGGAACGGCTTCCCGCGAGTCGCGCCCAAGTTGGTCGCCGGCAGCGGTACTGACGATCGTTTACATTGCTAGCGAAGCTTTGGCAGACGACTTGTAATAGTCGATAGTTCTGCGGAGCCCTTCTTCAAGGTTGGTCTTGGGCTCATAGGCTAGAAAATGGCGGGCGAGCGAGATATCCGCCAAGCTCTCGCGTACGTCGCCAACTCGAGCTGGTTGAAAATCTGGCTCGATATCGACTTCCAGCAATTCCCCTAGAATATGCAGCAGTTGCAGCAAAGTGGTTTGGCGCCCGTCGGCCATATTGAAAATCCGGCCCGCGACATTGCTCGCTTGACTGGCCAAGATATTACCTTCGACCACGTTTTCCACGAAAGTGAAATCTCGCGATTGGCCGCCGTCACCATAGACGACCGGCCGCTGACCGCTAAGCAATCGCGTAACGAACAGAGGTATCACTGCGGAGTAAGGGCTGTTCGGGTCCTGCCTCGGTCCGAAGACGTTGAAGTACCTCAGGCCAACTGTCTCAAGTCCAAAGCTTCGATAGAACGCCTCGAGGTAGAACTCGCCTGCCAACTTGGCCGCGGCATATGGGCTGAGCACTTGCGGCAGGTCCGATTCTCGTTTGGCAGAATAGGGACGGTCGCCGTAAGCGCTGCTGCTGGCCGCGTAGAGCAGACGCCGTACTCCCGCTTTGACCGCTGCATTGAGTACGGTAACGGTTCCCGTAACGCACGCTCGATGAGTTGCTAGCGGATTGTTGAGGCTCATCGGCACCGATGCTAGGGCCGCTTGATGAAAGACGATTTCGATGCCGCGCATCGCTTTGTCGACGACCGCTTCGTCGGCCACATCACCTTCGATGAATTCGATGTGATGTTCGACGTGTTCCAGATTGTGTCGAAAGCCTGCGCAGAGATTGTCAAGGACTCGAACGGTTCCTCCCATTTCGACCAGTCGCGTGGCGATATGCGAACCGATAAAGCCCGCACCACCAGTCACCAAGTAGTTCGTCATAGTCCCGTTATTTCCTCACGCAGCGATCGGTTGAGGCGCAGGTGTCGTAGCCTCAGTCGAGGTCCCAAGATCCCCATCCGACGCCAAAATAGTTCCAACCAGCGATACGCCGCAATGGTCGAGGATTGCAATTTCTCGCATAATCCATGCATGGCTCGCGCAAGAAACCGGGCCGAGCACGAGATAGCAACTGTCGCAGTAACGGCCAATCGTGCGCGATGGCACTTGGTGCATGGGCCCGAGATCCACCAGGATCAGGCGATGATTTCGTTTCCAACCAGCGAGCCATTTGGGCAGCGATTGCAAAGTCGTCGGCGCGCTGCCACCGACTGGCAGAGCCAACGAGACCTCATTCCAGTTTCCAAGTGCAGATCGCTTCAAGGGTGGCGTTTCATAAGGAAAGCCTTGGGTGAACATCAACGCTCGTTCTGCCGATGATTCTGTGACCATCAGGCGAACCAGCAGCAGAGGTTCGTCTATGCGACCGGCCGCCGACTGTGTCATTCGGTCGATCACTCGTCGATCGATGCTCTCGCGACTGCCGCTGGTTAACCCCACGGTAAAATTGATCGCTCTCATAGCTTGCTCGGTTACGGAGCTCGCCCACAAGCGAAGCAATTTTCCATCCGATCCGCGTCGTTCCATCGTCATATCCAGGCTTCAGGCTTCCGGTTGCAGGTTTCAGTTGGCAGACTTCAGATCACAAAGCACAAATCACAAGTCTCACTCACGATCGCAGTTTGGTGAACAAACGACTGTACGATTGGGCTTCGCTGCGCAGGGTTGTATTAGGAACGTTGGCCAGTTTCATGCTCAAGGGAATATCATCTTCGACGACCAACATTTCGCGGTCGTCGTCCAAGGAACTTTCCAGGTCGTCCTGCGGATCTTGACTGAGCGAGTAAATCGCGGGCTCTTGCTCGATTGAGTCCTCCACGGGAACACCGGCAGCGGGCGCGGCATCGCGCGAGTAGTCCACGGAGATTCGTTCAACGCTTACTGGATCGACCGAGAACGCGGAGAAATTGAGCTGCGAAATCAAGTCCTCTATTTCTTCGTGAAGCGCCGTTTCCATGTTGGCGGACGTCAGCGCGGTATCCACTTGCCATGACTGTTGTTCAGGCTGAATGTCGGCGGTCGACTCCGCTGGCGTAAAGCCTTGTGGAGCGATCGGCTCGTCCACTTGCAAATGTTGCAAACTATCTTCCATAGCTGCAAGCTGTTCAACGGCTTCATTCTCTCGATCGTCCGAGTTAACCGGAGGCTGTTGATTGCCCCATTGCGCATCGAGGTCGCCGTCCAATCCAATAGGGGACGTCGGCCGCGACCATACTTGGCTTGATTGTGAAATGATCTCGAATTCTTCATCAAAATCCTCGCCAAACAGTGTCGTAGCTCGCAATTGAGGGGTTGAGAGCTGAATTGTCTCTGGAATTTCGGTTACAGTGAGTGGCAACTGGTAATCGACTGCGCTTAAAGTGAGTTCCACTTGCTGGGATGAACCATTCCAGTGATCGATGTCACTTTGAGCGTTTGTAAACAGACTTCCAAGATCGACTTCGGGTTCCTCTTCAAACACCAGCATATTGCGGTCACTGTCGGCGTCCGAGGCGATTTCTAAGGCTGCGCAGTTGTCGGTTAGACCTTCAGCTACGAAGTAGTTGGGGGCTGATTCTGGTGAGATTTCAATCAATTCCGCGACATCGTCAACACTGGAGCACGCGGTATCCGCGCATTGATCCAAACTAGCTTCATCGGGAAAGGTAATTGTCAGCGGGGCGTTATTGTCGTGCGCGCGTATGCTGCCAAAATCGGCAAAATAACTCGGTTGTTCGGTGCTTTGCGTCGCGGTCGGAAGCTCCACCAAAACCGAATCTACCGAAATATCTACCGTACCGCCAAAGTCGCCATAAGACGCTGATGGCAACTGAGCCGACAAAGTTTGTTCCTCTTCGTCATCATCCATTGCTGCGAATTCGACGGGTGCCGTGTTTTGGCTGTCGATCGAGCCGTGCCATGGTGCAGGCAATTGTTGCAGATCCGCCCAAGCTTCTTCAATGAGGGAAACTGAAATTGGACATTGACCGCTGGTGATCGCCAGCACCAAAGCATGATCCATCACTTGGTTTGCGATTCGAGGAATGCCCTCACTGGCCGAATAGACTGCATCCAGTGCGTCGCGCGTGATTAAGTCTTGCGGTTCCGTACCGATACACCGCAACTGGTGAGCTACAAAGGCTTGAGTTTGTTGCCGATTCATCGGTTGTAGGTAACATCGAGCGGCCAGACGTTGGTTGAACGAATCCAACTGAGGCCGCGCAAATGTTTCTTCCAATTGCAAGCCACCGATCAGGACCAACCGAGCGCGAGGTTCGCCATCGCGGGCAAAATTAGAGATCAACCGCAGTTCTTCCAGCAACTTGATTGGCAAAGTGTGCGCTTCATCGACGATCAACAACAACCCTTTGGGAGCGCAATCGGGCGACCTCTCCATGCGATCTAACAACGACAATCGTAGTTCACCTTCGGTTAATTCGCGGTACGGCAAACGCAGTTCAAACAAAATGTTTTGCAACAGCGCCCGCCGACTGCACAAACTGGTCGCGTGTAACTTGATCACATCAAATAAATCGCTCAGATCGCGCGCAAGAATCTGCGCCAGCATGGTCTTGCCAAGTCCCGATGCGCCCATCACCAGCGCTGGTCCCTCGGCGCGCCGAACGACTCGCAGCAGCGTCTGACGAGCCTGCTCGATCGAATCAAATGGGTAATAAAATCGTGCGTCGGGAGTAGCCCGAAATGGACGATCTGCTGATTGAAAGATGGCTTCGTACATAGCAACCAAGTTTCTCTAAAAGTTGGAGAAAGCGTTCGCTCGATATCGCTTTCAAAATTTCAACACTGCGAAATTTGTCTTGCGTCGGTTAGGGTAACCCGATCAACAATCGTCCCAATCCTGCCAAAGGACTGCTCAAAAATATCGAACGCCACAAGGGATCAAATACCAAACGTAAGGCAATGACTAAACACCAAAAAAGAACTGACCATTCACCGATTGCTGTCAGTGCGCAGGAAAATCTTCGGCTAATCCAAGCAGCGGTAAGGCCGCTGGTCTCCATCCAGTCAATTCCATAGCGCTGGTCGATGCCCACGACAACTCGGTCGACACAGGGCAGGCCATCGACTGCTAGCAATTCTGCCACATACTTAGGTTCGTAAGCGCCTCCGGACTGCAATCGAAACTGAATCCAACCGCTCGCCAATCCGATCGCGACTGCAAACGTTAGGCTGCCCCAAGCCAGCCAAATCGGGAAATATCCGGCAAGAGCGCGGATGCGCGGCGAACCTGAAATGGCGAGCACACCAGTCATCTGCTCCTCGAATTTCTTGCGAGCTTGCATTGATTCTCCAAGCTGCTGTTGAGCTGCTTCATAGTCGTCTTGGAGCTGCAGTTCGTTCAGGTTTGCATTAACTTCACTATCGCGCGGCGAGTTCTCCGAATTCTCTTGAGCTGGCCGAATGGTCGATGCAAAGCGCATAGGCCCAGATGTTTGTATTTGCTCTTGGCCGGGCAACTTGTCTGAGCTGGCTACGACTTCTGCCTGGTTCTCGGAAGGAATTCGTGTGTAATTGAAGTGATCCAAGTAGTGTTTCGAGACCTGCGACTTCCATCGCGCAAATCGCTCGTCCTTCAGCACCTGGCTATCGTGCAAAACGTTGGTCCGTACTTGCGTGATGGCCTCTAACCATTGGCGAACTTGGCCGGTCGTCGCACGAGCATTCCAGCGAGTATCAACTTCGGCAAGCTTGAGGATGTTTCGGCGAGGTTGCGAATCATTGGGCGGAATGGAGCCGTCCTCAAGAACTTGTACCGCAAAAAGCTGTGTTTCCGCGTATCGACCGTCACGAATCGAATGGAGATCGTTCCGCAGTTTCTCGCGCAGTGCGTCAATGCGTTGAGGTGAAGCAATTACTTGAGCGCGCACCCGAAAATGAATATCGATCGGAGGAAGAAAATTTAATAATGCAACCAAGGATGCCAACGAGAATACCGTACCGCACCAAATAGCGCGTTTGACCAACGACGGCGAGGCTTGCTCCCACCCTTCCTTTGCCATCCTCGACATGACTTCCTGCCTGTGGTATTGGCAACCTTGAATCAAATTCAATGCTCTTCGACAGCTATAATCGTTATCGAACGCAAAGTCGATGCAGATTAACAAAACTCGGGGACTCCCGGAAAAATGCTGAGTAGAGTTTTTTGCTCAGACTGCGCAATCTTTCTTCGCTAGCTCATTACCCCTTTTTCAAATTCAAGTCCTGGGATAAATCTAGCCAAGTCAGAAAATCAACCTCGCCAACAGCAGGATTCTATAAGAGTTATGAAAGCAATCTCACTGGACGCCCCCAAGTCGTTTCGAGTCATCGAGATTCCCGAACCCAACGCGCCAGGTCCTGACGAGGTCCTGGTCCGGATCCATCGCATTGGAATTTGTGGGACCGATTTCGGCGGCTATTTGGGAAAGATGCCCTATTTCAGTTATCCACGTATTCCTGGGCATGAACTCGGGGTCGAGATCCTGGCTGTTGGCTCGGCAGTTTCCCATGTCGTGCCAGGAGATCGGTGTTGCGTGGAGCCCTATATCAATTGTCAACTCTGTTACTCGTGCCGGCGAGGTCATACGAACTGTTGCGAGAGCCACAAAACGCTGGGCGTAATGTGTGATGGCGGGATGACCGAGCGGATGATTCTGCCGGCCCGCAAAGTGCATCCGTCAAACAGCTTGACGTTCGACCAACTTGCTCTGGTAGAGACACTGGCGATTGGCTGCCACGCAGTCCAGCGAAGCCAATCCCAAGCGGGAGAAAATGTGTTGGTAATCGGTGCTGGACCAATCGGCCTGTCAACAATCGAATTCGTGCGTTTGAGTGGTGCCCGTACCATAGTGATGGATATGAACGCAGCTCGATTAGAATTCGTGCGCTCGGCCATGAAAATTCCCGATACGATTGAACTGCAACCGAATGGCCTGCAGACTGCGAATGAGCGCTTGCAAGAACTAACATCGGGGCAATTGGCGGACGTCGTAATCGATGCAACCGGCAGCAACGTCAGCATGGGAGAATCGCTGGCCTTTTGCGCGTTTCGTGGACGTATGGTCTACGTTGGCATCACGCAACAGTTGGTCAGTTTTCCGCACGCGCCAATTATGCACCGACGCGAGCTGACCATTCTCGCCAGTCGCAACGCTTTGGCTGGCGACTTTAAACGGATTATCGAACTGATCGAGCGTCGCGACATCGATACGCTCCCTTGGATCACTCACCATGCGCAGTTCGACACCATGATCGACGCCTTTCCCGAATGGTTGAAACCCGAAAATCGCGTCATTAAAGCTGTTGTCGACGTAAGCTAAGGCCAATACAAGACCGACGCGCCAGCGAGTGCGAGCCAGGATTAACGCACTCGCTCGCGCATCGGGCTTGTATTGACGGGGGGTGCAAAATCGCGTACTGACCGCGCAGGTTTGGCAAGCTAGGCAGTCGCGATATTGATGGTCTATACTATGGATCGCATTCGAGCCATTGTCGCGATCAACCAATGTGTGTTGTGCTGCACATCCGTAGAAGTAATGGAAAGAAACTGGAACTCTTTCGCAATGGTTGGCGTCTTTCCCCGTTGGTAGTTGGCAGATAGTGAACGAAGATCAACAAGCGATCGACCAAGTACTGTCAGGTAATCTCGCCGCCTTCGAAGTGCTCGTAACACGGCATCAGCGCAGGCTGCTGGGGTTGCTGGCGCACGCCTGTGGTTCCCGCGACGAAGCTGAAGATCTAGCACAAGAGGCATTTGCACGCGCATTTAACAAACTGCATTTGTATGCTGGTCAGGCACAGTTTTATACGTGGCTGTGCCGCATCGCCATGAATCTGCTGGCTAGCGACCGGCGCCGCAAGAGGTTGGAAAACCAATCCAAACGCGAAGGATTCGAGGCAGCATCCAATTCAGTCGGTTTGTACGCCAACGTGGAAAAAGAACTTGAACGAACTGAAATGCAACAATGCGTACAAGCCGCGATTGCATTGTTGGATGAGGAAAAGCGAACGGTACTGTTGATGCGAGATTTTGATGGGTTGGATTACGAAGCGATTGCCCAGGTGCTGGAAATTCCGGTCGGAACGGTGCGCAGCCGTTTGCACCGCGCTCGTTTAGAGTTGAAAGATATTCTCGAGCACCGTATCGGACGGTTCGAGGCGCAACTATGACACACCAGCGCGAATACCAAGAAGAATGGCTGACCGCATATCTCGACGGTGAGTTGGACGAAGAACAATTGCGCATCGTCCGCAAGCGATTGGAGGATGATCCTGCCGCGGGACGCACGTTCGAGGAACTCAAAGAAGTTCGCCGCATGATTGGTACGCTCCAAAGGTGGTCTGGCAGCGACCTAAAATTCACGATCGACCCAGCGATGGCGCCACGGCTGGAAGAGCCCAAACCCGAGGTACCAGAAGTTGCGCCCGTAATCGAGGTGACTGAAGCACGTCGGGGGCTGGGCCAACGTAGTCGACCGTCTCGCCCTTGGCGCCGGTGGACGACCATATTCGCAACCGCTGCCTGTCTGCTGATTGCTGCGGGATTTTTCTGGACCAGGTTCAATGACCTTTCTTCGGGCTACTTATCATTAAACACTTCCAATCGGGCGGTTGAATCGCGCAAAGCAGATTTCGCGACTGAACATCTGGCGGCTCCGCAGTCGATTGCTCCGCCGAGCGAGCCTCTAGTCGAGACTCAGACCGCGTTCGCGGCCAACAACAACGAATTGCCTGCACAGGCTGAAAGTGCGGACTTGGCTCGCAGCTTTGCCGCGGGGCAGGAAGCCAATAACGTGTTGATTCAGCAAGCCCCATCGGATCCATCCAGGTTACTGCAGCGAGCCCAGAACCCGGCGCCACCTCAACCTCAAGTTTCTCGCAAATCTATGTTGCGCTTCAACACGGAATCTGAATCGCAAGCGACCAAGAAAATCGACGATTTGCCGAAGACCAACGAAATCGCACTTTCCGATGGGAAATCGACCGCCGTAGCTGCAGATATTTCGGTTGGTGCGTCCAGCTTGGACGCTACTGTTCAAACTCAGCCTGGCATGCCTCCTTTGCCCGCGCTGGCGAGTGCTGCTCCTTCTCCGGCTCCCGCTAGTGCAGTTGCAGAAAAAGCCGGCATGTCCGCTAGTGGATCTGCGGAAAGGGCAGGCATGTCCATGCCGGGTATAGCTGCTGCTGGACCAACACCAAAGATGAGCGGTGTACGACAGGAAAGAGCGCTGGCTGAAATCAAAGAGAACACGGACAAAGTTGACGTCGGTGCCAAGTTGCATTTAGGAGTCGAGAAAGAAACTTTGCAACTTTCGCTCAGTGTCGATTATCCCGTCGAAGTCGACGTAATTCGCTCCAGAGCTTGGCCGGAAGCTGACGTTGCCAGTACTTTCCAGCAAGTCATTCGCTATCTTGCGGTAGGCGAGCTCGAGACAATCAATAATGCAACCAAGCCGGTCGCGATCGAATATTTATTAGCACTGGTGACTGTCGACGCGTCATCACCAGCCCATGCAGCCAAACTGGAAAAACGGATCAGCCAAAAACAACTCCTGCGTATTTCCGCGACAAAGGCCGGAAAAAATGTTGCCGACAAACAGAACACACCGGTTAGCATGTTCGCCACGATTTTATTCACTAATCGCGAGCAAGCAGATACCATTCTGGCTGAGTTAGGAACCTCGGGCGAAAAGAGCGCTCCGTTAACTCCATTATGGATAGTTCCATCCGGTGACAGTGGAAGAGCAGCCGGAGCAATGGCCCCAGTTGTGCTGGTACTGCGCAAGCCTTAGCTTATTGTCGATCTCAGTAGAGGAATGCGTCAAGCATTTCGATGAAGTACTTTCGACATCGCTATGTTAACCCGCGCTGCGCGAAAGACTTGACGGCGTCCGCTACTCCAAAAAATTAGTTGCAACAAATCTCTAATTTTTTTGCCATGCATTATGTTCCAACGGTCTGAGAAAAATTCAGGCAAAAAGAGAATTTCGAAATGGAGAGCCCCCGTTTGTTGAAGCTGCGCGAGGTATTGGAGATCGTATTCATAGTCGGAGTCGCCTATGGCATCCTGACTCTGCATCAGATGAGCTTCGTGAGTGCGCCGACATTGATTTGGGTAGTTGTTGGCGTAGCAATGTTCAAAACGGGCTACTACTTTTGTGAATCTCTGTGGCATTTGCTTGAAGCTGCCGCTCTCGACCTTCCATACCATCGATTCCTGATTCTGATGGCGTACAACATGACTGAAGTTACGCTGTCATTTGCAATTGATTTTTACTGTTTGAGCCGATTGGACCAGGCGAGCATTTCGGGGATTGACCCCAGTCTGACAGGGTTTTCTCTGCTGTTCGAATGCTTCTATTTCAGCGTCCTGAACTTTTCATTTTTCGGTTACGGCGACATTACGCCCGCATACATGGCGGCTAAAATGGTGATGCTCATGGAAGTCATCACAGCATTTTCGACGGTAATTTTCTTACTTTCGGATTTCGTCAGTATGAAGGATTCAATGCGCAAGTCGCGGCGAGATAAAATGGCATCTCAATCGCCTGCGAACGTGGAAGTTGACAGCCGTCCAGCGGACGGCCAGAATCACGGTGGGTAATGTGCACGATTCTGTGAAATGAGCATCTTTTATCAGCCGGAAGGCGTTCGCCCCCGGCAAGAGATAGCGTTTGTTCCGCGCGCATTCAATCGCTCGAAAAAATCCATGAACCAATCTAAGGGAACGCCAGACATGATGAGCGGACCTGCACTCCGCCTACTGGCAGGCGATGGTGAACAATGAATCATCGCCGCTTGACCACGCGCATGGCTGCGATAGGCATGCCTATCGGACTGTTGCTGTTAACGGGACTGGCGTGGTGGCAATTTACCAAGCCTGAAAGCCCGCCAGTGCCCGAAATCCACGCACCTCCGGTTCAACCGTTGACGTTGGATCGGCAGAGTATGTTCAACGACCACGTGCAACCGTTGCTGAATCAATGTGGAGAAGGAAACCGACAGTCTGCCGAGCGTTGTTCCAAAAGAGTTCACGAGCAGTTTGCCGCTTATCGGCAAAACGTCGGCGTTTTTGTGGACGACATCACTTCCACTTGGACACGCCTGGGAATTCTCCGCCGCATGCCAGCCGATTGGTGGCGCGAAGATGATCGCGTGAAAAAATACGTGCAGGCAAAATTCGAAAAGCACATTTTTAGCGAAGGCAAACTAAACGAAGATATCACAGCAGCATTGGTCGCGCTCCGTAACGACTTGCGCGCCGACAGAGCAAACCTGCTCGCACAAGTCAAACTGGCGGTGTCCGAATCTGAGTTCCCCGATGTAGAGATTCCGAGTAACTTGGATTTTGACTCCGAGGTGAATCAACTGCTGCATCGTTTTGCGTCGCGGCGCGCGACGGACAGTGTTTACCAAGGACTTGCCACATTGGTCTCAAGTGAAGTCGCAACTCTGGCTGCTGCCGGAATCGTTACTCGGGTTGTTGCGTCGCTCGGCACTTCGGCCGCGACCAGTGCAGCGGCAGCGGGCGGAGCGACTACAGGCAGCGCCGCCGCAGGAGCCGGAGGCGGATCCTTGGGAGGTCCCGTCGGCACTGCTATCGGTCTAGGGATCGGTGTAGTAGTAGGCATCGCCGTTGACTGGTGGATGACGGATAGATTTCGAGAGCAACTGAAGTCGGAATTGCAGTTATATTTATTTCGGCTAGAAAGCGCCATACTGCGTGGGACGCAAGATCAAACTGGCCTAGAAGCGGATTTGGAACGACTGGTCGAAGATTTTAATCGTGCACAGCGGGAAGTCTTGTCCCGCAAGCTGATTGGAGAAAGTACATTATGAATATGCGTTTGATTGCCGCAATCGTTAGTTGCGCAGCGATATTAGCGATTCCCGTTAATTGCTCACCGGCGCAAATTTCCGCTGCTCGCGAAACCGGCGAAGCCGTATTGAAATCTTTGACAAACTACTTCGGCAAATCATCCGTCAAGGAAGTTTCGCAAGAGCTGGCCGAGTATGGAGGTGAAGCAGCGGTGCGGCAATTGGCTCAGAAGGCAATTGTCGAAGGTGGCGAAGAAATCGTTCAGCAAGTTGCTGCCGCCGCTGGCAAGTTTGGGCCAGAAACCGTGCGCGCGTTGCAGCAGGTAGAACGCGTCGGGCCTGTTTTGCGTTGCCTCAACGAGATCCCTGAAGAGTCGGCTAAGGCGGCATTGCAGCGGCTGGCAAGCTCGACGGGGCCAGCTTTGGGAGAGAATATCGCAACGTATGGCACACGCGCGCTTCGCACAGAACTCACTCATCCCGGCGTAGGCACAGGACTCGTTCGATCGCTCGGCAACGATGCCATGGAACTGGCCGAACGCCTCACTCGCGAGCAAGCGATTTTGTTAGCCAAACATGCCGACGACATCGCTAAATTGCCAACCGCTGAAAAAGTCGGCGTGCTAAAACTGCTGCATAACGATGCCCATGCCATGGTCGCATTCATGGGCCGATTCTTGGAACGCAACCCTGGCAAAACACTGTTCGCCGCTGGTACCACCGCCGTTGTGCTGGCGGAAGCTGACAGAATTCTAGGGGGTGACGAAGTTGTGTTCGACGTAAATGGCATCCCGCACGTGGTGAGTAAACCCGGTCTATCGGGGCGCGTTGTCGAGGCCGCCAGCAAGTCAGTCGTCAATCCGTTGATGAGTTACTTGATTCCCATCGTCGCTCTAGGGGCAGTCGTATGGTTGGCCATCAAGCTGTGGTTTTCATTTCGCGACACCGAAGCAGCCCACTTCCGCAAACAGCGTTTGCTCGAAGCGAAAGCCAGCCAGTTGCATAGCAATAACTCAGCAAAGTAACTCGTTGCACTACCTAATTGGACAGCGCACTTTTTTGCGGAATACAAGCCCGAAGCGCAAGCGAGTGA
>SXGS01106199.1_pt1 | contig 25465 bp, 17 predicted proteins | sample 3174681 | NCBI WGS metagenome assembly SXGS01 (sample SAMN11356861, study PRJNA531348) | freshwater metagenome | isolation source: freshwater sample F1-80 | place: China: Fuxian Lake, Yuxi | collected 2017-12-25 | reverse complement strand
AGGCTCTGCAACCTTTTACTCAGGAACTACAGCAGACAAGGATAAGTACGATCGCCTTCTTCGATATATCGAGGTAGAAGGAACTGATGTTGGACTCAGCTTGATTTCGGATGGATTTGCAATCGCCAGATATGACTCACGTGACGGGTATGGTCCACATGACCGCGAAAGTGAATATATCGATGCAGACGAGATCTCGGCACCCGCAGTTAAGTGCGACTAACACTTTTTGAACCTGGTAGCTCGCAATTTTTATTTATAAAGGTTTCAAGTCAGCTCGGCGCATCCAATTCTCGAGACCGAAATCCAACTGATAAGCAAGCTGATCTTGGAACATCAAATACTCAATAAACCCGCGGTCATTTTCGTCACTACTTTGGGTCAGCAAATTGGAAAGTTGGTCTAAGGCCTTATCAACAAAATCTATGTACCTCTTATAGCCGTCACGATTTGCGAATTCGAGAGTAATCAAATGCTTCTTTGAAGCAATGCTGTAGCGCCAAAGCCATGAAACAACCACAGAGTCAAGTATCGGTGCACGATTACCCACAGGTGATAGGAAGTAAAGAACCTTTGTCGCAAACGCAGGACCTAGAAATTTGATTTTCCCACCTTCGCTTTCAAGATATGCAAATGCATCTGACGGACTCAATTTTGATTGCGATCTAAGCCCATTCATCCATCCGTTAATAGTTCGCCCATCTACCGTATTCAATTCAGAAAGTATTCGATTTGTTCTGTAATGGGCATAGCCCGCTGGACCAAAACCCCACGCCATAATCCGAACAAAAAAGTTCTCAAGGTTCGTTTCTAAATCTTTTGCATCCTCTAGCAATTTACCACGACTAATTTCTTTCGGAATGATGCTGCCGTCTTTATAATCTGCCCAACTTGCACCAGTGCTAGAAGTTTGCTTTAGATAGTTTCCTTCGCCACGCCGATATTGCGTCAATAAAACGTTTAATCTCGCAATTGCCTTATCTGGTGACGACATAAGAAAACTGCTTTCTATATTTCGTGTATTTATTTTTTGTACCGATTTTCAATGTTCATATTGAAATCTCCGTAAATGTCGATATTTTGACCGGCCTCGAGAATCTGCTCGTTTATCTCACCAGTCACATGACTATTCACATCACGAATTGAGCACCTAATCCGACCAGCACCAATAACTTCCATCCGCAAAATCCCATTTCCGATTCTGATATCTGCTGCTCGAGTGTCTAAATGTTGACCGTTATTTGAGCGCAAACCACCAAATGAACTCACCCCGGTACCACCGCCCTCCGAAGTAATTCGCACCCACCCAAGGTCAGTTATCGAGGTGCCGTTTACCGATCTAATACTCATCGATCCACCTGAACCACCAATTGAATTTCCAATTAATACACCTCCGGAAACAAAAGCTCGTTTACCGATACTCCAGTCATCTCCTCCGATTTGGTCACCGAAGATCACAGCACCGTCACTTATATTGCTGATGGAACCAGTGTTAACAACATCGAACGATTGATCTGCAAATTCAGTTTCTTCGGTCAAGAACTCTAAGCCTGTTGCTTGCTCAACATCGACATTAGAAAAATCACAACCCGTCATTGAAACACCATCAAAAGAAGCGCCGTTGATATCAGAGTTGCTGAAATCGCAGCCAGTCAGTGAAGCACTTTGAAAGTCTGCTTCACATAAGTTTGTATTCGAAAAATCACAGCCAGTAATTGATGCACTTTGAAAATTGCTTTGGTTAAGCTCAGCATTTGAAAAGTCGACACCAGTCAAACTACAACTTGAAAAGTCAGCACCATCAAGGTCTGAGTTTGAAAAGTCGGCACCAACGAAGGATTGCCCCGAATAATCGTTACCTACCTGATTACGATTCTTTTTTTTCTTAGCCATTACCTATTTATACACGAGTTATTCCAAGGGCGCAATACCTTACTTAGATAAATGAACTATTAATGCCTCTAATACGAAGGCATCACTTAAACTAACGCAACTTTTTAAGCGCTCGACGTGCTGGCTCCACTTCGATAGATGGCTTTGGCCAGCGTAAATGCATGTTTTCCATTGTTGCTCTAACTACTTCGCTGATCGCTAAGTCTCGGAACCACTTCGAATTCGCTGGTATTACATACCACGGTGCGTGATCAGTTGATGTTGCAGAGACAATTTTTTTAAAGGCTGAAACATACAATGGCCAACGCTCACGCTCGGCGAGGTCACCCATGCTGAATTTCCAATTACGATGTGGTTCGTCTAATCGCGACATCAGGCGCTCCCACTGCTCGTCACGCGAAATGTGTAAAAGAAACTTTACGATAGTTGTGCCCTCTTGATTCAACATCAACTCAAAGTCTCGGATGTGTTGAATCCGTTCATTGATTCGGCGTGGGGGCAATTTTTTTTGAACTATCGGCACTATGAGGTCTTCGTAATGACTACGATTAAAAACTGAGATTGAACCTTTTGCTGGACAGGCCGAGTGCACTCGCCATAAATAGTCATGAGACACTTCCCGACCCGCTGGTGTTTTGAACGATGAGACAGTCGTGCCCTGCGGATTAAAAGCTGTAAAGACATTTCGAATTGCGCCATCTTTGCCGCCAGCATCAATACCTTGAAGGACAATCAATAGAGATTTGCTGTTGTCGGCATAAAGGTGATATTGAAGTTCTTCTAACGCTTGCAAATTTTTCTCGGTCCGTTTTTTCGCAGACTCTTTATCCCATCCAAAAGTATTCGACGCACCAGTGTCATTTAGTGATACTTTTTTACCATCACGAGCCCTAATATGAGACGAAAACTCATTGCGCTTGCCCAATGTCTCAACCTACTTTCTTGTAATCATTTAATTGATGCTTACTCGCCTCGCGTCAACTGACCATTTTCAAGATGAAACCGCTTTGTCGATATTGCCCAAGAAATGCATTCAGTAAGAATGTCCTGTATTTTCTCAGTAATTCTTCCAGCACCGAAAAACTCTCCAGTCCAGCGAACTAGTTCCTCAGGTGAAATCGTGATACTTCGGCGCACCGTGACCTCCATCGCATTTACTATCTCATATGGAGAGATTTCATCCAGCTTGCGTTGATCAGTATTCGTGCGCCGGAAACCCCGCCACATATCTGGGTGCAAAATTTCTGGCCATACAAATAATTCATCCAACACCTCGGTTAGTTTGCGAGTCGAGAGAAGCGGTGATAGTTCGACAATTTTGGCATCACGAACACGCTGAAGTCCAAACTCACGTGCAACACGTTTAATTGCGAGGCTCGCAGACATAGGTCCTTCGGTGTCGACGAGTTGCTCGAGAAGACCCTGCGCATATGTCGTGAGTAGAGCACTCGCGTCATACTCCACAACTGGAAATTCGTACTTTTTAAAAGGCTCCTGATTTGGCAAGACTTCATTTATTTCTTTCTCGCGCCGCAAATTTACCGCCGACATCTCAATTTTGGTCGGCTCTTTCTTTTCTTTTTTGCCATCTTTTGAATCATCGGTTTCTTCTACTTTCTTGACGGGCGGCGGCGCAGGGGGCATTGGCTCAGGCATATCTTTGGCAACTTGCACATGCTCGACAAGTTCGTCGATAACTTCGTCCAGCTCAAGCCGCAAAGATGGCATCCAAACACGGGCTACCCGACGCCAACTCATCACATTCTCAAGCACCATTACTGGAAGCGCATCGCGGTCAATTGCCAGAGGCCTCTCGCTCCACTCCTCGCCATCAAAAAGCACTGCGACCAACCACTTATCACCTAATTCAGGAAGTGTGAGCGCAAGATCAATTTTGAAATTTGACAACCCAAGACCAATTTCAACCTTTATTCCACGTTCTCTAAGTCGCTCTGCAACCTGCACAATTTGTGGCGTCAATGGATAATTACTGGAGCCAACTATTCGTTCGCGGGCTTCGCGACGTCGAGCAGACTTCAAATACTCTCGAAGATGAACCATGCCGAGTGATTTAGCTGAGGACATTTCCTCGGGGTCGAAAGATGTCACAACTACGAATTGACGCTTGGCGCGCGTTACCGCGACATTCAAACGTTTTTCGCCACCTTGATTAGTTAGTGGACCGAAGTTCAATGGCATCGAGCCACCACCAACACGCTTCGAAAAAGCAGTGCCCAAAATAATGACATCTCTTTCTCGACCCTGAACATTTTCAAGATTCAAAACGAAAAGTCTTCGTTTTTTGTCTTCGGTTTCCCGCAACTCCTCAATTCTTGGGTGCGAATGTTGGTCAAGTAATTCGGTTATCAGATTTCGCTGTTGGATATTCAGGGTTACGATTCCATACGACAAACCAGCAGTCGCAGGATCATCAAGACGCCTAACTAACTCAGAAACAATTGCATTTGCTTCGACTTCGTTTGTCCGAGTTTTACCATGATCAAATTGTCCATCGACTCGGCAGTAAAACACGCCGCAGTCCGGGCGGAACTGAACTGGTGCCGGAAACGTCGAGAGTCGCCTGTCGTAGTAATGTTCGTTAGAAAAAGCGATTAATGACTCGTCTTGACTTCGATAGTGCCAGGTAAGAAGTTCTTGATGGAATCCAGCAGTGACTGCTTCCTCAAGAATTGACTCTTCTTCTTCCGTCAAATTCTCCGACTCTTCTTCCACAACATCTTTACCTGATGTATCCACCGTCATGTATGACGTCGGTGGCATTTGTTTCGAGTCACCTACGATCACACACGACTTGGCGCGCCCAATTGAGCCGATTGCATCTGCAACCACAACCTGTGAAGCCTCGTCAAACACCACGATATCAAAATCAATCTTGCCGGGCGGCAGGAACTGCGCTACAGAATCAGGACTCATTAGAAAACATGGCGTCAAGTCGCTGATGATGTCTGGGTATCGCTCAATCAAGAACCGAATCGACCTACCACGGCGACGCTTTGACGGCGTATTTACTTCTCTCCTGAATTCGCCAACTTTTCCGGTCGTTACTCCCGCATTAATCGTCCGGCTTCTATACAAAAAATATGGAATGACTGTCTGGGCATTATCTCTTCGCTCATTCAGCAACTTGATGAAGTTTGCCACTTTTGAGTTATGCGCAACACTGTTGAATACATCAAGGTTTGTCTCCTCTGCTCGCACCTGCAGAGTTGTGGTCAAAAGCCCGCGTTCAAACGCTGCGGCAGCCTCGTCTGCCACAAGTGTCCCGTCTTCTATAGATTCACACAACTTGACTAAGCCAACTAATCGATACGGTTTCAGATGAGTCTGCAGATGTATCCAACGCTGAAGGGAAAGATAAGTACCTGATCGAACAGCCTCATCCCATGTTTCGCGACTTCGCTCATGAGTTGACCGCACAATTCCAAGCCCGCTGCTCCATCGACGTAGAGATTCTTCATTTGCGCCAAGTCGTGCGAACAACTGCCCGAGTGCGCCACACGCTGAGCGAACGGTTGTTGAAAGCCCGGGTATCGGCATTTCACTGCTTGACACCAACGCGCGTAACGAGACGCCCCGTTCACCGATCGCACTCAGACCTGCGGCAATTTCTACCAGCACTGCCGCGCGCGATCGAATCGCAGTAATCTCTGCCTGCAAAACTGCCGGCAACGCCAACAGCGAACCCAAGCCCTTGAGATTTTCAATCGCGCTCGTTATCTCCTGAGCACGCTTTGCCGCCCGGGCGACACGAGTCACTCTCGCAACTACTTGTTCTGGTTCAATTGAATCGACGTCTATGATCTCAGCAAATGGTCCAAGAACTTCACGAACCCTCTTTTTTCTGCCAATCGTAAACGACTTCGCAGCCTCAGCAATCAGAGGAACTGCAGGGTCAAGATCTTTACGACGAAGAATCAATTCCTTGCCCGTAATATCTTGGGATACTGATTTAAGTACCGACTCATATTCCGTCAACAATGTTTCTACCGTTGACTTCCAAGAATTGCCAGAAACAGCCTGCCACTCCGCTTGGGCCGGTATGTGTCCTAACTCCCTTAACTCGAGCGCATTTGCGAGAACCGTCAAATCTGACAGAGTCGAAACGTGTGAGATGGCATTTGCAAATTCGCCACTTGCTGAAGCAGCTAAAGTTCCACATACAGAAAGTGCAGCACTGATCTCAGCTCCGATTGCCCCGCGATCAAGCGACTCAAAGGTGACGTCACCTACCAACGACCATGGATGATTCGGTCGCACTCGTGCTGGGCGACAAATATCATCAATCTCAAGCAGATTTCTTTGGAGTTCACCGACGGCATCCAGATCCAATTCGAGAATTGAACGCGGTACCTCGGCAATCTGACCTTCCCCTAATTCGCCGAGGCGATAGTAAGCCCGGGCAAAACTAAACCCTGCCTTGTTAGGCGCATATACGTGCCTTCGGTACTCGTCGAGTTGATGTGCTGCGGCCTCAAACTTTTGTTCGAAAGATCTGTGAGTCTTCTCCTCAATCTTTGGATTTTGATCAAGGGCATCACGTAATTGCTTGCGAAGTTGCTCAGGTTTAGTACCGCTGTCGTGCAAAACAAGACAATATGGTCCGAGTTTTACAGCCTCGAGCCGCTCTTGTACTTCCTGCAGCGCAGCTTGTTTCTCGGCAACGAACAGAACCTTTTTCCCTCGATGCATCGCATTTGCAAGCAGATTTGTAATGGTCTGACTCTTGCCACTACCCGGCGGACCCTGCAGAACAAACGATGACCCAACGAGCGCGCGCTCGATTGCTCGAATCTGCGAGCCGTCAGCAGGTTGAGCGCAGATGGTAGACGTGTCGTTGATATTGAGTGAAGCAAATTGTTCGGCTGCAGGATCCTTATAAACTTCGCGCGGTGTCTCAACGAGATGCTTAACTACCGGACTCTTCATGAAGTCTTTCCAGTGATCCGTCAAGTCTTTCCATAATCGGAACTTCTCAAAATCCAGCAAGGCGATTGAGGATGTTTGGTCAACGCTAAATCCGCGGACATCAAGCCCCTTCTCGCGAAACTCTTTTCTCAACGCTTCCAAGCCAGCCTCAACATTGAGTCCGAGATCGTCACTCATATCATCGCTGAACCACTGCAACGTGAGTTGTTCACGAAGGCGAAGAGCTTCAATTAGGCAATAATTAATACTGCTGGTCTGAGTTGAGTCCATCTCAATGACCGCCGCATTGATGCCACGCAACTTATTAATTCGAATCGGAACGAGAAAAATCGGCGACACATACTCACCGCTACCATAATTCGGCGCCCACTTAACACTTCCGAGAGTCAGGTAAAGATTGTTCGCACCAGATTCTTCTTCTTGCAGCCTTGCTTCCGACCTGAGCCTTGAGACAACAGTCTTGAAGCGCTTTGTCTCTGTAAACGCAAAAATTTGGTTGGAGTTTTTTAAGACTTCCACCAACATTTCTTGCGGCAACAATCTTGCGTTACCTTTAGCGATTTGTTCCTGAAGTGCGTTTAAACCATCTTGGGCAACTATTACTATCGGCTTTTCATCGTTAAGTTGATCCTCCATCCATCCAAGTTCACCTAGCGGTGCTAAGAGTCCCATACCGTGGCGCTCGGGAGCGAGATTCAAAAGCCGATTCCGAAATGAGAGATCTAGAAGCGAGTTTTTCCAAGACTGAACCCTCGCAGGCACCGATTCGGCGAGTAATTTTCTGGTCGATGGATCTCTGCGCTCAATTATCGGTGGCGACGAAGGTCCATTATCAATTACGACGGTAATGACATTGTCGCGAAGAATTCGTGCCGGTATCGGTCGAATTCCCTCACGGTGGGAGCGAACAACATCAATAATCGCCTCCATTTTTGCTTCCGTCAAATATTCAGCGACAGCACTTTTCGCTGTTGAAAAGGAAGTACCACTTGGAATACAAACTGTCTCGACTCCAACCAGCAACTTTGAATCAATCAAACTTTGAATGGCTGGCCATTGATCAATTAAGGATGCATTAAGCATTCGATCGTCCGCGATATAACCAGCGAATGCATGTTGGTGAACCAAGAAAATAATTGGATTTAGACCAGCCTGCTCAAGACATGAGGCATATGCACAAGCCAAATCAATACAGGTTCCTTGTCTCTCTTCAAGCACTCGATCTATTGGACGGAGTTTCTGTCCCAGTTTTTCAAAAGACGCAGGCGGATTGATATATAGCTTGATAAATTCTTGCAAAGCCAAAAAGATTGCTTCAGCAATACGATGATGTTGACCCGACGCCGCCGCCTGATAGCCGCTGATTCCAGCGTGCCCCGACTGCCTGAGAATTTCTCCAGCCCTTGATAGAACTCGATTTACGTCGGGATGATTCGGCTGCACAAACGCTGCCGTCACTACTGCCATCTTTGGGCTATTCAACCACTGATCCCGTGAGTAAACCTCAATGTCGTATCTAAATTCTTGAGACCGATTGAGGTCATCAGTAAGCCTCACAATCAATGTTGCTGGGGCCATCTCCTCAAGTTCGGCAAGTGCAATATCGCTGAGTTGAATCTGATGAACTGGTGACAACTCGACCGAAGCACCCGCATTTGGTGCGTCGAGGACAAATTCGGTTTCTTTAATTGGCGATCGTTCGTTCGCTGCCCATTCACCACTTATCTTGATGGTGATTTTCTTTGGCACCGAAGAATCGGCAAGGCGCACCGTCAGAGAGTCAACAAATGGAATTCGATTGTGTGCCAATGCGTAGCAAACGCGAGGTACCTTCGCATCGCTTGGGCTAGAAAACTCCAAGTTCAGTGCGAACGCAGAAGTACCCGCTGGCAAATTTTCAGGAATTGCGTCTACCGCTGTGGCTTCCACAACCGAACTACCTTCTTCAACTAAATCAGACATTGCTTTCCTTCCAAGCTTCAACGATCACTATAACTCAGGAAATATTTGAATCTCAAATTGCGAAATCAACAGTCACTGGCGCATGATCGCTCGTTTTCCATGCATTAGGAAAATCACCGATACCACCCTTAGTACCGATGAACTGCTCTCTTAGATTTGCAGTGATAAACATGCAGTCGATTTCTTGGCGCATCCAAAAGTTCATTCATTAACTTCCAAAAAGACCACTAACATCACTTTTGTGGTCAAACTTGAAAATATTCAAAAAGCCTCGAAGCCCGAATTGGGCCTTTTACGTTAGGAATAACTAATGCTTAGACCAATAATTATGATCGAATGCGGTGGCTCCGGGTGTGAATCCGTCAGTCGTGCTCGCGAAGCCGTGACAACTTGTCAATACCCCGTCGAAGTTCGCATTTCTCGAGAAACTAGCAAAATTAATTCGACAGATTAGAGCAAAAATCAGATGAAGATACAAATAATTAAACACCCCCAACTCGTCAGAAGATTGCATTCAGTATTCTCAAAAAACTTGGCGAAACAAAACAGAAAATTTATCCACAGGATTAAGAAACTGCGCGAAAAACCTTGGTTTGTGAGCTTCGTGCCAATAGTTATTCTTTTTGTTGTCAATATTTTTTATACGTTTTTAAGGATTGTTTTTAATATTCCTGTAGCGATTTTCACATTTATTATTGATTTAACTTTGTATGTACTTTTGGCTGTCATTAATACACCTGCCTGGTTTATAAAAACTTTCCTAACTCCCGAAGGTCGAATGGCTTTAAGAGAATCCGCCAAAAAAGCTGCGGCTGAAGCAGAAGAACGACGTAAAGCAAGACTCAAATATAAACACGAGCAACTAACTTTAAAGCAGCAAGAAAAAGAGAGACTTTTGGAGGTCGCCCGCAAAGAAAAGTTAAGGGCTCAAGCTGAGTTTCGGCGAATACTGAGAGAGACGAGCACAGATGACCTATTGGCTATATATGCGGAATCCAAAGAGGACTCAACGCCAACCGAGGTAGTCAACGTAATCAAAGCAGTTCTTAATGAAAGAAATGTTGACGCAACATCAATTCAAACCGCAATTACGAACTACAAATTAGAGAAACTTTATTTGCAAAACCTTCAAATGATGGCCCAGCAAAATGCCACAGATATTGCTGAACTGAAATTTCTTCAAGAACAACAAAACAAAAGAAAACTGCAATTAGGTTTGGGTATCGGAATTTGGTTTTAAGTTTGCTCTTTCAAATCAAAACGCCGAAGAGTTAAATCTGTGGCACTGAACTGTTTGATGGTAAAGCGTTGTCATTAGGCGCATCAGAGGTTGACCTTCCAATCTGACCTGCGAAAATCGAACTCACAGCGACCGCCGCAGACACAATTACACACACCCAAGGGCCAAAAGCGCTTTCAATAACTGCTTTACCGTCTGGTCGCCCAGATAGACGACCAATCATTGTTGAAATAATTGAAACTATCGCCACATCAAGCAACGCGGCAATCAAGGCTGTAATACCAAAGATTGCAGCCGATACTAAAACCGCGCGCTCAAGTGCGACATGCGAAACAAATATTCCAATAATTAAACAACTTGCGCACACGAGACCTGCGATGCCAAGAATTTCGCCAACAGCTGGAATCGAACCACCTCCAACTGCCCATGTCACTGAGCCGATTCGGGCGTAAACGAATGGAAGGTCACGAGACAAAAGAATTGCAATCGAGCCAATCAAAGCAACCGCAATTCGAACTCCATTCGTGAGTTGTAAGAGTGGACTCGCACTCACATCGCCAAGCGCATCGAATACAACAACAGCCACTAAAAGCAGGCTCGAAACCATGGCAATCACCAATGCAGGCTGAATCACTGATCCGAATTCGGTTTTGACAACACGTATTGAAAGTAGTGAACTAAAACGTTGAATCACCAGCCAGTTGAGAATCGCAAAGCCCGCGACCGATGCCGAGGCCCAGCCAACAAGGGCGATTGCGGAATCTTTAAAATAAGTTACAGCGGTTGAAATTATTAAGGTAGCCACCAAAATCCACGCGCCGACCGATGCCACATCGGAAGTTATTGGCGTAAACGATGTGTTCATTTTCCCAAAACCAAAACGCATCCAAGGCGTGAAAAGTGACCCGGTCACGACTAATGACAACACTGGCATTGCGACCGCTGTCGCTCGGTGCGAGACGACGTTACTCACGTCACTCGATATGGAATCCCGCGGACACTCCCTCGCCGAATGGCGGAGCTGAGTATGGCCAAGCCTGCTGGACCTAGCGTCAACCCAAGTGCAAACCCTGAACTAGATGGAACGCCAGCCTTACTCGCAATACCTCGCCCGATGTAGCCACAAATCAGTGACACCCCAAATCCCCACAAAACAATAAATATCCCAACAATCTGAAGCATGTCAATCAATTGCCGGTTTGATCGAACCCGCGTCACCATCTGTTCTTTTCGACTTGGCACCTTCGGGGCTTTTGAGATGCTCTAGAAAACGTAGTTCGTCAACGCTAAAGCGCGCCTGCGAGATCTCAAGACGCATTGAAGCTAGTAAAAATGACGATACCTCAGGACGACTTTGAATTGGGAAAGCTATCGAGTTATCAGGTCCAACGATGTCTTTCTCTAGACCAACGCAAGCCCAATAAACTTGGCCGACACTTAGTTGATTGTTCTCTCCCGTTCGATAGACAAATCTCTCAAATTTTGGAACGTGTTCAATGTCTAAAATTGAGCCAAGAAATTCCTGGGTATCCGATTCGAGGACATCGCCATCGATAGATACGAAGGCATGAGCATTCACATGCTTGAGCAACCTTGACGGATTAGTTTGACTCACAGCCTGACGGATTTCGTCTGCCTTGGTCTCCGCAATACGCATTGCGAGTGACTCCTCCCTCACCATTTTAAGCAGGTGAGTTCGTGGCCTGTGAATTACTAAATCTCGCACTTGATATCCTTCGTCTTCGAGACTTGTGTCCATATCGGGCTGTCTCGCGCTTGGAGAGCCATCAATCACTAATTGTGAATAGTCTTCATTAAATTCTTTAAGAAGTGTTGTGAATACATCGTTCAACCAGCCTTTGCCAGCAACCCTCTCACGACTTGCGAGCTGCTCACGCTGAACAGCAAAGACATCGAACTCTGGTGAGGCAAACTGAAATGAGATTGAATGAACCCCTGGGGAGACAAACTTCTCCTTTCCACCAAATTTAACTTGCCCAAAGGGCCGCCAAACCACCCTTGAGAGAATTTCAGCCCAATCAAGATACTGAATGTGAAAATATTCAAGACGATGCATCTCAGACCAGTAATGCGCGCGTTTCACTAACGCATCTTCGTATTCCTTTACCAGGCTATTCTCCATTCGATATTGTTCCCGCACTTGCGTTTTGGCTGTTGCAAGCCAAGCAGACAAGACACCCAAGAGTGCGAGATAAGGCAGGAAGAAGAGTGCTATCGCGACCGCTCCACCAGCCAAGAGACCAGCAGCGGCGACAGGGGGGAAAAATGGAAAAATGATAGCTATCACCAAGAGAAGTACTAAAAGCCGGGCAAACCATTTACCACGCCGCGCGGCACGTTGTTGTCGAGCATTTGCCTCAGACACTTGTTGTGGAATTGCCTTAACTATTTCAACGCTCGTATTTAAGAGTTTGGTAACTTCCAGAATCTGTCGATCCAAATGTTGTGAAATACCCCAGAGAAGAGTCCCCTTGCGTGCATCAACCCATTTTTGAATATTTTCACAGACAAGGGCAGATTCATTAACATTCAAGCTCACCCTCTGAGCCTCTTCCGCATGCTCATCCTCGGTTACCCAACTCGCATTGGCGTCAGCTTCACTTAGTGCAGGAACATCTTCTACCTTGTCAGTTGCTACGCGATTTTTTAACTCTTCGAAAACTCCTCGAAGTCGAATCGAATCGAACGCTCGAAAATGAACCGGAGACGACTTACCATTTACCGTTAACTCTGTCCGAAAATCCGATCCAAACTCGGTCGAAGGATCCGGCGCAATCACATCCCTTGATGACACGACTGCTGGAGCTTGCCGGAATAAGGGTGCCTGATACTTGGTTTCAGAGCCCGAATTTCCACCGTCAACTGAACCGAGGACGGCCTGAACGATAATGCGCCATGCTTCCGGGTTCGGTTGCACAGCCGGGACTTCAACTCCTGAATCTGATTCGATTGCACGAATTCTTTCTGATTCCGATCCTACGAAGTCTTCCTCGCGGAGTCTTCCTCCATACCGAACAACCAGCTTGCTCTCATTTTGAAATGTCTTGTTTTGAACATAATCTTCAACTTTTCTAGTAAATTTATTTTTGGCATCCTGCCAAGCCTGACGTGGAATGCCAATTAGATTGGCCACCAAAGCCGAAAAATAAAGGACTATTGCATCAAGAATTTTTATACGATTCTTCGTTTCGTCCACCGATGATTGAAACGGCCTGTAATTCAGGCCAACTTCCTCAACTTTGGCAATAGCCTTGACAGTCTGGTCCACTAACTGCGCGCCATTTGAATGTTTTTCGCATCCGTGTGGTACTGGCCAATTGTTAGAAGGATCCATTGCTGCATTTGCGATGGAATCAACAAAATCACCGAGCGGAACGATGCGAGTAGCAGCACGAACAAGGCGTATTGGTGGATCAGAAAGATGCTCTTCCAGAATTCCCTGATTCAGAGGGGCTCCGTTGCACCACGACCAAAGACCAGTAGCGCTCATGACCACATTAAATGCCACATCTTCGGCAACGGCATTCGAGATTGCGATGCCTATTTGTCCCGGCTCACCTGTCCAATCCTGAGGCACTGCAACAAGATTGAAGGCCCAATCGTTCTCTACAAAAGTCGTAGACAATTCTTGGTTACCAATTGGGACAGAGATTGTCCCCTCACGAAAACCAATACCCATTTCACGACAGCGAGTACGCAGGTCTCGAACCAATACCTTGCGCTCGTGACGAGTGCTTTCATCGGCGACAGACCCACACGCCAAAGCTACGACGGTAACGGCGTCCAATCCGCCCGGACGAGTTGCGAGATAGGGAAGATAGTCGCTTAGTTCTATCGTCTTACGACCGACGTGTAACTCTGCCTTCCTCTGCTCATCGACTAGGAGGAAATCTCCGAGTACTCCCTCTCTCGAACAGTTTTTTGCAAGTTCACGAAACCGGTGCAAATGACTTCCGGCGAAGATGAGTACAAAGTCCTTCCGCTTTAACATCAGTCAATCGGCAGGGATTCAGAAGTCGCAACATTTTCTGCCAGTCGGCTCGCAGAGTCGAGCAACTGTTGGCACGGCTCCACGAGCAACTCATAAAGTTCTGACTGAAACGGATCCTCTGGATGTAATTCAGTGTCAAGTTCCAAATCATCAAACTCTTTGTCGATCCGTGCACGCACAAACTTATTTACTTCAACCTTGTAAAACTTCAAAGTCTTCTCAACGTCTTCAACAAATTGAGAAATTCGTGCTAGGCCGTCAGAACCTGACGGCACTATCGGGAATTCCAAGCCATTTCGTAGATCTCGAAGTATTTCACCATGCTGCGTGCCCAGCACATACAAGGCCTCGTGGCCACTGGTCGCTTCATTGTTCGTCGCATAAAGCATCTGTGCAAGGGATGTCGACTCTAATAATGCGCCCAACCACGCAATTTTATTGGCTCCGCGCGAATTGCGATCGAACGCGAGTATTTTGTTGCCGAGTAGTGGCCAAGTTGCTCGAACTGATGGTCGGTCACGCTCCCTGTTGTAACGCGCGATAACTATTCCACTTTCCTTGAGGTCGTCACCGTCAAATGTCACTAATCCAAGAGATCGACCAAGTATCCAACCTCGACACATTGCATCGATTGCAGATGGTCTAAGCGCAACGAAGTCTTTTAGTCGTCTTGCTCTCCGATTCTTGAGACCATAAGCAGTTTCTTTGTCGGTCCCACCGGTCCTCCACATCGCCGCTATCGGTGCTGCCAAACTTGCTATTGCAGCAGGATGAATTGCACCTGACAATCGATACACAAACAAGATGCCCTCTGCATTGGATCGAGATGGGTCAAAGTAAGAACTTATGTCATCTCGTGAAACACCTTGAGCGTCAAGCAGAATCGCTTTTGCTCGCTGGTAGGGGCTATCTGGATCATCGCTTAGTGGCAGTGGAATTTTTTCTGCTTCAAGTGTGATGGGGACCGATCCAGACGCCATATGTCCAGCGAATCCTGCTTGGGCTTTCTCATGGATTTCGTGAAAAATTGCTCCCGGCACATGCGCAAGGGGAAGCGCCCGCTTGATTGCCCTTTGAAGTTGGATATAAAACTGTTCACGACGGGCCTGTCGATCTACTATCGCGCGATCTATCTCGTTCGAGTCCGCCAGGTAGGTCAGTAAGGATTGATGGAGGAAATCGCCGAACGGATATCCTCTTCGCTCAAGCCACTTTCGAGCCTGTTGAAGTAGGTCCACGGGTTTCAAACCAACTGAGAAGACGGGTGGCGATGACATTACCCAAGGCGTCTTCATCTGGATTCCAGTTTTGCCGAGTTGACCACGAACGTAATCAAGGGGCGAAACCTGAGACACTGACTCGTCACGGCGCACTGACTCAAGCAAGTTAGCGTCAAAAATGCCTGGCCATGTTTCCCACTCAATAAGACAAAAGTCAAGCGGTGAAGGACGAAATCTCACCGGGACATCTACCCCACTCGGCCAATCAGAAACTTCTGATCTGGTCCGAATCGTAAAATCGCTCTCTAAAGCTTTTAACTCATCTTCAAGAGTTGCCAGAAATCTCGAGTTGAGCGCCTCATACGATTCTCGAAGATTCCCGTCAATAGTTAAGCGTCGAACTTCATTGAGCCCACTACGCATTAAAGACGCGAAGACTTCTCGAAACTTGCTGTGCTGCGAGTTGATTCGATCTTTGGGTTTTAGACTCGAAAAAATTATAGTTCGTTGATCTGCGGCAAGCTTTTCACCATAATTCGGGTCAAGTTTTGCCTTGTTGATCTCCGACAAGATTTCGACGACCCGCTCGCGAAGTCGACCGACCAGCATCAATGCAACCGGCAAACCATAGGTCGCCAAGTACTCTGAGACAAGTGTGAGAATTTTCTCTGGCATCTCCGAAATGAACTTCTGTTGTGCATCAAAGACGACTTTATTTGCCTTTCCTCTGAAATAATCCTTGTAAGAGGCTTCAACCTTCTGAGATAAGGATTGGAAAAGCTGATCTCGGGTAAACTGACTAGTCCAATCAGCATCGCCCTTCTTTTCATCAATCACTTCTCTAATCAGAGTGTTCAATGCTTCAAGATCAAAGAAGAACTTTGTAGCCTCTCCAAATCCGGCTCGTTTCAGAAAATCCGCAGTTTTTTGCTGAGAATAGTAATTTAGAACTTGATCTCGAGTTGCGCTTGGATCCTGCATTTCCTGTCGCGCCCGACGCATGAAGTCAGTTGCTATGAACGAGAATGACTCACCAGCCAGTCGGTGTGCCGAATAGTCGCCGAAAAGTTCAAGTCCCAAACTCAAACGAGCTGAGCCAAAAGATGAGACAACACCATTCAGTTCGATTTCCGATCTCGCGCCCGAATTATTATGGTGCTTCCATCGAGTTGCATTATGGTCCTGAAGCGCCTGCCAGTTTCCAACCAGGTCTGTTGTGAATGCGGCAGAGATTTTTGGGTCCAACAAAACAGAAGCGAGAGTTTCCGTAACAGCTCTGTAGGCCTCATCCGGCGAAGCCAAGTCGACCCCGTTCAAATCTTTGAGACCGATGATGAATGGGTAATCAGGACCATGTCGTCTTGGCACACCTTCCTGTACGTTCACCGCGCCCATAAATAGATCTTGAGCGGATCGATCTTTCGGTCTCAGGTAACTGTTGGTCAATTCCGAAATTGCCGCAACCGTGTTCAGTTCAAAGCCGCCCTTTGGGCCCTCAACGTTCTTAAAAATTTCAGCTGAATAAAGGACCGAGATGACATTATTTTCCAGTTTTTTTGCTGCAACCTTGGCGATATCACAAACATCAAGGAAGATTCCTGCACCTGTTCCACCCGCAAGAGACGAAATCACCACAACAAAGGGTTTTTCATTAGCCTTCGTCTGTTTACCATTTGTCAGTTTTGATGTGAGCAAATCAAGTTCACCTGTTGAATTTTGAATCTTTGTAAGTGCTGCTTCAATTCGATCGCCAACGAGTCCCATTTTGTCTAAGTTCGCCATTCGACCAAGGGCGCGAAGCTGACCAGCTCCTTTACCCATATCCTTAATCGTGTTGCTCGGAGGCACCCAGCCATTAAGTTGTTGATGACGCGACAACTTTCCTTCAGCACCACTCATCACCGCGTTGTAAACTTCAAGATAATCTGAGTTTGTTGAAGCAAGACTGATGTAATCTTCCTTGGGTAATTGGCTTCCGAACACTGTCGCCTTAGGGTCTTGCGTCTCCAAAGTGTCGATCCATAGGAGTTGCCACGAGTCTGGTATACCTCGATCCCAGCCTTCAACTTGACGAAGTCTGCTCTCAAGCACTCTACGAAGTCCGACAACAGTTTTGCCGCCCGAGCCACCACAGCCAATAATGATCATTGGATTCATATAAATTCTGCCCCCTAATCGCGCTTTCTGATTTCTGACGATAGTCCCAATCCACTCCTAGTCCAAATTACGGCTAAAAGCGGAACCCAGAAAAGTACTAGATCTCCGGTAAACCCAGCTTGCTACCCTCGCTATTTTCTTCGCCTTTCTGTGGCTTCTTCCAGCGACAGTCTGCTAACTGGCTAAGTTGATCTTCAAGGGAGTTATCGATCCCGCGTGCCACGTCTTCAAGATATCCCCGAGGCGATTGAGCGCCTACAGCAACAAACACAACCCGACTTGGCGACGCCATAATTTCAGTTACGAGAGATTCCTTTGACTCAGAAGATCCATCTCCTTGCCAACTTGAAATTATCCACCACTCTTTAGTGAGATTCAACGAGATTCGACCCTTTCCTGAGCAACCTACGACTCCTCCTGATGCGATTACCGAGCCGATTTCGCTCGAAACCTCGATGAAACCAAGTTCGGACATTATTCGCCAACCCGCACGAGCCCGAAGTGTTGAATTGGATGCGCTCAGCGATCCGCTAATTTTGATTTGTCTAGGTCCTAAGGCAGATGGCGGAACCGGGAATGAAGTTGCAGATACTGAAGACCCCAACAAGGAAGCCCGAGCAGTTTGAGTATCGAGGCGATCTAATTCGACAGCCGTAATCCAAATCAGTCCACCTTCTGGTACCTGAATTCGTGCGAATATAAACCGAGCAAGTACAAGAATTGACAAGGCCGCTAATAAACCGAGCGCGGCGAAACGGACTGCCCGCCACCAATCAGGCGTGACGCGAAAGTCTGGCTCTACCAGGAAGGAGCCTTCGAGGCGCTCTTTGTCTACGGGTTCGCCATCCGTCTCGTATTCGAAGTCTATTGTAAACGTCTGAAAAACTTCCTGAAGATTTGTTCTGGTGCCGTCCAATGTAAAAGTGAAGGAGAATTGCTTCGGCTCTCCTGGCACGACTTTCAGCGGGAACCTTGATGATGAATTCGAAACAAATTTAGTTGCACCAAGTGACTCCAGAATTTTGATCTGTGGACCCTCGGTTGCTACTTGACCAACAGCTTCGTTTGCTTTTGCCGCGAACTCACAAGTTACCGAATCAGAGCCTTTTTTTAAGACTCCACAAACTGGCTTTTCAACAAAGGGGGTGCTCGGCGGTCGACGAAGTGTTATATCAAAAACTGAGTTCTCTTTTGACCACTCCAAGACGACTGGTCGTTCACCTTCAAGCACTTCATAACTCGCGTCTACCTCCAACACTTCTAATTTGACTTTCTTGGTCTTGGCACCTGCAAGATCCGACTCCGTGGGGGCAAAAGGGATCTCAATATACGATTCGTCAGGACCCAAAACAGTCTCAACCTTCACATCACCAATGCGCACTATTGCATTTAAAGAAACTGCCTCCACAGTCGACAGCCTCGATGCGTAGCTACCACAACGTTTTAGGGCAAGAAATATCTTTTTTTCTCGACCAACGATAATTTCTTCATCACCCTCAGCCAGATCGAACGCAATGCACCCACGAATCAACACATCTGCACTTATTGCAGCAGGAAAACCATTTTCATCACACGCCTGAATCGCCCACTGACCAACCCACTTGTCAGTTGGAGCATCAAACTCGATTTTTATCTCCAAAGTTGGCGCGTCATCTAATTTTTGTATCTCAACCGTTACACCTGTGATCGAGTCCCCAGAGCCCACATTCCCTTTTTCATAAATCGGGATAGTGGCAATAACATTTTGGTCACGATCGACTTGAATGAGCTCAATTTTTTCGACATTACCACGCGACCTTAAAAAAATGTCTGCACTCTCGACTGGCTCTGCAATAAAAAAGGTGTTCCCATTCTCTTTTTGATAGTTGCAAACGGTTTTTACCGAGACACCGCCAAAAATACTCTTACGCATGGCATCCGCGAGATCATCGACAGACCTAACCTCCACCAAGTAGCCCACTGGATCTTTAGTTCCACAGTCGGGGCCTTCTAAAAGCTTTCGCAAGATTGCAAAATTGCTCGCATCACCACTTGTGTTCAGACCGATTCCTAGTACGGTCAAAGATCCCTTGTTGTCAAGTAGCCGCAATTCATCTGCCACCGAAGAATTTCTAGATTCTCCTTGACCGCAAAGCAGATTCTCACCAACTTCCGCTGCTCGTTCTGCAGTCGCTCGATCTTTTACTTCGCCATTACCAATCTCGGCTTCAAGCCAGTCAAATTTGCGGCTGCGTACAGGTTTTTTTTCAAATTCAAACTTGCCATCAGTAAACCAGAGAACCACTTGGCAGTCGGATTGATTTTTGGACTGACTCAAGACATCGATTACACCACCCCGGTCATTTAAAGCACCGACATAATCGGTGTCAAAGTCATCATCTTTGGTTGCAAAATTCTTTAAGTCCGAAGGGACAAAGCCATCAATTGATTGCCACTGTCCGTCACCAAAAGATGGTCGAACTCTGCTTCCAAAATCCAAGAAGTTGACGCGAATTTGAACATTTTTATTTTCTTTCCCTGCTTCGGCATCGCGCTGCAACATCGAGATCACACTCTCCATAGCGCGAACCCTGGCCGGATCTTCATCTTTCTTACCGATTGGGTCAGAGACCCGCAACGACTGTGAAGTATCAATCACAAACAAAATGTCGACTTTGAGACCACCTACTTTGGTATTTGCATCGCGACATGCTGCGATTCGATTCGCTGGGAGAAGAACACCGTCTGACACCGCCGATCGCGTTAGTGCCACAGTTTCCAGTGGAAGGGCAGAAACAAAAGAGAAGAGCGCAACTGCACTCAATAGCCGTTTATACATCACCTCTACCCACCAAACTTGATACTTGCACTGCCCAAAAATGCATGAAGGGTAGAAAGCACGAGACCTGTGGCGAGAATAATTCCGAGAAGCTTGCCGCGACTTGAAACTTTGATATGGTCGGGACTGAGAGCCCTACGAAGTTCAACTTGATGTGCAATGACCACAATCAACGGTGTTGCTACCGCGCCAAGGACCCAGCCAATAGTGTTCCATATTTGATCTCCGCTGAGGCTTTCAACTCCATTGGAAAGATAAAACTCAGGATTGATGCCCATGAATAATAAGATCGCAGAAATGCCAGCAGCCGTACCGGCCACGATCACACCAACCCAACTAGTGCGGGTGGTCGTAGACACGTCTGTCTCAAACGAGTCGCTACCAATCCAAAGATCTGCCACGTTCCCTATCCTAATTCTTGAAAGCACAAGGGCGTAAAATTAAGACCAAATGGCGATCTCTGTGATATGTTTGCCTGATGGCTGATGTGGTGCAGGCTGGTTATGGTGGAATGCCATGCAATTATGGCAAAAGAGCAGTCGCATACATTATCGATCTTCTTTTGACGGTAATACCCGCCGCGGTTAGTGGTGCTCTAGGTTTGGTTCTGTTGTTTGTCTTTACTCCTTTGGGCATCCTCCTACTTGTGCTTAGTGGCATCTATGCGATCGTTTTCCCGATTGTCAATCTCATTCGACAAGGCACAAAAGGCTCAACGTTTGGCAAATCCCAACAAAAGATCGCCTTAGTGAAAAACGAAACGGGTGAACCGATTGGAATTTTATTCGCTTTGCTTCGAATCCTAATCTTCTGGTTTTTTAATGCCATCTCTGCTGGCATTTTTTTCATCGTCGATTATTTGTTCCCCGCATTTGACAAAAGGAGACAACGTATTGTTGACAAATTACTGTCAACGGTTGTCGTTGATTCTGCGGGCTTCACTCAAAATTCAACCCCATCTAACCCACTTCAAACGCCCGGGACGTTTCACGAAGAAAGCCCTAATTTACCACCACCGTCAATTTAAGATTTTCGCCAAACCTTTAATCGCTAGTCGGCAGCAATCCAAAAGCCTATTCCGGCCAACAATGAACCAACAGGTGTAGTCCAGGCGCCGGCGAGAACACGCAAATCTGCTTCTGCTGAAACAAGTCTCGCGATCACTACGACTTGAAGTAACGACACAAATGCAATTAGGGCAGTACCCGCTAACTTCATCGGTGGAGAAATTATGAGTTGTCTATTAAGTGACGAAAACACACCAACAGCCGAGATCAGCAACGCAACAACACTGAAAATTTGAATACCGCTGGCAACGAACTCAGAAATTCCATCTCCGGCACCCAAGTCGATCCACGTGCCGCTGACCTGTGACAAAGTCAGTTGTTCGCGTAACAATCCAAATAGGGTGCTTGTTGAAACCCAAGGTGCAAAAAATACTCCGTACAAAGCTAAAAGCGATCCGCTACCGATAATGAAGGGCGCAAGCTTTTGCAATTGATTGGGCGGTGGAGGCGGTGGCATCTCAAAGCCAAGCGCTGTGGCAGCATTAACCGGATGAACACTGGTCCAGCTATCGTTTTCAACAGCAACTGTCGACGATACTGAACGCTGAAACACCCATCCAGATGCGATGAATAAAACCGACCCCGGTATTAAGTAACGCATTGATGCATTCGCCTCGGATATAAGTAGAGCTTCATTGCCGACGGCGACAACCCCTGCCGTGCTCGCCAGTCGCACTGGTAACGATGTCAAGTCAAAAAGTGCCCAGACTGAGAGACCGACTGCAAATGCATGGAAAATCCAGCCACGAAGAATGCTTTCGCTGACTAGGCCTTCAAGCACACATTCCAACGCCAGCACAAGCACTGCGACAAGACCCACCCGGATTTGATCTTCGCGACTCATTCCACCAAGACCCAAAAATTTATTTGCCATTTACTGACCCCCATTTTACTAGATGACCTCTTTACAACTTACCCCCCATAGCAACAAACTCAGATCAAGTACTGTCCACCTACTTACTTTGACTAGTAGTCACATCTATCAATAGGCTCATGTATTCGTGATCAAGCCACTTAAAGTACGCAAGCTGCTCGTGCTCATGGCGACTCTTTCCATCTTTTCAGTGGTCGTAATTTCATGGGCCACTCCACTAGCAATGATTTTTGCGTTGAGTACCCTTGCCTACACATTCCCAATTTTTATGTGGCTCGATCGCCTTGAACCCGAGCCCAAGGCCATGCGATGGAATGCATTTCTATGGGGTGCTGGCATCTCAGCGATCATTTCATCTATTTTCAACAACTTAACAACTTCATTTCTTGGCTCAGCGATCGCAGCCATCTTTAGCGCACCATTGATCGAAGAAACAATGAAGGCACTCGGAATTTTGTCTGCGGCCAAGCGCCATCAGGTTGACTCACCACTCGATGGGGTAATTTATGCAGGCTATATCGGATTAGGTTTTGCCTCAGTCGAAAATGTCCTTTATTTTTCCATCGCTATTTCAGAGAACGAATTCGGCGCGAGCCTCATTGGCCGGGGCCTGCTCTCCCCATTGGCGCATCCATATTTCACGCTCTTCGCAGGTCTCTATATCGGCAAAGCCGTGCTTAAAGAAACTTCGCGCAGAGTCGCAGCGATAAAAGGTCTCTTGATTGGTGTTCCGTTACATGCGAGTTGGAACGCAATGACGATTTATCCGCCACTTGCAGTCTTAATTATCGGGCATATCGCATTATTCGTCATAATGGCTATCAAACTAGCCCGACTACGCCGTCGCGAAATCCAATTTGTGCGAGAGCACATTTCGAAACTTGCATTCACGCATAACTTGTCTCCGATCGAACTTGAGATATTCGGCAATCTCAAAGCCACGCGCAAAATGCGCCGCAAATTATCTAAGCATGAACGCCACGCATTCGATGTTCGTCTAACCGAGATAACTCGTATCGCATCGAAGATGGGACTTTAACTAATAATCATTACCAACTTCGCCAACTTCTACCCCAACGTGGCGAAGTCTTTCGCAATGCGATAGCTAAACGTGGCATTCGTTTCTCAATCAACTCTGGCAAAATGATATGTACCAAAATATCTAAACGCCTCACAAAACGGCAAGGTGACCCAAACCAAAACTTGCTCTCCGGCGGAGCTTCGACATCTCGTAACAATAAAAACGTCTCACGAAGCGAATGATGACGCTCAAGCATCAAGTTGTCCTTACGCTCACGCGATAGAAAATAATTTTAACATCAAACCCGATAATAGTCCTTAGATGTCTCAGGTTCTCAGTAATGATGGACACAATGGCTTCTAGTCTCAATTAGTTATTCAAAAGTTTTGCCGTCTGGCATTGTTGTACCGGTTAAATACACTCCGCGCAGGTTAGCGTCTGCCAAATTTGCGTCTCTAAGGTTCGCGCCACGCAGGTCTGCGCCTCGCAAATTCGCGCCACTCAGATTTGCACCACTCAGATCAGCGCTATCCAGGTCGCAGTCTTCTAAGTCTGCTTTAGTCAGGTCTGCACCCCTCAAATCTGCACCTGACAAGTCTGAGCCACCTAACGCCGCGTGAGACAACTCCGCATGAGACAACTTCGCGCCAGAAAGCTCCGCACCTAACCTGATCATGTAGTCATTTACTTTCATCAGCCTAATTATGCCCCATTCGCACGAGCTAGTGCTAATTAGTAACGGGGTATTTCTTCTAGAATTTGCACACCAGACGAAACTTGGTATGAAACCTAGGCCTCAATATTTATCGCCATGGCAAAGTTCACCTTGTGGGACAAATTAGGTACTCAGTGACCGCTCGGGGTCGGCAAATGTGGACCTATGTATCCGATCAATACTTTTTTGCAGACCTGATCAGATGCATCAAAGAAGTGAATGCGTGGTGCCGGATGATCGTGGTCGATTTTTATGTGAGCTTCCATGTACTTCTGCCCTGTTGGGTCGACAGATTGATCTACCGGAAACAGCCTCGCCCGATAACAACGCTGGTCAGCTTCTAATGATTCAGACTCTTTCATTGAAACCCAGTTGGGAGAAATTGAGTCTTGCTTCCCCAGCCAGCGATAGAAGTCTCCCCCGTTAGCGCCAATTGAAGAACGCCATGCCGAATATTCGTTTAATGCGACAAGCGATCTGAAAATCTTTTTGGCCCATGCCTTCGCTAACGGATAGGAGTCAAGTTCGGAAACTATTTTTTCAACAGCAGGATTAATTTGCAGATTATTTAAATTTTTTCGGGCAAAAATCACTACATCAAGAGGTGTTTCAAACTCAAATTCAAAACTAGTTAAGTTCTTCGGTGCCAGAACCCGAAGCATTGAATGAAGAATAGATTCTGACCCATTGAATGCTCGGCAATATGACACAGCATGCTTTTCAAGCCAAGCGCTGGCGGAAACTGATACTTGTGGTGATGCATTCCAAATAGAAACAACAATTAGTGACTCTGGATTAATTTCCATTAAGAAATTTCCATTTGAGCTCGATGATGACGATTCTGGCACCCATCGCAAATCATCTAGACCTAACCGCGTACGCCAGTGGTCCTCATAATCAAAGTTGTCCTGTCCGCCGAGAACTACAAGTTTCTTATTCGCTGTGTATGTCGACAATTTTGCCAGGAGATAGTCGGTGTACGAGTCAGGCTTTTGTTGTTGGTTACTTTGATTTGCACGAATATCGGCAATTCGAATTGCAATTTGCGAAACTGCACTAGCAAATGCTTGAGATGTTGCATCATTTATTTTTAGATTGCTGAAAACTTGCTGGATGGCAACATCAGCGGTCGCAAAATCAGAGATTGAAAAAGCAATTTCTGCAGCTTTCGCAGCCTGGTCAAGACCCGCGACACGCGCCTCATCGTCATGGTGAGTGAAAAATTCTGCGGCATTGAATAACAAAATTCCCAATAACTCATTCGGGTGTACTAATTCACCCAGACGATTTACCCGATCAACAACTTCGCTTGGTTTTTCATTATGACACCTCAAGATCAAGCTGATGTCATCTTCGACGCTCTCAATCATGCGCAGATCATCGGCTAGCTGAACGTAGTCGCGTCGCAGAAATCTCCAATCTTTTGGTTATTTTTATACTTTATATCCTTTATTAATGGCACTTTAAGTATCTTAATCTTGGTAGAACTATTCGCTGCTTCAAATGGTTTTTGTATAATACGCTTCTCCTCTTTTAATT
>SXGS01399652.1_pt1 | contig 25466 bp, 22 predicted proteins | sample 3174681 | NCBI WGS metagenome assembly SXGS01 (sample SAMN11356861, study PRJNA531348) | freshwater metagenome | isolation source: freshwater sample F1-80 | place: China: Fuxian Lake, Yuxi | collected 2017-12-25 | reverse complement strand
GGGGTCGCCGTAGCGCCGGAGCGGCACCCGGCGACGGGCAAATGTCTCTTTGGCTTTGTCAGGGATAGCGGCGGTCAAGCCAGTGTGGATCGCCCCTGGACAGATACAATTTACCGTGACGCCTTGCGTGCCAAGTTCGACAGCAAGCGCACGAGTCAACCCGACGACGCCGTGCTTCGCAGCGGTATACGGACTAGAGAACGCACTGCCACCCACGCCTTCAGTCGAGGCAATGTTGACGACACGTCCGGCCCCGCTTTTGGTCAGATAGGGGAGCGCTGCGCGGATGAGGCGATGATGAGCGTCCAAGTTAATGGTGAAGCAACGCTGCCACACCTCTTCATAGCGACTGCTCTGGATGCGGCCACCAGCGTCGATACCAGCATTGTTAATTAAGATGTCGAGCCCGTTGAAATGTTCGGCGATAGCAATGACCGTGGGTGCGATCTTCTCACTCTCCATCAGGTCCAGCGTCCAGCCCACGGCGGTACCGCCAGCCTCGGTAATCTCTCGCACCACCGTAGCCACGCCTTCGCCGTTGCGATCCAGCGCCGCGACTTTTGCCCCTTCGTCGGCAAACAGATGCGCGGTTGCTCGGCCCATGCCGCTAGCGGCTCCGGTGACCAGTGCGACCTTCCCGGCAATCGAGCGACTCAGCTTTGTTAATCGAGTCATGGTGTCCTGCTCCCTTCAATCGGATTCCTGTCGAGTCATAGCGTGCTTGTGCCCAGCAGGAAAGCGGCCGCCACTGTCCACAATAGTGGACAGGAATGGTGCTCTGCGAAGAGGGCGCAGGATTAAGGCTGTGTTGAGGAAACGAGTGCGCGGGCTAGAAATGCCCGCGCCTCAGGGGTCATCCCTCGTGAAGAGAGGGTTACTCCGCCCGCCCGTGCCGCAGTAGCTTGCCCGGGGTCGCGTCGGTGCATTGGCCTTCGGCAAAGGTCTCGACGCCGTTGACGATAATCGAACGATAGCCTTTCGCGCGTTGCACGCGACGCCATTCGCCGCCCGGCAAGTCGTGGGCGATCTCACCAATCCAATCCGGCTCAATGCCAAGGCCGTCCATGTCGTACACGACGACGTCGGCCCACGCGCCTTCGCGTAGCACGCCACGGTCGCGGAATCCGGCTGCGTGCGCCGGGAGCGCCGACAAGCGATAGTGCGCCTCTTCCAGGGTGATCTTCTGTTCGTCGCGCACCAACCAGCGCAGGAAGTCGGTGGTGAAGGCTCCGCCGGTGAAGAACTTGGTGTGGGCACCACCGTCCGATACGCCGGGGAAGGTGTACATGGAGTTGTTGATAATCTCAGCGCTGAAATCCGCGTTGAACTGCGGCTCGGGCTGGAGGAATTCCGCCTGCAAGTCGGTGGCTAGCGACAGGTCGAGCATGACATCGACCGCATGCTTGCCTTCTTCCGTGGCAATCTGACCGAGGGACTTGCCGACATACTTTTCCAGTTCAGGTTTGTTGGCGACGGATTGGACGAGCAAGCGCGGCAAGCGTCCGCCAATACCGACGGCGTTCTTGTCGAGGGCGTACATGGCTTTTTCGCTCTTCGCGGCAGCACGCATCTCGGGATTGCGCATCTTCGCGGCGCGTTCTTCTTTGGAGCCAGTCAACATGTCGCGCCATGCGGCAGACACGTCGTAGAGGTTCCAATGCTCCAGCGTGAAAGCAAAGCCACTGCGTGTGGTTGCGCCTTGCCCGAAAATCGGCAGCCCTTGAGCACGCATCCGTTCTAACCACGCCAAACTCTTGCGATGCGGATCAGGGTCGCGTCGGCTGGCGGCGATGGCGTTGTGCAGGATCGGACGTTGCGCTGCGACCGCTAACTTTTCTAGGAACGCGAGGTCTTCTTTCATGTGGCCGGTGGCTTGGGTGATTTGGATGAAGCCCTCGTCGCGTTCGCAAAGCACGCGCGCGAGATTGAGGATGTCTTCGTCAACCATCGTGTCGGTCACCATCGGCGAGCCATCGTAGTCCGCCTGACCTGAGTGGCGACCGAGGCGCTGCAACGAGAACCCACACAACCCGGCATCCATGCCTTGAGCGAGGAGGCGGCGCATCTCTGCGCGTTCCTCTTCCGTAGCCGGGCGAGTTTTGGCAGCTTCAAGCCCCATGACGTAGATCATCAGTGAGGCCGTCGGCATGTATTGAATACAATTCACACCCTTGGGTGCGCGGTCGAGGGAGTCCAAGTATTGCGGGATGCTCTCCCAGTCCCAGCTCATGCCGACTTCCATTGAAGCATACGGAATGGCTTCGGTGCGCGTCATCGTCAACATCGAGCGCTGCTGAAAATCTGGCTTGCACGGTGCAAAGCCGAACCCGCAGTTGCCGAGCACGATTGAGGTTACGCCGTGCCACCCTGAGATAGTGCAGTACGGGTCCCAGCGGATTTGCGCGTCGTAGTGTGTATGCAGGTCGACGAACCCTGGGACGACAAACAGCCCATCGGCATTGATCGTCTTCTTGGCAAAGCCCGGTGCTCGTCCGCCGATTTGCGCGACCTTGCCGTCTTTAATCCACACGTCGGCGCGGAAACGCGGCGCACGAGTACCATCAACGACTGTGCCGCCTTTGATGTGAATGTCGAAATCTGCCATTCCTTGGTTCCTCCTTCGTTCGTGTTTGCGGCAAGATAGCATAGAACCGAGCATGTGCTCTATACATGCCCCGACGAGATGAAGATGCTCGAGGCCACGTCTTTCCCAGCTTTTCGGTTCCTTCGTTCTGAAGCAAGTTTTTCCATTTGACTTCCACGAAAAATGCGGCTGAATGTCTCGCATTCTGTGCAAACGTAGTATCTCAAAAACGTACAGGGAGGAGTGAATATGCGAGTAGGAAGTATCAAAGCCATCTTTCTTGGGCTGAGCTGTATGCTGGCCGTGGCGAGCGGGAGCCGTACGGTGTATGCGGGATCGGAAGCAGGAACGGTGTTGATTCTTGGTCCAACGGTATCAGGGGGAGCGTCGAGTGTGGAAGCCACTGCGGCAGTCGCCGCAGGTTATACTGTGGAAGTCGTGGATGCGATGACGTGGGCGGGCAAGAGTGCCGCAGATTTTGCAACCTATCGAGCGATCATTCTTGGCGATGCTACCTGTGATGATATTTCCGCCATTGCGGCAGCCGAGGCGAATAAAGATGTCTGGGGGCCAGTAGTCAACGGGAATGTCATTTTGATTGGCACTGACCCGGTATTTCATAACTTTTCAGGCGGCAATGCCGTGACAACTGGAGCGGTAAAATTCGCTGCAGATATCCCTGGGAAAACTGGGGCGTACATCTGCTTGAGCTGCTATTACGGGGGTGACAGTAGCATGACCCCGGTGCCAGTGCTCAGTCCATTTGGCGCATTCACCGTGACCGGAGAAATAGGTTGTTATAACGACGCGCATAAAGTGGCTGATCACGTAGCACTCACGGGTGTGACAGATGCTTCTTTGTCGAACTGGTCTTGTTCGGTCCACGAGGCGTTCGACAGTTTTCCCTCCAACTTTCTTCCGCTAGCGATTGCCGAAAACATCTCTGGTCCAGGGTCACTCACTTTTGCCGATGGCACGTTTGGCATCCCCTACATACTGGCCCGTGGCGATGACCTCGTTCCCGAGGGGTGCGGCGACAACACCGTCCAAGCTCCTGAAGAGTGTGACGACGGCAATACGATCAATGGCGATGGCTGCTCGGCCCAGTGCAAGTTCGAAGATGGCGCTGGCATCTGCGGCGATGGTACCCACAATCCGGCAACTGAAGAGTGCGACGATGGCAACGACGTAGATTTCGACGGTTGTTCCACCGACTGCCTCATCGAGTCAGAGTGCGATATCGAGTGCCATAAACCTGGTGCTCTGCATGTCAACGCGGCCAATGATGTGTTGTCCGGCACGAGTGGCGACGATACGCTCTGTGGTGACGAGCGTAGAAACGAGATTCGCGGCGGGAAAGGTAACGACCGCCTGTGTGGATTCGAAGACGATGATTTCCTGCAAGGCGGAACTGGCGTGGACCGGGTCTTTGGCGACTCAGGCAATGATACCCTGGACGGCGGCAAAGATAATAGCTTCCTTTACGGCGAAGAAGGGAACGACCTGCTCTTGAGCAGTAAGGGTGACGACTGGCTCGATGGTGGTCCCGGTAACGACATGCTGCGTGCGGAAAAGACCGGCAACGATACGCTGATTGGTGGTGATGGGGACGATTCTCTCGATGGCGGCAAGGGCACTGATGTGCTTGATGGCGGCAAAGGGATCGACACGCTCTTTGGTGGCAAGGGGAACGATAGCCTGATTGGCGGCGAGGGGAATGACTTTCTCCATGGCAATAAGGGTGATGATGCGATGGAGGGTGGCAAAGGGAACGATTGGCTCGATGGCGGCAAAGGAAATGACGCGATCAATGGCGGTGACGATACCGATACGGCCGACGGTGGCAAAGGCACAGATGCCTGCACCAATGTCGAGACGACGGTAGCGTGTCCGTAACCTCCACGTGATGGTCGGCTGGGTGCTTACCCAGCCGACACTTTCTCCTCTACAGAGCGGCTGTCCTGCGAGGACGGTCGCTCCGGTCTTTCCCCCTCACCCCACCCCGATTCCATACAACCGGCACGATTCCCCTCCTCATTCTTGACCGACAGGCAAGTTCCTCAGCGAGCTGCTCTGACTCTTCCTCTCTTGTACCCAATTCGCTTTTAGGCGAAAATCGCCACCGTGGAAATTTGCCACTATCTCACTGCGCTAGGGCGCGATCCATATCAGGAGTGGCTCAACCGGTTAAAGGATGTGGCCGGACGTATTGGAATCCAGCGCCGCATCGACCGCGTGGCTCGTGGAAATTTTGGTGACCATAAGTTCTGTGCCGAAGGCGTGTGGGAATTGCGGATTGATGCCGGCCCTGGCTATCGAGTTTATTATGCTCGTGCCGGGAAGACTATCGTGTTGCTCTTATGTGGAGGAGTTAAAAGAACTCAAGACGCAGATATTCAGAGCGCTGTAAAATATTGGCAAGATTACCAACGGAGAACCTCATGAAGAAATCCACTCCCTCGCGGAATCATGAAATCGCAACCGTCGAGAGTTTTCGTCAAGACCCTCAGTTTGCAGCGGAATACTTAAACGCGGTCTTGGCGGACGGAGATCAGGAAGAACTCTTGCTCGCCATTCGTCGCATGGCCGAGGCATTTGGCGGGGTCCCAAAACTTGCCGCCAAGGTCGAGTTGAATGCCACCACCTTGTATCGCACCCTGTCGCCGAAAGGAAACCCGGCTCTCAAGAGCCTCATGGCTATCTTGCACGCGATGGGCATGCAGCTTGCCGTTCGCCCGCTTCCGCAGAAGCGGGCGGCATAATGTCGAGGGGAGCAGGGTTTGGGAGGGTCCTCACCTCTGCCTGTAGAGTTCACTCCACGCTAATCCCATACAACCGCTTGGCATTCTCGAAGACGATATTGCGCGTTACGTGCTCCGGCACGCCGGCGAAGTTTTCTTCGATCACTTTCAGCGAATGCGGGAAGGTGGAGTCGGCATGGGGGAAATCCGACGCCCACATGTAGTTGTCCTGCCCGAAGAACTGCCAAGTGGCCGGACCGAGCGGGTCATCTTGAAACGTGGCCCACACATTCCGCCGGACGTACTCGCTGGGCTTGAGCGGCAACTGCTTGGCGCTGGCAACCAGCGAGTGTACGTGATCGAGGCGATGCACCCAGTTGGCCATCCAGCCGACATCGTTTTCTGCCGAGACCACCTTCACGGCTGGAAAGCGTTCGAACACCCCGCCGTAGATCATGCGCGTTAAACATTGCTCGACCACGTGAATCACGTGAATCTGTAAGTCCGCCGCTGTCGGCATCGCTGGTGTCAGTGGCATCCCCGACACCAGCGGCTTATGCAAAGAGACGGTCATGCCGGCGTCGCTACACACCCGCCACAACGGATCGAATTGCGCATCGCTGTAAGGCAGCTCAACGGTGTCGGATGCGAGAATGAGTACGCCTTTGAGGCCGAGCTTGGCACAGCGCTCGATTTCGCTCACGTCGGGTAAGGCTCTGAGCGTATACAGGCCGATGCCGATCAAGCGTTGCGGATCGTGGCGGCAGAACTCGGCGAGCCAGTCATTGTAGACACGCAGACAGGCTTGCTGAAGTTCGACATCTTTCATATCGAGTAGCACGATGCCGAGGCTGGAATACAAGACTTCAGCGACGACACCATCGAGATCCTGGTCCTTGAGTCGCTCCACTGGGTCCCAGCCGCCGGGGCGTGCGGCTTCGTAGCCATGTTTCATGTGTTCGCGTAGCGCGTCGCCGCGACGGCCAGCTGCAAACGCCCCAGCCACGGTGAGCGGGTGGATGCCGGGAGCGACGAATTGATATGGTGCTCCGCTGGATTTCTCGTTTTTAATCACGCGCGGCGCATTGTTGCGATACTTACGGTCCAGCCGTTCGACCCATAGGTCACCCGGCTCTGTCATATGTGAATCTGCTGAGATTACTCGTTGCATTGCCATGAGCGGTTCTCCTTTGTCTGAGATTATTAGGCGTCGAACATCAACACCGTGCGGGCAACCTCGCCGGCCTTCATGGCACGGAAGGCTTCGTTGACATCTCCCAGCCGTCCGCGTTTGCTAATCATCTCGTCCAGACGCAGCAGCCCCCGCTGATAGAAATCGACATACTTCGGCATGTCGATCTTGAAGCGGTTCGAACCCATGGTGCAGCCTTGAATGCGTTTCTCGCGCAGAAACGTGCTGCCTTCGAGTTCGATTTTCTGACCGACGGGAATCATACCAATGATGGTCGCCGTGCCACCGGGACGAATGCACTCGAAGGCTTGCTCGGCGGCTTTCTTGAGGCCGATGGCTTCGAAAGCATATTCAACGCCGCCGCCAGTGAGTCGGCGGATGGCTTTGACGGGATCGTCTTTTGAGGCATCTACGGCATGCGTTGCTCCGAGTTCCTGCGCTTGCGCGAGTTTATGGGCAAACACATCGACTGCGATAATCATCCCGGCTCCGGCGATGCGTGCGCCTTGAATCGCTGCCAAACCGACGCCACCGGCACCGAAAACCGCGACCGTTGCTCCTGGTTCGACCCGCGCCGTGTTGAGTACGGCACCCACGCCGGTGGTGACTCCGCAGCCAATCAAGGCCGCACGGTCGAGCGGCATATTGTCATGCACTTTCACAAGGCCGTTTTCATGTACCAGCATCTGTTCGGCATACGCGGACAGACCGACGAACTGATTGACCGGCGCGCCTTTCCAGGTGAGTTTCGCTGGCGTTTGCGAGTCGCGCTCTGGGCGCGCATTGCACAGGTGGGTGCGCCCCGTCAGGCAGTACGAACAGTGCCCGCAGAAGATCGATAAGCAGGCAATCACATGGTCGCCGGGTTTGAACTCGGTCACGTGCGGACCGACAGCCTCGACAATTCCGGCAGCCTCGTGTCCGAGAATCGCCGGCGTAGGGAAAGGATAGAAGCCATCGACGAAGTGCAGATCGCTGTGACAGACGCCGCTTGCCACCGTGCGCATGCGTACTTCATGCCCGATGGGATCAGCGATTTCGACGTCTTCGATTGAGAGTGGAGTGTGGGCTCCGTGGAATATAGCAGCTTTCATAAGAAACTCCTTTTAAGTGGCTATCCGAATAATGCAGGAGCAGAGAGAACTTCCTTCTCCCGAAAGAGGATTGCTCGTCATTCCAGCGGAAGCTGGAATCCAAAGGTGGGGATTGGATTCCGGGTCTCGCATGGCTCGCCCGGAATGACAGGCTACTCTCGTCTTCCGTAGACTTTCGTAGATGAAATGTCACCCCGCCCGCAGCACCTGACCGGGCAACACCCCGGTGTGGCGCTGGCCTTCGTACAACACCTGCCCATTCACGATAGTGTAATGAATCCCTTCGGCTTGCGTGACCAGCCGTTTTCCGCCGCCGGGCAGGTCGTGACGGACTTCTGGTCGCTCCGGTGAATTGATGGTGCCAAGATCAAATACGGTGATATCTGCCGCCATGCCGGGCCGCAGTAGCCCGCGATCCGCGAGACCGAAGAATTGTGCTGGCTCAGCGGTGATCCGCCGCACCGCACGCTCTAGGGAAATGGCCTGCTTTTCGCGCACGAACTCACCCAACAGATAGCTGGGGTAGCCAGCGTTACACAGCATATCGACGTGCGCCCCGCCGTCGGAGATGCCGATCAACGTGCGTGGGTCGCTGAATTTCTTGGCCACCCGCTCTTCATTCATGTCGAGCAGCGGAATCACGAAATCGACGGCAAGGTTATCCTCGATGGCGAGGTCGAAGAACGCATCGAGCGGGGCTACATTGCGCTCGTGCGCGATGTCAGCGAGGGTGCGCCACTCAACCGACTTGAGCGTGGGATTGGCGACTTCCTTGACTTTGGTGCGCGTCCACATGTCGTGAAAGACGGAACGGCGTTCCAACTCTGCGGCGAAGGCACGGCGGAACTCTGCGCTGGCGTAGACCTGCTTCTGCGCAGCCTCTGTCTTGTCCTCGAATATCGGTTTCATCGCATGCATGCTGGCGAAGAGGAAAGGATTGCGGAGGTTAAAATCGACTTCAAGCGGACGCACGGCCACTTGCGGTCGGCATCCACGTGCGAGGAGCGGAGCGACCTTCTCTAGCGTCTCAGTCCAGGCTTCAGGCGCGTCGTCGCGGTCCCGCAAATTCAGCCATGTGACCGGTCGCCCGCTTTCTGAGGAGAGCAAATCGAGTAATGCGTATTCCCGGTCTGACACTGTGCTCGGTTGTTTCGTCAGGGCAATTTCAATGGCACCGCGCCCGAGTTCTCGCAGGACGCTAGCGTAGGAGCGCAGTTCATCGTGACTAGCGAGACGGCACGCGAGCGGTTGCGCTTTGTAGCCTAAGTGCTGCGGCATGACGGTAAGCGAGAAGCCTAGTGCCCCGGCGGTCATCGACTCGCGCAGCAGAGCACGAATCTGCTCGGTCTCGGTGGTCGTGGCTTCGCGTCCCATCGCGTCATCGCCCATGACGAACTGACGGAATGGCGATAGCGCAGCTAAGAACCCAACGTTAATGCCGATGCCACGTTGAGTCGCGGCATTCATGTATTGCGGAAAGCTCTCCCAATCCCAAGTCAGCCCGCGATTGAGCACGTCGTAGGGAATGGCTTCGACGTGAACGAGGTTCCAGGTGGCCACATCGCGTTCTGCTGGTTTGCACGGTGCCAGCCCGACGCCACAATTGCCAAGAATCACCGAAGTGACACCATGCCACGATGAGCACGTTACCAGCGGGTCCCAGCAAATCTGCGCATCATAATGTGTATGTGGATCGATGAACCCTGGCGCGACGACGAGGTCCGAGGCGTCGATGACCCGCGCGGCGCTTCCCGACAACGGCCCCATATCGACAATGCGTCCAGCCGTGATCGCGAGGTCGGCGCGAAAAGCTGGCGCACCGCTGCCATCGACGACCATGCCGTTCTTAATGAGTGAATCGTAAGCCATGACTGCTTCCCCCTTTTTTCCGCAGCTCGTGTTTCTTGGCCCTACGACAAAATACCGAGAGTGTCAACTTCAAGGCGGAAGGTTTCCCTTGCCTCTCGCTGTGCGCTAATATCTTTTCCCTGCCTGTGAGCTCCTGAAAGAAAGAGGTGGTAGAGATGCGCGATGGAACTCGGGTGATTCATGCTGGTCTGCCGACACCTGCGCAAGGTGCGGCCTTTTTGCCGGGGCCGACGTTTGCTGGCGCGTACCATGCTGCCGGCGACCCGGTCACCGCGCCTTTCACCTATGGCCGCTTTCATAATCCGACGTGGGAGCGTTACGAACAAGCGCTGAGCGAGTTGGAAGGCGGGCCGGCTGTCGTCTTTGCCTCAGGCATGGCGGCGGTGACTGCTATCTTCGGTACCGTGCTGCGTCCCGGCGATATCGTCGTGCTGCCTTCCGATAGTTACTACACCATTCGCTTACTGGCCGACGGCTACTTTACCGAGATGGGCATTCGCGTGAAGAAAGTGCCGACGGTAGGGAATGGACAGCTTCAACAGCTTGCTGGCGCGAAGTTGTTGTGGCTGGAATCTCCGAGCAATCCTGGGTTGGATGTATGCGACATTGCCGCGCTGGTGGCGGCGGCACATGATGCTGGCGTTCTGGTAGCGGTGGATAATACGACGGCGACTGTGCTTGGTCAGCGTCCGCTGGCGCTGGGTGCGGATTTCTCGCTAGCGTCGGACACCAAAGCCCTCACTGGGCATGCCGACCTCATCCTTGGGCATGTGGCTGTGCGTGAGCAAGCCTGGGCTGATCGTCTGCGCACGTGGCGCACGCAGACTGGAGCCGTGCCGGGTCCGATGGAAGTGTGGCTGGCGCATCGTTCGCTGGCTACCTTGGAGCTACGGCTGGAGCGGCAATGCCAGAATGCTCTTGCCATCGCCAAGTTTTTGCAAACCAGACCAGAAGTGCAGCAAGTGCGCTATCCCGGGTTGCCCGACGATCCTGCACACGCCGTCGCCGCACGGCAGATGCAACGCTTCGGGTCGGTGCTGAACTTCACGCTGGCAGATCGCAGCAGCGCCGAGCGTTTCTTGGCGGCCAGCCAACTGTTGTATGAAGCCACCAGTTTTGGCGGACTCTACACCACTGCCGAGCGTCGTGCGCGTTGGGGTGGCGACGCGATCCCTGACAGCTTTATTCGCTTCAACGCTGGTTGCGAAAACGTTGAGGACGTGTTGGCTGATCTCGCCCAGGCGCTGAATTCAAAACGATGAAGGCAGAATGCTGAACGATGAATGCAGGAACGCGATCATTGCGGGGGCACGCGGCGCGACTCGGAAGCCAGAGAGGATCGCACTGACCGCCGCCACGCCTTTTTTGGCTTCCGACTTTCGCCATTTCCCCTTTTCGCCGTTTCCCCGATTCGTTACTCATGACAACCTTACCTGTATACCGTCTTCTGCCTACTTCAGCCGATGCTCATACAGCTTGCGCCACAAAGTGGAGCGGCTCATGCCGAGGGCGGTAGCAGCAGCGGCTTTACGCCCGTTGTGTGAGACTAAGGCCGCGACGAGGCGGTCACGTTCCAATTGGTGCAATGACGGTTCGGCGGCAGGGCCTTCGCCAGGAGGAGGCTCGCCGCGCAGCTCTGGTGTCAGGTCTTGAATGTCGAGCACAGTGTCTTCTCCCACCACGAACGCATGCTCGACGATGTTGCGTAGCTCGCGGATGTTGCCCGGCCACGGGTACTGTAACAGCGCGTCCAGTGCGCGTTGGCTCACCGCCTCCACTCGCCGCAAACCTTGCTCGTTGAATTGGTCGATGAAGTGCCACATCAGCGCCTCAATGTCGCCACTGCGCTGACGTAGCGGCGGCAGAAACAGCGGCACCACACGAATCCGATAGCGCAAGTCTTCGCGAAACCGGCCCTGGGCGACTTCCCGTCGCAAGGCTTTGTGGGTCGCTGAGATCAGGCGAACATCCGCAGTCACGGATTTCGTCCCCCCCACCGGCACGAAGGTTTTATCTTCCAGCACCCGCAGCAAGCGAGCTTGGATGTCCATTGGCATGTCGGCCACCTCGTCGAGGAAGATAGTGCCGCCGTTGGCTTGCTGGAACAAGCCTTGATGGTCGCTGACCGCGCCGGTGAAAGCACCACGCAGGTGGCCGAACAGTTCCGACTCCAGCAACGTCGAGGAGATCGTCGCGCAATTGATTGCGTGAAACGGCTTGAGTTTACGCGGACTCAGCGTGTGAATGGCCCGCGCTACCAGTTCTTTGCCGCTGCCGGTTTCTCCACGCACCAGGACGGTGCAGTCGGTACGCGCCACGCGTTCAACGAGGCGAAACACCGGCTCCATCTCCGGAGCGCGGGTGTACAGTCCATGAAAATCGCGCAGCCCTACATCCTTTGATCGTTGCAAAACGTTGCTCTTCATGTGCGGCACTGTAGGACGTTTTTCTGAATCGCGCTAGTCACGATTTCGTAAGTGGCTGTTTCCGTGAGAGATTTTCTTTCACAGGGGTGTGGCATGAGGCGTGCTCTTCTCGGACTGACACGAACACGTGTGGAGAACTGAGGGAGAGGCATCATGTTACTGCTTGGCTTATGTATCAGTATTGGCATCGGAGTATCGCTGGGGTTGGTCGGTGGGGGTGGATCGGTGATCGCCGTGCCGGTGCTGGTGTACGTGCTTGGCGTTGATCCCTACCAAGCCATCGGTATGTCGCTCGCGGTGGTGGGCATGGCCAGTTTTATTGGCATGCTCGCCCATGCACGGAAAGGCAGCGTGGATGGCAAGACCGGAGTAGTGTTCGGCAGTGCCGGCACGTGCGGCGCTTTTGCCGGATCACACCTGACCTATCTGGTTGCGCCGACGACGCTCATGTCGTTGTTTGCGGGATTGATGATCGTCATCTCCTGTCTCATGCTCTTCCATCGACCCCAGGCAGAGCAAGTAAAGGAACATTTGCCCATCCGACTCGTGAACGCGATTGGCATTGGCCTGGCAGTGGGTACGTTGACGGGATTCCTGGGCGTCGGTGGTGGGTTCCTGATTGTGCCAGCGCTTGTGGTCTTTTGCCGGCTCGCCATGAAAGAAGCGGTGGGCACTTCTTTGCTCATTATCGCGATCAACTGCACGGCTGGGCTACTCGGGCATTGGCAGCACGGCGGGTTCGATATGCGCCTCGCGCTTCTCGTGACCGCAGTTGCGGCAGTGGGCACCCTCGTCGGCACTCGTTTAGCCGAGAATGCGTCGCCAGTACGCCTACGTCACAGCTTCGCGGTCGTGGCACTTGGCGTTGCCGTTTTTCTGCTGGTCAAAAACTCTTTGGTGTAGAGTCGCGCTGTGCGGGTGTGCCTACGCCCCAAATAGCAGCCGTAGCAGCAGGAGACTGGCGACGCTGAGGACGAAGAAGAACAAGGTGCCGCTGGTGAGAGCGAGGGGTGCGAAGAGCACGACGCTGCCGCGCCGTCGCTGTACGACGAGCAAAAGCCAGAGGCTGAGAATCCACAAGCTGAGCAGTGTGATTGCGACGACTGCCATCGTCTCGTGACCCTGGTCGGGCGAGCAGAGTGAGACGCCTGACCGCGCCTCAACGGTGACGGAAGGTAATCCGCCCACGGGTCAGGTCATACGGGGAGAGTTCCACCGTGACGGTATCGCCCGGGAGGATCTTGATATAGAACTTGCGCATTTTGCCGGAGGCATGCGCGAGCACGGTCATTTTGTTTTCGAGTTGGACGCGAAACATCGCGTTGGGGAGAGTTTCCAGAACTGTTCCTGTGACTTCAATGCCTTCTTTTGCCATATTCCTCTCAGCAGGTAGCTGATCTCGCTGGGCGGGTCAAGGGTCAAGCGCGGTTTCCTCTTATACGGTTGTGCCATAGGGCTTATGCTGCGTTGCATTCTCTGCGGCTTCATACTATCATGCCCGCTCGTTTGAGCAGGGTAATGAGCAGGGCAGGATCATGCGGATCGCAACTGAAGACATCAAACCAGTTCCGACTGAGATCCACTTCGTCGAACATGTGCAGGAGCTGAACCGACTCCTCGGGCAAGAAGGCGAGGCGGATTACCGCGCGATTGCTCCACTCCAGGTCGAACTGACGCATATGCGTTCTGGCGACGATCTCCTGTTCAATGGCGAGGTGCAAGGAGAGCTAATTGGTCAGTGTGGCCGCTGTCTCGAAGAATATGCGCTCTCTTTGGACCGAACATTCTCTGTCGTGCTGACGCCACGCCCGCCGTTAGGACGTGAGATGGAACTCAGTTACGACGAGCTATCTGCAAGTTTTTATGACGGAGAGACGATTGACGTGTCGGCACTGATTCACGAGCAAACGCAGCTTGCGCTCCCGAGCATTCCGCTCTGTCAGACCGAGTGCCAAGGGCTGTGTCCGCAATGCGGAGCGAACCGCAACGTGGAGCCGTGCTCTTGTCAGCCCGAGCGTCGCGATTCTCGTCTGGCGATTCTCTCCGCTCTTCGTCTTGCTCGCTCAGGGGCGGAGAAATAACCTCACTGCTGCTCGTGCTCCTCATTTATTGACTATATCTTGGGTAAGGAACTGCCATGGGACTTCCGAAACGAAAAACATCGCAATCAAAAAGAAATCAGCGGCGCGCTCATGACGCATTAACGACGCCGCAGTGGTCCACTTGCTCACACTGCACGGAGCCTGTGCTCCCGCACCGGATCTGCGCTTCGTGCGGATATTATCGCGGCCGCCAGGTCATTGAAGTCGACGACGAGGAATAGTCCGTTGTCCTGCTCGCCTGATACCGCGCTCTTCTATGTTTCTCGGCTAGTCTTGCCTTCTCTCGCGCTGAGGCGAGGCGCAGCATCTCACCATGTATATTGCCGTTGATGCCATGGGGGGGGATCATGCTCCCCAGGCGGTGGTTGAAGGAGCCTTCCTGGCTGCTCAGGAGTACGGCATCGCCGTCTTGCTCGTTGGTGATCGCGAGCAAATCCTGCGTGAGCTGACGCGTGTTGGCGGGAAGGAATCCGCCCTGGTGGCGATTCGTCACGCCACTGAGATCATCGAGATGGGAGAATCCCCGGTCGCGGCGTTGCGGCGCAAGCCCGACTCGTCGCTGCAAGTCGCCTTCCGCGCCGTGAAAGCCGGAGAAGCTGGTGCGGTGGTCAGTGCAGGGAACACCGGCGCAATGCTGGCTCTGGCTGTGACAATTCTTGGCAATCTTTCCGGGGTGGATCGCCCAGCCATAGTGACTGCCATCCCGGCGCAGCATGGGTTCACCTACCTGCTGGATGCCGGTGCAAACATCGACTGTAAGCCTCTCCATCTCGTGCAGTTCGCGATTATGGGGGAAATTTACGCGCGCATGGCCCGAGAAGTGCCATCGCCTCGTGTGGGTGTCTTGAGCAACGGCGAGGAAGATTCCAAAGGGACGGATGTCACACGTGCAGCACATGAGATGCTCAAGAAACTTCCCATGCACTACGTTGGCTACGTTGAAGGGCGTGACTTGAACAATGGTAAAGTCGATGTGGTGGTGACCGATGGCTTTACCGGCAACGTTGCGCTCAAGACCATGGAAGGGTTTGCGAGTTTTCTCATCGGTCAACTGCGCACGCTGTTTACTGCCCGCTGGCAGAACAAACTTGCCTATTTCTTGCTCCGCAATTCCTTCACCGATCTGCGGGCGATGCTCGACCCCTCCGAAGTTGGCGGTGCACCATTACTGGGCACTGACGGACTTGCCATTATCGCGCACGGCTCTTCGTCTCCCAAGGCGATTAAGAACGCTATTCGCGTTGCCGATCAATCCATTCGTGGCGGCGTCAATCGGCAGATTGTCGAGACTTTACACACGTTGCCTGAGACGATGTTGGCTCCCAGCGGGGTACGTGGCGGGCGACGGTTGTGGGCACAGATCAAAGAACGTTTTCGTCCGTCTCGGGATACGCATGAACACCCGACGCCAGCGGTAGAACCGCCGACAGAAGAGGAGAAGCCGTCATGAGTCGCACTCTCGCGTTGCTCTTCCCTGGACAAGGGTCGCAAGCCGCTGGTATGGGCAGCGCCTTGGCCAAAGAATTTCCAGTCGCTGCTCAGGTATTTGTTGAAGCTGATGAGGCGTTGGGTTTCAAACTTTCGACCTTGTGCTTCGAGGGACCAGACGACGCTTTGAAGCTGACGGCCAATGCTCAGCCGTCCATCGTGGCGACGAGTATTGCCGCGTTGCGCGTGCTGGAGCAGGAGGTCGGCGTGACCCCAAGCTGCGTCGCTGGTCATAGTTTGGGTGAATACTCGGCGTTGGTTGCGGCTGGTGCGTTGACCCTTGCCGACGCTGTGCGGATCGTGCGCGAGCGCGGGCGCTTGATGCAGGATGCTGTTCCCGTCGGTGTTGGATCTATGGCCGCGCTCTTCAATTTATCAGCGGACGAGGTCACTGCCGTCTGCGCTGAAGCCGCTCAAGGGCAGGTGGTGTCTCCTGCCAATTTGAACGGAGGTGGGCAGGTGGTGATCGCCGGTCATACAGAAGCTGTGCGGCGGGCGATTACGGTAGCGAAAAGTCGTGGTGCCAAGCGGGCTATTGAACTTGCCGTCAGCGCCCCTTTCCATTGCGCTTTGATGGCACCGGTGGCGGATGGGCTTGCGCAGGTCTTAGCGCCCATCGTGGTGACGGCTCCCCGTGTCGGCGTGATTACCAATGTCACGGCTGAGGTGAATCAGGACCCGGCGGCAATCAAAGAGTTACTCATTCGGCAAGTGACGGCACCTGTGCGTTGGGAAGAAAGCATGGCGAAGCTACCAGCACTCCAATGCCAAGCTGCGCTCGAAGTCGGGCCGGGGAAAGTGCTGGCCGGTCTGTTGAAGCGGATTGTGGCCGACTTGGCGTGTGTTTCATTTAGCGACCCGGCTGGTCTAGCGGAAGCGAAGGGGGTTGCGGCGTGAGCGGACAGTTGCACGGACAAGTGGCATTGGTTACGGGAGCCTCGCGCGGAATTGGCCGTGCCATTGCCGAGCGGTTGGCGCACGAAGGGGCATTGGTCCTGATCAATTACGTGCAGCAGCAGGCGGCAGCCGAAGACGTGCGTGCTGCTATCGTTGCCGCAGGCGGGCAGGCCGAACTGTGTCGGTTCGACCTTGCCAGCGGTGCCGAGGTGACGGCAGCCATCCAAGACGCTGTCAGTCGGCATGGGAAAATCGATGTTTTGGTCAACAACGCAGGGCTGTCGATCGACAACTTGCTGATGCGGTTCAAAGAAGACGACTGGGACCGCGTCATTGATGTGAACCTCAAAGGTGCGTTCTTGTGTACCAAAGCGGTCATCCGTTCCATGCTGAAACAGAAGGGCGGGCGCATCATTAACCTGACCTCTGTGGTCGCGCAGACTGGGAATGCTGGCCAAGCGGCATATACGGCAGCGAAGGCCGGCATCATCGGTTTCACAAAGACGATGGCGAAAGAGCTGGCCTCGCGCTCGATTACCGTGAACGCGGTCGCACCGGGATTTATCGAGACCGATATGACCGGGTCCTTGCCAGAACAGGTAAAATCAGGATATCTGAGCCTTATTCCGGCTGGCCGCTGGGGCACTCCGGCGGAAGTGGCTGAAGTCGTCGCGTTTCTTACCGGCCCTTTGGCTGGCTACGTCACCGGACAGGTCATCAACGTCAACGGCGGTATGTACATGTAGATAATAGCCTCATGACCGGTTCACAATTGCGGAGAGCCTGGGCACATGAGAGAGGAGGACATGGTTATGGCAGAGTCGGTTGAAGCCCGAGTAAAAGAAATTATTTGCGAGCAACTTGGAGTGAGCGAAGAAGAGGTCATTCCAGGGGCGTCGTTCATTGAAGATCTCGGGGCCGATTCCCTAGATTTGGTTGAGTTGGTGATGGCATTGGAAGAAGAGTACGAAGTGGAAATCTCGGACGAAGACGCGGAAAAAATCCGCACCGTGCAAGACGTGCTCAATTACATCGCCAATCACAAGAAATAAGTCGCCCGTCCGAATCGACGTTTTTCCACGCTTCTTGGAGAATCGCAGCGGCTTCACCTTCGAGGTCCTGCGATTCTCTGTTTGTGGCCTATCCCCCTGCGCTGGTTTCTTTTCTGTGGAGAATCTGCATGACGTACACACTTGCTCAGCAAGATCCTGAAATTGCTGCCGCTATCCAACACGAGATCGAGCGGCAAGAGTACAATCTCGAACTCATCGCGTCGGAAAACGTGGTCAGTCAGGCCGTACTCGAAGCCCAAGGGTCAGTGCTGACAAACAAATACGCCGAAGGCTATCCCGGGAAGCGCTATTACGGCGGGTGCGAGTATGTCGATGTGGTCGAGCAACTCGCCATTGATCGCGCCAAACTGCTCTTCGGTGCCGATCACGCCAACGTGCAGCCCCATTCCGGCGCTCAGGCCAACATGGCGGCATATTTTTCCCAACTGCAGCCGGGCGATACGATCCTAAGCATGAACTTGTCTCATGGTGGTCATCTGACGCATGGGAGTCCGGTGAATTTTTCCGGGAAGTTCTTTCGTGTGATCCCGTATGGGGTGCGCGAGTCCGATCAACGGGTCGATTACAACGAAGTGGCAGATTTAGCGCGGCAGCATCGTCCCAAGATGATCGTGGCCGGGCATAGCGCCTATCCGCGCCAGATTGATGCCGCCCCGTTCCGCAAAATTGCCGATGAAATTGGGGCCATGGTGATGGTGGATATCGCCCATTTCGCCGGGTTAGTCGCGACTGGGCTGCATCCGTCGCCGGTGCCGTATGCCGAACTGGTGACGACCACGACCCACAAAACTCTGCGTGGGCCGCGCGGCGGGATGATTCTGTGCAAGCAAGCGTTCGCCAAAAGCGTGGACTCGTCCGTGTTTCCCGGCAATCAAGGCGGGCCGTTGATGCACGTGATTGCCGCCAAAGCTGTCGCCTTCAAGGAAGCGTTGTCGCCCGAGTTCAAGGTCTACCAACAGCAGATCCTCAACAACGCCAAAGCGCTTGCTGACGGGCTGCTCAAGCGTGGTTTTCGCTTGGTGTCCGGCGGAACGGACAATCACTTGATGCTTCTGGACCTGCGTGGCACGGAACTCACTGGCAAGATCGCCCAGGAAACCTTGGATAAAGCCCGTATTACTGTGAACAAGAATGCGATTCCTTTTGACACTCGCTCGCCTTTCGTGACCAGCGGCGTCCGCCTTGGCTCTCCCGCCGTTACGAGCCGTGGCATGAAGGAGCCAGAGATGGAGACCATTGCCGAACTGATCTACCGCGCGTTGCAAAAAGTAGGTGATGACAAGGCGCTGAGTGCCATTGGTGATGATGTGCGGTCGCTCTGTTCCCGCTTTCCTCTCGTGCGGCAATAAAGCCCCTAATCCCCAGCCCCTAAAGATATGAAGTGTCCTTTTTGTTCACATATCGAAAACCGTGTGATTGATTCCCGTTTGAGTCGCGAGGGGGATGTCACGCGGCGACGGCGGGCCTGTTCGCAATGCGAGCGTCGTTTCACCACCTATGAACGAGTCGAAGAGATTCTTCCGCTCATCGTGAAGAAAGATGGGCGGCGGGAAACCTACGACCGCCTCAAAGTGGTGACTGGGCTGAAAAAAGCCTGTGAGAAACGTCCGATTAGCATTGCTGCCATCGACGAGGCTGCCGATCGCATTGAACGGTTTCTCCAGAACGTTGGAGATAAAGAAATCTCCAGTGCGGTCATCGGTGAAGAGGTGATGCGGCAGTTGTACGAACTCGATAAAGTCGCGTATGTGCGGTTTGCCTCGGTCTATCGTTCGTTCCAAGATCTGGACGCCTTCATGCAGGAACTGAAAGATTTGATCGGCGAACGGAGTGCGGCAGAAGAACGGCGCGTACGCCACCGTGCGAATGCACGATCTTCCTAAGCGGTTATGTCTACCCCTGAACACGATGCCATCCATATGCAGCGGGCGCTGGACCTTGCAGCGAAAGCCCTAGGCCGCACCAGTCCTAATCCTGCCGTTGGCGCGGTGATCGTGCGTGACGGCCAAGTCATTGGCGAGGGGTTTCATCGGCGCGCCGGCTTGCCCCATGGCGAGATCGAAGCCTTGCGCCGGGTGCATGGCTCGGCTGAAGGAGCGACACTCTATGTCAATCTCGAACCCTGCTCTCATCATGGCCGTACCCCGCCGTGCGCGGATGCAGTGATCCGTGCTGGATTCAAGCGCGTGGTGGTGGGGATGGTCGATCCTAATCCGCTGGTGCGCGGACGGGGTATTCGCCGGCTTCGTCGGGCTGGGATCGAAGTCCAAGCTGGCGTCTTGCGCGAACGCTGTGAGCGGATCAATGAAGATTTTGCCATGCTCATTCAGCAGGGAAGACCGCTGGTGACGCTTAAGCTAGCTGCGTCGCTTGACGGACGGATTGCGACGGCCAGCGGCGATTCGCAGTGGATTAGCGGAGAACTGTCACGCCGCTTGGTGCATGAAATGCGCAACCGCGTCGATGCCATTATGGTGGGAGCGACAACAGTACGAACGGACGATCCGCAATTGACCTGTCGTTTACGTGGCGGACGTGATCCGTTGCGCATTGTCGTCGATGGGCGGCTGTCGATTGCGCCCACTGCGCGTGTTTGCACGCAAGAATCGACGGCGAAGACCTTAGTAGTGACGACTGAAGCCCAGGTGAAGAGCCAGAAACAGAAAGCCTTCGCACAGCACGGAGTTGAAGTGCTGGGTTTCCCTGGGAACCGTGGGCAGGTGCAACTGCTGCCGGTGTTGCACGAGTTAGGACGGCGCGGACTGAAATCCGTGATGATCGAAGGCGGAGGGCACTTGGCAGCGGCGGCGCTGAAGGAAGGCGTGGTCGATAAAGTGCTCTTCTTTTATGGGCCGAAATTGTTAGGCGGAGAAGGTCGGCCTATGGTGGGGCCGCTCGGCATTGACCGGGTTGCCGCTGGACTGAAACTTCATACAATAGAACTCCATCGACTTCAGGACGACGTGTTGGTAACCGGATACATCGGAGAAAAAGAGAGGAACCATGCCAATCGCAGGGGCCCCCGTTGAAGATGCCTTACAAGACTTGCGCGAGGGAAAGATGGTTGTCCTCGTGGATGACCAGAGCGAACAAGGTGAAGCCGATTTATGTCTGGCTGCCGAGCTGACCACACCGTCCGGCGTCAACTTCATGGCGACGCATGGCCGTGGGCTGATTTGTTTAGCGATTACCGAAGAGAAATTGCGTGAACTGGGGATTCCGCTGCTTGGGCACGGCGCTTTACCTCCGCATCAGCGCGTCTTCGGTGCCTCCATCGAAGCGCGTCGCGGGGTGACGACCGGGATTTCTGCCTACGACCGCGCGGTGACTGTCACTGCTGCTGTGCGAGACGACGCTAGACCTGAAGACATTGCCATGCCGGGGCACGTACACCCCGTGGTGGCGCATCGCGGCGGCGTGCTGGCGCGCTCTGGGTTGTCCGAAGGTGCGGTCGATCTTGCACGCTTGGCGGGATTAAAGCCGACGGCCACGTTGTGTACGATCCTGCGCGAGGATGGTGACGTTGCCCAAGGCGAAGATGTTGAAGAATTCGCACGTCAGCACGATTTGAAGATCGTCAGCCTCTCCAATTTGATGACGCATCGCTTGCGCACTGAAACCCTCGTGCATCGCATGAGCGAAGGCGATGTCTCCAGCCCTTACGGCGGGAAGTTCCGCGCGATCATCTATCGCACCGATGTGGATGCCCACGAACACATAGCGCTGGTGAAAGGTCGCATTGGTGTGCGCGACACCGTCACCGTGCGCTTGCACTCGCAATGCCTGACCGGCGATGTGTTCGCCTCCGAACGTTGCGATTGTGGCGATCAACTCAAACAGGCCATGGAGCTGATTGCCGAAGAGGGGAAAGGTGTGTTGATCTACCTCAATCAAGAGGGGCGTGGCATCGGCCTCGCCAATAAGATCCGTGCCTACGCTCTGCAAGATCAAGGGTTGGATACAGTCGAGGCGAATTTGCATTTGGGGTTCAAGGAAGATTTGCGGGATTATGGGATCGGTGCGCAGATTCTGCGTGACTTGCGGGTGACGCGCATCCGCTTGCTGACCAACAATCCGCAGAAGATTACCGGACTCGAAGGCTACGGGGTCAAAGTGGTGGAGCGGAAGCCAATCGAAATTCCCCCCCATGAAGGCAACATTCAATACCTCCGGGTGAAGAAAGAAAAACTGGGGCATTTGTTCTCCGAGCTGAAGCCCTTGTTGTGAGGCGGGAGGAAGCTATGGTGAGGGTCATTCGTGGGAAACTCGATGCAACGGGATTGCGGTTCGGCTTGGTCGTGGCGCAGTTCAACAGCTTGGTGACGGAACGCCTGCAAGCCGGCGCGATTGATGCCCTCTGTCGCCACGGAGCGCGTGAGGATGACATTGAGGTTGTCCTGGTACCGGGTGCGTTTGATATTCCGCTGTTTGCGAAAAAGATGGCGACCAGCGGCCGTTTCGATGCCTTGATTTGCTTGGGAGCTGTGATTCGTGGCGACACGCCACATTTCGATTACGTCTCAGCGGCGATGACCAACGGTATTCGTGAGACCATGATGTCGAGCAATCTCCCGGTGACGTTTGGCGTGTTGACTACCAATTCCGTTGAACAAGCCCTCGACCGGGCCGGGGCCAAAGCCGGTAATAAAGGGTTCGATGCTGCGCTCTCGGCCATTGAAATGGTCAATGCTTTGAAAGTATTGGACGAGAGAAAATAACGAGCAGCGAGTCCCGAGCAACGAGCGGCGACCAAGAATTATGGCAACGAAAATGACGCGACGACAGGGGCGGGAGTTCGCCCTGCAAGTGCTCTACTTGCTCGACATGTTTGGCAGCGAACCTCGTCAAGCGCTGGGTATGTTTTGGAACAACTTCGAGCCTTCAATCACTACGCGCGAGTTCACCGACGAATTAGTGATCGGTGCCTGGGGTGAGAAAGCGCGTCTCGACCAGTTGATTGCCGATGCTGCCGAAAACTGGCGACTCGGGCGTTTGCCAAGGGTCGAACTCAATCTCTTACGCTTGGGAGCCTACGAATTGTTGAGCTATCCCAATATCGCTCCTGGCGTGACCATTAACGAAGCCATCGAAATTGCCCGTCGGTTTTGCAGTGACGAAGCTCCAACCTTTATCAACGGCATCCTCGATCACATTGCGACGGCCATAGGAAAGAAGGCGCACGCGCATGAGCCAACCGTCTAGTTCCGCCGAACAATATGACGGCCAGAGCGGACGATCTCGCTATCGACCACAGGAGATCGAACCGAAATGGCAGCGTTTCTGGCTTGACCACAAGACCTTCAAGGTCGAAGTCGATCTTCAGAAGCCGAAGTATTATATCCTCGACATGTTTCCGTATCCCAGCGGGACAGGGTTGCATGTCGGGCATCCCGAAGGCTACACGGCCACGGATATCATTGCTCGTTACAAGCGGATGCGTGGCTTCAATGTCCTCCATCCTATGGGTTGGGATGCCTTTGGCTTACCTGCCGAGCAGTACGCGATTGAAACAGGCACTCATCCGCGCGACACCACGGCACGCAATATCGGCACCTTCCGTCGCCAGATCCAGTCGCTGGGATTTTCCTACGATTGGGATCGTGAGATTTCCACGTGTAATCCTGACTACTACCGCTGGACACAGTGGATCTTTCTGAAGCTCTATGAACGTGGCTTAGCCTATATGGCCGAGGTGCCAGTGAACTGGTGCCCAGTGCTGGGTACAGTCCTCTCCAACGAAGAAGTCATCGATGGCAAGAGCGAGCGTGGTGGCCATGAGGTGATTCGTAAGCCGATGCTGCAGTGGATGCTGCGCATTACCAACTATGCCGAGCGCTTGCTGGCTGGGTTGGACCAAATCGACTGGCCAGACAGTGTCAAAGAGATGCAACGTAACTGGATCGGCCGCAGTGAAGGTGCGCGGATTCGCTTTCACTTATGTACTCCAGAAGGCGCACGTTTCTCAGAAGGCGACGCTTTCTTCGATGTCTTTACCACGCGGCCCGACACTTTGTTCGGTGCGACCTACTGCGTGTTGGCACCCGAGCATCCGCTGGTTGATCGTGTGACGACGGCGGCGCAACGAGACGCGGTCGAAGCGTATCGTCAGGAAGCCGCGCGTAAATCTGACTTGGCGCGCACCGACCTAGTGAAAGAGAAAACCGGGGTGGACACCGGCGGCTACGTGCTCAACCCGGCGACCGGCACCCCAATTCCCATCTGGGTGGCCGACTATGTCCTGATTACCTACGGCACCGGCGCGATTATGGCCGTGCCCAGCGGTGACCAGCGCGACTGGGAGTTTGCTCGGCGGTTCGACTTACCCATTATCGAAGTGGTCAAAGGCGGAGACATTGGGAAAGAAGCCTACGTGGGCGAGGGTCCGCACGTGAACTCTGGCTTCTTGGACAGACTCAATGTTGCCGATGCCAAGAAAAAAATGACCGCTTGGCTGAAAGAACATGGGCATGGCGAAGGCACGGTAACGTACAAATTGCGCGACTGGCTGTTCAGCCGTCAACGCTATTGGGGCGAACCGTTTCCGGTCATTCATGTGGATGGACAGCCGTACCCGTTGAGCGCGAACGATCTCCCGCTCGTGCTGCCAGAAGTCGAGAGCTTTCGACCGACAGGCACTGGCGAGCCGCCGCTGGCTGCCGTGCGCGAGTGGGTGGAAACCGTTGCACCAGGGACGGGAAAACCAGCACTGCGCGAAACCAACACCATGCCGCAGTGGGCGGGGAGCTGTTGGTATTTTCTCCGTTTCGTTGATGCCAACAATGCTGAACGTCCGTGGGATACAGACAAAGAACGCTACTGGATGCCAGTGGATTTGTATGTCGGTGGTGTCGAGCACGCCGTGCTGCACCTTCTCTATTCTCGGTTCTGGCATCACGTGCTGTACGATTGCGGGCTGGTCTCGACGCCAGAACCGTTTCAACGGTTGGTCAACCAGGGCATGATCCTCGGTTTCAGCTATCGCTATTACGAGGATGCAGCTGGCAATTGCTATTCCTTTCATCAGGTACAAAAAATTGTGCAGGATGGCGCAGAAGAGCCGACCTATGTGTTGGCCGCCCGCCCCGATGTCGCCTTGACCGTGCGCTATGCTCCAGTCGAGCAGGTGCGGTGGAAAGATGAGAAGCCCTACCACCCGGAAGAGGCCGAGCTGGAACTTGAACCTCAGCAGGACAAGATGTCCAAATCGCGCGGTAACGTCGTCAATCCTGATGCCGTCGTGGCTGAATATGGGGCTGATGCATTACGCTGCTATGAAATGTTTATGGGTCCGCTGGAGCAAGTGAAGCCGTGGAATACTCGCTCGGTGGCTGGCGTTTCGCGATTTCTGGCGCGCGTGTGGTCGCTCCTCATCGGTGATACTGGCGAAGTGCGTCCGCAAGTGAGCGACGAGCCTGCCGACCGCCAAGCGCACTTGACGCGGCAGTATCATAAGAAGATCAAAAAAGTCAGCGAAGACCTCGATGGCATGCGCTTCAATACGGCGTTGAGTGCATTGATGGAATTCGTGAACGAAGCGCAAAAGGCTGAACGTTTACCGCGTGCGTTGGCTGAAGGTTTGGTGTTGGCGCTGGCACCGTTTGCTCCGCACCTGGCCGAGGAATTATGGCAGCGGTTAGGACATGCCGACACGCTCGCCTATGCACCGTGGCCGACCTACGACCCGGAGTTGGTCAAAGACGAAACCCTGACTGTTGCCGTGCAAGTCAACGGTAAGCTCCGCGCCACGATTGAGATTGCTGCCGAGGCGGATCAAGCCGCTACCTTGGCAGCGGCACGTGGGCATGAGAAAGTGCAACTCCACCTGGAAGGGAAAACGGTGCGGCGCGAAGTGGTCATTCCAGGGAAGCTCGTCAATTTCGTGGTGACTTAATTATGAGGGTAACAAGCAACGGACAACAGGTAGCGGTCTACAGGCAACAGGCAACGGGGAACAGGCAACGGATGAAGGCTGGAAGCTGGTGCGGTGTTCATCTTGTCCG
>SXGS01027861.1_pt1 | contig 25469 bp, 20 predicted proteins | sample 3174681 | NCBI WGS metagenome assembly SXGS01 (sample SAMN11356861, study PRJNA531348) | freshwater metagenome | isolation source: freshwater sample F1-80 | place: China: Fuxian Lake, Yuxi | collected 2017-12-25 | reverse complement strand
CGCGCCTCGCGCACCGTGCCCTTCGTCTCGAAGGCCATCGGGGTGCCGCTGGCGAAGCTCGCCGCCAAGGTCATGTGCGGGGCGACCCTCGAGGAGCTGGGCTTCACGGAGGAAGTCGCGCCGCCGTACTACTCGGTCAAGGCGCCGGTCTTCCCCTTCAACAAGTTCCCGGGCGTCGACATCACGCTGAGCCCCGAGATGCGCTCGACCGGCGAGGTGATGGGCATCGACGCAGACCTCGGCCACGCCTTCGTGAAGGCCTACCTCGCCGCCGGCCTCAAGCTGCCCAAGCGGGGCCGCGTGTTCCTGTCGGTGAAGAACTCCGACAAGCGCGCCGTGGTCTCCGAAGCTCGCACGCTTGCGTCGTTGGGCTACGAATTGGTCGCCACCGACGGCACTTGGCGCACCCTCAAGGCGGCGGGCGTGCCCGTGTCGCGCGTGAACAAGGTCCACGAAGGCCGTCCGCACATCGTCGACACGATCAAGAACCGCGAGATCGACCTGATCCTGAACACGCCCTACGGCAAGCAGCAGCGCATCGACGACTCGGCCATCCGCGCCGCCGCGGTGACGGCCGGAGTGCCGTGCGTGACGACGCTCGCCGGCATCAGCGCGGTGGTCAGCGCGCTATCCGCGCTGCACCGCGCCGATTGGAGCGTGCGCAGCGTGCAGGAACACCTCGCCTCGCACACCAGGAAGCCCCTGCGGATCCCCGCCCTAGCGCGCTGAAGCACGAGGGGCCGCGCCCTCGAGCGCGCGGCCGCTTGCTGGAACATGCCGCTGCCAGTCGCGCTCGCCTGCGCCGGACCCGTCAACGACGATCCAACGCCACCAACACTGCATCCGTCACCAAGTCGGCGATGCGTGCGTGTCCCTCCGGCGTGGGGTGGACGCGATCGTTGGGCAGGAACGCGTCGCTCGCGGGCCAACTCGCCAAGGCGGCGCGCGCGTCCACCAAGGCCACGCCTGCGTCCTTGGCCACCAGTCCCACCGCGGCGGTGTAGCGCGGCAGCACGGGCTTGCGCGCCTCGAAGTCCGCCCGCCGCGGCATGGAGACCAGCACCGGCTCGGCGTCGAGCGCGCGCACGGCGCCACACAGTTCCGACAGCTCGACGGCGAAGTCCTCCAGCGAAACGCGGCGCACTCCTTGGTAGTCGAGCGCACCCCATGCTTCGCGCTGCTTCTGCAAGGCGAGATCCACCTCGCGGCTGTCCGCGGCGCCAAGCATGTCGGCGGCGAACTGGACCAAGGCCGATTCGCGGCGCAACCGATCGGACCAGGCGTTGCGTCGCGACCACAGCTCCACCCGCGCACGATCCGACACGCCTCCAGGAGCGGCGTAGTGGTCGTTGACGGCCCCGAAGGCCAACACGGCCACGCGTGGACGAACCAAAGGCGCGAGTTCCTCGAAGCGCACGCGTCCTTGGACGACCGTGTAGCCGATGACTCCGCCATTGACCACATCCACCGGCAAGCCGCGCTCGCGCAGGCGCGCCTCGACGAGACGCGGCCAAGCCTGGGCTTCGCGCAAGCCATAGCCGTAGGTCGAAGAGTCCCCGAGCGCCAGCACGACCAAGCGCCCTTCATCGCCCGATGGATCCGGCCCCCTGCAACCCAGCTGGCCCACGACCTCGCCCCAAGGATCCTTCGCTCCCGGGCGTGGGCTCCACAGGCCGCGCGACACATCGTTCAGCGCGGCGCCGGTCGCTCCGTCCCCGAGCTCCCACACGATCGGCTCCTTCGGTCCGTAACGCGAAGCAGCACAAGAGCGCAGCAACAACTCGCTGGCGGCCACGAGCATCGCCGTCGCCAACAAGTACAGGGCCATGAGCTTGACGGATATTCGAGACATGCTTCGAGCGTACAGGAGCAGGGGATCCTCCCCAAGTGGAAGATTCGCGTCGCGCGCCATCCTTGGATCGGCGTGGGCGCGGCGTCTTCAGGAGCTATCCTGAAGGGAAGCTCGCATGGCCTCGCCTTCCTGCACCGCGCCTTCACGCCCCGCTTGGATCGCGGCCTTCTCTTGCGGATTGCTGGCGGTCGCGTTGCGCTTGGTGGTGATGTGGGCGCCGCCGCTCGACATCTACTGGAAGGGCGAGCCGTGGACCGAGGAGTGGATGCGGGGCAACATCGCGCACGAGCTCGTGCACGGACCACTGTTGCCGCTGCAAGACCACCAGATCCCTTTCTGGGGTGGCATGAACTGGGTCGGCGTCATGGCGGCGCCGAGTTTCGCCTTGCTCGGCGAGACGCTCTTCGCCCTGCGCCTGGCGGTGCTGCCCTTCGCCTTCGCGTTGGCCTTCGCGGGCTTCCTCTTGCTCGAGCGTCGCGCCGGGCGCCGCGCCGCTTGGCTTGGCGGACTCGTGCTCGCGTGCATGCCGCCGGGTTGGCTCTACGCCTCGGCGACCGCCCAAGGCACGCACTGCGAACTGGCTGCCCTGGTCTTCGTGCTCCTGTGGCTGTGGAACGAAGACCGACTGCACGACCACGCGCACAAGGGCTGGAGCTTCGCCAGCGGACTCGCCTACGGCGGACACATCAGCTTCGGCATCGGTCCGGCATTGGTGTTGGTGCCGCTGCTCGATTGGGCGCGGGACAGGCGCTTCTGCTTGCGCGCCGCGTTCCTGCCGCGCCTCGCCGGAATCGCAGTCGGCGCGATCCCGTTCCTGTTCTACCAGCTGCGCTACGGTGGCGCGTTGCGCATCTACGACGGGGACACGGTCGGCGGCCTGGCGTTGCCCGACGACGGCCTCTCGCCGTGGACCAAGCTGTTCGATCTCGTGTCGCGCGACTGGGCGGACTCGCTGTGGCTCCAGTCCACGCCGCAAGGTGGCGTGCACCTGGGCGCGACCTTGGTCGGCTTGGCCATGGCGCTGGCGTGGGCATGGGCGGCTTGGCGCTGGCGGCGCGAGCTGCAAGCCTGGATCGGCGCGGTCCTGCCATGGCGCCCCGTGCGAGTCGAGCTCGACGCCTTCGTCGTCGTGCTGGCGTGGCCCATCGCGTACCTGCCGCTCTACCTGCTGGCGCCTTTTGGCCTGGGACTGCGCGAGTGGTTGATCGACTACCGCTACCTGCTCGCGCCGCAGCCGTTCGTGTTGCTGGCGGGCATCGCCGCCTTGGCGGCATGGTCGGAGACGGGTGCGCAAGCGCGCCGCTTCATGGTGGCCTCGTTGGTGGCCCTCGCCTGCCTGGGTTTCACTTGGTCGGCGTTGGCGCGCCTCGAGTGGTCGCGCGGCGCCGAACTGCGCCAGGCGTCCGGCTCGCGCCCCGCGGGCGTGGCGAAGTGCTTGCTGTGGAAGCACGGCACGGATCCCGAACGGTTGGCGGACTTCGTGGCGCGCGTCGAAGCGCGCCGCTCCGGCGCCGAACGCGACGAGCTGCACCATGAGTTGGCGCGCTTGCTGCGCCTGATGGCGAGCGCGCAGGACCGGCAAGGACGCGTGCCGCGTGGACCGCGCGACGATCCGCGGCGCGCCTTGGAGGATGCGGCGCGGCTCGTGGCCGAGCCGCGCCGCTCGTACTACGCGATCGGCTCCGGACCCGTGCAGCCGCTGCCGCCGCGCCGAACGAACGCGCGTTGACGCGCACCCTCCACGCGGCGGCGACGATTCAGCCTGCGGCCGCCAGCAAGCCGAGCTCCTCGCGCGCCCCGACCGGACGCGCCGCGCCTTGCAAGCCCGACTCGGCGGCCGCGCACCAGCGCGACAGCACCTCGAGACCCGCGACGCCCGAGAGCTCGGGTCGGAACTGCGTCAAGAGCACTTGACCGCGCTCCAGCGCCGCCACGTGCAAGCGCCCGTCCTCGGCGTAGGCGCTGGCCCAACCCGCGGGCGGCAGCGGCACGCGGTAGCGCTTCTGGAACGCGTAGCGTCCGGGCCGCACGAAGCGCATCGCGCCCGTGGTGGCGACCTCCTCGAAGGCGCAGGCCTCGGGATCGATGGCGCCTCGCTCGGCGCGCACGTCCACCGCCTCCAACCCTGGCGCGTGCTCGCCGAGGATGCCGGCTCCGACGACCTGCACGGCCGTGCCCACGACCAAGGTCGGCCGACCACGTTCGATGCGTTCGCGCACGGCGTCGGCGAGCCCGAGGTCCTCGAATCGGCGCGCGCCACGCCGATGGCACGCGCTCCAAGGCAGGACGACCGCGTCGGCGAAGCGCAGGTCGTCCACGCTGGACCACGGACGCAGATGGCGCCCGAGCTTGTGGAAGGCGGCCTGCATGGCGGCTCCTTCCACGGCCGTGCACGGGCCCAGCACGCAGTCCAAGGTGGCGTTGCCCGCCTGCGCCTCGAGGGCGCGGCGTCCGATCGCTGCGACAATGCTCTCCACGGTTCGTTCCTTCGTCGGCTGGCCGGGCGCCCGCCGGCATCGCCGTTCCCCCGTGGAACGACCGACGCCGGCTGTCGGGGCCGGCGTCGCGTGTCGCGCTCAGGTTGTCCTGCGGAAGCTCACTGCTTCCATGGCGCCACCGACCCAGGCCCCGCGAGGGACTTGGAGATACGGTGATGGTGCCAAGAGGACATCAGGCGCATGTTCGAGTTTCACCATAGTCGCAGTTCGAACGCCTCGCAAGGTGCGCAGGGACGGCGATCCCGCGCATGGGACCGAATCCGCGCACTCGCCGGCGTGGAAACGAGCAGGCCCGGCGTGGACCGGGCCCGCGGTCGAGACGGTCGACGCGGAGCCTTCAGGGCGTCGTGCGCTGGCGCACGGTGATGCGCGCCTCGAAGGCCCACAAGTCGTTCGGGACCTCGTGGTCCTTCAAGCGCTTGTCCGCCGTCTCGAGCTTGATCTCGGTGACCTTCACCCGCGGCGAGCCTTCCTCGAGCATGTAGAGGAAGTTCGTCAGTCTCGTCCGATCGAAGGAGCGATCCTTGTCGCGGAAGTAGATGCGGTAGACGTCGTCGTTGATGCCCTTGCTGATCTGCTTGACGTCCTTGTCCAACTCGACGTTGCCGAGGTCGACACGCGGCGTGGTGGCTTGGCGGCGCACATAGCTCTGGATGTCGTCGGAACCCGCGCCGGATTGGCCGTCGAGCGCGCCCTTCAGTTGAGTGTGCTCGTGACCCAGCGTCATGAGCGTGACCATGTCCTTCTCGATCTCGGGCTTGGCCGCGGCGGCCTCGAGGGTCCGCAGCTTGGCTTGCTCCTGCCAGCCCAACCAACCGAGGACGGCCGAGCCGAGCACGGAAGCGAGCACGACGCCGCGGGCGAGGTTCATGTCCTTGAAGAATCCCATGGCTCGTCCTCAGCTGTTCCCGGCGGGGATCTTGGTGCAATCGACGTCCACCACCAAGCCCGTGATGGACATGCCCTGGCTCGTCTCCAACGGCTTGGTCGGATTCTTGTCGTCGAGCGCCAAGAACCACGGTTGCTCGCGCAACGTGCGCTTCAGCGCTTCGAAGTGCTCGGTGGCGAGCACCACGTCGTCGGCGAAGAAGGTCAAGTCCATCGTGACGCGGATGAAGTCGCCCTTGCCTTGCTTGCCCTGCTGGTAGGTGGCGTTCAGCTTGCGCAGCGAAGGCCGCGTGCCGCGACCCGACTCCGCCTGCAGCACTCCGAGCACCGCCGCCATGCCGGTCAGCGCCGACTGCGGCTGGACCATCTCGGCGTCCCGGCCGAGGTCCTTCTTCATCTTGGCGACCTCGGCCATGATCATCCGCTGCATCGCGTCGATCTGCTCGTTGGGCAGCGCCTCGTTGGCGGGGCTCTTGAAGCCTTCGACCAGCTTGAGGAAGTCCGGCGAAGGCTTGGCCAGGTTGCCGACGCGGCCCGACTTGGCCTCGGGCACCAGCAAGTTGCGCGCACTGTCGCGCCAGAAGACCAAATCGGCCTTGAGCGCATGCGTGTCGTCGAGCAACCCGCGATACCACACGCCCATGCCCAGCACGACGAGCAGCGAAAGCACCATCAGCGGCAGCTCGAGGCGCTCCCACGTACCGCTGTAGCGCAACTCCTCGCGGCGCAACGAGGCCTTGATCGCGCCTCCGCCGAGCTGGCGCACGGCCGCGCCGTAGGCGACGACATGCTCGGCCGGATCGGAATCGGGCGCGCCGGTCTCGGCGCCGAACACCTCGAGCAGCTTGACCTCGCAGTCGAGGATCGGCTCGCCAAGCAAGGACTTGGCACCCAGGCCGCAGACCAGCACATCATCGAGCGGGTTGGCGGTGCGGGCGGCCGCCACGGAACGCGCCAATTCGCGCCGGATGCGCGTGGCCGCCACGACCAGGCGGCGCTGCTGCTCGTCGGCACCCACGGCCGGGGCCGGTTCGCCTTCCGCGCCCGCCGCGGGAGCCGCCGTCGCCGCGCCATGCGCGCCGAACGGGATGGCGCGCACCTCGCGCAGCTTGCCGCCATCGACGATCACGACGCAGGTCGAGTGCTCGCCGACATGCACCAGTACCTGGGCCTTGTCGGCGACCAGCAGACCGGCCGCATTGGCGGCGTTGTACATCGCGCTGCCCTCGAGCTCGACTTCCATCGGCTCCGCGCCGGCCTTGGCCAACAAGTCGACCACGCGGCGCACGTCTTCCTTCTTGACGGCGCTGACGAGCAACTGGCTGGTGTCGCCGGCGTTGTCGAGCTGCTCGAAGTCCACCACCGCGTCGTCGATGGCCAAGTGCGGGAACTCGCCTTCGACGTCGTACTTGAGCGTCTCCTCGATCTTGGCGCGGTCCGACAACTGCACCTTGTGCGTGCGGAAGGCGCCCAGGCCGATGTCGATGGCGACCATCACGTCGTCCACCGGGGCCTTGGCGGCGGCCAACGCATCCCGCAGCACCTTGGCCGCGGCCGATTCGTCGCCGTCGCGCGGCAGTTCGCCGCGAGCGGTGGCCACGACCTTGTGCTTCTTGGCGCCGCCCTCGAGGACGACGAGCTCGAAGCGCTTCGGTCCGATTCTGATTCCGCAGGTTCTTGCCATGGTTGTATGCGTTGTCCGCCCGCCAAGCGCGCGGGCGGCGTCCGCCCGGCGCGACATGATCCACTCAGCGCGCGTCCATTGCCAGCCGGTCGAACTCCTCCCGCCCGGCGACGGGCAGGACCTTGTCGCGCACGATGGCCCGGTAGCGCAAGCCCAGCTCGCGCAACTCGGGCTCCATGTCCTCGGCGAGGCGCGCCGCATGCCGCGCGCGCAGCACGTCGAGATCGGCCTGGTACTCCTCGAGCACCACCGCGAGCAGCTCCTTGCGCTTGTCGGACAGCTCGAAGCGTTCGACCAGCAACCGCGCGTAGTCCTCGAAGCCCGAGCCCCGCTCGGCCGCGACGGACGCGGTCCGCGGCACGAGGAAGGCGCCCACCGCCAAGCCCGCCCCGAAGGCGGTGGCGAAGAGCACCACGATCCAAAGACGCACGTCCTCCAACCGGCGCGCGCCGGACCTGGAGTCTTCGGCCCGCGACTCGGCGCTCACCGGCCGGCGATCCCCGCGCCCTCGGCGCGCTGCAAGGCCTCGAGCTCCTCGACGGCCTGGTCCATGGTCAAGCGCGGACGCTCGTCGGCGCGCAAGCCGGCGCCCTCGCTCAAGCGGTTGTCGCGCGTGGACAGCACGACCATGATCGTGGCGGCGGCGGCGACGCTGGTCAGGCCGAGCACGAAGCGCAGCAAGCGCCCTTCCGCGCGCGGCCTGTCTTCGGCGCGCCCGGCGGCCACGACGAACGGCGTGGGCTGGAGCGCGGGCACCGTCGGCAACGCGCGCGACTCGCCGGCGAAGGCGGCCTGCGCGACCCGCGCCGCGAAGCCCGCGGGCACGACGACCGGCTCGGCCTCGACGAACCAGCGTTGCATGTCCTTGTGCGACTGCACGCCCGTGCGGCACCCGGCGCACGCCAGCAAGTGGCGCCGCAGGGGACCGGCCTGCGCTTCGTTGAGCTCGCCGTCCAGATACGGACCGATCAAGGTGGTGGCTTGGTTGCAGTTCATCGTGGCCTCAGTCCTCGTCGGCGTCGGCGCCGTATTCGGGGTGCAGTTCCAGCACCGCCTGCTTGAACCTCGCGCGCGCCCGGAACAGGCGCGACTCGACCGTGCCGATCGAGATGCCGAGCATGTCGGCGATGTCCTGGTAGGCGAGCTCCTCGTACTCGCGCAGCACGAGCACCGTGCGGAAGATCTCCGGCAGCTGCTCGAGCGCCGCCTGCGCCACGCGCGCCACTTCGGCCCGTTCCAGCGCGGCGTGCGGCGCGGCAATGCGCCCTTCGACCTGCGTCGGCTCGGCCAGCACCTCGGGATCGTCGGTCGAGGCGATCGGCGAGCGGCCGCGCTTCTTCAAGTGGTCGAGCGCCGTGTTGACGCCGATGCGGTAGATCCACGTGTAGAACGACGAGTGGCCCTCGAAGCCGTCGAGGCGCCGGTAGGCCTTGAGGAAGGTCTCCTGCGCGAGGTCCTCGAGCTCGCTGGCGTTCTTGACATAGTGCCGCAGCAAGGCGAACACGCGCGTCTCGTAGCGCTCGACGAGCAACTGGAACGAAGCTTGGTTGCCGGCCAAGGTCTCCGAGACCAAGGCGGCATCGCTGGCGGCTTCCTGTTCCATGCGGACCCTCTCCATGTCGGCCCTTTGGACGCGGGCGTTCCGTGTCTATTCCTCGCACCCGGCGCACACGCGCGGGGACTCGCCCGCGACGCACCGGGCAGACGAAACAAGATGATATCGCAAGTCTTTTACAGCTCTATACTTAGAATCGACGCCCAACGGCTGGTATGCGCACCCAGAGAACGCCGACCGGGCACCGGCGCATCGTTCCCGGTCCGCGGACAGCACCTAAGTCTTTTTCTGGGTTGGCTTTAGGCAAACAAGCTGGGCTCGCTCAACCCAAGTGCCTTGGCAGGTTGTGCCCCAGCTTGTCGCGCTTGGTCTCGAGGTACTTGCGGTTCACCTCGTTGGCCTCGGTCGCCAGCGGCACCTGGTCGACGACCTCCAGGCCGTAGCCGTGCAAGCCGGCGATCTTCTTGGGGTTGTTCGTGATCAGCTTCATGCGCCGCACTCCGAGGTAGTGGAGGATTTGCGCGCCGAGGCCGTACTCGCGCAGGTCGGCCGGGAAGCCGAGCTTCTCGTTGGCCTCGACCGTGTCGAGGCCCCCGTCCTGCAAGCGATAGGCCTTGAGCTTGTTCGACAAGCCGATGCCCCGTCCCTCCTGGCGCATGTAGACGAGGACGCCTTGGCGTTCCTTGCCGAGCATCTCCAGCGCGGCGTCGAGCTGCGGTCCGCAATCGCAGCGCAGCGAGTGGAACACATCGCCAGTCAGGCACTCGCTGTGCACGCGCACGGCGACGATCTCGGATGCGGGCGCGCGCGGACCATCGGGGCCGGCTGGACCGAGGCCGATGGACAGGGCCATGTGCTCCTTGCCATCGATCTTCGAGCGGAAGAGGTGCGCGGCGAACGTGCCGAAGCGCGTGGGCAAGGGCACATCCATGTCCACCGGCTCCACCAAGCGCTCGTTTTGCCGACGCCAGGCGATGAGCGCCTCGATGGTGCAGATCTTCAAGGAATGGCGCTGCGCGAAGCGCTCTAGATCCTCCATGCGGGACATCGAACCGTCGTCGTTCATGATCTCGAAGATCACGCCCGCCGGACGCGCGCCGCACAGGCGCGCGAGGTCGACGATGCCCTCCGTCTGGCCGCCGCGCACGAGCACGCCGCCTTCGCGCGCGCGCAGCGGGAACACATGTCCTGGCCGCGCGAGGTCGGCGGCCTTGGCGCCTGGCGCCGCCGCGACGCGGATCGTGTGGGCGCGATCCTTGGCGCTGAGGCCGGTGGTCACGCCGCTGGCCGCCTCGATCGAAACGGTGAAGCCCGTGCCCATCTTGTTGGTGTTCGTCGGCACCTGGGGCGCGAGCTCGAGCTGGTCGCACAACTCGCTCGACAAGGGCAGGCAGATGAGCCCGCGCCCTTCGCGCGCCATGAAGTTGATCGCCTCGGGCGTGGCGTGCTCGGCCAGCATCGCGAGGTCGCCTTCGTTCTCCCGACCGGGGTCGTCGACGAGGATGATCATCTTGCCCGCCTTCAAGTCGGCGAGCACTTCGGGGATGGAGACGATGGCCATGGTGGTGGTGCGTGCGGTCCCGTCGGCGGATCCGCCAAGCGGACAGTGTAACGCGGCCCATGCGCGCCTACGCACCAGGTGCGCGCGTCGATGTCGTCATCCCGTGCCGGGCGTCCCAGCCCGCGCGCGGACGATCGCGCCGAACCCAGCGCGCCTTGTTCGAGCGAGTGCTTCCGGCGTCCTCCGCGGACGATTCGCGGCTAAGCTCGCGCCATGCCTGCGATCCGTCGAATCCGCCACGCGGTGCTCCTCTGCCTGGCTTCCTGGCCGGGGCTCGCCGCCTGCAAGACCACCGACACGCGCGACCTGCACTGGGACGAAGGAGTCCCGCTCGCGGCGCGGCTGGAACAGGTCGCGGCGTGCGAAGCGCAGCGCGACGATGATGGCGGGACGCTCGAGGCGTTGGCCCTGCGCGGACAACCGGCCGTGCGCCTGGCCGCCCTGCGGGCGCTGGGGCGACTGGCCGGACACGAACCTTCGCAACGCGTGTTCGACGCCTTGGCGACGGCGTGCGCGGACCCCGAGGACGGCGTGCGCGCGGAGGCGGCCTTCGCCCTCGGCCTGCACGGCTCGATCGAAGGACTGGCGCCGCTGGAGCGCCTCTCGCGCGACCCCGTCGAATCCGTGCGCGCGCAAGCCATCGCGGCCTTGTCAAGGATTCCGGACATGCGAGCGCGCAAGCTCGTCGCCGCGGCCCTCGTGGACGATGCTCCGCGCGTGCAGCACGCGGCGGCCGAGGGCTTGGCGCGCTTCGACCGGACGGCGGCCGACTTCGCCAACCACGAGCAGGCACTGGCGAGCGCGGTCGAGGCGGCGGAGGATCGACCAGAGTTGCTGTGGAGGCTGCTGCACGCCTACGCCCGCTGGAAGACCGGCGGTTTGCGCTCCGCCTGCGTGGCGGGCGCCGCCCACTCCGACGCGCGCGTGCGCCTCCATGCCGTCCAAGGCTTGTCGACGGGCGCGCACGACGACGAATCGCGAGCGGCGCTCGCGCGTGCGCTGCTGGACCATGACCCGCGCGTCGCGCAGGAGGCGGCATCGACCGCGCGCGCCAATCCGGACGCCGCCTTGCTGGACGCGCTGGTGGCGGCCAGCGTCGCGCCCCACGCTTCGACACGCGCGTGCGCGCTGGAAGCCCTCGGAGCCTTGGGCTCCCTGCTGTCGACGGCGGATCGCGACGCCGCGACGCCACCGGAGCAGCGGGACGACCAGTCGATCACCGTCCTGCAGCGCGTCGAGGCGGCGCTGGAGAAGGCGCGACTCGACCCATCGCCCACGGTGCGTGGCGCGCGACTGGAGGCGCTGGCGCGCCTCGCCGGCGACGAAGCCGCGCCGCTGCTCGACTTGGCGCGGCTCGACCCCGAACCCGTCGTGCGCGCCGCGGCCGCTCGCGCCACGGCCATGCTGGGCGCGCGGCGCGGCATCGCGCTGGCGACCACGTTCGCGGCCGACTCGAACCTGCGGGTGGCGACGACCGCGGCCGAGGCGTTGGGCTCGTGGCCGACGGACGAAGCACGCGCGGTCGCGCTGCGACTGCTCGAACATCCCGACCCCGGCGTGCGGCTGGCGGCGATGGGCGTGTTGGCGAAGATCGGCGAGGCCGGCTGCGAAGACGCGATCCTCGCCTGCGTGGCCAGCACGCCCGGTCCGATCGGAGCCGAAGTCGCGCAGATCGCGCTCGATTGCACGGCGAGTGCCAACTCGTCGCTGATCGCCGAGCGCTTGGCGTTGCACGCGAACGACCATGTGGCGCGCAAGGCGGCGCGAGTCCTGCAGGAACGCTTCGGGCGCGTGGCGGGCACGCGGCGCGAGCGCGAACGCTGGCGCGGCCCGGTCGTCGAGCTCGACTTGCCGCGCGGCGCGCGCATTTCCACCACCCGCGGCGAGCTCGAGCTCGTGTTGCATGGCGACGAAAGCCCCATGCACGTGCACAACTTCGCCCGACTGGCGGCGCGCGGCGCCTACGACGGGTCGACCTTCCACCGCGTCGTCCCGGACTTCGTGGTCCAAGGTGGCGACCCGCGCGGCGACGGCAATGGAGGCGAGGCGTGGGATGGCGGTTCCCTGCGTGGCGAGCCCACCCCGCGTCCGTTCCTGGCGGGATCGCTGGGGATGCCGCGCAACGAGGATCCGGACTCGGGCGGTAGTCAAATTTTCTTGACACTGCGCGAGACCCCGCACCTCGACTGGCGCTACGCGAACTTCGGCAGCCTCGTCGCGGGCTTCGACGTGCTGCAGCGCATCGAGGTGGGTGATCGCATCCTGCGAATCGAGCTGCTGCGCTGAACAGCCGCAGCAGGGCCGAGCGGAAAGTATTTCCCATTTCGCCTGATTGCGATTTCCTTGGCTTTGCTTATCGCCCCGCATGCGTCGCGACGAAGTTTGCTTGGTCGCAAGGCCGCGCGAGCACCCGCCCGCACGCGCGCGACTGCAAGTCTCCATGTACAAGCACCTCCTCCTACTTGGCGTGCCTCTGACGGCGTTGTCGCTGCTCTTGGCGCGCCAAGAACGATTCCAAGGACGCATCGACGAACTCGAAGCGCGTCAGAGCGCGCACCCTGCCGAAGTCGCCGCCTTGCAGGCGGAACTCGACATGCTGCGCCGGCGATCCGACGCCGCCCTCGAAGAGTTGCGAGCGATCGCCACGGCGCGCGCCACGCATGCGGAGGTCGAGGCGCGCGTCGCGTCCCTGCATGCCGAACTCGAACGCACAGGCGCCGAGCTGGCGGCGCAGGAGCTGCGCGGAGCGGAACTGGCGTCGAAGCTGCCACGCGCCATCGGTTCGGCGCTGGCGCCCATCTTGGGCCGCGTCGAGGACAACCGGCGCTTGCTCGACCAACTCGCCATGCGCGGTCTGGAGCTAGGCGCGGCCACCAGTGCCGAGCTGATTCGCCTCGAAGGCCGCATCCCGCGCGAGGTGGGTGGCGACGACCTGTGGAACGACCTGCTCGGCCCGACCATCCAGGTCTCGGGCGAGGAAACCGTGGGTTCGGGCGTGCTGCTGCGCTCGCGCGCCGACGCGGATGGCGCGTGGCGCACGCCGATCCTCACCGCGTGGCATGTCATCCGCGACATCCGACCGGACGAAGACACCGGCGAAGTGTCGGTGCCCGTGACCCTCTACGCCAAGGACGGCAGTATCGATCCGCAGACCGCCTTGCTGGTCAAGCGCGACGCCGATCTGGACGTCGCGCTGCTCGAGCTGCGCACGAGCGCTCCGCTCCCGCACGGCGCCAAGCTCGCCTCGCGCGAGACTCTCAGGCGCGCGCAGGTCTTCGAGCCCGTCTGGGCGGTCGGCTGCCCGTTGGGCAACGACCCCATCCCGACGGCGGGCACCCTGTCGGACACGCACCACCATGTCGATGGCATGCGTTACTGGATGATCAGCGCGCCCACCTACATCGGCAACTCCGGTGGCGGCGTGTACCACGGACGCACACGCGAACTGGTCGGAGTCTTCACCAAGATCTACACGCACGGCTCGGCGCGACCGACCGTGGTGCCGCACATGGGTTTGGCCACGCCGCTCGAAACCGTCTACGACTGGCTCGAGCACGAGGGCATCGCGGGCGTCGAACCCAGCGAGCCTCGCACCGAGACCGCCGCCGCGCGCAAGTGAGGCTGCGCGCGTACACGGTGCGAACTCAAGACGCCTCGACCAATCGCTTGAGATTGGCGAGGCCCCGGTCGAAGTCCTCCTCGATGCGGCCTTGGACCAGCAGGCGCATCCAACCGCCCAGCACGGGCGTTTCGAAGTCGCCCGACATGCGCCATGTAACGCGCGTGGCGCCGCCCTGCGCGGCATAGTCGAGCGCGCCCTTGGCGGGCATCTCCGCTCCTTCGTCGATGAACGCCATGTCGTAGGCGACGCCCGTCTCGTCGCAACGCGTGAACACGAGGCGTCCCGATCCCGAAGCGTCCGTCCAACGCTGCGAGGCGCCCACGCCCGTGGTCTCGGGACCAAGTTCGGTCTTCATCGTCGGCGACGACTCCTGCCACACCGTCCATTCGGACCAGCGCCGCAGATCGCCGACGCACGCGTGGACCTTGGCGGGCGGAGCCGCGACCACGATGCTGCGCTCGACGACGAACGCGGTGGGCAAGGCGAGACCGACCAGGATCGCCAGCACGAAGAGCGCCGCCAGCACGAGCAGGATCTTCCTGAACATGACGCGAGCTTGGCATGGCGTTGCATGCGTGGCCATGCGCACTTGGCGGGATGAACCCAAGGCCCGAGGCGGCGCCACCCGGCAGGAGACGCGCGCCAAGCGCCGAACATGCAATCGCCCGCCACGGTTGTCCGGGGCGGGCGATCGGGATGCGCTCCAGCGGCCTGCGTCAGGCGCGCGAGGCTTCGAAGATGCTCTGGATCGCCTCTTCGAGCGCTTCGTCGAATTCGGCGTCGCTCTGCTGGGCCGTCAAGCCTTCGGACAGCGCGCGGCTGAAGCTGGCGATCAAGCCCTCGTTGCGGGCGAGCTTCTGGTTGCTGCGCACGCGGCTGTAGCCGCCGGACAGCGCCACTACGCGTACGACATTGGGGTGCTCGATCAAGCGTTGGTAGAAGTTGTCCACCTCGGGCAGCGTCAACTTCAGCATGACGAGCTGGTGGTACTCGAGCTCGTCCAAGCGCGCGACGAGGGCTTCCTCGAGCAGATGCTCGGCCCCCACCTTGTCCGGGCAATCGATGTCGACCTCGGGTTCGATGATCGGCACCAGCCCGTTGTCGACGATCTGCAGCCCGACTTGGAATTGCTGCTCGACCACCTTGGCGATGCCGGACTTGCTGGCTTGCTTGATGACGGAGCGCATCTTGGTGCCGAAGACCTCGTTCTTCTGCGCGCGATCGAGGAGCTGCTCCAGGCCGGGGATGTCCTTCATCAACTGAACGCCGTCGGCTTCGGCTCCAAGGCCCTTGTCCACCTTGAGGAACGGCACCACGCGCTTCTCGTGCCACAGGTATTGGGCGCTGCCCTTGCCGCGGATCTGCCGATCCATGGTGTTCTCGAACAAGATCGCGCCGAGGATGCGGTCGCCGTTGAAGGCCGGAGAGGTGACGATGCGCGTGCGCATCTCGTGGACCTTGGCGTACATCTCCTCCTCGCCGGCGTAGGCGGTCTCGGGCACGCCGTAGAGGCGCAGCGCCTTGGGCGTGCTGCCGCCGCTCTGGTCGAGGGCCGCGAGGAAGCCGTCCTGGGAGAGGACCTTGGTCAGCTGGTGTTCGAAGGGCATCGCGTGTGTCCGTTGGTTGATCGCTCCGCTTGGACCGGAGACGCGTCGAGTCTGTCGCATCCGCGCATGACGATCAACAACGACCGCTCGCCTACGCGTGCGAAGCGCGGTGGTATCTTCGTCGCATGCCGTTCGTCCGCCACGCCCTGTTCGCGATCACGCTGCTTGGCGGTCCCGCCCTGGCGTCGAGCGACGGTCCGGACTACGGGCGCGAGGTGCGTCCGCTGCTCGCCGACCGCTGCTTCGCCTGCCACGGACCGGACGAGGCGCAGCGCAAGGCGGGACTGCGGCTCGATCGCGAGGACGGCTCGCGGGCCGAGTTGGCGAGTGGCGAGCGCGCGATCGTGCCGAACTCGCGGGATCGGAGCGAACTGGCGCGGCGCATCCTGATGCCTTCGGACCACGAAGAATCCATGCCGCCCGCGGAGTTCAAGCGCCCCTTGACGAGCGCCGAGCGCCAGTTGTTGTTGGCGTGGATCGACGCGGGCGCCAAGTACCAGCCGCACTGGTCCTTCGTCGCGCCGGAGAAGCCGGCGCCACCCGTAGTCGCCGACACGGCGTGGGTGCGCGATCCGCTCGACGCCATCGTGCTGTCCAACTTGGAGGCGTGCGGTTGGCGGCCGGAACCGGCCGCCGATCCGACCACGCTCCTGCGACGCGCATCGCTCGCCTTGACGGGCTTGCCGCCCACGCCCGAAGAGGTCGAGGCCTTCCGCGCCGACCACTCCGACGCCGCGTACGAAGCGCGGATCGACGCGTTGCTGGCCTCGCCGCGCGCCGCCGAGCACATGGCGACCACTTGGCTCGACCTCGCGCGCTACGCGGACACGCATGGCTACCAGACGGACAACCCGTCGTTCAGTTGGCCTTGGCGCGATTGGCTGCTCGAGTCGTTGCGCTCGAACCAGCCCTACGACCAGTTCGTCGTCGACGTCCTCGCCGGGGACTTGAAGCCGGGCGCGACCATCGCGGACCGCGTGGCCACCGGCTTCCAGCGCCTGCATCGCATGACGGAGGAAGGCGGGTCCATCGCGGAGGAGTTCCGCCAGGAAGGCATCGCCGATCGCGTCGGCACCTTCGGCACCGCCTTCCTAGGCTTGACGCTCGACTGCGCGCGTTGCCACGACCACAAGTACGACCCGGTGTCGATGCGGGAGTACTACGGGCTCGCGGCGATGTTCGGCGGCATCGACGAGAACGGGTTGAAGCCTTACTCGCTGCCCGGCGACGCGCCCCCGCCCTTCGTGCGCTTGCAGACGCCCGAGCAAGAGGCGCGCACGCGCGAACTCGAGAGACAGGAAGCCGCGCGCCGCGCGGAGTGGTCGACCCTGCGCGCCGCGGCGCTGGCGCGCTTCGTGCCGACCACGGCGACGACCACAAGGGACGACACGACGCCCGCGCCCGACGACGCCTACTCGTTCGAGGCGCTGGCGGACGACGCCACTCCCAACGCGGTTCCCGGCCGCAAGTCCGCCAGCATCGACCGTCGGCGACCCGAACAACTGGGAGCCGTGCGCCTGGGCGAGGGCGCGCGCGGCAAGGGCATGCATTTCGACGGCGACGGCGGCTTGTGGCTCGAAGGCGTCTCCGGCATCGGCAGGCACGATGCAGTGTCCTTCGCGCTGTGGATCCGACTGGGTGAACGCAACGCGCAAGCGGCGCTCGTGCAGGCCTCCGGCTTCTACACGCAAGACGCGGACGCCTCCGGCATCGAACTGGAGCTCGAAGATGGGCGACTGCGCTGGAGCGCCATCCACTACTGGCCTGGCTCGGCGGCCAGCATCCGCACGCGCGACGCGCTGCCGCTCGGACGATGGGTGCATGTGGTCGCCACCTACGACGGCTCCTCGCGCGCAGCGGGCCTGCGCTTGCACCTCGATGGCCGGCCTGCCGTGGTCGACACCGTGCGCGACGCGCTCGATGGACCGCTGGCGAGCCACACGCTGGAGGTCGGCTCGCGCTCGCGCGGCGTGGGCTTCCGCTCGGGCGCCATGGACGAGCTGCGCGCGTGGCGCTCGGCCTTGACCCCCCTGCAAGCCCGCCTAGTGGCTCGCGACGACGGCCTGGAGGTCGAACTCGACGACGAAACGCGCGGCGAGCACGCGGCCGACCACGACGCCGTCGTCGTGGTGGCGCGCCAAGCTTGGCGGGACGCCCAACGCGCCTTGGCGGCGCACCTCGATCCCATTCCGCGCTTCGCCTGCATGGCCGACAGTCCGTGGGCGCGGTCGACGCATGTGCTGCGACGAGGAGCCTACGACCAACCCGACCTCGCGCGGCCCGTCGAACCCGGGGCGCTGGACGCCGTGCTGCCCTTCGATCCGGATCTGCCGCGGAATCGCATGGGGCTCGCGCGCTGGTTGCTCGATCCGCGCCATCCCTTGACCGCGCGCGTGCAAGTCGACCGCTTGTGGACGCAGGTCTTCGGCGCCGGATTGGTCGAGACGCCGGAGAACTTCGGTTTGCAGGGCGCCACGCCGACGGATGCACGACTGCTCGACCTGCTGGCCCACGACTACGCGCGAGGAGACGGCAGCGCGGATGGCGCTTGGAACACGCGCAAGTTGCTCAAGCGGCTCGTGATGTCGAGCACCTTCCGCCAAGACTCGCGTTGCTCGCCGGAGAAGCGCGATCGCGATGCGATGAACACGCTCTGGTCGCGCGGCCCGGCGACGCGCCTGACCGCCGAGATGCTGCGCGACCAGGCCTTGCACGCCGGCGGAATCCTGCACGAGGTGTTCGGCGGTCCTTCAGCCAAGCCATGGCAACCCGAAGGCCTGTGGCACGAGGCTGGCCAGGTGGGCAACTACGTGCCCGACATGGGCCCCAACTCGCGTCGCCGCGGCGTATACACCTTCCGCAAGCGCACCGCGCCACCACCGAACATGTCGGCTTTCGACGCCGGCACGCGCGAGGCATGCGTTGCGCGTCGTGGAGCGACGAACACGCCGCTGCAGGCGCTCGTCGCTTGGAACGACCGCGTCCACATCGAGGCCGCGCGCGCCACCGCCAAGCGCGCGCAGTCGGAAGCCGTCGGCCTCGAAGCGCGCGTGGCGCGGATGCACGCGCTGGTTTGCACGCGCGAGCCCAGCCCCGAGGAACTCGCGGCGCTCGTGCAACTGGCCGCCGACGCCACCCGGCGCTATGCAGCCGCCCCCGAGGACGCGCGCAGGTTCTGCGGATCGGAGGACGCCGAACTCGCCGCGCTCACCTTGGCGTGCGGCACCATCCACGCCAGCGACGGAGCGCTGATGTCCCGATGAACGATCATGGACGCCAGGACGCGCTGGCGCGGAGCGTCGAACTCGATCGGCGTGCGCTCTTGCGCGGAGCAGGACTAGGCCTTGGCGCGCTGGCGCTTTCGGAAGTGCTCGGCGCCGCACCTCGCGCGACGCCCGAGGCGACGGCCGTGCCGCACTTCGCCCCCAAGGCCAAGCGCGTGATCTACCTGTTCCAGGCCGGCGGACCGTCCCAGATCGAGACCTTCGATCCCAAGCCGCGCTTGCGCGAGTTGCATGGCCAGCCACTGCCCGACAGCGTGCGCCGCGGCCAGCGCCTGACCGGCATGAGCGGCAACCAAGCGGTGCTGCCCATCGCCGCTTCCTTCGCGAAGTTCGCGGTTGAACCCTCGACCGGCGTGGAGTGGAGCGAACTCCTGCCGCACACGGCGAAGATCGCCAAGCACGCGTGCTTGCTGCGCGCCATGCACACCGAGGCGATCAACCACGATCCGGCCATCACGTTCCTCTGCTCCGGTGCGCAGATCGCCGGTCGCCCTTCGCTGGGTTCGTGGTTGTCGTACGGACTGGGCTCGATGAACCGCGACCTCCCGACCTTCGTGGTGCTGGTGTCGAAGGACGCTTCGCGCGACCAGCCGCTCTACTCGCGGTTGTGGGGCGCGGGCTTCCTGCCCAGCGAACACCAAGGCACGCGGTTCCGCTCCGGCAAGGATGCGGTGCTGTTCCTCGCGGATCCCGACGGCGTGTCGCGCGACGATCGGCGCGCCACCTTGGATGCGTTGCGGCGCATGTCGCGCGACGCGGCGGAACGCCAAGGCGACCCCGAGATCGACGCGCGACTCGCGCAGGCGGAACTTGCCTTCCGCATGCAGACGAGCGTGCCGGAGGCCACGGGCTTCGCGGGCGAGACCGACGCGGACTTCGAGCGCTATGGTCCGGGTTCGCGAGAGCCGGGGACCTACGCCGCCAACTGCCTGCTGGCGCGACGCCTCGTGGAGCGTGGCGTGCGCTTCGTGCAGTTGTTCCATCAAGGCTGGGACCAGCATGCCAACCTCCCAGGCGGCATCGCGCACCAATGCAAGCAGACCGACCAGGCCTCGGCGGCGCTGGTGGCCGATCTCGCCGAGCGCGGGCTGCTCGAGGACACGCTGGTCGTGTGGGGCGGCGAGTTCGGCCGCACGGCGTACTGCCAAGGCCGCATGACGGAGTCGGACTACGGACGCGACCACCACCCGCGCTGCTTCAGCATGTGGTTGGCGGGCGGCGGCGCCAAGGGCGGCATCGTCCACGGCGCGACGGACGACTTCTCCTACAACGTCGCCGAGGGCGGAGTCCACGTGCACGACCTGCACGCGACCATGCTGCACCTGCTCGGCATCGACCACGAACGGCTGACCTGGTCGTTCCAGGGTCGCCACTACCGCCTGACTGACGTGCACGGCAAGGTCGCGCGCGAGATCCTCGCCTGACGAGCGGCGCGCCGCGCTGGGCGGCTAGACTGCGCGCCTCGGAGGTCCTCCATGGCGTCGCGCGCGCAGCATCTGTTCCTCGTCCTCGTCGCGTTGCTTTCCGCCGCGGCCTGCTCGTCGCCGCGCGCGTCGGATCAGCGGGCGACGGGTCGCTGGGCGCTGGCCCTGCACGGAGGCGCCGGCGTGCTCGACCGCGACGCGCCGCGCGCCGAGCTCGACGAGCACCGCGCTTCGCTGGAGGCCGCGCTCGCCGTGGGACGCGACCTGCTCGCCGCCGGCGGCTCCGCGCTCGACGCGGTGGAGGCGGTCGTGCGCGTGCTCGAGGACGATCCGCGCTTCAACGCCGGCAAGGGCGCCGTGTTCAACGAGGAAGGACGCCACGAGCTGGACGCCTCGATCATGGAAGGCCACACGCTGCGCTGCGGGGCGGTCGCGGGCGTGCGCACGGTCAAGAACCCCGTGTCCTTGGCGCGGCTCGTCATGGAACGCACGCGGCACGTCCTGTTGATGGGCGATGGCGCCGAGCAGTTCGCGACCCTCGTCGGCGTCGAGCGCGTGCCCAACGAATGGTTCGACACCGAGCGGCGCCGCAAGGTGCTCGAGGAGGTGCTGCGCGAGCGCAAGCAGGCGACGGTCCTCGACGAGGAATCCAAGCCGCCGCGCGCGTACGGCACGGTCGGCTGCGTCGCGCTCGACGCGGAAGGCCGATTGGCGGCGGCCACGAGCACCGGCGGCCTGACCGGCAAGCGCTGGGGACGGGTGGGCGACACGCCCATCCTCGGCGCCGGCAACTGGGCCGACGCGCACGTCGCCGTCAGCGGCACGGGCACCGGCGAGCAGTTCATCCGCCACGCCGTCGCGCGCACCATCGCCGCGCGCATGCAATTCGGCGGCGAGAGCCTCGACGAGGCCGCGAACGCCGTGGTGCAGCGCACCTTGTCCAAGGACGACGGCGGAGTGATCGCCATCGACAGGCACGGACGGATCGCCACGCCCTACAACTCCGACGGCATGTACCGCGGCATGGCCGACGCGAGCGGGCGCTTCGAGGTGCGCATCCATGAGGATTGAGCGCTGGCTGCGCGTCGCGACGTCGTGCCTGCTGGCGGCGCTGGCGGTCGGCTGCGCGTCCACTTCCACGCCTCGATCCGCGGCCGCGGGCACCCTGCTCGTCGTGGGCGGCGGCCTGGACAACGACACGCGCGCCGTGTGGGAGCGCTTCGTCGAGCTCGCTTCGGCGCGCGGACCGGCGCGGTTCGTGGTCGCGACCGCCGCGACCGGCGACGAGGAGGACGAAGTCGTCGACAAGACCGAGGCCTTGCGCGTGTGGGCGCCAGGCGCGCCAGTGGTGGCGGTGCGGCGGGGCGCGAGCACCGAGGAGACGGTCGCGGCGATCGACGACGCCACGGCCATGCTGTTCACCGGCGGCGACCAGAAGCGCATCGTCGCGCGCTACCGCCCGGACGACGCGGACACGCCCGAGTGGCTGGCGATGCGGCGCCTCTTGGCGCGTGGTGGCGTCATCGCCGGCGCCAGCGCCGGCGACGCGATGATGGGCGAGATCATGCTGCTGTCGGGCGGCAGCGCGCGCGCCTTGGGCATCCCGCCCAAGGAGGCGCCGAAGGACGGCGAGGTGGTCGTCTTGGGACCGCAGCTGGGCCCCGGCATGAAGTTCCAGCCTTGGGTGGTGACGGATTCGCACTTCTTCGAGCGCGATCGCGTTGGGCGCCTCGCCGCGGCGCTCGAGGCCAGCGGACGGCGCCTAGGTCTCGGTGTCGGCGAGGATGCCGCCCTGGAGATCGACCTCGCCACCGGCATCGCGCGCGGCGTGGGCGACTCGGAGTCGCTGCTGGTCGACGCGGCGCACCTCCGTCGTCGCGGCGATCGCCTGACCGGGCTGCTCGCTGCGTGCATCGGAAAGGGCGACGAGGTGGCGCTGGCCGAACGACTCGCCGGCGATCCGCCGCCGCCGCCGGCGCGTCCGAGGATCGCGCGGTCCATGCCCGTCGTGGAACCGGGGCAGAATCGCCAGCTCGCCTCGTGGCGCCTGTTCCGCGTGGCGAGCCGACCTGGCTCCGGCGCCACGCGGTTGGCGCTCGAGCAGTGGGACGTGGTGGCTTGGCCCGCGCCGAACGGCGAAGTGGCCTTCGAGACAGGAGCGCACGACGATGCTGTCCAGGATCCTTGACGCCGCCGCGGCCTTGGGCGCCGGCGCGGCCATCTCCTTGGTGGGGGCCTGCTCTCCGGCGCTCGACCCGGCGGAGGAGGCGCGCGCCAGCTGGCACGCCGAGAGGCTCGCCAAGCTGCGCGCGGAGGACGGCTGGCTGTCGCTCGTGGGGCTCGACTTCCTCGAGGACGGCGAGTGGAGCGTGGGCTCCGGGGACGCGGCCAGGCTGCGCTACGCGTCGTGCAGCGCGCCGTCGATCGGGCGCTTCGTGGTCGAAGGCCAAGTCGCGCGGTGGCTGCCCGAGTCCGGCTCGTCGGCCGTGCTCGAACGCGGAACCGCGGGCGAAGCGCTGGTGGCCGACGACCAAGGCCCGCCCTCGGTGGTGCGCGATGGACCGGTTTCGTTCGCGCTGCTGCGCCGCGGCGGCAAGCTGGCGTTGCGCGTCCGCGACAACACGAGCCCGACGCGCCGGGACTTCGACGGCATCCCACTCTTCCCCTTCGACGCGACTCGGATCGTGCGCGCGCGCGCCGAAGCCGTCGCGCCGGGACGGATGGTCTCCATCGCCAACGTGCTGGGACACGTGGAGGCGCAACCGGTCGCGGCGCTGCTCGCCTTCGAGCTCGACGGCGCGACGCGACGCTTCGTCGCCACGAAGGGCGCGGGCGAGCGCTTGTTCGTCGTCTTCGGCGACGCCACCAACGGCCGCGGGAGCTACGGTGGTGGACGCTTCCTCGACCTCGCCCCTCCGGTCGACGGCGTGGTCGAGATCGACTTCAACCGCGCGTTCAACCCGCCGTGCGCCTTCACCGCGCACGCGACCTGCCCCTTGCCGCCGGAGATGAACCGCTTGACCGAGCGGATCGCGGCGGGCGAGCTGGCGCCCGCTCCTTGAGTCGCGCTAGTCCCCGCCGAACCAGCGCGGCGGCAAGGGAGCGTCGGCGCTCGAGTATTGCGTGGCGAAGGAGGCGAGCTTCCATTCGCCGCGATCGAGCACCAGTTGGAGGCTGTCGACGCCGCGCGTGCGCACCCGGCCATCGGCAGGTTGGAAGCCCTCGAAGCCCACCCACGCGTGCGCGATGCCGCCGCACGCCTCGAGCCGCAGCCGCAGGATCCGCTCGTGCAGTCCGGTGGAACGCACGTCGTCGGCCTTGCACCACGCGGCGAAGGTCGCGAGGAAGCACTCGGCATCGACCGCCTTGGGCTGCTGTCCCTGCCGGAAAGGATCGACGAAGCTCGCCCCGGGCGCGAACGACGCGCGCATCGTCGCCCAGTCCGCCTCCCCGCCCGCGTTGAAGCAGAACGCGCGGTACAAGCGCTCTACCATCGCCGTGGCGCGCTCCTCCTCCGGCGTCGAGATCGGCCGGACTTCCACGACTTGGCAGGCGGAGCTCGCGAGGCAGGCGAGCGCGAGCTGGAGGACGCGCGGCATGGCGCGAGTCTAGGCTTCCGGTCCCGTCGATGGCACGCGGCCCCCACGGACGGCCTACGCGTGCCGCGCGGGGCCGTATGATGGTGCTCGAGGACGGGCATGGAACGGACGCACAAGCATCCTGGCAACCCGCTGAACCGCGAAGCGCCTTGGATCGCCGCGTTGGTCGCGGGCTTCGCCTTGTGGATGGTGGCGAACGCGGCCATCGACGCGCGCGAGGCCTGGGACCATCCGCTCTACTTCGCCGTCGTCTGGCCCGTGGACATCCTGCTGCTCGGCTTGGGGGGCTGGCTCGCCCCATGGCGCGCGTGGACCTTGGCTCCAGCCATGGCGCTGGGGCACATGCTGGGCATGGTGGCGACGCTGGAGGGTTCGGGGGCCCTTCTGCCCGTCGGGATCGTGGCCATGGTGGTCCTGCATGTCCCGGGCCACGCGGCCGCGTTGTTCGCGGCTTGGCTTCGTCGACGCAAGAACGTCGCCTGATGCGATCGACGGCGGCCACGCGCGCCCAACCCGGATCGATCTCGTCCATGTCCGAAAATCTTGACACCCTCGTCCACGGTGGCCGCGTCCGCCGCCCGTCCACCATCGGCGGCGGGGTCGCTGGCGACATCGAAGTGCTCGACGGTCGCAGCGTCGCGCTCCGCGATCTGTCGCGGCGCGTCGCGCGCGAGCTCCGACCCGCGCCTGCGCCGCGCCTCAGTGGCGGAAGTGCCGCAGGCCCGTGAACACCATGGCCGCGCCATGCGCGTCGGCGGCGGCGATCGTCTCGGCGTCGCGCAACGAACCGCCGGGCTGCAGGATCGCGGTGCAACCCGCCTGCATGGCCAATTCGGGGCCGTCGGGGAACGGGAAGAACGCGTCGGATGCGATGACCGCGCCATGCACCGCGTCGCCCGCCTTGCGAATGGCCATGTGCACGCTGTCGACGCGGCTCATCTGGCCCGCGCCGACGCCGAGGACGCGCGTGCCCTTGGCCAGCACGATGGCGTTGCTCTTGACGTGCTTGCAGACCTTGTTGGCGAAAAGCAGCGAAGCCAGCTCGTCCGAAGTGGGAGCGCGCCGCGTGACCACCTTGCACTCGCCCTCGCCCGCCGCGGACAAGTCGCGGTCCTGCAGCAGGAAGCCGCCGACCAGCTTCTTGACCTCGACATCGCGCGCGTCGCGGGTCGCGCCGGGGAACGGGCACACGAGCAGCCGCACGTTCTTGCCCCACTTGGGCTTTTCGACCAGCAACTTCAACGCCTCGGGCTCGTAGCCGGGCGCGACGATCGCCTCGACGAAGCGGTTGCCGGACACGAGGTACTCGGCGCAGGCCATGTCGAGCACGCGCGTGAACGCCAGCACCGAGCCGAAGGCCGACACGGGATCGCCATCCCACGCGCCGGACAGGGCCTCGAGGATGGTCGCGCCGGCGGCCGCGCCGCAGGGGTTGTTGTGCTTCAGCACCGCCACGAACGGCTCGTCGAACTCCTTCGCCAGCGCCAGCGCCGCGTCGAGGTCGACCAGGTTGTTGTAGGAGAGCTGCTTGCCGCCAAGCACCTCGGCGTTGGCCAGCGAAGGCTCGCCGCGGCCGCCGACCGCGTAGAACGCGGCCGTCTGGTGCGGGTTCTCTCCGTAGCGCAGCTCGGCCAGCTTGCGGCCGGCCAGCGCGTAGCTCGCAGGCCACTTCGACTCGGCCATGCCGGCGCCGGCGAGGTCCTTCTGCATCCACTCGGCGATCATCGCGTCGTAGCGCGCCGTCAGAGCGTAGGCCTTGCCGGCGAGGCGGCGACGCGTCGCTTCCGTCGTGGCGCCGCCGTTCGACGACATCTCGGCCAGCACGACGGCGTAGTCGGCCGGATCGACGACGATGGCGACGTAGCGGTGGTTCTTCGCCGCCGAGCGCACCATCG
>SXGS01677717.1_pt1 | contig 25477 bp, 42 predicted proteins | sample 3174681 | NCBI WGS metagenome assembly SXGS01 (sample SAMN11356861, study PRJNA531348) | freshwater metagenome | isolation source: freshwater sample F1-80 | place: China: Fuxian Lake, Yuxi | collected 2017-12-25 | reverse complement strand
TTGCTTAGCAATTTTTTAGGCCAACAGAATAATAGCAACCGTAGCAAATCTTGCAACCGCGGCAACCATTGGAAGAGTAGCAAGCGTAGCAACCATGGGAAGAGTAGCAAGCGTGGCAAGCGTGGCAACCGTGGCAATTGTAGCAACAGGAGCAGCAGTCTGATGATTCAGTGTTATCACAATTTGAGTTAGACATATAAGGGTAAATAAAGGAGAAGAACAGGAAGCTGAAAGGAGCGATCACCTAGATCTTATTCTCCTTATTTTAGTTATGCAAGTTGTTCTGCAACCTATCTATTGCCCTTTTATGTAACTCTCGCCTATTCACTTTCTGTACAGGAATACGGATAACCTTGGAGGATCTATCTATGCTCGTTTTCGATCCTTTTGTAGACTTTACCTTCCCTAGAAGAGTCGTTGTGACTCCCGAACGGTCTTTGACAATGCAATAATCATATCCATTTCTTGCCATGATCATTCCGGTGCAGATAGCGAGAGCGATAAGCATAGAATGATTATACACTAATTATGATTCGTTTTGGGATTTCTTCTGCGTATGGGCTTTGCTAGTTTCGGGACAGCAAGTTTGTTCATATAGGTCTTGTCACAGAGTTTCTTCTGTGCGTTCTGGCGGGAGATCCTGTTGTTATCGAAAGTCTGCCTATAGGAATTACCACAAACATCAGGATATGCCACAGACGCTGTATTGATACTAGCGATGATAATAATGGAGAGGATCATAAGTGTAGTTTACCACGATGCAGTAAGTCATGACATTTCATACATACTCTGACGCAATTCGTAACGTCCCATCTCTTGCTGATGTCCCTCCTACCTTTAATGTGATGATAGCATGTCTGCTCTGCCCAGAATTTGCAGATTTCACAGTAATTTGACTCACCTGATTCTTGGAATTGGCGATCCATCGCCTTAATTCTGGACTGTCTCTTTTTGGAAGGACGGTCTTTCTTGAGCGGACGGGGGATAGCAACCATGAGGGGATTGTAACAAACTTTTCAAGCCTGTATTTGGCGAAATCATTTTTCATCTCTTGCTGTTTAATTTCCCCTTCAAGTATCTCATGGGGTTATACCATTTTCGATAGACTAATCCTTTCACCACAAAATCTGTATTACAATTAGGACTAAGTGGTATGTAAGCAAAATATCTACCTTCATCATCTTTATATGCATGTTTTACAAACATCAAATCATCGGGATTGTTCCCAGTGGATTTATAATACTCCTTGAGCTGAGAAACTGGGATTCTTTTTTTCATATTAGTTAGGAATGTTATAAGCCTTCTTCTCTCTTATCAATGCCCACTTCCTATCCTGTAGACGGCTTACATCCAAAGCATGATCACCTTTGATCTGTGAGAGTAGTCTCTTATCACTTTTTAACAGGTCAATCTCGCCCTGTAGTTGACGTATAGCGTTCGTTTTCTCTCGGATGGTGTCAGAGAGCTTGTCACTCTCTTTTTGAAGGTCTTGGCGGCAGCACTCACGTTCAATAACCCAAGCCTCTATGTCATCAGGGCTAGTCCTCGACAGCAGTTCTGGCATTGCATCCCGTAGAGCCTGTGATTGTTCAATGGGGGTTATCATTCATCGGGGGAATATCATTTCAAAAAGGCAAATCTTTAGAGTCCACAAGCTCTGGAACTCCAAAATGGACTTCAGAAGGTTCTATTACCACATTCTTCTGTGGCGTGAAGGACTTGAGGAGACCTCCCAAAAGAGCAATGCATTCATCAGTCTCTGGGTTATCCATCAAGGCTTTAAATGTCACAAGATAGTACTCATTGGTCTCTAGCCATTGACTGCCAAGCTCACAGACAGACATGCAGTATTCTGTACCAGAGTAAGTAAACATCTTGCTAAACTCGGTAAAAGATCCTAGGAGCGGGTTCTTGTAGTCTCCAGTCTTCTCTCCATCTTTTACACCAGTAACAGAAGCGTTACTCACAAACAGACGGCAGACATTCTCTGGCTTTGGATCGCCTAACACACAATACATAATGTTCTTGAAGGTAAGTTTCTTGCCTAGCTCTTCGTCCTGCGCCTTCCATTGCTTGAACTCCGGCCACATGAAAGATTGTAGGGTCTTTGAGCCATCTGGGGCTATGATAGTTAGATCAACTTTCTGGTTAGGATGGAAGCCATCAATCTCATTTGTGAATGCCTCTAGCTTCTCTGTTTCTTTGTTGAAATAACTGTATGAATAGCGTCGGTGGAGTATCACTACATGAGGGTTCGCACCTAGTGGAGTTATGTCTTCTTTTCCATCGACAATTTTCGATGTATAAAACTCCCCTTTCTTCACAGAAGAAGTAGGGTTCTTGGAATTCCGCATCTTCAGCGTAGGGAATTGCTGAGGCCGCTCCCCATCTCGTAGGGACTTTGCCATTGCTAGGATATTCGTCCGGTCTGTTGTGGTGATAGATGTTTCCATAGTGTTAGTAAGGGGTTAGAAAGTAGTTAAGTAAATAATAGCTAATGATTGGAGCAAAGCAAGTTTTTAATAGATTTCATGTCTGCGATAAGCTTATTGCAATCCGCAATGAGTTCATCAAAAGATTCGATTGTTCTCTGTTGGTTCTCTTTAAGGTCTTCTGCTGACTTCTCAATCCTGCCGATGGTGGAGGTAAGATCGTACATTAGATATTAGCGGTATCGAAATAGCTGTTATCGAACTCTGGAACCCAACGATGCTCAACGCGGGATAGTGATTCTTCACCTGTCCTGTAGTCCGTCTTCTCAACGGCAATATACTGATCTGATCCTGTATCTAGCATATGATAGGGGGAAGGAAGTGAACTCAGTATATTCCTCATATTATAGTTATGCAAGCAATAGATGTATACTTTTATATAAAATATGGTATCAAAAAGACCGTATCGCTTCCTTTCGATACGGTCTATGTCAGCTACAGAGCAGCCTCGATACAGTCTTGTACAAAGTCATGGATCTTCTCAGGCTTCATACCATAGAGAGCAAGGTTCTTTACGAGCTTACAAAGTTTAGGTTTAGTCTGAGTAATCAATTTCCTTTTATCGACCTTCACTGTTTTGACTGGCATGTAATGGGGGGTAAAGAATATAAGGATATTACATAATCATTTATTAAAAGCAAGATTTTACTGCTGACCAATATCCTTTTGACTGAGGATTGCCAGCCCATATGCGCGTAATCTCATGTGCAGTACGTCCTGCGTACTTTCTAGTGTACATCTCTACCGCTGCGTGCGTGCCATCTCTAAGTGTCTTGTAGGAAGAGAAATATCCGTTACCAGGGGAGTGAACGCAGCCAGCTTTAGAGAACATGGGAGAGGTGTCTGATATGCACCGTAGATTTGAAGGATTGTTGTATCTCTTTCCGATCCCCGCGCTCGCCCACGCGCTGTCGTGCTTGAAGATTGCAGCCATAATGCACTCGCAACGAATGTCGCCGGGTGCGTACTCATTACATGCTTCTGTGATATACCCTCGGAGAATCTTCTCATTGCCGCCGAGGGGCGGCTCTAGTTTAAAGGGGCAGAAGGGATGGAAGAGACTATAGAATCGTCTTTGAGTAAGTTTGTGAGGATCTCCATTTCTGTTCTCTTGGCATTGTTTGAACCGTTTAGTCTGGAAAGCTGTGTTTCCTTAGCTTTTGCGAGTTCGCAGTAGGATCGATCTGTAGCAAGAGACTCCGAGATGCCCTTGTATTCCTCTTGGTTTTCTTTGATCTGCTGCTCAAGTTCCGCGATACGGTTACGGAGTTTTGTCTGCTCGTCCTCTCCTGCGAATGCAGATCCTATGATTGTGATACTCAGTAAAGAAAGTACGCCTGTGATGATGATATTTTTCTTCATGATATAGATAAAGGGATGGGTTAAATCATTAAATGACATTCGCAGTTACATGGTTCATCAAGGACTTCATTCCTTACCGCTTCTTTCATGTCACAATCCAGCTCTAATCCGCATTCTTCGCATATCATATTGTGGGCGCAGTATTCTAATGTGGTAGGCATAATAGGAAGAGGAAAATCAACGAGCTTGGAACATCGCTGATCTGTGATAAAGGGAGTACTGGTCATACGCGGCTGTAGCCATTCCTGCTACAAAGCCAATAATGAGAAAGGAAATAAGAACTTTACCAATGAACTTGTACATAGAAGATAGGGGGAAAGGATATGCATACATAATAGCATTAGTTATGCAATTATACAATAGCATTATTCTTCAATGGATTGTCTATAAGCACCTTTATACTCATCGCCATTTCCCCCTATTTTAGAGAGTGTTCACTTTCTTGTATAGGATGGCGATGAGAATGAAAATGCCTAAACGTACTATAGGGAGGGGGCATGGTTTGACATGCGAGGAAAGCATAAACACTTTTACACAGTAGACATGTAACCTGCGGCCATAGATCGGCTCTACGGTGGCTGCACCGACTTGGCCCCGTTTGGCCATTCGGACACCATGCTAGTCGTGACATATCGCCACTATTTTCTGCCTACAGCATGATCATAATTCGCGCCCGGATCACAGTCCGGCTCCCCTCCATGTAACACGCTTCCGGTGGTGTGAAGGATCAAATATAAACATTACTCGTTTTCTCACAATCATATTCATTCACCATGATTCTATAGTCTCTTCGTGTCTTTGCTTGCCATGCAGATAGGTAGGAATCTTCTATGGATAGGGATGTGAAAACGGAGCAGATTAAGAGAGGAATGATCATAGGGCTTTGGTACATTTTGGACATGCACATGGCTGGTTCCTCAAATTTTCGATGTCTTCTGGGTTGCCGATGAAACGGTGCATGGAATGATCCCATCGGTCGGTGTCTACTGCTATGGCTCCACATGAGCAGCGAACGAAATCTCCCGGCCTTTGCGATTCAATAATTGTTTCACACTTCTTGCAAAGTGCTTTAGCGCAGTAGCCGTAAAATGCGTTTTTAGCAGGGATAATCATGATAACTTTCTGATATAAAATAAAGTTCCTCTGATCCCGTTAATTGTCTTCTCATTGCGTGCTTTGTAAGAAGCAGCATACATTTTCTCTACGTTCTCCATGATCTCGGCAACAGCACGCTCCATGTCTGAAGGTTCGATAGGTGGATGGATTTCTTTGAACATATTAATAAGAGTAGGTTAGTTCAACAGGGCTATCTAAAACTTCATCTGCTGGAATGGCGAAGAAGTACTCAGGACTTTCGGGGCCTATCTTGATCCATTGCATCGTAGTCTCGCAATATGTGAACCGATACTCTATAGGAGTATTCATAAATATAGGGGGAAGTTTGAGAGGAATCTCTCAGTCCCAGCGCGCTTCAGATGATGATGCTAATTCGATGATCCTATCGCGCCGGAGTGAAAGATCGGCCTTCATAATAGCGTATATCTTTTAGTTATGCAAATATATTCTATTGACTCAATTTGTATTTAAATTCTTGCATAATCAGAATGATCTCTCTATATTCGTTGTATGAAGAAAAAAAAGACTACCTATCCGAGTTATACAAAGCGTGTCACCCTTTCGCTTTCAAAGCGCAATGAACCTATTTTTGAGAAAGTGAAGAAGCAGAAAACCCACAAGAGCATCAGCGATCTAATGTGGGCGGCTGCGGAGCATTATCTGTTGGGCGGTAAATAGATTCAAGATCGGCCTCAAGCTCTTCAACAGAGTGAACGCATAATGATATTCCCCCCAAATCCACAAGTTCTTTGTGGAATATTTCTTGATCTTCACTCAAATTCTTGCCCGGCCTTTTGATTTCACAGGCTACGAGAGTCCCGTGGGGTGGCATGATGATCCACACGTCCGGCAGACCTTTCTTTCCTACAAACCGTCTAAATCCACCTCCTGCTAATGGTATTGGCGTTGTGTTCTGCCGCCAATGATATATTCCTTTATATTCCAGAAAATCTAAGATTGCTCTTTGTATGTCTTTTTCCAAGGGGATTTGCTTTTTTGCTAACATCGCGTACCATTATATACCATGATCTGGACTGCAAGAACATGGAACAAATCGCCGGACACACCTAAAAAGCCCTCTGATTTACTATCAGACAAGGTGTATCGTAATGGGCCTTGCAGCAAGTGTTCTACAATGGGGGATTTGGAGGATGGGGTTTGCCAATCGTGTCCGAAAGACCGGAAGAAAGGTAAGCGCGAACCCTCCGTGTAGTCACCTCCTCAGCCATACAGATCGCAGCAGTTGCGTCTTGTCGTATCCCATCGATAGATACTTCTATAGCTCTACGAACACACAGCTCTGCTTCCCGTTCGTTCATTCTTAATCTCACCTCACAATCCTTCATCATGGCATCCCTATCCCCCTCTATTTTATCTATCTGCTGTTGAGTTATGATCTGGATCTTCGCCACGTTTCTGTGGTGTAAACTTGTGATAGTTTCAATCACAAAATCATCAAGACTTCTGCTCGGAACAGTACCCGATTCGTTCAATATCTCTTGCGTCGAGTACTCTGTTACTGTACTCATGAATATATTATACCCCCCTTCGATGGAAAAATGTACAATATGTGAAGGTAAAGGAACTGTCATAGACCTTGGAACACAAGAGACTGTTCCTTGCCCACTATGTCAATAAACGACTGGCTCCGCTTCCACCGCATCCGTACCGATACACGCTGCAAGATCCAGATGAACAAGATTTTGACGGGGATTCTTATGATGTGGAGTGAGTTATGGTAAGTTTATTGGCATGAGAAGAAGTATGAGTAGAAAACGCCGTGAGAAAATTTATAAGAGAGATGGTCATACCTGTCGGAACCCTATTTGCATTTGGAGACATTCAAAGTTCACCAAGGATAGATTGGAAATACATCATATAATACCATTCTGTGAATGCCCTGAGCTGGATGCGGATGATGCTAATTTAATTTCTCTTTGTTATGATTGCCACAAAGAACTGACCAATGGTGCAAGCGTTTCATTAGACAGGTATTTGAATGTTGTTAGCATTGCGGAGAATAGATATTTTGAAATAGAGAACAAATTCCCTCCGAAGAAGATGGTTAATAAAACATTGAAGATGTGTGTGGAATATAAAGAATCTAATGATCTGGATCAATTTATGGCAACTGCAGTACAAGTGCAGTAGAACTGCAGTCCGGAATCTTTTGACATTTTACCGTGTTAGGAATAGGGTTGGTTTGTGCGGACTTATGAACATTATAGGCTTTTCTGTCTCGGCGGTTATAAAAGTAAGTCCGCACGATTTACCATAGCCGTCGAGACTGAGGAGCTTTTCAGCAATAATTATGGCAAATAATTGGTTCCCACACGATTCATCGGCATCAACCGATCAAAAAATTCTTCAGATCCGTTCGGAATTTGGGAATGTCGGATATGCATGGTTTTTAATAACACTAGAGTGGTTGTGGCAACTCGAAGAAACTCGGTCTGATTTCAAAGACATTGACTCATTGTCATTTTACTTGCATGAAGATCGGTCGATCATCGAACGATTCATCAATAGATGTATTGAAATTGAACTTTTTATTAAAGACAGTAAAAATCGCTTTTATTCATTCAGGCTATGTGAAGAGAAAAAGGTTTTTATAGAGAAATCTAAAAATGCGAAAAGAGCTGTTGAAGCAAGGGAAGCCAAAAGAAGGCTTATTGACGAATCTTCTAAATTAGATTCTGGGATCGAACGATCATCAAATGATATATCAAATGATCATCCCTTACCTAACCTTACCTTACCAAAAGACCACATAATAGTCGACGGTGTCGACGACTCTCCGAGTTCCGAAAACCGAGTAGAGAGAGTAATCCTTGGTTTCGAAAAAATAACAGGAACGAAAGTTATTGCTCGTAATGAAAAAAGGAAATCAAGTATTAAACGTGCTCTAAAAACATTCACCGATGGACAGATAATAAGCGCATGGGAATCAATGAAAAAAGACCCTTGGCTCAATAGGCAGAACCCTGGGAGAAAATTATATCTCACAATAGATTATGCTCTTAGGATCGAGAATATCGAAAAATATATCCCCCACCAACTCAAATGATCCACCAATCTCAGTCCCTCTATCGAAAAGACGAACGTGGTACATACCGTGGGGCTATTCCTGTGGATTCCGAGTCGGCGAATATGTGGAACTCACAAGGGTGGGGTATCTATCTGACGGCGAATGCATTCCGAGATGTCGCACCCGAAGAACACCTGGCGAATAACACGAAGACAAATCGGAACACTCAGTATCTCACAAAATTGTTGTATGCATTCCTTGATATGGACGCGGCGAAGCAGGGGGAGCACCTAACTCCAGAGCAGCTTTTCGAGAGGAAGGATCGTCTTTGGTGCTCTTTATGGGATGGTAGTTGCCCTGAGACCCCTGATGCTGTGATTGATACGCGGAATGGTTTCCAGCCTCTTTGGTTTGTTGATGCCGATCCCACACTGAAGAATGTCGAAGACTATAAAAAGTTTATCTGTGGCATGATCGAGTGGAGTAAGACTGTTGGTAGTCACGGTGATCCAGTGAAAGATGTTTGCAGACTAATCAGAAGCCCGGGTTATTTCCACATGAAACAGGCTCCCTATTTCGTTTCCATCACTTACAATGGATAGGCTCGAAAAACTCGCTGGATTGTTCACGACTGATCCGTTTCCAGATATTAAAATTGTTCTTTCCGATGCAGCTCACGAGGGTGGTTGGGGAGTGGTAACTTTCAAAGACCGAGAGAACCATGTGTATCTTAACGGAGAACGGAAGGGTGCTTTTATCGGTACGGAGGGGGATAGGCAATACATCGCAACAAACTCTTCGAGCTTCCCGATCAAAGGGAACAAGGTCACGGCTACTGCTCAACTTATCCGCTGCTCTAACCGAGAAGCGTTTAAATGGCTTTGCAGGAAATATAACATTTCAGATAAGGCCGCCGAAGAGTACAAAAAGAAAGATCCGACATGGGACGGGGTTTTTATATCTGGGAAAGAACTTGCTGAAAGGGCGAAGGCGAAACACGATGCAATGTCCCCAGAGAAAGTTATGACTTATGGTGTCGATGCGCTGGATGAACAACTCGGCGGTATTTACCCTGGTGATCTTATTGTCCTTGGTGGTAGGCCGGGGACGGGGAAGAGTACGCTAGTTGATACTGTCGTCATGAGTAACGCCCGTAATGGCAAGACAGTTCTTTTTTTCCAGCTTGAAATGGATGACGAAGACCCTGTACAGCGTAGGGTGTATTATGGCATCAATCGTAAACTTAAATCACTTGGCAGGAAGTTTATAAGCATAGCAGAGTTCAGGAACCGGACTATCCCCGATGATATTTTGAAAATTCGTGATGAGGTGTATGCGGAGGAAGCAGAAAGGTCACAGAATGTTATTTCATATGTTGGCGAGCCGTTGGATCATGAAAGATTCCTAGAGGCTCTTGAAGCCATGCGTGGTAGGGATATTGATCTTGTTGTTATAGATCACTTGCATTACTTCGAGCAGGTCGAAACGGATTCAAATAATTTGAGCAATCTTATGCGGTCGATCCGTTACATTAATAAAAAGTACGGGCTGCCATTTGTCCTTGTCTCACAACTCCGCAAGGCAGCTACATTCGGGGCAGAACCTACTCTTGACGATTTGCGTGGGACAGGAGACATAGGTTGCATTGCTACTACGGGGATTCTCGTACACCGTGAGGATGGTAAGACGAAATTAATCATAGACAAGTCTCGTACGTTCGGTATTAGCCAATACAAGATTGATGTTTCCTATGATCAACAAGTTGGCTCTTATGCTAAAGACGCTGAAGCAACAAAAATCTCTAATCAATTCTCAAGTTTTTAATATGTGTGCCCATGAACATCTGTGGAATATCTTCGTTCCCTTCAAGAACCCTGCGTGTAAAACGCCGCAAGATCCCAAGTATAGTTTTCATATAAAGCGAGAATGTCGAGAATGTGGGAAGTATATGGGGTTTGCAAAACAGACGGAGGAGTTTATGGAATCCATAAAAAACAACACATTGCTCCCCCCTACTAATTTGCCAGACTTTTAAATAATATCAATTGCATAACTAACTATCCTCCAGTACTATCCAACCATGAGAACGATGAACACTTACGATTCTAAAGTTATATTTGATCTCCCAAAGGTCAGCGGCCTCGATCCCGTTGCTCAAATCTTGGAGAAGCGAACAGCACGCCAGAGATACTTGGCCTACAAGAAAAATTACAAGAAGCGGAATATGTGTCGAGGGGGAAGTGGATGTGATTGTTCCAAATGTGTAGGACGATGCAAAAACTAGCCAAGCCATCCTACAGCCAACGCACTACAAAAACTTCCCTACGGTCTAAAGAATCGCAAATTACCCCATCCTGTATGGCAACCGACACTCTAAAAAACACCGTTGTAGAGAAAGCAGAAGACTTGGTAGCAAAATTCTGTGTCGCTCTGACAGGTTCGATAGGTGATCAAGTAAGCATAGATTGTGGTACGGAACTCTCAGCACTTGCTGAAGCACTGGAGAACCTAAGAAATGAACCTTCCCACCCTCGGAAATGACCACCCCTCACTCTTTTATGCCACTGAAAGCCCCATTATCGTCTTGTTGTTCTTCTCCCGTATTTACAGGATGTGAGAAGTGCCAGAAGGCGTGTGAAGTGGGGCTTATTGGATATTCGGTTTTCTCGATTCTATTCGTTGAGATCCCAAAAATTCTACTGTGGAAATTAAGGAAAAAGCCATATTTTTCTTACCAGGTTTCATATTGCTGCCCTTATTGTGAAAAGGAGTTTTTCCTTGAGATAGAAAATGAAAGGAGAATGATGTCTGGCAAACGGGTGAGAAAATTATGTGAATGTGGAGTGGAGTATTCTCTTTCATACAATATTAACCACATGATTGAAATCATGAACTTATCTAGTGCTATTCCAGAAGTAACACCATCACAGGCAGAGATGCAGAAACTCTTGAAGAAAATTGAAGAAACGGAGCCAGTGTCTAAAACAATTCTCTGCACGGGGAAGGGTGGAGTTACTTGCTCAACTCCGAATCCTTCGTGGCCGCCTCTCCAGAAAGGACAGTGCGTATCCGAAGATTACGCAGAATGGATTTTTAAAGAGATGCCGAAAATCATCTCCTATATCCGCACCCTAGAGCAAGAGCATCGAATGATGGGGGAGGAATTTGGAGCATTAGCAGAAGCAATGGACAGTAGGAAATGGGGGAAACTAATGGCAGAAAACGCTCGACGAATCCTTTCCCTTCTCACAATCAAATGAGCACCCCTCCTACACCATCACAGAAAAGAACATTCCTAGAAGTTTTTTCTGATGATTATTTTCCATTTATTCTTGGGTTAATCGTCGCTTTATTTTCAATGTTTATCACTATGTTTACTATAAAAATTCTAATTGTTACTAAAATTATTTATCCCAACGCATAATGAAAAACCCCATATCATCACAGGTATGGGATGCTAAGACCGATGAGCAGAAGATAGAATGGTTGGCAAAGGAGGTGATGGGGTGGAAGAAGTTCCATTGGGAAGCGACAGGGGATTATTCTGATTGGCAAAAGGATGGCCGTTTTGTTTGCACTTGTGACTCTTGGAACCCCCTCGAAGACCACAACGATTTCCATGAACTAGAGAAGAAGGTGATGGAGGATGAGAAATTGTTCGGAAAATATAAGAGAAGCTTTATGACCACAGACCACATTCACCCATATATTCTTAATGATAATATTTATCTTTATCTGAAATCCGACCTCCCCACCAAGTGCAAAGCCCTTTACCTTGCGAAGAAATGCTCCCAATCCTACAGTGAACAAATATCTAAAGGATCTATTGATGAAGATTATTTCGCCCACGGGCCGGATATAACCCCCATAGAGCTTGCAAAAATGACCGGAGCGCGTAAACAAGTCTTTGATATTATGATTGATGGAGAGTGGAGACATCTACAACAGATCCAAGACAAGATGTTTGATTTTGCGCCAGAACAGTCTATTGGTATTTATCTCCGGTCTTTCCGTGAACCAAAGTACGGAGGATACAAGGTAGAGAAGCGGAAGTTGTCACCTGCTCGTGTATTTGAGTACCGAGTCTCAAGTCCTATTCTGTAGTGCTGTCTATTGCATAAATATCTAGCTCATGTATCATAAACCCCATGATTTCCGTTCCTATACAGGAAGAAGGGATCACTGGACTAGAACCGTCACATAGGAAGGTAACACTTATCGAAACAGATAATGGATGGGGATGGCAGGACGATAAGGGCGGGTGTCTTTCGTGTGGGACTGCTGAGGAGGCTCTTTCCGCATATCTTTCCATACACACTTCATGATAGACCGCCGATGGAATCGCTCATTGGTTGTGAGTGATATACATGGATGTCACGTAGAGAAGAGGGCATGGAAAGTATTCCTTGATGTCTGCTCTGATGGATGTGAAGGACGACCGTGGGATGCTGTCTATTTGAATGGGGATACGTGTGACATGTCGCAGTTGGCGAAGTTCGACAAGAAGGGCGGGGGTATGATTAGTAAGAACAATGAAGATGATGATATTACTTTGGAGGAAGAGATTTTTTACATCAAAACCAGTATCTTCACGCCTCTGAGAAAAGCCCTCGGGGAGAAAACGAAGATTGTCTTCCGTCTAGGGAACCATGATTTCCGCTTCAAGACAGTGAGTGAGACGAAGCCCGAAGCCCTTATGACGCTTCTCAAGACGATGAGAAAGCACAAGAGCCTTTACTTAGAGGACATTCTAGAACTCGATGCGTACGGGATTGAGTACGATGATAAGGATATGAGAACTTTGTTCGATTGCTATACGATTACTCATGGATGGAAGACCAATAAGACTTGTGCAGAATGGTATTTAACACGACTAGGCTCTGGCACTTCAGGCCATACACATAAAGCAACGGTCGCCGCGAGAGTGATGAAGGGGAGATCGGAGTTTTGGCATGAATCGGGATGTATGTGCAAGATTATGAATGTCCCCTATCTGCCATATGGAACCCTCCCAGAGTGGACACAGGGGTTTGTATCGGTAGTCATAGACACAGAATCCAAACGTCCATTCCCACAGTTCCATCTTATTGATGATCAATTCAAATGTCGTTTCAATAACATTGTTTATGAAGGGAGATAGTACTACAATAAGAACTCATGACCATTCTTGAAGAGATCCAAGAGCATGACTTCAGGCCAACGGGTATCGAGGAGGCACACTTAGGGGATTACCATAGAGAGGTTCGTAGGTATCGTTGCGTAGAATGTGGGGTCGCTGGTGTTGAGATGTTCCAGACCTTTTATCTTATAGATCCTCAAAAGAAATGATCTACTTCATATCAGGATTCTTCATAGGCTATTGTCTAGGAGATTGGCAGGGATGGGTTGCCGCCAAGCATCATTTCAAACGAGCAATAGATCGTGAATTGGAACGTGATACGTCACCTATCAATGGCACATTCACAGGAAATGTTGCCATAACTATGGAGACAGAGAATAATGAGAGCTGATTAGTATATATGCTTTACCATTGACCTTGTGAAATAATGGCACGCACTATCAAAAGACTCATTATCGACGGCATGAAGACTGAGGACAAGGATGGTGTACGAACGTACTACATCCGTGCGAATGGGGTAGGGATGAAAGTAGAAGTTCCTGAGTCAGACATACGAAGCCACAAGCGAGAAGAAGTCCTCAAGGCAGTGAATGATCACTTTCTACAAAGCCTTAGATATTTAAAACATGTAGGGGATCTCCCAAGTAACCCCGATCCGAAGAAACTGAACTTTTGGTCACAGACAGAATGGGGGGTTGCCTGTAAGCCTAAAAATGATGTAATGAAAGAGTTTCAGCGTTTTGTCTAGTCAGCCTAAACAGACTCTGATTTTGCGAACGAAGTCTGATATGTGTATGAATATCAATTGAATACATAACTTTTAAAGGAACTATCCTTGATACCCAAGAAATTTGATGCTATTTTGGCAGCAGAGAATTGGATGACCGCATCATCAAGGGGATAAAGAATTTCGTAAGCCTTAGCGGGTTGACGGGTTCTTCTCCCCGCATCAAGGTGGGCTACCCCTGATCTTCATAGGAATAAAAGAAAAAATAAGTGATTTGCAAGATTTACCTAGTTATGTATAATCAGAAATATGCAAGAAATAGCAGGAGAAATTCAGGAGACAAGAAGAGAGGATGGAACTTTCCTTCCTGGTGTTTCAGGTAATCCAGCAGGAAAGCCGAAAGGGGCTAGGCATATGACGACCATAATCATGGACGCTATTGTGAAGGTTTCAGAAGGTGAGTCTTCCCCAGAAGATGTTCTTATTGTAAGGACACTTTTAAAGAAGGCTAAGAATGGCGATATGAGAGCGATAGAGATACTAATGCACTATGTTGACGGTAAGCCATTGCAAGCAAAGGATGATTTGGGAGGTGAGGACAATCCCATCCATCATGTCCACAGTGTCATATGGGGTTAATCCCTGTGCATATTCCTCCAGCCTTCAAGCGCATTAAGGACAAGGCTCGTATAAAATGTTTCTATGGGGGAAGAGGATCAGCGAAGAGTGAATCTGTTGCAAGGTATCTTCTTCTTTGCGGGAAGGAGGAAGCTATGAACATCCTCTGCTGTCGTGAGTTCCAAGTATCTATCAAGCAGTCTGTGAAAAGTTTGCTAGATTCTCTTATTCAAGAGCTTCAGATGCAGGACTTCTATCAGAGTTTTGAAACGGAGATTAGAGGCGTGAACGGAACGAAGATCACGTTCGCAGGATTGAAGAATAATGTAGCGAATATAAAGTCAATGTATGATATTAAGAAGTGTTGGTGCGAAGAAGCACAGGCACTCAGCGAGAACAGCATCAATGTCCTCCTCCCTACAATCAGATCAGAGGACTCAGAGATTATCTTCACAATGAATCCTGTTCTTCCTACAGACCCTGCGTATGTTCGTTTTGTTCTGAGTCCACCAGAGGATTCTATTGTTGTTAAGGTGAACTATGACCAGAATCCATTCTTCCCACAAGTTCTCGAGAAGGAGCGGCTTGATCTTCTTGGGCGTGATCCTGTGGCGTATAGGAATGTTTGGTTGGGAGAGCCAAGACAAGCTGTTGAGGGAGCAATCTATGCTAGGGAATTGCAGGTTGCACTAGATGAGGGAAGGATTGGCAATGTCCCCTATGACCCCTCCAAGCCCTGTAATACATACTGGGACATCGGACAAGCAGACTGCATGTCAATCATCATAGAACAGAGGGTGGGAGTGGAAAGGAATCTGGTAGATTTCATACAAGACAATCTCCAGAAGGTTCCGTACTACATTGATCTTCTTAATAAACGTGGGTACAACTATGCGACGCATGTGTTGCCGCATGATGCTAGGCAAGATAGAGCCAACGCAGAGTTCACAACGGAGATGATGGTCAAAAAGGCATTCCCGAATGCGAAAGTGATTGTCAATGAAACATTCCCCGGTGCAGTGAGAACAGGCATTGAAGCGGTAAGGAACATCTTCCCGTTCATCAGGATAGACAAAGTCAAAGGGGCAGACTTCTTACACTCTATGGCTCATTACCATTTCAGAGTGAACCCTGTGACTGGTAAGTCTTTCGGAGAAGAGCCTCACCATGATTTTAGTGATTTCCCTGACGCACTAAGGGCAATGGCTATGGCGTATAGAGTTACTGACAAGAAGAAGACCGAGAAGAAGCTGAAGAGTATCTATAGTTCTATGCCCTGATCCCCCTTATTCCTTCGGAATAGACTTAGGATACCATACAGAGTCAAATAGGGTGTTTTCAGTGATGTATCCATGTTTGCATCTCTTCAATTTCTTGAGATTTTTTGGATTCTCGTTTCTTGCCCGCTAGTGGTTACTTATCCTTGGTCTCGCCAATCGTCCCGCATGTCATTGGCTGTTTTTTACCAGAGGATGAGAGGAGCAACACTCGTTACTATTCTCTTATGCCTTCTATTTGAGTTAGAGATGTAGGCTATCGAATGGAAAATGGAGCCTTTTCTTCGGGGAATATTACCGTTTGGACTCAATTTTTCCCAAAGGGCGTAATCCATAAACCGTATCGTAAGGGCATTCTGTTCAAGTATTCAACAATAATAGAATATTGGGAGTGATAATGGTTGCGCCAGAGAACGATTTTTGCTTTACTTGCATCGTTCTTCTTTTGCGATTGGAACCCTATAACCGCTCGCAATAAAATGCAAGCGGTTATTTGTTATACGGAAATTTGCTTTGATCTTTCTAAAAGTGTATCATTTGCAACGAGGTGTAACTTCCGACAGTTATGCCTACTACTTCTGAGACGGACACAAAGCCATTAGAGAAGGAATTTCCGTTCTATCATCAAGATGATACGGGGCGCGTCAAGAACAGCAAGATGAAGAAGGAGGAGATCGAACAAGCATCACAGGATTGGGAGGATGCTTTTTATATGATTAACTACAGGAGAAACTCTGGATGGGATGCTAAGGCAAGGCGCGGAATGGTGATCTACAACGTGACGCAGACAGCGAAGCCAGACGATGAGGTGTCACGAATCTTCCTTGGGTATTCCCGTACGCAGATTGATCGTGGCATTGATCAAATGACACAGGGCGAACCGGACTTCACGTTTGAACCCTATGGGCCTAGCGATTCAAAGAAGACTATTATCTGGAAGCATCTCATGAGGAAGGTTCTCTCGGATTCTAATTACAGAGTCCATCAAGAGAGATTCTCCCGTGATTACATGACTATGGGCTGTGGAGTATTCGAGGTCTTCATTGACTATCCACAGAGGACGATCCGCGTTCCTAATGGTGATGGGACATTTGAGGAGGTTATCAAGAGAGATACACGCCGTCCTCGTGTCGGCGTCAAAGCTCTCAACCCTTTGAACTGTTGGAGAAGCCCAGATATTAGTGATCTCACACAAGTCCCTTCGTGTTTGAAGAGGAGAGTGATCACATGGAATCAGTTCGCACAGGACTACGGGAGAGTGAGATTGGCTAATGGGGAATTGAAATACAAGAACCTTAATAAGATTAAAAAAGGGAAAATGGTTGTTCTCTATGAGTATCAAAATGAGATTACTGATGGTATTCGTGTCTATGCTGAATCTTACTGCACCGAAGAAGATTCGTTTGCCACAGCCACCCCAGAGAGGTTTGGTATCATGATCTATGACGAGTCTTTGAAGTTGCACCAGACGATTGAAAGCGGGAAGGTAACACGTTGTGAAGGTATGAATCTCTTGGGGATGTGTAGCCTACGATGGGGAACATACTTCGATGTATATGACAAGAATCTCTCCGGTGAACATTCCGTGTATGGCATGGGACTTCCGCAGAGAATCGAGGGGGAAGATATGGTTCTTCAGACCATCTTCAATATCCAGATCGACAACTACCGATGGCAGAACGCTGTCGCTCTGAACTACGAAGGGAACAGTGCTGATAGTTACATTGATGTGGACTCTAACCGCCTTGTAGGAGGAGAGCTTATTGACGGGAAGATCACCCCTCAGCCTCTTGGCATCTACAGACCAAATGACTTTGGTTCGATGAAAGAGGTGCTAGATGGCTCTGTTATTCCGGGTACAGGAATCAACCACAATCAAATACAGGGAGACACAAGTAAGACCGCTTTCGAGTTTGCACAGCGTATCAAGATGGGCACAGCAAGCGCAGAGCAGCGTCTTTCCCGCCTTGAGAGCGAGACATTTAGAGCCGTTGGTATCCTCCTACTCTCCGGTTCTCTTACTGAGCTTACTGTCGATGAATGGGAGGCAATGACAGAGGAGCAAGTCAAATTGGCAAGAGAGAGTATCAAGAAGGGTGAGGCGACAATAGACGACTACAAAGACCTAACAGGGAAAGAGCCGCAAAGGAGAATGAAGGAGTATATCAAGATGAAGGGCGAGAAGATCCGTGAGACATTCAAGAAGACGAAAACACGGCAGCTCAAGTATGATCCCGATCTTGAGAGCAACCCAAATACGCTTGAGTTCGCCCCAGACATGAAGGAAGGCATTTCTTATATCCCCATTATCGGGGAATACGTCTATCCTATGGGGTATCTGGAGAATGGATTGCAAATGGACATTATTGTAGACACAAAGAGAATGCTTGGAGACCTTAAAGCGCAAGATGCACAGAACCACAAGCTCGTGAATGATTTCTTGCTCAGTCTCAAGCAGATTGTCCCTGAGTATCAGAACGTAGACTGGGATAAGATGGTTCAAGCAAACCTAGACTTTGCAGATATCGATTCTAATGATATTCTGAAGACAGAAGTAGGAGACGAGGAAGATGTTATGAGGAAGAAGCAACTTGAGTACCAGAAATCTCTTATCAATCCACCACCTCCAAATGCCCAAGAGCAAATGGCCCAATCAGCAATCCCTCAAGCTGTCACAGGAGCAGCTAGTCCGGTCGGACAGGGACAACAAGCTCCTCAAGGGCCTCTCGAAGGAGTCGCGTCAGGCGTTATATAACGAATTGACCTCCCTGAGCTACAGATTGAACAAAGACGATCTTCGTATGGCTTCGCTGTATATCAGGAATCATTTAATGGAAGAGACAAGAACGCCCCAGAATGCCATCCCTTTCGATCGCTTGCCCAAGCCAAAGAGGGGGTCTGAGTTCCTTCCCGATGCCGTCAAGAATGAATAACCTCACATTCCATCAGAGATTCATCATTGATGTGTTCCTCCGTGAGAGGACAGTGCCAAAGACTATCATGGCTCTTGAGAAGATCAGTGGGAAAAAATATAAATCACCAAGCTATGTGAGGAAAGTGGTTCACATCTTTAGAACCGCGCCTGACGGAGGCGCATAATATTTGAGAAAGGGTAATAATCTGTTTCAATTAAAGGTGACATTTAATATGTCATTCTGACCTTTCACATCACTGTCTCAAAACCCTAGTGGCTGCGTTCCGCGCACTCCAACACCTTGTGCTCGGAACATAGCCATTAGGCTATATTTACATACTTCTCTTCATTTATGCCCACTGACGAAGTCAACGCTTCCCGTTCTGACGCTAACGCCCAACAGAACACTCCCGAGATCACGGACGATGTTGTTACATCCCACCCAAGATTTAAGGAATTAGAGGAGAAGCACGCAGCTGCCAGACAAGGTATGGACAAATCGAATCTCTCTCGGAAACAACTCGAAGCCGAAATAGCCCGTCTAAAGGTTATGGCTGGCGAAGAGGAAGTAGTCGAGGAAGAGGAGGCTCCGTCCTACGTCACCAAAGAAGAGCTAGAGTCAAAGGCATGGGAAATCGCCCACGCCAAAGATGTCGAACTCTACGGAGATGACGAATACCAGAAAGAGCTTGAACAGGGCATTCCCAAAGCGATAGCATTGAAATACGCAAAGATCCGCTATGAGAAGACCCCGAACCAAGCTCAGGTAATGAGGCAACAGTCTATGGCTTCTTCAGGAAGTACGAGCACCCGTGACCTATCGGACATTGATATTACCGATGAAGATAGGGAGGACATGAAGACATGGGGATACTCGGAAAAATCCCTCTTGAAGCAGAAAAAGCTGAAAGCAGCACGACTGTAGATGAGAAAGGTGAGAGCTTTTATCCGCTTTCACTTACTATAATCATGGCTTGTACCTTCCACCTAATGAAAGGTCACGGTGAATGCCGCCGCTTCAACGCAGCAGGAACGATGGGCATCAACACACTGTGCTCTTTTAATGAAAATGGAGAAGTCGTCGCTAGTGCGACAAACAAAGATATTGTAGGAATCGTTTTGGAGGCTGCTACGTCTGCTACGGAGCCGCTTGTCCAGATTCTTGAGTCTGGTGATGTTATCGAGGCTCGTGGCACAGGAGTAACTATGGTTGATACTGCCGTGGGCAATCACGCAGATCAGGCAACGGGAAATGAGGTATCCCTTACGGACACGAACAAGGATTTCCTTATTACTGGTTGGGATGGTGTTACGGCTACCAAGCTGTATCTCTCCCCGAAATTCCTTGCCTTCGGCACTGGTGCCGCAAAGGAATAATGGTTTCTACTTTTATTTAGCTTTTACCCCTTCTAACAATGTCAGTAACCGCAGCAGCATACTCGCGCTACGTAGACAACGTAGAGCGCACAGTGCTCGATCAACTTGAAGACAACAAGCCGGACATGGTTCGGTCGTTGTTCACCTCCGTTCCTTGGCAGGAAGGAGATGGTGAGAAAGTCACCTTCAACTCCATTGCCCTTTCTGGCTTCGCCCAGAGAGTAGACGAGAATGAGGATTACCCAGAGATCAATCCTACGGATGGAAACCAGCTTGAGAAGACTCAGATCCAGTTTGGAGACAAGCTGAACATTTCCCGCCGTATGATGAAATTTGGTAATCGTCATCCTCAGGTTCTTCGTTTCGGCTCCAAGCTCGCCACTCGCGTTAAGAACTCTCTTGATATTGAGCTTACGCAGCAGCTCTTCGGAGAGGCAGACCAGACGACCTTCACCCCGAAGGGCAAGAGTGCCTACAACATCGCCACAAGCGACACGAAGGCTCTTATCGCTTCTGATCACTCTTACGGAGGCATTTCGTTCAGCAACCTTCTTTCTGGTGCAGGAGCACTAGGAATGGACAACCTGAACACACTGATCCAGCAGGGTCAGCAGAACACTCCGGATGATTTCGGAACGTATCTGACGCCTGATTACAACACGATTGTTATTGCGAACAACATTATCATGGTGAACAAGTGTCACCAGTTGTTTGGATCTTCCCTAACGCCTGAGACCACAAACAACGCTGTCAACTACTACGGTGGTCAAGGACAGTTCAGAGTTGTTGCTCTCAAGCATGGTAACAAGAACGCCATTGGTACGGCTTCCACGGATAACATCTATCGCTGGATGATCATGGACAGCGAGATGGCAAGTGAAGGTCTCCAGCTCATGATGGCTGAGGAACCAACGACAGAGCAGAAGTTTGTCGATTCCGACAACCTCATTGCAAAACTCCTTGTGACGCAGTTCGCTGCTTACGCAGCTGTTCAGCCACAGGGCATTTTGGCTTCACTCTCCACGACAGCCCCGACTATTAGCTAATTACCCCCCTTACACATGGCAGAATCAGTTTTTGACAACATTAGGATAAGAGGGACACTGGCAACAGTCGGCGTACTCACCGCTGCTACGTTTGTAGCCACGACAATCACGGCTACAACTGGAAACTATACGACTGTAAATACCCAGACACTTTCTGGTGCTACGCTTCGTACGACAGCAGGAGACACGGTCATTAACGCATCTGGCGTTACATCAATTGATCGTCTCTCTGGATCGAAACTTGTTGTGAATGCAACAAGTGCAGGAACCGGTCAATTGGTCGTTAGCGGTAGCTTGGGAGGTGCGTTCTGCATTCAAGATGTCGATAATGCAGGATGGACTCTCTGTGATGCCCTTAACGGAACTTTGACTTGTGGAGTTGCTGATGCAGCTCGTTGCCCTTAGTCCTTTTCCTTCCCACTCTACGGAGTGGGAGGATAAGAGGATTATCAATTACCCACCCTATCATGCCAGATGGCCCAGACTACGAGACAGTATTCAAAAGGATGCAATGCCTTCACGGGGGCAATCCTGAGGATGTGAGGATCATTGTCCGATACCTCCGTTTCTTTAAAGGCCAAGGGGGATATGACGGCTATCTTGCTCATTATCTACCAATGCTTTCCGCAGATGTTGCTGCTGAGTTCACAGAAGACACAGTAGAGCCAGTTATCGCCACAGAGACTGTTGTAGTAACTACGGAAGAAATCCCTAAACCCACCCCTAAGAAAAGGGGCAGACCTGCTAAATCTACTAAATTACCCACCCCATAATCATGGAATCTCTTTTCCAACCTGCGTACATTGCAACGGCTACTACAACCACTGTGAAAAGTGGTACAGGACGCTTGCATTCCATAACAGTAGGAGAAACCGCAGCCGGTGCTATTACTGTTTACGATAACACGGCTGGGTCAGGGACTATCATCGCCGTACTGAAGGCAAGCATTGTAGAGGCAACGTACACATTTGATGTCAAGTTCACGACAGGACTGACGATCGTTACCGCGGGTGCGAGCAAGATCACTGTTTCTTGGTTGTAGTTTTTTCACCTTCCCAATGTCTACAGCCGCTCAAATCATCAGCGACATAGAGGCAATCACTAAAATTGACACAAGCTCAATAGGCTTGGCAGGTGCGGAAACCACAATGCTTCTTAGGGTGATCGATAAGGCAAACCGCGAATATTATAACAAGTTCCAGCTAGGTGGTGGAGAGCCACGAAGCGACCGCACAGCAGAAACTGGCGGTACAATCATTGCCGGCACTACTTTGAACGGAGCTATCACGTCAGCGTCCACGAGCATCATACTCGACGCCGTTACGAGTTTTCCCTCAAGTGGTGCCGGTATTGTTTGGGATAATACTGATCCTGATTTCATTGAGTACACAGCCATTTCTACACTTACCCTTACAGGGGTAACGGGGATCGGCTACAGCCACGAGGATAATGACTATTTTTCTGTTGTGTATGCCCTACCATCAAACTTTGAATCCTTCAGGAGCTTCCATGATTCGGATGAAGGAGTGATGGTCGATGGTGTCCCGTACCGCTTCACCACGGGGACTCCTATAGGCAATAAGTTCGCCATCTATGACAATGGAACGACGAAATACATGTTCTTCCCTAGAGGACTTACAGGGGATTACTCCGTACGTTACAACAAGGGGGCAACGTCAATCTCCGCATCAGGAACAAGCATTGATGTCCCCGTAGAGGATGAGAATTTTGTGGTGTATAGGGGGGTTGAGCATATCTATCGTCTCTTGAATGTCGATGAGAACAAGAAAGTAGAGGCTCGGAACATTGCTGATCAGGTTCTTCTTGACGCTCTTAAACGTAGGAACGTCGGGAAGAGGCTGAAGATGGGGCGGGTATTCTCTGTGAATGCTGGTCGATTTAATAACCATCCAGAAGCTGTTAACCAATTTCAAAATTGAGTAATTGCATTTTTTATAATAGGCAGGTTAGATTCTATAATCTTTTTAACTTTTCCACATCTGAGAAGTCCGTGGTAAGTAATATGTTTACTGGAACTTGGGAAAATATAAAGATTCTCAATTCTATTATCATTTTTAATTTCATTGATGTGATGAACAACTTCATTTTTATGAAGTTTTCTCCCTATAAAATTTTCTACAACAAAGCAGTGCTCTCTTGCATATTTATATTTTCCTGGATTTCCCGTTCTTATAACTCTATATCCAGATCCATCCAGAAATACACCATTAGGATTATATTTCCTGCCCCATTGGCATTCCCTACTGCAAAATTTTCCTCTTCCTGTTTTTTGAACAGAGAGCATAACCCAATGATCTTTCCCGCAAGTTTGGCAAGAATGAAAAGAGCCAGTTTTATGAGAAGAATTGCTTATTTTCTTTCTAGTTTCCTCAGATGGGGGATCTCTTTTGGTGTCAATCCTGAAAGATTGATGGCAAGAGAAAGAACAGAAGTGACCAAACTTTCTTTTCTTTCTAAGTTTCCACCTAGCAATATAAAATTTTCTTTTGCAAAATGTACAAACAATATATTTTCCAGTTTTAATAGGGTAATTATTCATGGTCAACAGCTTACGGATGTTCATTACCAATTGCAAGTATAATGGAGTCTCCCTTCACCATTTCCTCAACGGCATTCTCTGACGGATATGTTGATGATTATAAAAATGCTAGTCCTAAAACGCTATGCCCACCTTCAAAAAATTGCCGTATTACTTCGGGTGGAGAGTCCGTGAGCAGATTAGGCTACGAAGATACTGGATTCAACCTTGCAGAGACTGGGAAGAAGGCTCGCTCTCATTACATGCCACAGTTCAACGTCACATTCTTCTCCCTGAACGGGAAGGTGAAGTACATTGAGCATGATCGAAGCGATGCGGTTGTTGATACGGGTCTGTCGCTTACCACTACCGAAACAACGCGCTTTGCAGACTATGCGGGCGACCTCTATTGCATCAATCCTACAGACGGTCTCCGACAGATTCACGTTTTCCGACTGAATGACACTGCTCCTAATTCTGGGGATGCCTCATTCACGATTGATCAAGATGGTGGTGCTCGATTGAATGCTTTTGGTGATACATCGGGTACAATCCGTATCCGAGGAACGAATGAGGCGTATTCAGGTGTAACAACAGCAGGAGTCGTGACACACTCTACGACTCTTTCCCAGACCTATGCTGATAATGACATCGCTATTACGGTAGAGGACATATCTTCAGGGAAGCCGAAGGGCTCAAAGATTGTTTTCTGGAAAGAGAGAATGATCATCATTGGTGTGTCTAGTGACACGGGGGTTGATAATAGTGCGGCTATCGCCTATATGTCTCAGTTCGCTTCCGCTCGTGACTTGCAGAAGATCATTGTGTTTGGAATCACAGGAGGCGCAAGTGAGGAATGGATAGGAAAGGCCGGCAGGCTTACGAACATTGTTACCACAAGAGATTATCTTTATTTCTTCAAAGAGAATGAGACGTATTATGCGTCTGTCGCTGATGTTGATACGACTACAGGCGCGACCCTCCCCCAACTTCTTTCAAACAATTACGGTTGCGTGAATGAGGATTGTGCTGTGGATATGGGGTCAGGACTCGTGGCTTTCCTTACAAAAAACAAGAGGATCATTGGTATTCGTATTTCTAGCCAGTCGGGTGCCCCCGTTGTCTTCCCTGATGAGTCTTTCGATAAGCCCATTCGTAACACATTAGATTTATTGGATTCTGACCAGAGCAATGCGCGTATGGTCTACCATGTAGGCAAAAGACTCCTCTACGTTCAATTGTCTGTGCAGGGTGTCATCCTAACGATGGTCAATGATAACAACATCGGTAAGTGGCTTCCTCCCGATGACCAAAAAATCTTCAACTCTTTCCACGAGAGAGATGGAATCCTTTTCGCAACAGACCTCTATGACGATACGATCTTTGAGATTGATCGAGGAGGCACTGATAACGGGCTGGACATTGAAACAGTGATGGCTCATGGATCATTCAATCAAGATATGGTTACTTGCGAATGGAAGGATGTGGAGCTTTCGGGGTCATTGGCTCAGAACGGGACTATCACTGTGGAGACATCTGTGAATGATGGAACGTCTACAGCAAAAACCATTCTATCTTCAAGTCTTAGCTATTCAGGAGCACGAAGTATAGGAGATATTGTCATAGGAGATATGGTCATAGGGAATCCAACGACAGAAGTTCTCTTGGCGAATTGGGAGGTGAAGAAGCGTATTACCCCAACAAGCTATGGCAATAGGTACCAGACGATCCTCAGCTCTACGAGTCCTTTCACATGGCATTCTTACAACATCAATGCATCTGCATTGACATCTTCATTACTTACAACAGCTTAGTATGGCAATTTCTTCTACACCAACTGGCTACTCGAATGGCTGCACAGG
>SXGS01110944.1_pt1 | contig 25482 bp, 20 predicted proteins | sample 3174681 | NCBI WGS metagenome assembly SXGS01 (sample SAMN11356861, study PRJNA531348) | freshwater metagenome | isolation source: freshwater sample F1-80 | place: China: Fuxian Lake, Yuxi | collected 2017-12-25 | reverse complement strand
CCACCCGTGCTTGTTCCACCCGTGCTTGTTCCACCCGTGGTTGTTCCACCCGCGCTTGTTCCACCCGTGCTTGTTCCACCCGTGCTTGTTCCACCCGTGCTTGTTCCACCCGTGCTTGTTCCACCCGCGCTTGTTCCACCCGTGCTTGTTCCACCCGTGGTCGTTCCACCCGTGGTCGTTCCACCCGTGGTCGTTCCACCCGTGGTCGTTCCACCCGTGGTCGTTCCACCCGTGGTCGTTCCACCCGTGGTCGTTCCGCCCGTGGTCGTTCCGCCCGTGGTCGTTCCATCCGTGGTCGTTCCGCCTGAGTTCGTTTCGCCTGTGCCTGATCCACCTGCCCCCGTTCCCTCGATCGTCGCGTCATCGTTGTAGATGATCGTCACGGTGGCCGGGGCGTTGTCGAACGTGAAGAGGCCCATGCCCTCGGACGAGGAGATTCGCGACTCTGGCAACAAGTTGACCGAAAACGATTCGTTCAGTTCGGAGGCCGAGTCATCGAAGATCTCCACGCGGATCACCCCCGACGGCTGACTTGGCGACAGTTCCAGGAGGCCGCTTCCGGTCTCGATGTTAAAATCCTCTTCACGCGCTCCGCCGATGACGCTCTCGTAGGCGAGCCAAAACGTGGTGACTCCATCATCAATCCAGGTCGGCGGCAGGCTGACCGACACGGGGACTTCCGCAAAGCCGGCCGATTCATCGACCATGATATTCCCCATCGAAACATGCACTTTGGGATCGTCATCCAGGATCGTCCCCAGAGCGAAATGAATCGTCGAACTCAGAGGTAACCATTCTTCGTAGATCGTGCTGAATTGACTTTCGTCGATCCGGACCATCAGCACAAAGGATTCATCGTCTTCGGGAAGCTGGTCATTCTTGATGGGGATCGGCAACGACTCCGTCGTACCGTCGCTGGAGGTGCCGGAAGGTTGCCAATTCCAGAGACCCCCTAGATCCTCAAGATTCCAGTCCCCGTGATACGGGAGGAGAGCCTCTGGAATCCAGAAATCGTCGCTATCCGGAGTCGAACCGGTGAGGCTCTGAGTCTCAGGAATCTCGCCCTTAAGATCGGTCAGAATGCGGTAGTAGAAACTGTATTGGAGTTGCGGATCGGACATGCTGATTGGAAAGAACAAATCATGCCCACCTTCGGGCCCCGCAGCATCACCGATGGTGACGCTCGGTTGAATGCGCTCCTCCAGGGTCTCGATGCGACCGTTCAATTCCGTTCGACGTCGCCGTATGAATCTGCGGGGGGGGCGAAACTGGAGAAGGACCGGGAGAGTTGGTCACGCAGAGCATTCAACCAATTCCAGCGCGAGCGGGTCATGAGGTGTCTCCGAGAATGTGAGGACCGAAGATTTGACGTTGCGATTTCCGATGGCCGAGCGGCCGAAAAAGCACCAGCGATTCACTGAATCCGACGGCGCACTTTCGAGCTGGAGTCCCGACTTTAGCCGGTTGCACCACCGCCTAAAGGCGGAACTCCAACAAAAAGGTGCGCTGGCGGACTGTCCGCAGCGACGGGATCATGTCACCACATCCGCAACAACTCAAGCGATCAGAGAAAAATATCCACTGACCATTCCGAGCAATTCGATCACAAGTAGCCAACCTGTGAGATCGGATTCCAATTGAAAACTGCGCTATTGTTCGGGAGGGCGAGGCTCCCGCCGAGCCGGTGCGTGAATCACGCGTGCTCACCGACCCGGCTCGGCGGGAGCCTCGCCCTCCCCCAGTGAGCGCAGCTTTTTGTTGGAATCCGGATGAGATCGGACTCAGGCAAATGGCCATCACCGCTCAGCGAGCTTCTGACTCCAACTGGTAGTCGCTGATCTTCTTGTGCAGCGTGTTGCGGTTGATGCCGAGGCGTTCGGCGGTCTTGGTCTGCGTCCCTTGGCAGGAGCGGAGGACTTGCAGAATGACCTCGCGTTCGACGAGTGCGACGGCGCGCTCGTGGAGATCTGTGGCGTCGGGGCCGGCTTGCAGGATGCTGGTCGAGACCAGTTCGGTCGCCATCTTGTGCAGGTCGGTGGCTTGCGGGCGGCCCATGCGCATCGGGGCGAGGCCGCGCACATGCGGCGGCAACAAGTCGGCAGTCAGCGTGTCGCCAGTGGCGAGCACGATGGCCCGCTCGATGTAGTTTTGCAGCTCGCGGACGTTGCCGGGCCAGGCGTAGCGCTGCAAATAACCGACGAACTCGGCCGCGACTTTCGGTGCCGGACGGTTGTTGTCGTCGGCGTAGTCCTCGACGAAGTAATCGACCAGCAGCGGAATGTCTTCGATCCGCTCGCGCAAAGCTGGCAGATAAATGGAGACGACATTCATCCGGTAGTAGAGATCTTCGCGAAACGTCTCGCGTTCGATTTCTTGCAGCAGGTCGCGGTTCGTGGCGGCAACGATGCGGCAATCCACATGAATCGTGCGACTGTCGCCGACACGCTCGAATTCGTGCTCTTGCAGCACTCGGAGCAGCTTGACCTGCAACGTCTGGGTCATCGAATTAACTTCGTCGAGAAAGATCGTGCCGCCATGCGCCGCCTCGAAGCGGCCGGTGCGGTTCTCGAAGGCGTTGGTGAACGCACCTTTGACGTGTCCGAAGAGTTCGCTTTCCAGCAGCGATTCGCTGAGCGCGCCGCAGTTCACGCGGACGAACGGGCCGCTGGCTCGTGGACTGAGTTCGTGGACCGCGCGGGCGACTAATTCCTTGCCGGTGCCTGTTTCACCGGTCAAAAGCACGGTGGCCGAGGAAGCGGCGACTCGGCGAGTCAGTGCGTAGACCTCGCGCATGGCGGGGCTTTCGCCAATCATGCCGCGCGGTCGGTCCTGCGATTTTTCTCCCGAAGCCACCAGTCACTCCTTGCCCCAAAATCCAACGGAAGAGCGTCCATCGTCAGCAAAAATGTCGAGGACGATGCCGAAAAACAATGTCCGAAGCCGGAGGGGCGTCTGCGTTGGACTCACGAGCGCGGCAGCATTGTTGAAGCCCCTGCGAGAAACCTCAAGGACGGAAGCGCTGAGGTGCCGACGAGTCGTCCGCTTCTCGACAAGCAGGTCTGGAGTTTGCCAGCCTCTCGGCGACGAAGCATAATGCCTCCCTCGCCATTCGGCGATTTGTCGCGGGCTTGTCCGGGGTTGGTCATTGGCATTCCTTTTTCATTTCACCCCGCCGAGATCAGCGTTGCGAATTCGAGGAGGCCACACTGTGTCAGACGAAGACGATGATCCGAATGAACTTGGCGCAACGATGGTCAATCCACCGGCCGCCGACGCACCGAAGAAGGAGAAAAAAGTCTTTGGTGATTTCGAGCTGGACAAGAAGCTTGGGCAAGGCGGCATGGGTGAAGTGTACCTCGCGCGGCAAATGAGCTTGGATCGCCACGTCGCGCTCAAGCTGTTGTCCAAAGAGATGGCCAAGAAAAAGGGCTTCGTCGAACGATTTGAGCGTGAAGCCAAGTCGATGGGCAAATTCATTCACCCCAACGCCGTGCAGGTGTTTGCCTACGGAGTCACCAACAATCAGCATTATCTGGCGATCGAATTCATCGACGGCCAGAGCATGCAGAATTGGATGAATCAGCTCGGCAAGTTGGCCATCGGTGATGCGATCCATGTGGTCTTGCGCTGTGCGGATGCGTTGCGAGTGGCTCATCAAGACCACAATGTCATCCATCGTGACATCAAGCCGGACAACATCCTGGTCACCAAAAAAGGAATCGTGAAGGTCGCTGACTTCGGATTGGCCAAGGCGGTCGGCGCAGGTGACGAAGACGACATGTCGCTGACTCAGAGCGGTACCGGATTGGGAACGCCGCTGTACATGGCTCCGGAGCAGGCTCGCGATGCCAAGAGTGCGGACAAGCGAACCGACATCTATGCCCTGGGCATCACGCTGTATTACTTCGTCACCGGCAAGTTACCGTTTGGTGGCGACACGGTCGTGAAGCTCATCATGGCCAAAGAGGCCGGAAAATACGACAACGCTCGCAAGCTGAACCGCGAAGTGCCGGAGAAGCTGGACATGGTCATCGACAAGATGATCCAGAAGGACAAACAACACCGCTACACGAGCTGCGATGAACTGATTCACGATCTCGATGCGTTGGGATTGGAGAATGCCGCGCTCAGTTTTTTGGGTGGCGAAGCGGCAACGGCTCGACGAACCGTGGCGGCCGGATCGAGCCAGCAGACCAAGGTCAACATGACCGGCGTTGCCATGACTTCCGCCGACATCGCTCTGCAAAAAACTGAGCAAGCGGCCGCCAAGGACACGGCGACTTGGTACGTCAAACACACCAATCAAAAAGGCCAAGCCGTCGTCACCAAAATGCAGGCAGCTCAGATTCAGCAAATGGTCAAAGCCGAACTGCTGGACTTGAGAGCGACGGCGAAGCGTGGCGAAAAAGGGGAATTCCTGCCGCTGGCCCAATACTCCGAGTTCCAAGACTTCATGAAGAAACGGATCGCCAAGCAGTCGGCTCAGGCGCGCGGCGTCAACATGAAGGAGATGTACGCCAAGATCGAAAAGGAGCAGAAGCGCCGCAAAATCTTTCGGTGGATTCGCGAAAAAGTCGAAGGGACGTTGGGTGGCGTCGGATTCATTTTGTATTTGGCGGTGATTGCCGCCGTGTTGTACGGCATCTATTGGGCCTTTCCGTTCGCACGGGACTTTGTCGCCAGCAAGATTGGACTGGAGAAGCCGAAAGAGGCTGTCGTGAATCCTGCTGGGCCGGATGAATCAGTTCCGAAGTCGCCGTAGGTCAGGCTTGCCAGTCTGACTGGAATTGGCAAAACGGCTTCGATCGTTGATCGGGTCAGCCTGGAAAGGCTGACTGACGATGTCCGAATATGCGTTGGTGGCCAGACGGTTTGAAACCCGTTCCCCCGAATAGTCGATCCTTGCAGAGTCCGTCATCCGCAGGGGCCGCACTGAGCGGCAGAATCCGCCGCAATGACGTTGACGGGGCAACCGGGTCGGAGAAAGTCATGCACACGCGAAGCTTCTGGCGGCGACAGTCGATCGCTTTGCTGAGCGTGCTGACGGCGATGGTGTCATGGCTGGTCCCCTGCCGAATGGACGCAGGTGGGCTGACTCTCAAATCGGGTCTGAAGCTTGAACCCGGTCAGGTGGAGAATCTTTCCACGATCTCGCTGACTTCTCCACCACAATCCGGTGACATCGTTTCATTTCCCTTTTGGATGCTCGACGACGGCATGCGCCGGTACTTCGTGTACCACCGGCAAATTCTCGAAAAGAACCTTGATGTCGAACTGGCGGAATTCGTCCGTTTTGAAATCCCGCCGAAAAAAGAGGGGGGCGGCGAACCCATTCAGCATGTGGGGCCCTACTTGAGCATCGATCCGTTCAACGACAAGGGACACCGCAAGGTCACGCTGCTCGATCCGAACAAAAAGCCCAGGAATTACTTTCAAGCCATCACGCAACTGCGTCCGCAGTCGTGTTCGGTGACGGGGTTGGATCACCCTTGGAAATTCAGCATCGCGACGACTTCATTGCGGCGCGAGGAACTGGTCCCGCTCGTGCGGCGCTGCATCAACCTCGAAAAGCCAGAGGATCGTTTCAAGGTGGTGAAATTCTATTTGCAGGCCGGGCTGTACGAGCTGGCGATTGAAGAATTGGAAACGATCACGCGAGACCTTCCCGATCAAAAGGCGAAGTGTGACGAAGATGCGTTGGAAGCTCGGCAGTTGTACGCCAGACGCTTGCTCGGCGAGCTGAAACATCGTCGCGAAGCGGGTCAGCACCGGCTGATTGGGAATGCGCTGAGCCAATTTCCGACGCAGAACATCGGGGCCGACATCCTCCGTGACGTCCGCCAACTCCAAACGGAAGTCGCTGAGACCCAAGAGAACATCGAACGCGCCAAACAGTTGCTCGGCGACTTGCAGGATGGCTTGAACGAAGAGCAGAGGAAGCAAGTGGCTCCGCTTCGGGACGAAGTCTTGGAGCAACTTGACGAGGAAACGCTGCCGCGGCTGGAATCATTCCTCAAGCTGGAAAAAGACGAGAAGTTGTCCAAGGCGGAGAAACTCGCGCTGGCGTATTCTGGCTGGGTCGTCGGTGCCGCGAATGCGACGACCGATCTGGCGAATGCGATCCGTTGGTGGCAGGCGCGATTTCATGTCTTGCAGTATCTGCGTGCGACGCATCCCTCGTTGCGGGGCCCGGCGCTTTCCGCACTCACGGCCACCGAGGGAGTCGGCACCAAGACGGTCGAGCAAATCCTCCAATTGTTGCCACCCGTGCTCGACACGCCCGGCCTGCAAGCGAGCCGAGTGGCCGCGATCACGGTCCACGATCCAGGCCGCACGCGCGAGGATGAAGAGAGTCCGAAAGCCATTCGGTATTCCGTGCTTGTGCCTCCGGAATTCAATCCGCATCACACGTACCCCATGATCGTCGCGCTGCACGAGGGGGGTTGGACGCCGGAACGTGTGTTGAAATGGTGGGGCGGTGACGACGCTTCGCCACTGCAATCGCAGCGGCACGGCTACATCGTGATCGCGCCGGAATATCTGCCTCCCAAATTTGGCGATCCGTTGCCAGCTCCGACCGAAACGATTGTCTGGGATTGCTTGCGTGATGCTCGCCGCCGGTTCCTGATCGACTCAGACCGCGTGTTTCTCAGTGGTCACGGTCGCGGAGGCGATGCGGCGTTCGACGTCGCGCTGGCTCGACCAGATTTGTTTGCAGGGATCATGCCGATCTCCGGTGGTTTCATCATGCCGAAGGGTGCGCCGGTGCGGGACAGCCTGGGGCTTCAGGAAAATGCGAAACTGCAAGCGTGGTACGCCGTCTTGGGAGAATTCGACTTCGGCCTGTTTGACCGGCACGCTCACTGGTTCGAATCAATGATGCGCAACGGCACTGACTTACTGGTGTCGCAGTACAAAGCCCGCGGGCACGAGACGTTTTACAGCGAAATCCATCGGCTCTTCGAATGGATGGAACTGCATCGCCGTCCCGCCGAGCCAAAAGTGTTCGAATTCAGCAGCCTGCGCACATCGGACGTCCGTCTGCATTGGGTCCGCTGGGCCGATTCGACTCCGACTCCCATCGGAAAACGTTCCGCGAAGCCGAATCCGATCAACCTGACCGCAAGAATTCAGCCTGGGGACACCGAAAGGAAAAACATCATCCTGGGTGGTCGCGGCTCCGTGACGGTGTGGCTCAACGCAAACCTCATCGACCTCGACAAACGGCTGAGCATCACGATCGGCGGCCAGCAGAAGTTCAACGACTTCCTCAAGCCAGAAATCGAAGCACTCCTCGAAGACTTCCGTCAACGCGGTGACCGACAACGGTTGCACTCAGTTCGCATTCAGATCGACTAAGCGATCAGTACGACGCGCCAGCGAGTGGTCGAAGAAAGTTGACGGGCAATGCCCAGACGACGCTGACCACTCGCTGGCGCGTCTTGCTAGTTTCGGAACCTACCGCGTTCCAGGCTTCAGCCAATACTCCAGGAACGCGAGTTCCAATTCCAACGCTTCTGCCGTCGGGATGTGCCCGCTGCGAGCGGTCAATGCGACACGCGGCTTGTGTCCCAGCAGCTCATTCACCGCGACAAGATGATTGAGCGCGGTCCAGTTGCGCGGCGGGTCTTCGGTGCCGCCCGAAACCAGCACCGGACGCGGAGCCATCAGCGCATGGAAATCGACAAGGTCGTCTCCCGCGTCAACCAACTCCTTGTAGAGGCCGGTGCGAGGATTTTCGGCCGACGGCACTCCTGGTTTCCGCTTCGCTGCGGGGTCGTAGCCCAAATACCACGGCTCCCAATAATTCACGTTCGCGTTCTTCTCATTGAAGACGATGCCTGGATCGGACCAGACGGCACACGCGAACTTGTCGTACAGGCACGACGAGAACATCGACCACTTGCCACCGTAGGACAGTCCGATGATCCCGATGCGCTGCGGATCGACTTCCGGCATCTGTGCCAAAGCCGTGTGACAATTCGCGGACGTGTAGGCCAACAACGTCAGCGGCTGCCGACGTTGTTCGGTGCCGGCTTCGGTCAGCAACTGCCGAGTATCGAGTCCGATCTTCTCGACCGATCCGGGCGTGCCGATCGACAACGTCACGAAGCCGCGCTTTACCAATTGCAATCCGTAGTCGTGAGTCCCACGCCCCTTCCCTTGTGGCCCCTCACCGATACTCGTCAGCGGTTCGTAGAACGGCACGAGCACTGCCGGGAGCTTTCGGGAGGGGGATGCTCCCGCCGAGCCGGTCGGGATCAGCAAATACCCGTCCGCCAGTTTCCCTTCGGGCGAGATCTGCACATGGACATGATGCTGGACGTAGCCCTCTTTCTCGACCGTCTCCAATCGCTTCATCGTCGGTTTTTCGACCAACGGCGGCCAAGGACCAAGACGCTTGTGCCACGTCGCCAAGATCTCCTTCCGACGACGCGGCCAATCCTCTTTTGACTTGGCCATCGAACCGTCAGTGAACTTCAACGGTGAGCGATACGCGCCAAGCTGCCCAGCGAACTCCGCTGGCGGCTGCGTGTACCTCTCAAACTGTTTCCAAAGCACCGCGCGAGACGTCGGCTCATCGGAAACGGCTGACGCCGGCAAGGTGAGTCCGCAAAGCAGAATCCAAAGCCACTGCCAACCACGACTCGACTCGAATTGTCTTTTCATGAACATGCTGGCGAGTTTTCTTTGACAAAGATTTTTGAATACGGCAGAGACAGCTTGGTTCGGTTTTGATTCAAGAGCGGAATCAGGACCGATCAATCGGCTCGGCTGGCGAGGATCAGGCGTTTGCCGTCGGGGGTCCAGCAGCAGCCGCCGTTGTGGCGGGTGGGGTCTTGGCCGGGGACGAGCGTTGGCGGTTCGTCGTTGTTGGGGTCAAATTCGTAGAGTTGCAATCGGTTTCGTTCGTCGCAATGCATGCCGATGACGATTCGGCAGCCGTTGGGATGCCAGGCCGAGTCGGCGATCAATGACTTCTTGCTGCTCACGCGCGTTGTCAGGATCGGCTTCGGTTTCGCGGCCCAATCGAGGATCGCCATCTCTTGAGTGCCGTCCGCTTTATTTCCTCTGACCAAAATCTTGGTGCTGTCGGGGGACCAGGACATGTTCTCCATGATTTTTTGATATGGGCTTTCGTGAGCGGGGACCAACACTTCGACCTTCTTCGTTTCGACGTCGTACAAGCTGATGATGGGGGCGGAGAGATCGGTCTGAATGATCCATTTGCCATCGGGGGACCACTGAGCGCCCCAGCCGGGCGCGGCGAACTCGCCGGCTTCGCGGCCGAAGTCGTCGCGTGTCACGATCCAGGCACCCCGTTTGGGAATGCCGCGAGAGATCGTCAGCCGCTTGCCATCGGGAGCCCAACTGGGCATGAGTCCGTATTTCTGGTCGCTCGGCTTTCGCTCGACCATGTCCATCAAAAAATAGACGTTCTTCTCGGCGATTCCCGTGTAGGAATCGAAGCCGACCGTTTTGCCATCGGGCGACACGGACGGTGAGCCGACGTCTCGCTTCACCAGTTTGAAGAACGGAGCCAAGCCGGTTCCGTCCTCGTTCAAGACAAACAGCTCGTTAAAGGTTTTGAGCTTGAAGTAAAACTCATTCACCGAGAGTTGCTTGTCGCCGTTCGTGTCGAGCCGAGAAAAGTACAACATCCGCAACAACGGAAACTGCAGTTGATCGAACTTGAACTCGGAGAGAGCGAGTTGGTCGTCGCTGTTGGAATCGGTGAGCAACGACGACCACGGCAAGATCATGTTGGATTGCGGAGCGAGCCGGTATTCCGCCAGCGATAACAGACCGTCCTGATCGAGATCAAAGCCGGGCAACGCATGTTCGGCGAGCCGCTTCTTCCAATCGGGCGTGCCGAGCAACAGCTCATTCCGATCGAGCCGCGCATCCAAGTTCTTGTCCATCGTCCGAAATTCGAGCACCGTGTCGATGAACCCGCGCCACGGCAGACGGCGGAACTCATCGAACGACAAAGTGACGTCTTGATCCAAATCGAGTTTCGCGAATTCCTCGGCCGCTTTGTCTCCGCCATACGACCGTTCGAGGTACTCGGTGCGATCGAGCCGGTCATCGCGGTTGACGTCGATGTGCAGCCACAACGAGTGATTGGCGACATTGCCATTGGGAAATCGCATCAGCGATCCGTCGCTGCGACGAATCCCCAACTGAATCTCAACAAACCGCCGAGCCGCCGCGCGAGTCACAAAGCCATTCTGTTTCGGGTCCGCTTCAAGTTGGTTGGACCGCACGGGATTCGGCCCCATCTGCTGCATGTCCTGAACGAACCGCGACAAGAACAGATTCGTGTCGACCCTCTGCTCGGGGTTCTGATCCCAATTGCCAAACGCCTTGTCGATCGCCGCGACCGACGAATCAACCGCCTTGGCCAGGTAGTCCGGAACCGCGCCTGGTTGATCAAACGCCGGAGCGGTTCGCACGCTGGCAAACTCTTCCAAACTCAGCGAGCCGCTCTCGTCAAAGTCGTAGAGCTTGAAGTCCCGCGTCGCGACATCCGCAGCTCCACGGCCAGCCACGAATTCTTCCAGCGAGAGAGACTGATCTCCGCTGCGATCAGTCTTCTTGAACGCCGCCGACACATCTGCGGGAATCTCCGTCGATGGATCTTCCGCGAACAATCCGCTCACGCTGCCGATCGCGATGACAAAGACCATCGCCATGCACGCTAATCGTCTGAAGAACCGCGTTGATCGGAGCATCGTATTTTCTCCGCTAGAGTCAAAGACCTCGGAAACGTGACAACCTGACGAATGAGCGTTCAATGCGAAGCTCGCTGGAACTTGGACATGCTATTCTTCAGAGGAGAAGAGTCGCGAGCCGGTCGCCACGAGCGGCCGGTATCAATTCAGCAGCGGATTACGAGTCACCTTGCGGCGCGGACCCTCCGCAGACGCGGTCGTCCGCGAATAGAGGCCGGGCTGTTCGGCCGACAGACAGCGGCCGGTCGCCCAGGTGCGCAGCCCGCTCGACCGATTCCGCGGCGGTCACAGCCACGGGGACGATTTGCCGGGCGGCTTCAGCCATGAGCCACCTCCTGCGCGAACGGTTCAGCGGCTTCCCAATGCTCGTCGATCCATTGTTCTGCGAGCCAGTCGAACTCTTCAATCGGTTCATGTCCCAAAGCTTCGGCCAAGCCGCTGACAGCGTCTGTCAGTAACAATGGCTCGGTGGCCAGCACGAACGGCCGACGCACGCAGCGGTCGTATTCCGCGCGCCAGGCTGCGCGATCGGGAGCCGCAAAGTCGCTGTCGAAATCGACCGCGACCGGCAGCTCGCAGTCCCCGCCGGGACCGACATTGAATCGCAGCCGGGCAGACGTCTGCCCGCCTTGAGCGACGATGAACATGACCGCCCAATCCGAGCGGCCGAAGCTCCTCAGAAACGTCTCCTCATCCACGCAACTGGGCGCGGGGGACGATCCCGGGTGCGTGTGAATCCACACGCGAGCGAAATGTTCCGGAGCCAAGCCCCGATCGACTTGCTCATCGAAGAAATCCGCCACGGCGGTGTCTTCAAACTGCACCGTCACCGACGTGCAGCGCTGCCGCACCATCTGGATGTCTTCGATCAACAGCAAATCATTGGCAGTGGAGATCCCGAACCCGCCCACTTCGGTCTCCCCCAGATCACGTAGGAACAAGAGTTTGGCCCAAGCCCACGGAGTGAACCGTAGCGTCGGCCGTTTCGTAGGCAGCCTTCGCGGCCAATCCGTCCTCCGCGGAGTCGTCAGCGGCCTTTCGGCATTCGTCGCATTCGCCATCTGTGAGGCACTCCTGGCAAAAGCTGTGGCTGCATCCCGCGCAATTGCTGACGCATTCGCCACAGTAGGTGTCGTGACAGCCGTGGCACGCGCCACGGCACTCGTTACAGAGCAAACCATCGCAAGCAGCGCAGCTCACGCCACACTCGGAGCACAAGTGGCCATTGCAGTTGTCGCAGTGGCTCGTCTCTCGCTGGCACGAGTCGCCGCAGTCCATGCAGCTCTTCCCGTCCCATTCGGCAATCCGGACGAAAGCGCTGCTGGCGTTGTAGGTCTGCAAGATCTGCCTCACGAGCAGGAAGAAATCACACAGCCGCCCTTGTCGCAGCGCCTTGCGGATCGGGGTTTTGCCATCACCTTCACAGAGCGACCCCGCATGCACATGCGGGTGTGTGACTTCGTCATCGCTGGCGGCCCGATACGGCTCCTGGGCAATGACCTCGTAAGGCTTCTGGCTGTCCAGGCAGCCCCAATGCAGCACAATCTTGAACGGCCCGAAATGCACGTCGTCCAGCTCAATCGGCTCGGTCATCACGCACAGCGTTTGTTGTGGGATATCCCATACCGTGTTGTCGAACTCGGACTGCAGGGCGAGCAATTCTTCGTAGACATCCCGAATCGGGACGTCACGGGTTTCCGTATCCTGATCCTGCAATTGCTGGATCGCCGTCTGCGCCTGACCGACCAGCACCTGTAACGAGCATCGCAACTCTTCGCGACATTCCACAGCCGCCATCGACCAGCCATGTTGCCGAGAAATTTGCCACAGCCGCCGCCATTTCAGAGCGTCGGCCCAGGAGATCTCGGGCAGCACTGGAATTGGCTGCTGTACTTCCACCGTCTGTAACGCCTGCTGAATCCGCCACGCCACGCGGAAAAGTTCTCGCTCGCGGTGATTCATGGGGAGACTCTCCTTTCGTGATCTGCTGCCCCTCAAAACGAAAACGGGCCGCCGAACTTGCGACCGACAACCCAACCTCACGCCTTCTTCCATTCCCAGCTTCAGGCTCCTTCGATCTTGGTCGGCGTGAAGCTCACCCGATCCCCTGCTTGCAGCACTTGATCCTGCGGCACCGGCTGACGATTCACCCGGATCAAGTAGTTCAGCGGCTTGGCCGTATTCACCGTCCGCTCAAACATCTGCTGCACCGTCGTGCCCTCCGGCACCTCCACATAATCCGCGAAGCCTCCTCCGTCGTTGTTGATCACGAGCACTTTCATATTTGGTCCTTTCGTTCAGAACAAAATGCACGCCTGGATGTCGTGGCAACCGTTGCCGCGATCTCAGGACGCTGTTGTTGAGGGAGCTTGTTCATCGGCGGTCTGCGTCGTCGGGTTGTTCTTCGCTGCCAACCGGAGCGCGACCGCATCGGCGATCAATGCCAACAACGCTTGCAATGCCTCACGAATCGCAGTGGCGTCGGGTTTTTGGGGTGAGTTGGCTGTAGGCATGGCTTAGTCTCCGAGTTCAGAAAACGAAAAAGCCACGAGGCCCTTGATGCAGGAACTCGTGGCTCAGGTTGATGAAATCAGCTGGCGGCCGTTCTAGGCGGCGGCGTCCAGATCGGGTGGCGGAAGATGCTTGGTGTCCGGCTCAAAGCGATACCGGGACTTCTTGTGGCGGCGACATCGGCCAAATGATTCCGGAGGCTCGGTCAGCAGAACGTAGGGTTCCGTGAGTCCGAGTTCCTTCATCCTTTGGTCCAATACCAAAGCATTGAAAACCGCTGGCTGTGTGAGTCCCAACTGGCGGGCGATCTTTCGAGTCACTAAGCCTTGTTGGTGAAGCTCGACGACCTGTTCGCGAAACTCGACTCGCTGTGGAACCTCGAACAGATCGACGGAAATACGCCGATAAAGAATCGGTTCGACCTCCTCCGGCATCCCTGATTGGGGAATCAAGGCGGCCAGATTGAGAACCAGTTTGGCTCGCAAGAAAATGCCATGACCATCACAGATCTGATAGGGGAAAAGATAGATCTGCGGAACCAGACGTCGGAGTTGCCGACAGACTCGCGGGTCGCGCGGGGCCATGTCCTGGAAGACCTCCTCGGCGGCCTGCTGCAACTCGGTGACAGAAGGCAGCTCAACCACGGTGTCCGGCGTCGAATTGAGGAGCTTCAAATCGTCGTCCAAGTCCGCCCGAGAGGCATCCAGTTGGCTCAGGCGGTCGGAAAGTGCGCGGGTTCCCCGTAGTCCTCGATGGTCTTCATGACTCGCTGAATCTGGGTTTCCAGTCGCGCAATCTCCTTCTGTTTGGCGATCTTACTGGCGTTCTTCTTGGTGGTGGCCTCGTGGTATCGTTCAGCGACAAGCCTTTGAAACTGAGGTCCGAATTCTGGAAGCGAACGAATCTCGGCCCAGATGCCGTCCAGCAGCTTGCGCTGGAGAAACGGGCCGTTGATGTTGATCGCGTTCCAGCAGTGATACTCCAGGCAACCCGAGCAAGACATCATCTTTTGATCGGCAGTCCCCGTCCAATAGAAGAGATGACCGCAAGTGCCGCAGCGTGCGAGCTGCCCCGGAAACTCCGTCACCATGCGGGCGACGTTCTTCCGAGGATCGACACCATCAACGAGGCGTCGTCGGTGTTTTTCATTGCGCCGATTGATGAGCGCGATGACCCGGTCGTAACGCTCCGGTTCGATAAACACCAAGTGCGGGCAGAACCGCTCCAAGAGTTCTTCCGGCGGAGCCTTGACGGACTTCCGCCGCCCCGTCTCATTAACCCGCACGCTGATCTTGTCATTGCAATACCGAATCCCCTTCAGAATCGGGTTGAGGACGATTCGCCGAACCATCTTGGCAGTCCATCGTTTGGAGCGGCAGTAGGGGCCGACCGAGAGCTGGATATCATTGAACCAGTCCGCAATCTCTGGAAAACCTGCCTCGTCCTCCAACCGCGTAAACATTTCGTCGTACGCTTCTTCGTACTGCGGATCCTTTTGAAGCTCCGCGTCCGATTTGAGGCCAGGCGGCTTGATGATCCCCGCGATCAAACATTGCACGATCAAGCCTTGAAGAAACCGATTGCGGAGCGTCCGGCGGATTCGTTTCGCGGTGTCCTTGTTGTACTGCTCGTGTCGCAGCACCGCGAAGATTCCGTGAACCATCCAACCTTCGACCGATGTGTCGACGTTGTCGTTGGGGGAAATCACTCGCACACCAGCGTCAACACAATCTTCACACAGCAGCAGCGCATGGATGCGACGATAAACCCTCCCCAAATCCTCCACCAAAAGGAGGTCATATCGGCCCGACTCCACCGCGGCGATGATCTCCGCTGACTCGTCTCGATCCAGCCGCTCGCCACTGCCAACACTTTTGACGACCGTGATCTCGACGGGAAACGTCGTGTGGTTCGCCAAATACTCACGGTAGAAATTTTCTTGATCGTCGAGGCTCTTTTCATCTTGGTTCTTGCCGCTGATGCGGCAGACGGCCAAGACACGCAGACAAACGCCGTTCTTTGGCGTGAGCGGTGGATTGAGCTGCGACACAAAATTCTTGCCATCCGATTTCTTTTTGCCGTTGTCCGGCTTGCGCGAATTACTCATTGGACACCTCCTTGTGCCCATTGGGCAGCCAGTTCCAAAACCTTCGGCCAAGTCCGCAATGCGCGGTCGATCTCACGCAGATGAGTTGCGGGACGAGTGTGCGTGTAAACCGCCGTCATTCCCAAAGCGCCACTGGCTCCACGCGGCTGGTGCCCCATCGTGATCTGCCGGATCAGCGGATCGACGTTGGCGTCTTGCAGCAGAGTCGCAAACGTGTGCCGCCAACTCTTTGGGCAAGTCGATTGTTCTAGTCCACAACCATGACAGACACGAATGAACGACGTCCGGATTCGATCCGGATCGACGGCCCCGACATCACGCCAGACACCATCGGCGACCTTCTGGTGCTGCACTGCCGAAAGGGGTTCGCTGGTCCCTTCGGCCGCGTGCTGCTGACGCTCTTCCAGCATGCGTCCCATCGCGCACCGATCCAGGCCGTGGCGATGGGTCGCCAGACAACCGAACTGCGGCCGCAAAAAGAGCGGGCCGACCTTGCGGCCAGCAACGACTCGCTGAAGCACAGCCCGGAGTTCCAGCACCAACGGGATCGACCGTTCGTGCCCGGTCTTGATGCGCCACCCCAACTCCGTCTTGTTGCAAATCTTCAACCAACCGTCTGCGAGTCGGAAATTCTCAATCAAGAGGTGACAAAGCTCGCCGGGACGCATCCCGGTCAGCAGGAGCAAGCAATGAATCGGAAACGCCCAATCGCTGGCGGCCTTCAGGAAATCGACGGCCTGTTGTTCCGTGAACACGAAGATTGGCTTCGCATCGTCGATCTTCATGCGGTCCAATTGGATCGCTGCGAATGGATTTGCCGCGTACGGTGGCAAATGCCGACTCTTCGCCGCGAAGGCGTACAATGACCGACAAACCTCCAAGACAAACCGCAGACCCTTGCCGCGCAACTTCCGCTTCTTGGTGTTGCAATGCCCATTGGGCGACACCAACCGTTTCCGCAAGAAGCTGACGAAGTTCGCCACCGACAAGTCTTGAGCCTTGATCTTGCGGCCAAGGCTAACCTCGTAATCAACGAGGTGCCGGAGCGCGGTCCGATACCGCTCGACCGTCGCAACCGATGAGCCCATGACGTCGCGGTGGAAATCGAGGAAGCGTTCGCGCAGCTCCGAGACAGTCACCGGCGTGAAGGTGAACAGCGTCGGCGCGTCCGCCGACAACTGGCTATTCACTTCCGCCGCGATCCGCTCCGCGGCCCGCTCATCCGGACCAACATGCCGACGAACCGGTTTGTCGTCCTCGCGGTAATAGACCCACCATGCACCGTGATGTAGGTAAAGAGAAACACGCCCAATGCGCCGACGTGTGCACCGCCGCCGCTGCCGTCGATCCACCATGACACAGCTCCTGTGCACTCAATGTGCACCAACTGTGCACCAACTGTGCACCAACTGTGCACCACAGGAGGTCTTTGACGACAAACGAAACGCCGCAACAAACTGCGAACCAGTTAGTTGCGGCGTTCTGCGGATTGAGAAAGCGGAGAGGGGGGGATTCGAACCCCCGGTCCCCTTTCGGAGACACAGCATTTCCAGTGCTGCACAATCGGCCGCTCTGTCACCTCTCCGAGAAACATCCGTCAGTGGTGCGCGATCGCCGCCGTGGGCAAGCGTGGGGCTGGCGGGCATTGGCTCAACGGTCAGCGGGTATGGGAAGGTGCTAGCTGGCGGAGGCGGTTTCGGCCGACTTCGCTTCTTTGCGCTGTGTGACTTCCACGTTGTTGGCTTCCACTTTTGTGACGGCAATCAGCCGGCGACGGAGTTGACGGCAGCGAGCACTGAGATTTCGCCACTTGGGGTTCAGTGCCCGTCCATCAGCGGCGACGCCATCTTGCTCAAGTTGTTTCTCGCAAGCCGACAGGTCGGTGCTCGCACGGTTGAGCTGCCATTCCAAGTTCTCTCGTTTCATTCCCATTTGGTATCGATTGCCTCAAACAGAATCAAAGTTCGCGGTTCAGCCAAAAAAACGAGGCGGGATTGTGGCACGAATCGTGGCTTCGTTCAACGCCGCAAGTGCTCAATGTACTTGAAATATCACTTCGACCTCGACCGCGATGTTGCTCGGAAGCGAGCCCATTCCGACCGCACTACGAGCGGCTCGGCCATTCTCGCCCCAGATTTCGACCATCAGATCACTGAAACCGTTGATGACCTTCGGATGATTCTTGAAATCGGCCGTGCTATTGACCATTCCGAGGACTTTCACGACGCGAACGACTCGATCCAGGCTGCCGAGCTGTTTTCTGACGGTGGCAAGGATGGCCAGACCGACTTGTCGGGCGGCCGCGATGCCTTGCTCTTCGCTCAAATCGTCGCCGACACGGCCACAGATCAGCGTGTCGTCGGACTTCAGCGGGCCGTGACCCGAGACGTAACACAGATCGCCGATGACCACGACCGGGGAGTAAGTGCCGGCGGGCTTCGGGGCTTTGGGAAGGTCCAAATTCAACTCGGCAATACGGGCTTCGGCGCTCATGAGGTTGATCTCCAGAATTTACGGAACGGTCGCACTTGTCGGCCACGAGATGTCGGATCGAGTCCAATGCAATGAGTCGGGCAAGAAGCCCAACCTCCACGGTATGTCACGATAGCGGTTGTTTGGCCAATTCCCAACCACGACTGCCGGTTTGCAACCCGTGAGGGCAGGTCTACAATGCCGCCCGCCTCAGGGATCGGCAGCCTCAATTCAAGGAGACGTCATGGACAAGCCAATCGATTTCTGGCAACTGGCATGGATGGCTGGGATCGTTTTCGCGTTGGTGGTTGGTGCCGCGTTCGTGGTGATGTTTCTGATGTTCTTCAACCTCTGGTTGCGAGCGTTTGTGACTCGCGCTGGAATCGGCATCGTGCGGCTCGTGATGATGAAGTTACGAAAGGTGAATCCGCAGGTGATCGTGGACACCAAGATCATGGCGATCCAAGCCGGATTGCAGGATGTCACGAACTCTGGCCTTGAAGCTCACTTTCTGGCGGGCGGCAACGTGCGACGAGTCGTGCAGGCGATGATCGCCGCGCACCGCGCGAAGATTTCTTTGAATTGGGACACGGCAGCGGCGATCGATTTGGCGGGACGCAACGTGCTCGAAGCAGTCCAGACCAGCGTCAACCCGAAAGTCATCGACTGCCCCGATGCAAAGCGGACGGGTCGCCAGACGCTCGACGGTGTCGCCAAGAATGGCATTCAGCTCAAAGTGCGTGCTCGCGTGACCGTGCGCACGAATCTGGATCAGCTCATCGGTGGAGCGACCGAAGAAACGGTCATCGCTCGAGTCGGCGAAGGGATCGTCTCGGCGATTGGCTCGTCGGAAACGCATCTCGATGTGTTGGAGAACCCGACTCTGATCGCGCACGCCGTGTTGGCGAAAGGACTCGATGCTCAAACGGCATTTGAGATCGTCTCGATCGACATCGCCGACATCGACGTGGGCGAGAATGTGGGTGCTCGCTTGCAGGCGGATCAAGCCGAGGCCGACATGCGTGTTGCACGAGCCAAGGCCGAGGAGCGCCGAGCCAAAGCGGTCGCCACCGAACAGCAGATGAAGGCACTCACCGCTGAAAACCGCGCGAAGGTGGTGCTGTCCGAATCGGACGTTCCGAAATCCATCGCATCCGCGTTTCTGACGGGCAATCTCAGAAACAAGACGCCAGCGTAGTTCGGACGCCTACGTCCGAACTCCCAGAAGTAGCCGTCGGGCTATTTGGTCGCAAAAGGGCCGTACAACGTGAGCACTCTGGTCCGAGCCAACGCCTGGTTGGAAGACGTTTCTGACCGCCTGAATCCGATCCTCGTCAAGGAGACCCGGCAGGCGCTCAAGAGTCGGCAGTTCATCGTCACGTTTTTGTTGATGCTGATCGCGGCGTGGCTGATCTCGGTGTTCGGCACACTGGCGGCGGGCGACTCGCTGGAGTTTGGATCGGCTGGCCGTGGGTTATTCACGTCGTACTTCGTGGTATTGGCCATCGCGATTTTTGTGGTCGTGCCGTACTCGGCCTATCGTGGTCTGCTGAACGAGCGTGACCAAACGACGCTGGAATTGCTCAACATCACTTCGCTGTCCCCTCGGCAACTGATCTGGGGCAAACTGTGGAGCGCGATGGCGCAGGTCTTCATTTTCTATTCGGCAATCGCACCGTTCATCGCGTTCACGTCGATGCTCCAAGGATTTGATGTTGCGCTGGTCGCGTTCGCACTGGCGATCTCGATCCTGGTGACGCTTTGCCTGACGATGTTCACGCTGATGTTGGCCGCGATCCCGCAGAACAAGCACTTGCAAGGGCTGATGACCGGAGCGGTTTTTCTCGGCCTGCTGTTCGTGATTTCGATGATATTCAGCGCGGTCCCGATGATGCTGATGGAGACAATCTCTTTCGACGAGAAAGAGTTCTGGGTCTTTGTCGGGGCGGTTGTCGTCGCAGGGCTCTCGTTCTTTTTCCTGTTCACGCAGATCGCGACGGCACACTTGACGTTCGACGCCGACAATCGCAGCACCGGCATTCGCGTGGCCTGCACAGCTCAGTTCGTGTTGTATTGGTCAACGATGGCGTTTGCGCAGTACATGCTGGGCCGCACGTTTATCAGTTCCAGCGGTGACGTCGCCTTCACGGCGACCTGGGCCGTGCTCTACATGGCCATTTGCGGTTTCTTTGCCGCGACCGAGTCGGATTTCGTCTCGCGGCGCGTACGACGAGGAATCCCCAAGATTGCGTGGCTGCGACTTTTTGCGATGCCATTCTTGCCTGGGGGGCATCGCGGCTTTTTGTATCTGGTGCTGCACCTCGCTCTCATCCCCGTGATTCTGAAGTGGATGTTTGTGGATGCGTTTAACTCTGGTCGCTGGGAGGGTTGGTGGACGGTCATGTTCATCTTGTATGTGCTGGCCTACGTCGGATTGGGGGCGGCGTTCGGTCGAGCTTTGCGTCGTGCATCAGCCGAAGTCCGTCCGATGCATGTGCGAGTCATCATCTTCATCATGTTCGCGATGGGGACTGTCGTGCCGTGGTTGCCTCTGCTGTTCGGCACGCGCGAGTACGAGTGGATGTACCGCATGTTGCGGGTGATGAACCCGGCCGTGATGTTGGAGTTGGTCGGTCGCAGCAACTACTCCAACGACATCGCGAACAGCGAGTTAATTGCACTCATCGCTGCTGCCGGAACGGGACTGTTTCTGAATGTGCGACCCATGTGGGCCGGTGTCCGTGAAGTGCTACGGCATCCCGTCAGCCCGTCGCCGACGTCCAAATCTCCTGCCGCGACTCAGCCAGCCGTTCCGGCCGAGCAGTCGGCCTGACCGCTCTGCCACCGAGCCAGGAGCTGCGTCTCATGCGATTTGATCCCGAAGTGCAACAAGCGGCCGCGAGATATCAGCTCGGTCTCCCGCGCATGCCGGTGTCAGGACGATCGGGTGAGTTGCTTGGACGCGGGACGGGCAGCTCGCTCGAATTTCAGGAGTACCGCGAGTACCAAATCGGCGACGACATCCGGCATCTGGATTGGGCCGCGTATGCTCGAACGGACGCGATGATGGTGCGGCTGTATCGCGAAGAGATCAGCCCGCGCATGGAGATCCTGCTCGACGCCAGCCGCTCGATGAGTTCCGTCGATCCCACTGGCCCGCTCGGTGAATCCGATTCGATGAAGGCACACGCCGCTCGACAGCTCGCCGGTTTGTTCGCGACGCTGGGAGGGAATCTTGGTGGGCGACCGGCACTGATTCCAATCACCGATCGCTCGCCGCTCGAAGCGCTGCCATTCGAGTCGGACGAGGGATTGAGTACTTTGCAATTCAACGGTTCCCGCTCGCTCCGCGAAGCGCTTGACGCACACGCAATTCCGCTCAAGCGACAGACGGTGCGAGTCGTCATCAGCGATTTTCTCTTCCCGCACGATCCCGATTTGCTGATGCGGCGTTTGGCCGGTGACGCCAGCGTGTTGTGGATTCTGCAATTGCTCAACGCCTGGGAAGCGAAACCGACGACGCTCGGTGGGCGCAAGCTGGTCGATCTGGAAACGACCGAAGAGGCCAACCTGCAAGTCGTCGAAAAGACGATCGCCGAATACTCGGCCCGGTTGCTCGCACTGCAACAAGAACTTTCGCGAGCCTGCCGCCGCGTCCACGCGACGTTCGCAATTCTGATCGCCGAACGCGGTCTGCTCGACCTGTGTGGCAACGAACTCTGCGCAGCGGAGATTTTGCGGCCGACATGAGCTGCCTAGAAGTGATTCAAAATTAGCACGACGCGCCAGCGAGTGGCTGGCATCTCGGAGAAGCAACCACTCGCTGGCGCGTCGTGCTGGTTTTGAAACTGCCGCTTGAGGGATTGCGCTCACGGCTCATCGACCAAGCGAATCTCCGTCTCGTCCGTGACCGGCCAGCCAGTTTCGTCGGGCATCGCGACTCGCAGCTTGAGCGTTTTGGTCGTGCTTCGCCCGGCATTCTCCGCAGAGAATCGCAGGGTCAGCGTGCCGGAATTCGATCCTTCGGGAACATCGACCGGATCGCAGATGACTCCTGTGACCGATTTTTGAACCAGCAATTCGACGCGCACTGGGCCGCGCAGGCCATTGCCGCGTGCGACTCGGAACGGGAGACGAATCTCGGTTCCCGGTTCGCGGCGGATGCTCCGCAGAGTCGTCTCGACGTTCAGCCGGTTCGGGTCGATCAGCACGATGCATTGCTCGTTCTGATCGACGGACGTGTGGCTGACGACGTGTTTGGTTCCATCGGCGTCGGTGACTTCGCCGAAGACGGCCAGGCAGGTGCGACTCGTGCGGCCGATCTCCATATGCGGCGGCAGCGTGAAGGGAAACTCGAACTCGGACACGCCGGCCGCGAGCGATACCTTCGGGCCGGTCACTCCTTGCAGATGCCGAGCCTGCCGATCGGCGATCTCGACCGACAGCGGACCCTCAAACCCGTTGCGTTCGACTCGGTATCGGCGAGTGAACGTGCTGCCTCGCGGGGCGTATTTCGTTTCAAAGATCCCCTTGAGCTTGAACGGGGTCGCAACAGCGACTCGCAGCAACAAGTCCGTAGATTCTGTTTCACTCGCCGGTCGCTGGATTCGCGCGACCGCCGAGAACTCCTGTTCGCCGACTTTCCATTGGCCGACGATTCGCAAGCGGCTGGTCACGATCTTTGCCGCCGCATCGGCCTTCAGCACAAGATCGACTTGGTTCTGCCCTTTGCCAAGATTCCCGGAGACAGCGACTCCTTCCGGCAGCCCTTCGATGTTCAACGCCACTTCGTCCGCGAACCCGGTCGGCCGCTCGGCGAGCACTTTGACTTTCGTTTCACCCCCGCGCATCAGCGTGATCGAATCCAGGGCCGTCGAAAGCTGCAGAGTCGACTCGCCTGGGCGATTGATCCGAACGCGATACGCGAATTCCGGACCTCCGCGCGAACTGAGGCCATCATTCACCTTCAGTGTGAACGTGCCGTCTGCTGGAAGCGTGAAATTCAGAATGCAATCGGTCTGCCCGTTGGCCAAGTCATCGGCACTCGCGACGGCGTTGCCGTTCGCGTCGAACAGCGTCAGCACGCCGTCTAATTCAGAGCCAAGCCGACTGGCTCTCAGATCGAACTGCCAGGCGTCCCCTTTCTTGCCGGTGAAGTTCCACAGATCGGAGTCACCCGCTTGCTCGATCCGTCCGTTAAGCACGCAGGGAAGTTCGATGGTCTTGGCTTGTGCGATCTCGTTGTTTGGCTCCGCTTCGAGGTGTTCCGGTAAGTCGTCCGTTTCGAGGAGTGCGTTCGATGTTCCACCTTCGATGGGAATGCTCTGAAACGCGATACCGCTTGATGAGCCGCCTAAAGGCGGGACTCCAACTTCGTGGCGATCACTTGGCAGGTTGGCTCCGAAGAGTTGCAGCGGCACCGTCGTGCCACGTTTGCCGCCGAGCGGATAGACACGGTCGAGCCACGGACCCGACGAGATCGTCAGGCGGTAAACGAAATGTTGAAAGCCCTCAAATCGAATGTCGTGGATCCGAACCGTGTACTTGCCGTCGCTGGGCGCTTTGAAGCGGATAAATGAGTCGAGTCCGAACGTGTCCGAATTCTCGGCGAGGACTTGGCCATTCGGGCCGAGCACTTCCAATCGCGAGTCGAGTCCTGATCCGATTCGAGCAGCGTTGACTTCGCAGGTGATGACTTGCCCCGCCTTGGCCTCGAGCGTCCAGTCGTCGACGTCTTCTCGCGGAAAGATGCGTCCGTTGATCGTCACCGGCAGCGTGAGCGGCTTCGTCGGCAAATTCTCTTCCGATTCTTCTTCGATAATCTCCGGAAGATCGCCGACGACGAATCGCATTCCGGGCGTGATCCCTTGTGACGTCGTGCAGTGCCAGTACCGAACGCCCAGCGGAGCTTCGGCCGCAAGCTTGATCTCGCCGGCGTAGTCCTTGGGGTAGTCCTCTTTTTGCTGCGACGCCGGTTGCAGAATGATCGGTCCCTCGAACCAAGTCGTTTGCATCCGCTCGACGGGCGAGCGTCCTTCGACGCCAGGGCCAGCGATCAGAAAGTCCGCTTTGTCGTGCAGGAAGTGCCCGCCGATGCGAACCAGGACCGTCTTGCCGCGCTGGCCACCGGGTGGGAAGACGTAGGCCGCCGTTGGCGACTCCGACTTCACAACGTTTCCAGTGCTCACCAACGCCGAGAACACGCACACGCCGACCATCCAACGGGACGCCATGATTCACCTCCACAAGTCAGCGTAGGAGCGCGGGGGCCGAGTCTCAAGGTTTAAGATGGGCACTTCACACCAGCACGACGCACAAGCAAGTGGTTTTTCTCGAACAAACACTCGCTTGCGCGTCGTGCTGAAAGCACAGATCGTCAAACCCGCCATCCTCCGTCAACACGCCTCGAAGATCGTCGCAACACCCTGGCCTTGACCGACACAGAGCGTGGCGAGTCCAAGCTTCGCTCCAGTATCTTTCATGCGGTGCAACAGTGTCGTTGCGATGCGTGCTCCGCTGGCTCCCAGCGGATGGCCGAGCGCGATCGCTCCGCCGCGCGTGTTGACATTCGACTCGTCGATGCCCAGCAGCTTCAAGACCGACAGCACCTGAACGGCGAAAGCTTCGTTGATCTCGATGCACTCGATGTCCGCCAGCTTGAGTCCCGCACGCTTCAGTGCTTTGTTGACAGCCGGAACCGGGCCGATCCCCATTTCTTCGGGAGCGACTCCAGCGACGGCCATCGAGCGAACTTTCACCAACGGCTTGAAGCCGAGTTCCTTCGCCTTGTCTTCGGACATCATCAGCACCGCCGCCGCTCCGACACTGACCTGCGAAGCATTGCCGGCGGTCACACTCCCTCCAGCGGGATTGAACGCTGGAGGCAGTTTGCTCAAGCCTTCGACGGTCGTCCCCTCGCGCAGTCCCTGATCGGTGGCGATCAACGACTTCAGGCCGATCTCGTTGCGGCCCCAGGTCGGGATGATTTCGGCGGCGAATGCGCCGGAGCGAGTCGCCTCGCACGCAGACTGCTGACTGCGTGCGGCAAACTCATCCTGCCGTTGACGGCTGATACCGTACTTCATCGCGAGGAACTCGGCGGTCAGCCCCATGTTCATGATCGCCTCGCTGTGCTTGCGGAACAGTGAAGGCGCGGGGTTGTAGTCCTTGTTCGCCGGGATGTGATCCATGTGCTCGACGCCGCCGGCGATCTGAATGTTCTCGACACCAGCCATGATCGCCATCGCACAGTCGTTGATCGCTTGCAGGCTCGACGCGCAGTTGCGGTTGATCGTCACGCCACCGACTTCGATCGGCAGATCGGCCATCAATACGGCGATGCGGCCGATGTCGTAGCCTTGCTCCCCCTGCTGCTGCACGCAGCCCCAGCGGACATCCTCGATCAGGTGTGGCTCAATGCCGGTTCGCTCGACCAGCGACTTCAACAACCCGGCCGACAGCTCATCGGCCCGCACGTCGCGGAAGTAACCGGAGTCGGCCGAAGCCTTCGCGATCGGAGTCCGAACGGCATCGACGATGACGGCTGTCATCATGGCCTAGTCCTCTGCAAAGAACTCGTGATGAGAGATTCGGCGAGCGGCAGGGCGTCAGCCCTCCGAGAAAAACCGATCGATTCACTCGGAGGGCTGACGCCCT
>SXGS01302197.1_pt1 | contig 25483 bp, 26 predicted proteins | sample 3174681 | NCBI WGS metagenome assembly SXGS01 (sample SAMN11356861, study PRJNA531348) | freshwater metagenome | isolation source: freshwater sample F1-80 | place: China: Fuxian Lake, Yuxi | collected 2017-12-25 | reverse complement strand
GCCGCAAACGCACCAAAAACTGCTCCGATGAAACCGACTAAGAGAAACGCACGACCAATCGTGCCGCTTATCCCTGCGCTTGCGAACATGCCGCGCTCCCAGAAGACTCGATACGGTCGGCATTTTTCTCTGCATATTCGTTTGAGTGTTTCACTTCGATGCGATTCGATTCAAAAGTGCCGTCAATCATGCGACCATGGGCGACAACCGAGATGCACTCTTGAAAAATACCGCCAGGGTCACCGGAATAAACGACATTTATCGACTTGTTGTTGAATGTCATCACAAAACTGGTGTTGCTGCCAATTTTCTGCAGTGAGTTTTGTTCAACCGTGCCCTGAACACGCAAACGAGTCGTCTCTTCGCAGCCGCTGCGAACCCCGATTTCATCGACATTGCAGTAATAATCGATTGCCGATCTCAAAAACTGGGTGACGATAACCACGCCACCCAGGCCAACTAGCGTCAGCAAAATAATCGGCAACCACTTTCGCGGCTTTTTGGCGGGCTCGATCGGTCTTGGGGTTAATTCCACTACAACCAGGTCTTGTCTTTGTCGGTCACTGATTGTGCAGACTTTTTGGCGCGCCGCAGAGTCGAAACCGCGAACATCAGAATCGCCCCGAGTGTCACGATGTATGAACCAAAAATGAATCCGGCGTCTTTCATTTAGTTTGCCGGCCCTTCGGCGCGACGCGCGACAATCGCCAAATCGAGACCTTGGTTGTCTGCAACATCGACCAGCAACATCGTGCGCTGACGGTGCAAGACGAGCCAGATGAACACGAGCGTGAAGCCGACCACACCGCTGAACAGAGTGAACAACATTAAGTCATCCATTTTGACATCACCGTTCGGATTCAAAACTGTCGCACCCTGGTGCAGACTGCGCCAAAGCACGACGCTGAAATGCACGAGCGGTATCTCGAGCACCGCCAACAACGCCACGACTGCCGAACGACGAGCGCGTTGCTCGACAGAACCTTCGAGGCGTCGTACCGCGAGATAACCGATGTATGTGACGAACAAAAATGCAGTCGTCGTCAAGCGCGGGTCCCACTGCCAGAACTCGCCCCAAGTCAATCGACCCCACAAACTGCCGGTAATCAGCGTGATCGCCATGAACATCACGCCGACTTCGGCCGAAGCGCCCGCGAAGCGATCAAAACCCATTGAGTGCTTCTTGCTGATGAGCCAACCCGCCGATGCAACCGCCGTAAATACAAATGCAAGATACGCAATCCACGCCGAGGGCACATGCACATACATGATTCGCACCGACTCACCCTGCACGACATCTTGTGGGGTCAACAGCAAACCACTGGCAACGACCCACGCCATGACGGCAAGCGCTAAAACGCCGATGGCCTGCGTCGCGCGGGTGCCTGTTGGTGATGTCTCTTGCGAAACTTGCGACATTAAATCATCTCTCCTGGAATATCTCTCACGAATTTAAATCTATTCATCGATCAGCGACCCGAAAGCCAATGACCCACTGACACCGAACACCGCGGTGAAAACTGTCAACAAACCAATCCATGCCCAACCTTCTGACGTTTGCGCACCGCCACTGCCGAAAGCCGCTTCGGTGGCCCTCGTCGCCGCGATAAGCACGGGCGCCACAACTGGCAGCAACAGCAAAGGAAGCAAAGTTTCGCGTCCTTTTGCGCCTGCAGTGAGACCGCCATAAAGAATACCAACGAAGGCCAATCCGCTCGTCGCGCAAAGCACGCAAGTGACCAACAACACCAGACCGCTTGCAGTCAAGTCGACCCTATATAAAAGGACGGCACCGCAGATCAGAACTATCTCAAGTGCAATAAGTTTCAATGCCAGCGCAATTGCCTTGCCGAAAAAAACTGCCGACAGATCAATGCCCGCAACTCGCAGTGAGTCGAGCGCGCCATCTTGGGTGTCTATCGCAAACGACCGTTGCACAATTATGAATAACGAAAATAATGTCGCCAACCAAACCAGACCACCAGCAACGCGTTGTAAGACATCATCGTTGTCGAGCGCAAAGGCGAACATCACCATCACTAAGCCTGCAAATGGCAACACCTGATTGGTCACGACGCGACTGCGCATTTCAATTTTCAGGTCTTTCGACAACACGGCAGTTACAACTTTGCCTTTGGTGACCCCCGTATCCAAACTATTTTTCATGTTTCAGTCACCACGCCACCGACAACGGTCAGAGATCGCGTCGCCAAATTTTGTGCTCGGTCAATTTCGTGGGATGCAAACACGACCGTGGCCCCCGCATCCCGCGCCGAACGCAATGTTTTATCGAGTTCGTCCCGACCCTGCGAATCGAGCCCTGCATGTGGTTCGTCGAGCAACCAGAGTTGTGCTCGGCGCACGATCAACGTCGCCAATGCGCACCGGCGACGTTGCCCCGCCGACAGATTCGCCACGCGCGTTGCGCTCAGGCGATCGGACAATCCCATTATTTGCATCGCAGTTTCGACATCTTGAGCTGATGCACCGATCAATCGCGACCAAAATGAAATATTTTCCGCAACTGTCAAATCGGGAAACAGACCATTGGCGTGACCGAGCAACCCAACTTTTGCGCGCACCGCGCGACGATCGACACCCAAGTCACAGCCCAGCACGATCGCCGAACCACGAGCGATCGGCAAAAGTCCCGCGCAGGCACGCAACAAGGTCGTTTTGCCTGCACCGTTCGGGCCCTGAAGCAACACGATCTCTCCGCTCGCGATTTCAAAACTTGCACCGGCAAGCGCCGGAAAATTGTCGTAGACAACAACGACATTGGAAAAACTTGCAATCATCACTTACCCTTGAAATTTGCGGCGCGCTTTTCTGAAAATGCCGCGCGACCTTCTTCGACATCGGTGCTCGCCCACGCAAGATCTCGCGCTCGTTGCACCAGTTCGTCAACTTCTGGCACGCGTGATGAAGCGTTTAGTGCCGCCTTGTGCCCAGCGATTGAAAGCGGCGCAAGCACTGCGATTTCCCGCGCCCAAGCAAGTGCCGCATCAAAATCGCCAATGCGATGCACCGCACCGAGACTCGCCAACTCTTTGCCAGAATAATTTTGTGCTGCGAGCAACATCGCTCGAGCAACCGGCCACGAGCATTCGCGGGTCAAGCGCTCGACGGTCCAATGATTGACCACCAAACCAAGTCGAGCCGCGGGCACACCAACTATTGCTCGCGCGGTGGCCACTCGCAGATCGCAAGAGATCGCAAGTTGTGCGCCGGCACCAAGTGCGTGGCCGTCGATCGCCGCGATAGTCACGCACGGCGCAGTTGCGATTTGAATCAACAACTTGTGCAATGCATCTGTGAACTGTGTCTCGCGTACGCCAGATAAATCCGCCCCAGAGCAAAAAGTATTTTCAGCGCCCGTCAAGACCAAAACTCGGGCAGACTGCGCCTCAGCCTGCTTTAACGCTTGAGCCAACTCAGACAAAGTCTCTTGGTCGACTGCATTTTTTCGCGCAGGTCGATTGATCGTGGCAACCAAGACCGAGTTATCTGTTTCAATTTTCAACGACATCGATGACTGCCCCGTAACATAACCACAACGCTATGGATTCTCGCACACAACCCGATAATTCGGATCGCCAGCCAGATCACGACCCGATTCTCGTCAAACGAGCGCTTATTTCAAGTTGGGCGAAGCGTGCCACCAATCTCGGCTACTTACTTTTTGGTGTGTCAATGGTCGCAGTGATCTGGGGTGTCGTCGTTGACTTCACACCCAACACGAGTCGCGTCGCCACGACTGCCCTAATCAGCGGATGCGTCGTACTCGCACCAGCGATTCTCGTGCAGTACTCGGTCAAGGCCGCCGTGCGTGACGAACGCGAGAACTCTTTATAGCGCACAAAAAGATCATAATTTTTCATCAGCTATAGAATAAAACGATGCAACAAAAAACCGAACATCATCCGGCGTTCGAGGAATATTGCGAATGCATCTTTGAGCTTGAAGAGGACCATGTTGAACTAATTCAGGCGCGCATCGCCGACAGATTAAAATTTTCTCGTGCATCAGTCTCAGAAATGATCAAGCGCATGCAGAGCGAAGGTCTCGTTAATTTGTCTGGGCCACGCATCGCCCTCACCAAGACTGGTCGCAAACTTGCCGAGGGAATCGTGCGCAAACATCGAATCGCAGAATGCTTCTTGATCGATGTTCTTGGTTTGTCTTGGTCAACCGCGCATCACGAAGCATGCAAATGGGAGCATGTCATCACCGACGAAGTTGAACTGGCACTTTCAAAAATGCTCGGCAACCCGACGGCGTGCCCGCACGGCAACCCGATACCCGGATCCGGACACCGCAGCGTTTTGCTCACACCGTTAAACACGATTGAAGTCGGCGATTCGTTCACTGTTGTACGTATTTCTGAAGAACTCGAGGAAACCGCAGGTGCGCTCGACACGCTTGAAGCCAACAAAATGTTTCCAGGGCGAAGTGGCACGGTCACCAATCGCAGCAGCGAAGGTGGCGTCAGCGTGCTGATGTCTGACTCTGCCAAATCTGCACCAACTCCAATCGACTCGTTTATCAGCGGTCGCTTGCTCGTCACAACAAATAAATAGATCTGTCGGTCATGAAATTGGCTTTTAGTCGCGTCGTGTTGATGCTGGGCATTCTCTTGCCAGTCGTGACTGGTTGTGCAACAACGATCAACGAGTCGGCACCTTCAACCATCGCCGCAACTGGTGCCGCCGAAAAAACAATCTCGACGATTGATCCTCAGCTTGACCGCGAAAAACTTCTCGCTCAAATGTTGCAAAGCGTCGAGGCATTGAGCGATGCGATGCAAAAGCCTGATCGTAAACTTGCCATAAAACATCTGGACCAAATCAAATTGATCGGCGACGCAGTTCGACCAAAAATAGCCGAACTTAGCGACCAACTTGCAGCCGACTTTGACCGCATCGTGGCGCTGGCAGAGAGTTCTGTCGAGCGCAATCGCCCCGCGGATGCAGACAAGGCCTTACGATTCTTGCCGCTAATCATCGACTCGCTTAAAAATTTTTAGTTATTCATCTCGGTAGGCAAAGCCTCGCTGTGCACCACACTCAAGCGGCGTGTCGACCGCGTTAAAGCCACATACAGCGCACGCAAACCATGTGTTTGAGCGGACACGATTTTTGCAGGTTCAACAACAACGACTCCGTCGAGTTCGAGACCTTTCACAACGCTGACTGGCACGACAGTCAAGCCATATTCGATACCCGCGACGCCTGCGCGACCGTAAGCGATTTTTGCGTTATCAAGCGCACGACAGATTTCTTCGGTCATCTCATCCGGACAAACAATCGCCACGTTGCCATCACTCAGTTCGGCGACAAGATTATTCGTCTCGTTGATCAACTTGGCCAACAAATCACTGCTTGAACAAAGCACGAACTTTGGTGATGCGTCACCTTCGCGCACGGACACCGGCGCAACCTGGTTTGGCGCAGCCGCAAGCATCACTCGCGTCGCCAAATCCATTATTTGTTTTGGAATTCGATAGCCGACTGTCAGGCCGATAACGCGCGAAGGATTTTTCTTTGGCAAGTGTGCAAGAACTTCTTGCCACGATGCTGGTGCGTGCACCGAAGTGGCTTGCGCGATATCGCCAACAATCGTCATCGAACCGTTCAACGAGCGTCTCGAGACCATTCGCAACTGCATCGGCGAAAGATCTTGCACCTCGTCAATCACGATGTGACCGTACGTGCGAATTTCGTCTGCCTCGTTGATTCGACCACCGCGTCGTGGGCGCGGACCCAAGACTGCCAGAGCCTCATCAAGCACGGCGACATCGGCGTCGCTGAATTTGGCGTCGGCAAGACTCGCCGCTCGCGGACGGTATAGCGATTCATACTCTGCTGGCGTACACACTTTTTGTGCTGCAAGTCGCATCAACGCCTTCGACGAATAGAGATCGTGCAACAACTCTGCGGGTGTCAGCACCGGCCACATGTAGTTAACGACTGCTTGAAACTCTTTGATCTCGCTTAAAGCATCTCGAGTTGATTCGAGATCAAGTTCTTGATTGTGGCTCGAAGCGATCATCGCCAAAACTACTTCGGTCTCGACCCAATGATGTGCCGCGTTGTGTCGCCGAAAGCGTCGTCGCGCCTCACGCACAATCGTCGCCGACTCGCCACTGGTCAATCGCAGATAGCCGGCACCAAAACCAATTTCGACGTCTTTGCGCAACGCACGTTGACGATCGCGAACTGCTTTTGCAACAACTTGGGCCATTCGCAAGTCGCCCTTGATTCGCGCAACACTTTCGGCATCTTTCGCCGTATAACTATTGCCACGCACGAGGTCTGCTAGCACGACCTGTTCGACACCCGCCTCGCCAAGCGACGGCAAAACTCTTTCGATGTAACGCAAAAAGACTCTGTTCGGGCCAACGACTAAAACACCCTGATCTTCGAGCGGAAATCTAAATGTATAAAGCAAATACGCCGCGCGATGCAAAGCCACGACCGTTTTACCCGTGCCCGGCCCACCCTCGACCACGACGACACCTTGTTGCGACGAGCGAATAATTTCGTCTTGCTCGGCTTGAATCGTCGCGACGATGTCGCCGAGTTGACCAGTTCGTCCACGAGCCAAAACTGTCAACAGCGTGCTGTGACCACGCAAAGTTGGCCCGTTTGAAATTGGTGCACCATCAAGGCCATCGTCGTGACCAACGCCCAGGTGACCCGCACCGAACAACTCATCTTCAATGCCAAGCAACTCGCGTCCCTGCACCGCGAAATGTCGACGCCGTGCCAAGCCCATTGACTCGCGCCCGGTCGCGCGATAAAACGGCTCGGACACCGGCGCACGCCAGTCGACAACAACTGGCTCGCGATTCGAATCAGCGACTGCGATGCGCCCAATATGAAAACTCTCGAATGTTTCGGGTGACTCGGTCAAGCGGTCGATTCGTCCAAAAACAAGTGCGGCGTCACCCAAGTCGAGTTGGGTCAACCGCCCCACCAAAACCTCGTCGAATGCATTTCGTTCGTAGCGCGCCTGAAAAGTGCCCCCGGTCGAAGCCTCGTTCATCTCCCGAATCTGCCACGCGTCGTTGCGCGTCTGCTCTAAACACTCATAAGCATGGTCGATAAACCGCTGTTCGTCGGCAAGTTCGGGGTGCTGTTTGGTCATTAAATTTCGCAGATCCTTGAAAATGGGGTTTATTTACTCTACAGACAAAACATCACATTCGTGTATTTATCGGCAAAGTTTCACTTGGCTGCACACATCAAGAAACAATGCAGCTATGAACAACAAACTTCGCACCACCCACAAAGCAGGCTTGCTGTTCATTCTCGGTTGTTTTATTTTTGGTGGATGCGCGACCAAGGGCGACCCCACCACCCGCGCCATGTTCAATTTTTCGTCCCCAACGATCCCATCTACAACAACCACAACAGCACAGCCAGCACAACCTGTTTCTTTGCCGCCAGCCGTCACATCGCCGTTCGATCTTGTCGCACAACAATTTGAAGTGTTCGTCAAGTGGCGACGCGAATGCAGTTATAAACCCAGGCTCTGCAACATCGGCGAATTCACAATTCTCGACACACAGTTCAGCGACGATTTCGCCACGATGATACGCGACTATGCAAAAAACAACATCTATGCCCGACCTGGCGATGGCGAACGCAAAGTCATCGTTGAAACAATTTCACAGGACGAAACCACCATGACGGCGATCGTGCACGGTTGCGTCTACGACACAGTCGTCTTGTATATGGACGGTGGCATCTACGACGACAAAGTTTCCTCGTCGATTTCAAGCTGGACGATGAAATGGCACAACGAGCGATGGTATTGGGTGAATCATGAAAATTACAAGAAAATTTTCAACACCAATTTGTGCGACTCATGAAATGAAGTTAAAAACTTTCATCGTGATCAATCTGCTTGCACTTTCTTGCATGTCGACAAACGCAACGGCTGGTGACGACGAGTCAAACAATGTGCGCGACGTCTTCGGCGCAGTGGTCGACAAAACGATCATCGCCGGAGTGTTCGTCGGCGATAGCGAAACAACTGGTGATTCAAGCGGGTGCGACTGGTCGCCATCATTGCCACGCGACTCGGGTCGTGATCAAACTTTTGGTGACGAGGTCGAAAAAACTGTCAACTCAGTCTTGTTCCGGCTTTACGATCGAAATTGCCCGAATCAAAATACAAAATACTTTTGGGTCGCCCAAGTCTCTTCAGAAACAATCGCCCGCAACGCCGCGAGCATCGCTTACGACATCATCCCCGCGCCCTTCGGTGAATTCGCCCCACCGGCGCGTCAAGGTTTGATCAATATCGGCACTTGGTTTTGGGTCAACAACATCATTTGGCAACCAAAAGTCGTGGTCGCATGGGTGCCAAGTCCGGCGGGTCCGATTACGGCGACGATCACCGCGACGCCATACAAACTTGTCTTTGATCCAGGAGATGGCATTTTTGGTCTCGGCAAAACATCTTGTGTCGGTCCAGGTCTACGCTGGCGCAGCCAGTTCGGTGATGGTTTACCTTCGCCGTGCATGTATTCATATCGACACTCTTCGGCGACCAATGCAACCGGACTATTTTCGGCCAGCCTGTCAATTGTTTGGCGTGTCACATGGCGCTCGAATACCGGCGCTTCTGGCACATTCCCCGATGTCACTACATCCTCATCCCACCAAATGCGCATCCGAGAATTTCAGGCACTGGTTACGTCGTAGAGCGCATTGCCATATGGGATAACGGCGAGACAAATTTTCGTGGGCGATCAAAAATCCAAAAAATTGGGATTCGACTCTCCACCTTGATACCCTTGACGTAGCACTTTCGATTTTGGAAGTGCAATACAAAATATCAAGAAGGAAGTAAAAGTTATGCCAACCGGTACCGTGAAATTTTTCAATGACGAAAAGGGTTACGGATTTATCTCGCGCTCTGATGGAGAACCAGATATTTTCGTGCATTTTTCAAACATTGAAGGCACCGGGCGTCGCACCCTTGTTGCAGGCCAAGAAGTCGAGTTTGAACTCGGCCAAGGTCGCAAGGGCACCGAAGCCAACAACGTCCGCGCTATCTGAGCCCCGCGCTTGATGCGCAGTTCAATCGCGTCGTATTTTCGACGTGATTGTTTCGTCTCAATAGTTAGGTACACCACCACGAATCGGTGAGGTACGCGTTTGCCCCCGATATAGTTTTTGGGCGTGTCAACATCAAAAGAACAGATCCTTATTGACCGTCGCTACGCGGCAGTCTTAGCAACCATCTCTGACGACTCACTTGCCGAACTGGCAGGCAGCCTTCCAGAAAAACTGCGCGATCCATTTGCGAAAGTCGCTGGTCTCAAGGCGGGCGCACTCAGCACCAAAGACGGTCTGGGCGCCAAGATTCGCGCCGGCTTTATATCCCGCAAATCATTCATCAATGTCGGTGTTTTGCTGAGCGAACCTTGCACCGAATATTGCATCGAACAACTTGGCACCGCCGCTGACGACCCGAATGTCGAACACCTAAAAACAACTCTGCCCGGGGCGATCGAGAAGTTCGGTCTCGACGCGACGCGACTGATGGTCATTCAATATTCGGTCAGCCTCAACGGTTTCAAACAACTCGTCGCCCAAGATAAAAGATTCATGGTCCCCAAAAACGAGTCTGCCCAAGTTCTGGCAACTGTTGCGCCGGCTAAAAAAGCGACAAGTGAAGATCTCGAAAAGCGTAGGCTGCGTCGTGAGCGCCAAGAAAAAGAGCGCGAGGTAAAGCGTCAGGCAGACCTTCAACGACGAATCGCTCGCAACAGAGTTTGAAAGTGGTTGCTGCGCGTTTCGGGTGTGTTGCTGGTCGTGCCATGCTGGTCGCAGATTCGCTGACTGGTTACGTCGACGTCGAAAAGTTTTCGGGCGGCAAACTGCCGAGCGATCCGATGCTTTGCATCGAGCGATGGTCTGAGATTCGCGATCTCGCCAAGTCGCTGGCGTCGACCAATGCTGCTGGCCTGGCGACCCTTGACTTCAATCAACTCGACTGCCCCGTGCCGCGACCACGACAAATTTTTGCCATCGGTGTCAACTACAAGGCCCACGCCGCCGAGATGAACCACGGCCTGCCAAAAGAACCACTTGTGTTCACTAAGTTTCCGAGTTCCCTCAACCGGCCGCACGGGCAGATCAAACTTGTCGGCGAAAAGTGCGACTACGAAGCCGAACTGGTCGCCATCATTGCCAAGGGTGGGCGCAACATCTCGGTTGCTGATGCATGGTCACATGTGGCAGGCCTTTGCGTCGGTCAAGATTTCTCAGACCGAGCGTTGCAATACACCAACACACCACCGCAATTTAGTTTGGGCAAAAGTCGAGCGGGCTTCACTGCGATCGGGCCCTTCATCACAGATGCAGCAACGCTCACGACTCGCAACAATCTCGAAATGACTTGTCGTGTTTCAGGCGAAGTGATGCAACACACTCAAACCGACGACATGATTTTTGAAATTCCCGACATCATTGCGTATCTGTCAAGCATCTGCGAACTGTTTCCAGGTGATGTCATCTACACCGGCACACCTTCGGGTGTCGGCGCGGGCCGAACACCACAAAGATTTTTATGCCAAGGCGACATCGTCGAAACCACGATCCAGGATCTCGGCACCCTGCGCAACACCTGCATCTAATTCACTTCGCTATTTAAGAGCCGTCGTGACGCACGAGTTCAAATTCGGTGTAAGCCGAAACGCCCATCTCACTATCGAGACCGGCAATTTCGTCGGCCGCACTCGAGCGAATGCCACCCTTCGTCAAGCGATTCTGTAATTTGAAGAACCCAAACGACAAGCCAAAGTTGACAACCAAAATTGTCAATGCACCGAGTGCTTGCGCACCAAGTTGGCTCCAGTCGCCGTCGATGATGCCCGACACACCAGCCGAGTCAGAGCCGTTCCAGCCTGCGCCATACGACCCGTTGGCAAACACGCCGACAGACAACAAACCAAACATTCCACAAATGCCGTGCACACTGATTGCACCACATGGATCATCAATGCGCAAGCGTTCTTCAACAAAATAGGTTGATTCAATTACCAACACCGCGGCGATTGAACCAATAGCGGCAGCCGCCCACGGCGCAACAAACGCACACGGCGCTGTTATCGCCACGAGACCAGCAAGCATGCCGTTGATCATCATCGCGGGGTTTGGCTTGCCGGAGCGACGCATGATCCACAACATTGCGACAACCGCACCAAATGCCCCGGCAATCGCAGTGTTCGTCGCCACAGTTGCAAACTGCACATCAGTTGCCGAAAGCGTCGATGCTGCATTGAATCCGAACCAACCGAACAACAAAATAAATGTTCCAAGCATCGCCATGGGCAAGTGATGTCCTGGCATCGGCAACGATTTGCCGTCGCTTGAATATTTACCGATGCGCGGCCCGAGTACCGTCGCTCCAGCGAGCGCCGCAACGCCACCCGTCATGTGCACGACACCCGAGCCCGCAAAGTCGACATAGCCCGCTCCAAGCGACATCGTCGCCCATGTTTTCGACAACCATCCACCACCCCATGTCCACGCAGCAATCACGGGATAATAAATAGATCCGCAAAAAAGACCCCACTGCACGAAGCTGTTCCATCTCCAGCGCTCAGCCATCGAACCAGTTGGAATAGTCGCGGTCGTGTCCATGAACGCCGTCATGTATAAAAAGAAACCAAGTAGCGCTGGCGTGATATTCGGGCCGCTCAAAGCCCAACCTCCACCCCATGCAAAAACCCAATTGCCCGAGCCGATCAACGCTTCGCCAACCGGATTGTCGAGGCCCATCGCCCCGTAGCTAAAACCGCCAAACGCGAGTGGAAACCCGAAAAAGAAAAACGCGACAAAACCCAAACCAAAAACGGCGAAGTTGGTGCTGACCACATGCGCCGCGTGCTTCGCTCGGCAAAACCCAGTTTCAACCAAAGCGAATCCGGCCTGCATAAATATGACAAGAGCCGCACCGATCACCACCCACAACAGTGAAATCTGCGCACCTAGAACCGTTACATCTGAATTCATAATTCCCCATGTCTTGTGAATGAAAAGTTGAATAACCACGCTCAAAGAACGTGTGCACAACGCTGTGACTGCCCAAAAAGATACATCCCCAATGTTTCGTGAATGTCTGAGAATTGTTTCGGGAGTATGGCTTTTGTGATTCGATTAACTTTTTGTATATCCCCACGAATTAGGCTGTATGCATGACAATCGAAGCCACCAAAACCCAAGCCTTTTTAGACGACCGAGCACATGTTTTTCATTCATGGTCCGCACAAGGCACCCTTAACCCAACCGAGATCGCCGGTGGCGAAGGTTCATATTTTTGGGACTCAAGCGGCAAAAAATATCTTGACTTCACAAGTCAATTGGTAAACCTGAATATTGGGCACCAACACCCAAAACTTGTGGCTGCGATTCAAGAGAGTGCCGGCAAACTTTGCACCGTTGCGCCTCCATTTGTAAATGCATCGCGAAGCGAAGCCGCTCGACTGATCACCGAACTTGCGCCGGGCGATTTGAACATGGTGTTCTTTACCAACGGCGGTGCCGAGGCTGCCGAATACGCCACACGAATGGCGAAACTTCACACCGGTCGCCACAAGATCTTGACTGCGTATCGTTCGTATCACGGTTCAACTGCGGGGGCAATTGCTTTGACGGGTGACCCGCGTCGTTGGCCTAACGAAACTGGCGCCTCAGGTGCCGTCAAGTTTTGGGGTCCTTACCCATATCGCTCGGCTTTTCATGCGACAAGCGACGCACAAGAGTGTCAGCGCGCACTCGAGCATCTCGAAAGCGTGTTGATGGTTGAAGGACCTCACACTGTTGCAATGATTGCTCTTGAGACTGTCGTCGGCACGAACGGAATCTTGGTTCCCCCAGATGGTTATCTCCAGGGAGTGCGAGAGATTTGCAATAAACACGGCATCGTGATGATGTGTGACGAGGTAATGGCTGGTTTCGGTCGTTGCGGCGAGTGGTTCGCGGTCAATAAATGGAATATCACACCAGATCTCATTTGCTTTGCCAAAGGTGTCAACTCTGGTTACATACCCCTTGGTGGAGTAATCATTTCTCAGCGCATTGCCGACACATTTCGAGAACGACAGTATCCAGGAGGACTTACTTATAGCGGACACCCGCTCGCCTGCGCATCGGCTGTTGCTTCAATAAATATCTTTAAGGAAGAAAAAATTATCGAACATGCCCGTCATTTAGGACGCGATGTGATTGGCCCAGGATTAGAGGTGCTCAAAGCCAAACATCCGAGCGTGGGAGATGTTCGTGGTGTTGGTGTCTTTTGGGCCATTGAGCTTGTGCGAGACCGAGACACCCGTGAACCACTTGTGCCATTTAATGCCTCCGGCGCCGAGGCCAAGCCGATGGTCGAACTTGCGGGTGCCTGTAAAGCCAATGGCTTGTGGCCTTTTACCCACTTCAACCGTTTGCATGTTGTTCCGCCACTGATAATCAGCGATGAAGACATGCGCCAGGGCCTTGCCATAATCGACGAGGCACTCACCGTTGCTGACAACTATTACGCGGGCAAATAACTACCGATTCTGCGGGAACCCCAGATCAACGCTTGAGGTGCGCGGGTCTGGCCACCTTGACGTCACTACTTTGGTGCGAGTGTAAAAGTTGATGCCGTCTGGCCCATACATGTGTTGGTCTCCAAACAAACTGGCTTTCCAGCCACCAAATGAGTAGTACGACACGGGAACAGGCACGGGCACGTTGACTCCCACCATTCCAACATTGATGTCGTACTGAAACTGGCGTGCGATTCCGCCATCACGAGTAAATATTGCCGTGCCGTTGCCGTATGGATTGGCGTTGATTATCTGCACACCCTCGTCATAACTAGCCACTCGCACAACTGACAGCACTGGACCAAAGATCTCATCGTCATAACACGCCATCCCCGGCTGCACATTGTCGACGAGACTTGGCTTCAAGAAGAATCCTTCTTTTGGTACACCGTTGCGACCGTCCACGACGACAGTCGCACCCTGCGTGTTTGCGCCTCCTATATAGGAGGCAACTTTGTCAAGATGTTCCTTTGTGATCAGTGGACCCATTTCACTATCTGGATCACTGGCAGGGCCAACTTTTATACGCGGGATTCGATCGACAATTTTATCCACCAATTCGTCGGCAACGGTGTCAACAACTATCAGGGCCGAAATAGCCATGCACCGCTCACCAGCTGAACCATAGGCCGCACTAACCGCGGCATCGGCCGCCATATCAAGATCGGCATCAGGCAACACCAACATGTGGTTTTTTGCACCACCAAGCGCTTGCACGCGCTTGCCATTGCGAGTGCCAGTTTCGTAAATATGTTTGGCAATCGGCGTGGAACCAACAAATGAAATAGCGGCAACATCGGGGTGCTCAAGCAAGCGATCTACCGCCACTTTGTCCCCATGAATTACGTTAAAACAACCGCTTGGTAGACCTGCTTGCATCAAAAGCTCAGCGATGAACATCGCAACGGATGGATCTTTCTCGCTGGGCTTTAATACGAACGTATTGCCACAGGCAAGAGCATTGGCAAACATCCACATTGGCACCATCGCCGGAAAATTAAAAGGTGTGATTCCGGCAACGACACCAAGTGGCTGACGGATGCTATAAACATCGACTCCAGCAGACGCCTGTTCGCTGTAGCCACCTTTAAGTAAATGAGCGACACCGCAGGCGAACTCAATATTTTCGAGTCCGCGCGCAACTTCTCCCATCGCGTCTGAAATCACCTTGCCGTGTTCTGCACTCAAAACGGATGCGAGTTCTTTTCGATTGGCATCCACAAGTTCTCGCATATTGAACATTATTTCTGCTCGACGCGACAGATTCGTCGCCCGCCATGAGCCAAATGCCTGGGTAGCCGCGGCTACTGCCCGATCAACCTCGGCCACCGAGGCAAAGTCAACCTGAGCCTGTTGCTGTCCGGTTGCTGGGTCAAAGACCACGCCCGAAAGCCCAGACTCCCCTTTTATTAAACGCCCGTCGATCCAATGTGAGATGCGCTTCATTGTGCGTCCTTTGTTTGTGCAGTGCCTTCAGCGTAGTCGCCAATACTGTTTACCCCTTGGGCTTGCTGATTGCTGTAATTCTTTGCGATACTACAGAAATGACAATGACTGCTACTCCGACCACGAACACGAAGGATCCTGAATTAGAAATTGTTGAGAAGGCTGTCGATGCTTTTTTGGCCACTCACGACCCCAAAAAAATGGACAATGTTGCCTTTCGTGGAGCTCGCTACGACTGTGGATTGGCGTGGGTGCATTTCCCCGTCGGATTTGGTGGACTCGGGCTCAAGCCAAGCCTAAATCGGGTGATTGAAGAGCGCGTTAGATCAGCGGGTGCAAAAGCACAAGATCCGGCAACGTTTTTTATTGCCCTTGCCGGACCGACGATTGCAACACACGGAAGCGACGAAGTTAAAAACAGATTCCTGCGTCCGATGTTTACGGGTCAAGAGAAATGGTGTCAACTTTTCAGCGAACCAGGCTCTGGCAGCGATTTTGCCGGCCTCAGCACGCGCGCAATACGTGATGGCGATGAGTGGATAGTCAATGGTCAAAAAGTATGGAACACGCTTGCTCACCTTGCCGACTGGGGAATGCTTGTCACCCGCACCGACCCAGAACAACCAAAACACAAAGGCATGACCTACTTCGCAATCGACATGCACTCCCCAGGCGTAGAAGTGCGCCCGCTTCGACAGATAACTGGTGAAGCGGAATTCAACGAGGTCTACATGACCGATGCTCGGGTGCCAGATAGCCAACGCGTCGGGGCAATTGGCGAAGGGTGGCGGGTATCTCTGACCACCTTGATGAACGAACGCACTGCAATTGGTGGTGGAGGCAGTGGCAGTGCAAAGCGTCGTGGACCAATCGACGATGCCATTCACATCTGGAATGACACCCCTTCTGATCAGCGCAGTGGTGCTCAACGCGACAAACTGATGAAACTATTTTGCGCAAGTGAAGCATTGCGTCTGACAGTGGTACGTGGTTCACAGGCCGCCAAGGCTGGCAACCCTGGACCAGAAGGATCAATTGCCAAACTAATGAGCGCCGAGTTCAATAAAAAAGTGACTGAGTTTTCAATAGAACTACTGGGTGCCAGTGCTCTTATTGACTACGACTACAGTTTTCGTCGCCCAGAAACACTTGACATTGACGGCTCAACTGGCGGTGTGAGACACGCCTTCATGCGTGCTCGCGCGAACTCAATTGAGGGTGGTACGAGTGAGATTATGCGCAATATTTTGGGCGAACAGGTTCTTGGTCTGCCGGGAGAGCCCCGAGTTGACAAAGAACAAGCCTGGAGCAAGGTTCCGCGCAACTAAAAACTTTCACTACACACAACGCTGATTTAGTGCTCTCCGCATTTATCACGGCGCTCTTCTTCGCTGACGAAAGCACGACCAGCACCTACTCCCTCGAGTGCGGCAAAGGGACCGCACTCATGTGGCACGATCCACACATGCACCATTGCATTATCTCCAGGCGCTCGGACGCCAAAAGCACAGTTTCCCTGAGCATTGCTCACCCCCACTACAAACGGCGCTCCCTTGCCGATGCGAGAAAAGCACAAATTGTCGTGAATGTGCCACTGCATCAGCGAACCCGCATAGTCAGTCAGAATCGGTGCATCCATCGGCACTTTGGTCTTGGCCATAAACATTGCAGAAACCAAAGTTCTTTCAGTGCCGACGCCGACTCTATAAACCAATGATTCCGGCGCAGATGGATCGAGGAACTTGTCATCGTCATAGAGCGAATAATTCATGTAATGCTCAAAACCCGTCACCGAATCGCGAATTGATCTGTATCCATCGGCATAAGCAGTCTTTGGGTCTGACCAACGCAACAACTTCACGCTGGTTTCTCTAATCAAGTCTGCGGCACGCTGCTCTTGTTCGGCTGACACACCCTCAACTCCTGAGATATCAAGTGGCAAAGCAGGGTCAAAGGCGCGAGGCCAATTGGAAAACACTTTGTGTGAGGCGGAACCGCCATGGGCGTGCAGGTGGTTCGCTCCGTTCCACATCGCCACCACCGTCACAATTGCAAAAAGTGCTGAAGGCAGAGCAAGGCGAGCAGGTGCTGGCGTGCCAACTTTTCCAAATATCAGAGCAGCCAACGCAATGGACGCCGCAATGACTCCGAGTGCAGCACACAAAGAATCAGAAATCTGGGCGCTCTCCTTTACTTCAAGGCCATCTATCCAAGAAATGCCACCAAGACGTGTAGCAAGCCAACCAACAACTATTCCAGTATTGATGACAACTCCGGCAACCAACAACCAGCGCTGAGGGCGCAACAACACCATGACTCCCCAAGCAACCTGGGCAATTGTGACGGCAATAAACAATCGCGCTAATTGGGGATGCTCGGCATGCATTCCAATTGCGCCACCATGAATCAGGCCGGCACCAATTGACGCCATCGCACCGTACATCAGTCCTGGGTAGACCTTTGTTGAAGAGGTGACGATATTTCCCACCTCTTAAACGGTAGTCGGTAGTCGGGCGTAGTAGGAGTACTGTGTTACTGCAAACGGCAAACTGATGAAAATCACCATTGGAAATGAGGGGTAATGACAATTTTGGGGCGCTATCCACTATTCCAACAGGCCTACTTGGTCAATGACATCGAGGACTCAATCCAAAAGTGGCACAAGTTGTTTGGTGCAGGACCTTTTTCGGTCACTGACCACCATAAATGTGACACTTTTACGTACCGCGGCACAACCCAAGAAGCCGATGTGTCGTATGCCTTTGGATACTTGGGGGAAATGATGATCCAGTTCATCGTGCAACACGACGAGACTCCCTCGATCTATCGCGATATGTATGCCAATGGCACCGAAGGTTTTCATCACGTCGCATATTTGGTCTCAGATTTCGATGCAGAGCGCCAGCGCCTTTTGGACATGGGTTTTGAGGCCGCATGTGAGTTGTATGCAGATGGCGTCAATGCGTCGTATTTTGACACTCGCTCAGTGACCGGTGGTTTCACTGAAATTCATGGCGATCCTCCGCACATCTTGGGAATCTTTGCGCAGTGGCATCGGGCCCATCAAATACATCAACCAGGCGATTCACCGATTTGGAATCGCAAACAAGGTCGTCGCAATCCTTGACATGTTTGACATGGCCTGGGGCGCAACACTCCCTTTTTATTTGTTCACGCTCCATTTTTTTATTTGATCAACGAGCCAGCCTGATTCCCAAAAACTCAAATCCCCCCCGCTGTTCAATAGAAACTGGTGGGCTCGTAGCATCACGTCTGCTGCACCTGCATGGTCTGATGATTCATACAGCACAGCCTCAGCGAGATAGATGGCTCGAACCGCTTGACCTGCAACGAGTAATTCGACGGCTCGGGCGCATACAGCGTCAGCACCTATTACTTGGACAAGTTCTGCCATCGCCTCGATAGGTCGCTCTGCATGCAATTCTGTAGTTGACTGCAAGTGAAACCAGCCCATGTATGTCTCCCAAATTGTGCGAATAGCCCACATAACTTTGCCGTAGCCTTGCCCTACTCGTTGTTCTGCTGGCAGTGTTATCTCTTTCATCAGCGTGAAAACGTCGGTGCCTGCGTTCATACCTTCAAGAGTGCTTTGATGCACGAATTGCACTGCTCCGTGCAGGCGGGCCAAAGATGCATCAATCAATTCTGCTCCGACGATGGGCATGTGTCGTCCCGTCACAAGAACTGCAATATTGAGACTGCGAAGTTTGTTCACGGTCTCGAGATATGGCTCAACAAAACGATACCTGTCCCCTCGCAGGGTGTTGAAGTTCGGAAAATGGGGGAACAATGGTCCGAGCAAATTAGAAATAAGCGCGGTGTTTGATTGTGGCAGCCAAACAATCAATGAATCAATTGTCTCGCCTGTGGCAGCAATGAGTTCAAGATTGCAACCACCAACAGAAAAAACGTACCTGTCTTTGAAAACCACATCAGGGACAGGAGTGTCCTGCCTCATCGCAACACCCGGATTTGCTTTGGCTATCTGCTGCGCCGCTGCGCCGCTGACATCAAACCATACTTGTGCCGTTCGATATCGCAATTTTTGAATTCGGGCGTCATCTGTTTGGCAGGCAGGATTGTTTTCTTGAGCGATATACACGGTGCCATTTTCTCGAAAGAGCCCCACACCGCCAACATGATCTACGTGGGCCTGAGTGGTAACGATATGAGTGGTGGGGCCGCTACATATTGCGTCAAATACCCGTTTGTGATGGACGGCTTCATAACCCATTCCCGTATTAATGATGATTCTTCCAGCGTCATGCACGATCATGTATGCAGCCGTTGACCCACTAGATCTGTAAATTTTTGGTGCAACTTCTGTCGCCGGGTCTTCATATACATGTGCAAGCAATTCTTTGCCTGGTCGCGTGTCAATCAAATAATCAACTTGTTTTTCTATTTCGGCATTTGTCTTCAAATCACATCACCTCATTTGGGACATTGAACTTTTCAAGATACGACGAAAATCTCTCGCGAATTTGTTCAGGTGTTCGATCAAAATCTTGGCGCAAATCATAGACGATTGAGTCTTGTCCGTCTCGAGAACGATCAGCAGCGCGCTTGGCAATTGACTCTTGGGCTTTTTTACTCAATGGATGCGCGGCAAAATCACAGATTCGAGCCACCATCGCCGAATCATCAGCCATGAATTCATTGAAGTGGACATCGATGCGTTGGCTTCGAGGAATAAGATCAATATCGCGCACCGCCGAAGCCAGCAGTTTTTGCACTCTGTCAGTCCAGTAGTCGATATACCAGTGTGGATCAATCGTCCGGTATGCCATCCGCGCTGCATATGTAATCATTGTTGCTGCCGACTGGATAACAGAGACAGGATCACGATGAGTCATCACAATTGTTGCGTCGGGAAAAGTGTTCATGAGTGGCCCTATTTGCTCGAAATGTTGGGGTGACTTAAGGATCCACCGATTTCGGGGTCGCAGGAACGTGAGGACTTTCAACATCGTGTGCATGTAGTCATAATGCGGTTGCTGATCGGTTGAAAAGTAATAGTCGCGCCACCCTGGGCAGCGTGCCACCCATTCCAGGTTGTAGGAAGCAAAATCAGGCAACATCAACTCAATTTCTTCGTGGACGTGTGCGGGGTCCATCGGGTGCATCAGAGCCACGTGAGGTGTCACCATTTGCATTTGTTCCCATTCTTTGTTGCAACGCACGTACCGCGGGTCAAGCCCATCTGCACTAGGCGCTTCCCCTCGTTGCGCAATCGGCTCATAACTTTCCCATAGAGGCATTGAACGCAGACTCTGGTCGGCAGACAAAAGATTCAACAGATGGGTTGTGCCGGTGCGAGGCAAACCAACGATGATGATGGGTCGCTCAATTTTGATGTCATGAATCTCGGGATGTCTCTGCAACAAGTCTTGTGTCAATAATCGATTAGATGCATACCGAACACAACTATTTCGAAGCGATAGGTTGCCAATGCCGAGTCGGTCAGGGTCTTGCCCCACTTCATCGAGCCACAGCGACAACCGATAGGTGAAGTCGGTTGCCCCAAAGTCGGTGAGACCCGTGCGTGCAACTGCGTCCTCAAGCACGCCATTAAGTGACATATCCAGCGTAAGCGTCTCGCCGTATTGATGGGCAAGACGTTGCATATCTGTGAGTTGTGGCTCCGCCAAATCAGAGATGTGTATTTTCACTATTGTTGTCTCCTGACCGTAAATAGTAGTCTTTGAAAATGCAAGAACTTCGTTTGGGACTTGTTGGATGCGGCGCAATTGCGCAATGGCATGCACGGGCTTTAAAAGATTTAGGTCGCACGCGGGTGACCGCCTGCGTTGATGTCTTGGCTGAAAACGCCGATCATCTGGCTTTGCTTACGGGCGGTGAGGCATGCTCAACAATTGACGAAGCAATGTCAATCGGCGTTGACGCACTGGCGATTTTGGTACCACATCATCTTCATCAAGAAGTCGTCTCCCGAGCCCTTGATGTCGGCGTGCACGTCGCCCTTGAAAAGCCAATGGCACCGAGCATCGAAGCGTGTGAACAAATACTTGCTGAAGCAGCAAAGCATCCCGACAAAGTATTTATGTTGACAGAGAACGCTCAATATTGGCCGGAGGTCTTGATTGCTCAAGAACTTATCAGCGGTGGGGCGATTGGAGACATCCTCACCGCTCGGTCATGGCATAACTTTGGGATCACTCCTGAGTTTTACCCCAGCCCAGAGTCTTGGAGATTTCAGACTGCCCAGGCGGGAGGTGGAGTTGCCATCGATACCGGATCTCATTGGATGAGACCGCTACGAATGATTTTAGGAGAGATTGATCAAGTCGTCGCAGTCACTGGTCGTATTCAGGAAAAAATGCAGGGTGAATCCCTTGTGCGAGCTTTATGCAAATTTGATTCAGGAGTCGTGGCAAGTTTTGATGTCATGCTTGCTACGGGCGCCGTTGCTCTTCAACCCCATTTTCAATTCACAGGCACAAAAGGTGAAATTGTCATTTCGGCTCTTGGCGAAGTACGACTTTTTGACGGCACAAACTGGCAAGGAACCGTAGTCGGTAATGGCAACTATATGGATAGTTACATCGGTGTCTGGAAAGATTTTGAAGCGGCTGTTCTTGACGGCACCCCGCTTGCTGCCGATGCTCGGTATTCTTTAGGAGAAGTGCGGGCAGCACTTGCAATTAATCGAAGCAACGAATCTAAACAATGGGAAAAGGTCTGGTAATGCCAGCATTGAATACGACAACTTTTAATTTTGCGGGTTCCAAAGTCTTGGTGTCGGGTGGCTCAAACGGAATCGGGCTTGAAATTGCCAACGCATTCATCTCTGCAGGAGCAATTGTCACGATTACAGGGACCAAAGAATCTGCTGCGGAGTATTCCCACGATCTATCGGGGTTCAAGTATCTGCAGTGTCAAATGAACGATCGTCAACAGATCACCTCGGTAGCCGAGGGCATCACCGACTTAGACATCCTTGTCAACAATGCCGGACAAGTTCTTCCGGGCGGTGCAAACGAATATGATCCTGATGTTTTTGAACAAGCCCTACAAATCAATAGTGCAGCTGCTTTTCGGCTGACCCAACTTTTGCATCCGACTCTTTGCAAGTCAGATCTCACTGGGGGCGCCTCCGTCATCAATATGGCATCTCTTGCATCATTCTTTGCGATTGAATTCGTCCCAGGATACGGGGCTGCCAAAGCTGCAGTCGTACAGATGACAAAAACACTTTCAGTCCACTATGCCAAAGATAATATTCGGGTAAATGCCGTTGCTCCTGGGCTCGTTGCATCAAATATGACTGCGCCAATGTTGTCTTCTGACGCCATGACACGTCCCCATCTTGATCGCACCCCATTGGCACGAGTTGCTACACCTTCAGAAATCGCGCCAGCCGTACTCTTTCTTTGTTCCCAAGCCAGTCAATACATCACCGGACACACTCTTGTTGTTGACGGTGGATTTTCAGTGAAGGGTTAATAATGAGTTCGGCACTACTTCGATCAATCACATCGCAAGAAATAGAGACGTTCTGGCGCGACGGAGTGGTGTGCTTGCCTGAAGTAGTAGATCCGAGGCTTCTGCACGATATGGCCACACCGATCGCAGAACTTTTTGACACTTCTCAGGTTGCAGACCTCTCAGCAATGAGCGACGCCATCGTCAAAGGCGGCAAAGAAAATGGGCAAGCAGAGACGCCTCCCTCTGGTCGTGGTCGCTTTATTGCTGGAGTCGACCACTGGATTGAACATGCCACATTTCGCCACTTTGCCTGTGAGTCTCCGATGCCCCAAATTGCCGGACTGGTGATGCAGTCCGACCGCGTGCGACTTTGGGAAGACAGCGTGCTTGTCAAAGAACCAGGCACCATAGAACGCACCGCATGGCATCAAGACATGGCATATTTTCATGTCAACGGAACCAAAGTTTGCACGATGTGGTGTCCCCTTGACACGGTGACCACAGAATCAGGTGCAGTCAAGTTCGTCGCAGGTTCGCATTTGTGGCCAGAAATATACCAACCAAATCTTTTTGTGTCCTCAATGGTCATTCCTGGTACACAAGGCTCGATGGTGCCTGATATTGATGCCATGTCGCACCGCAACGAATGCTCGATAATTTCTTTCGACACTAAACCGGGTGATGTAACTGTTCATCATGCTCGCACTATTCACGGCGCTGGCCCAAACACATCTCGCGGATCTCGCCGGGCGATTAGCCTTCGCTATTGCGGAGATGATGTCACTTACTTCATGCGTGCCGGCGCTCCACTCAAAGTCCACCACCAGCACTTGGTTGACGGGAATCCACTCCATGAAGATGACTGCCCCACCGTGTGGCTGGCATCATAGGACCTTGCTTCAATAGAGCCCTGCAATACAGTCGCTACGATATTGGACAGCGTCAACGCACCTCGTCCAGCAAAGTCTTCTCAACAAGCACTCGCCGCAGAACTCCAGAGTCGTGGCTGAGTAGTGATGGAGCCATAATGCTTTTTCTGAACAAAATCAAAAGATTTTAAACTTAGTTCTATTTAGTGATCTCAAAACCAGCAAAATTAGCGGTTGTGCGCCACGATTCGACATAGTTGGCAAAACCCAACACACTTGTTATCCAAGCCATCGCCCGTGCACTTCGCACATCGCCACCACCTTCACCATTTAGATAGCCAGGTGTGCATGTGGCGTTGTAGCGCGCGACGCCTCCAACTTGACCAAAGAGCGTCTGAAGCCAATCTTCTTGGGCAGCAAGCGTTGGTTCTATTGTTGCAATGTTTTGCTCCAAACAATGCGCCAGCAAAAATGTCACATGCTGGGCAACCTCACCAATGGAGTGCACGAAGTTTGTCGCTTGCGCTCCCTGCACGGTGCTAATCATGAACATATTTGGAAAACCTCGGGAGAGAACACCGTGCAACGTTGACGGACCGTCTTTCCATCCTTGGCTCAACGAAACACCATCGCGCCCAACAGGATCAAAACCCAAACGCTGGGTGTAACCAGTGGTCACTTCGAAACCGGAAGCAAAAATTAAAAGATCAACAGGATATTCCACCCCATTGACTACCACGCCAGCCTCTGTTACTTCGTCGACGCCCTTGCCGTCTGTATCAATGAGGTGAACATTGGGACGATTAAATGCAGGCAAATATTCGTCATGGAAACATGGACGCTTGCAGTTCTGGCCGTACCAGGGCTTCATCAACTCAGCAGTCTTTGGATCATCAATTATCTGCTCAATGCGCTGACGAATTCCTTGCATATTCTCAAAATCAATTCGCTCCAATTCAGCGGCTTCTTCATCGTTGTCGGGCAATTTTCTCGTATCAACACGCATCATTCGCGTCCACTCATCTTCAATCAGATCAATCTCAGGTTGGGCACCGGTGACTGCTTGGGTGAAATTGACAATTCGTTTGCTCTGCCAACCAGGTTTCAACGACTTGAACCAATCGGGGTCGGTTGGCTTATTTCCGCGAACACCAACGGCTGCTGGAGTGCGCTGAAAAACAAAAAGCTCTTTTGCAGACTCGGCTAATTTTGGGACAACTTGCACCGCGGTTGCGCCCGTGCCGATGATGCCAACTCTTTTATCGGCCAACTTGTCCATCAGGCCTTGGGAATTTCCGCCAGTGTAAGAATAATCCCAGCGGCTGGTATGGAAAGTCCGCCCTTTGAAAGTTTCGATACCAGTGATACCTGGGAGTTTCGCTTTGTGTAGAACTCCACCAGCAATCACGATGAACTTGGTGGACAGATTGTCCTGCCGAGATGTTGTCACAATCCAACGATTGGCTCGCTCATCCCATCGCATATCGGCGATTTCAGTCTGGAAAAGTGCTGCTCGATAAAGGTCAAACGTTTTGCCAAGCAATTGGCAATAGGCAAAGATCTCGGGAGCCTTGGCGTACTTCTCAGTTGGCATGTAGCCGGTTTCTTCCAACAATGGCAAGTACACGTATGATTCAACATCACAAGCCGCATTGGGATAACGATTCCAATACCAAGTGCCACCAAAGTCACCAGCTTTTTCCACAATCCGAAAATTTGTAATACCTGCTTTTGTGAGATTGGCCGCCGCGATCATTCCGCCAAAACCGCCACCGACAATCACTACATCTAGTTCTTGGGTTACAGGCTCACGTGTGAAGCCGGGCTGTACATAGGGGTCACGATCAAAATCTTTGAACTCGCCTGAGAAATCTTGGTACTGCCGAATTCCGTCCGAACGCAAGCGCTTTTGTCGTTCTACTTTGTACTTTTCTCTCAATTCATCTACTGAGAGGTTCTCGGTTGAGGGGTTATTGTTTGCCATAAGTTAATTTCTTAGATTTTGTCAGATTCTGGTGGGCGTTGAGGGACTCGAACCCCCGACCCTCTCCTTGTAAAGGAGATGCTCTAGCCAACTGAGCTAAACGCT
>SXGS01083112.1_pt1 | contig 25488 bp, 19 predicted proteins | sample 3174681 | NCBI WGS metagenome assembly SXGS01 (sample SAMN11356861, study PRJNA531348) | freshwater metagenome | isolation source: freshwater sample F1-80 | place: China: Fuxian Lake, Yuxi | collected 2017-12-25 | reverse complement strand
GGCTGACCTACTTTTGTGTCGTCTTCATCTCGCTGTTGATCTTCGGAGTGTTGATGTAACCGTTTTCGAGCGAGTTCCTCAGTTTCACCATCGGTTTGTCTGTGTAGTCAAACACGAAGTTCGGATACACGCCCAACGCGAAGCACGGAACGATCAACGCCCAGCCGATCGCCTTCTCGCGAGCATTCATCGGAGTGATCGCTTCCGGATGCGGCCCCTTGTATTCGGGACCGAGATAAACCCGCTGCAACGCCCAGAGAATGTAGCCCGCCGTCAGGATCACACCGCCAGCCGACACGATCGCCAGCACCTTCGAGTAATTCCAAACGCTCAGCACGACGAAGACTTCGCCGATAAAGCCACACAAACCAGGCAGACCCAAACCGGCGAAGAAGATCACCGCCGCCATACCCGCGTAATTGGGCATCAACCCTGCCAAGCCGCCGAAGTGATTGAGGTCGCGATGATGCACTCGGTCGTAAATCACGCCGACCATAAAGAACATGCCCGGGGAAGAAACGCCGTGAGCCACCATTTGGAACATCGCACCGCTCATACCCATCAGCCAGTAGTCGTCGCGGCCTTCAGCGGCCCCCGTCACTTCCGAGATCTTCCAGACGGCGATCCCGAGCAATACGTAACCCATGTGACTCACCGAGCTATACGCCACCATCCGCTTGAAGTCGGTCTGAGCCAACGCGGCGAACGCACCGTAAATGATGCTGACGACGCCAATCGCCACCAACGCATACGCCGCCACTTGAGCTCCATAGGGACAGAGCGGGAACGCGACGCGGATGATGCCGTAACCGCCGAGCTTCAGCAGCACACCAGCCAAAATCATCGAGATCGGCGTCGGAGCCTCAACGTGCGCGTCGGGCAACCACGTATGGAACGGGAATGTCGGCACCTTAATCGCGAAGCCGATGAACAACAGAATGAATGCGGCCACCTGCAAGCCGGGAGTGAAGACCGTCCCCTTCTGAGCCATCGCGGTCAGTTCCAGCAAATCGAACGAACCCTTTGCCCCATCGACCGCACTGCCGAAGTAGTACATCAACATCGCGATCAACATCAGCACGCCGCCGGCCAGCGTGTAGAGGAAGAACTTGATCGCCGCGTACTCACGACGCGGGCCTCCCCAGATGCCGATCAGGAAGTACATCGGCAGCAGCATCACTTCCCAGAACACGTAGAACAGGAAGAAGTCTAAGGCGAAGAACACTCCCATGACTCCGGTTTCCAGAACCAGAAACAGGATCAGGTAACCTTTGACGTTCTTCTCAATTCCCCACGAGGCCAGCATCGAGAGCATGAACACAAAACCGGTCAGCACCACGAGCGTCAGGCTGATCCCGTCGTAGCCGACTTCATAAAAGATATTCCAACTCCCGATCCACTCCTTCTTAACCAATCCCTGAATACCACCGTCGCCCGGCGTGTAAATGGACGCCAATGCCACCGTCAGAAAAAACGTGACGACGGTCCCCGCGAGAGTCCACAGACGCATCGGTTCCACCGCCTTCTTGTCAAAGAAGATGAGCAGCAGCGCGAAGATCGTCGGAACGAAGATGATCCAACTGGTCAGGGTTTCGGCACTAAACATGATCCGTCTTTCCTATGGAGTGCGGTGTGTTACGACCGCTATCAAATTCCAGTTCAGCCCTTCGGATACAGCGTGAACAGCAAACCGCATAACACAACCACGCCGATCGCGATAAACGTCACGTATTGGCGAATCCGACCCGTCTGAACGTTTCGCAAACCAATACCCAACGAGTACGTCGAGTTCCCCATCATGTTCACGAGGCCGTCGATAACACCCTCGTCGAACTTCCGATCCCATTTCGAGACCACAATTCCCATTCGCACAAACGTGTGCAGAATTTCGTCGAACACAAACTTGTCGATCGCCGCTGCAAACTTCGCGACCACATGGGCCGGCTTCACGAACATCACGTCATAGAGATCATCGAAGCCCCACTTGTTTGCGAGGAAGGCATGCACCGAAGCCGCTTGTCGCTTGATGTCGCCCGGATTGATGACTCCCTTGCCATAGATTAAGTAGGAGATCGTCATGCCAATGAACGCGGCCAACAAAGCGGCAGAACCAGCAGTGGAATGCTGAGCGTGAATCTCTGCATGCCCCGGCAACGAAACCGTGTGCGCCGCGGTGCCATCAACACCATGCCCCACACCAACCGGTTCGCTGAACGTCAGCATTTTGTAGAGGTTCCCCTCTTCGCCCCCGATGGCACATCCAGCCGCCAGCACGGCGAGCAGCAGCAAGGGGCCAGTCATCTCCCACGGAGATTCGTGAACGTGCTCGTGCAGATGCTGATCACGCGGCTTGCCGAGGAATGTGTAGAACCACAATCGAAACATGTAGAACGACGTGATTCCCGCCGTCAGCAGCGGCACCAGGAACAACAGGAAGTGAATCGGATTGAGCTTCGTGTAAGCCAACGCCGTCGCCAGGATAGCGTCCTTGGAGTGATAGCCGGAGAAGGCGATTGACGTTCCCGGAATCGCGAGTCCAGCGATCGCAATCACGCCGACGAGCATCGTCAGCGCAGTGATTGGCATCTTGCGAAGCAGTCCGCCCATCTTGGGCATTTCCTGCTCGTGATGGCAGCCAGCAATCACGCTGCCCGAGCAGAGAAACATCAACGACTTAAAACAGGCATGCGTGACAAGGTGAAACAGACCAGCTCCCCAACCGCCGACACCCAAGCCGAGCATCATGTAGCCGAGTTGGCTGATCGTCGAATACGCCAGCACTTTCTTGATGTCGGTCGCAACAATCGCAATCGTCGCCCCAACAAACGCCGTGATGCAGCCGACGTAAGCAATCGTCAGCAATACCTCCGGCACGAACATCGGATAGAACCGCCCCGCGAGATACACACCCGCCGCGACCATCGTCGCCGAATGCACGAGCGCCGAAACCGGAGTCGGTCCTTCCATCGCATCGGGCAACCAAGTCTGCAATGGGAATTGAGCACTCTTTCCGACGCAGCCTCCGAAGACTCCCAGTCCCGCAACAATCAGAAGCGTGTAAGTAATAGTCTTTTGATCACTCGGCTCTACAGGGGCCTGCCAATGACCGTCGCCATCTTGTTCGGTCCTCAAAACAACCGACTTTCGGTCCGATGTCTTGACCAACTCACCGTTGTGTCCACGAGCCAAATCGAACAAGCCGGGGGTCGCTTTATTCACGTTCCCAACGACTTCGTGCTGCTCCGCGAAGCTAAAAGTGCCGAACGACGTCCACAGGATCATCAACCCGATGATGAAGCCGAAGTCACCGACGCGATTGACAATGAACGCCTTGTTTGCCGCCGTGCTGGCGGAGTGACGTTCGACATAGAAGCCAATCAGCAAATACGAACAGATGCCGACCAATTCCCAGAAGATGAAGACCTGAAAAATGTTCCCGGCCAGAACCAGTCCAAGCATCGCGAAGCAGAACAGCGACAGGTACGAGAAGAACTTATAGAACCGTCCCGGCCGGTGGAAATGTCCGCCATCGTGCGTATGCACTTGATGGTCGACGTAATCATCAACGAGCTCTTCCGCCATGTAGCCGGTGGCGAAGATGTGAATGCAGGTCGCGATCAGCGTGACCATCACGAACATCGCCAGCGTCAGACTGTCGATGTAGTAGTCCAGCGACACCTTCAGTTTGCCGAACTGCGCGAGGTTGTAGAACGTCCCAGAGAATACTGTCTGCGTTGGCTTCTCATGGGTGTTTGCCTTGTGCTCGTGATCTCCATGCCCAACCGCCGGATGCTCTTTCGATGTCTCCTCGGCGTGGCCATGCTCCGTCGCATTGAAGGCTGCCCAGCCAGTCCCTTCGCCCCACTCGTAGAACGCGATCGAGCTACAGAGAAAACCGAAACCAATACAGAAGATCGCGAAGTAAGCCGCCGCTTTGCTCTTGCGGTTGGCGTTGGGCCAAGACATCGCGAACACTTCGACCACGAAGCCAAACAGCGGCAACAGCCACGCGATGGCCAAGAGCGTCGAAAGCCTGCTACCGAGTGATTCCATGTTGTTCTAATTTCAAATCTAAAACTTCAGATTTCAGATTGATTGAGACACATTAACCGTGCAACTCATCCCCGCGATCGACGTCGATCGTCAGATGGTTGTTGTAAAAGTTGAGCGCGATCGCCAAGGCCACGGCCGCCTCGGCCGCCGCTAGGACAATCACAAACAGCGAGAACACCTGGCCATCGAGACCCAGCGGCGTGAATCGCGAAAACGTGATGAAGTTCAAGTTGGCCGCATTCAGCACCAATTCAACTCCCATCAGGATGCCAATGCCGTTCCGCTTGGTCGTCATGCACACGACCCCGCAGACAAACAGCACCGCGCTGATGAATAAAAACGGGCTTGGTCCAATGGCTTGCATGAGAAACTTTCGTGCTTACGTTGTGGCTCGGCGCTTTGTACGGGCGAGATAAGCCGCTCCCACCAACACAACCAGCAGATGCACGGAGACGATTTCAAACGGAAGAAGATATCCAGCGCTCAGCGGCACTGAATGTTTCGGAAGAGGTGCAGCACCAGGCACGGCAGCGGGCATTCCCGGAACAACGAGATCCGTGTTGGCTTCGACAGACAATTCTTTGGGCAAACCAGGCTTCAAATCGCGATCCGCACGCAACGAGAGAAAGCTCAAGCCCAGCGGCCGAGTCGTGTTCCCCTGCTGAGTCGGATTAAATCCGCCTTCCTCCGCCTTGGCGTGTGTTCCGATCTTTATCTTTTGGTTGATGTCGTTGCCGTTTTCCGAATCGACCCAAGGGACAGCCGTGACCGTGCTGGCCACAATGAAGAGGAACACCACGCCAATCAACCCGGACAAAATAGCATCCGCAGGCGAGCTCTTGATTCTGGTGAACGGCCCCGTTGCCGTGAGCATCACGCCGAAGACCAGCAGCACCAGGGTGCCACCCACATAGACCAGCAATTGCGTCGCACCCACAAAGTCCGCACCCAGCAACAGAAACAATACCGCAGTCGAACCCAGCGTCAGCACCAACGAAAAGGCCATCCGAACAACGTTTAGACTGGCCGCGACCATGATTGCACCGGCACAGGTCAAGACGGCAAACAACCAGAAGAGAATGATTTCCGCAGTCATCGGCTGCTCCCTTCCGTGCCCGTTGCCGTGATTCGCAGATGCGATTCTGTTGTCGCCCCGGCGCTAGAGACACCCGCAGCCTTCTTTGGCTGCACCAATCGCTCGCCAGCCGGCTGACCGATGATCGACGTCTTGCCGGACATCGTCGCGAGCACGAGCGGATAAGTGACCGTTCCCGCGAACAGGAAGCAACTGATCGGGATCAAGTACTTCAAACAAGTGGTCATGACTTGATCGATGCGCAACCGAGGCAATGTCCAACGCACCCAAATCTGCACACAGACCAGCATTGACGCTTTCACCAAGAAGAACAGAAAGCCGATCGCGTTCGCCAGAAAACTTCCAACTCCAGTCGGCGAAGCAGCCTTGATGGAGCTCAGAATTCCCAAACCGTCATCCCAGCCACCAAGGAACAACACCGTCGCCAACCCGCTCACGAGAAACATGCTGGCGTACTCCGCCAGAAAGAAGAGCGACCAGCGAAACCCGCTGTATTCTGTCAGGAAGCCCGCGACCAATTCGCTTTCGGCTTCGGCGAGATCGAACGGAGCCCGTTTGCAACTGGCGGTCGCACAGGTGAAATAGACAAAGAACGCGAAGAAGTTGAACGGATGCAGAATGTTCCAGTTCCAGATCCCACCCGACTGCAGCAGCGCCACCTCGTTCAGATCCAGCGTGCCGGCCGTGACGATCGGGCATAGGGCGCAGAGGGCCATCGGGATTTCGTAGCTGACCATCTGGGCCGATTCGCGAATCGCTCCGAACAGCGCCCATTTCGAACCGCTCGAATAACCCGCCAGGATCACACCCAAGACTTCCAGCGAGAGCACCGCCAACGTCAAGAAGACGCCGGTATCGAGAGCAACGGCGGTCCAGCCATCGGAGAACGGCAGAGCCAAGTAAGCCGCTAACGAGGCCACGACGACGATGTAGGGAGCCATCCGAAACATCAACCCGTCGGCTTCCTTCGGCACCAAGTCTTCTTTTTGAATCAACTTGACGCCGTCCGCCAAAGATTGCAGCCAACCGAACTTACCGCCGACTCGGGTTGGCCCCAGGCGGTCTTGAATTCGGGCTGAGATTTTTCGCTCGGCCCAGATAAACAGCCCGGCCGGCAAACCGAACCAGCCGACGACCAACGCGACATGCGTGATGAGCGCAATCACATAGGCGGTATCCGCGCTGATCGGGATTCCCACCCACGCAAGTAGTGCTTGTAAGAACTCGGCCAGCGAGTTGGCAGCGAACAGTGTGTCCATCGTCCATTCGGCACGTTGTCGCCGGCGAAGATTTCGCCCGCGTGGATTGCGGAAGCCACCGACGGAGGCGACCCGTCGGCGGGTTTGTTGAGCCGCCTGTGGACGCGGAAGAACGCTCCATCTCTCAACAAACCAAGCCTCAGCATCTCCCGCCAAGGCCAAAGGAGCGGAAACTATGACAAAACGATTTTGGGGATTCAAGCGACTACGAACGACTTGCAATGCATGGGATAACAACAGACTTCGACACCCATTTCTCGAAGGGAGATTCCCTTCCCTCAATGGCCGCCGGACTCATGTCGGGGCTTCGAAGTCGTCGAGCGTTTCCGTCAGAAAGCAATGACTTCAAGAGGCTGGTCACTAATTCGAGTTAATGTCAAATGCTTGTCGGTCTTGAAATCCGGCAGAGACAGTTCCAGCGGGTTTCTCAGATTGAGAAACACCGGCACGGATTGATTCTTGGGGTTGGTGACGTTCGGATCGGTCGGGAAATAGAGTCCCTTGCCAAGCTGCCCAGCGTCGGTTTCTAAGCCAGCCTTCGCCAGCTCAAGTGATCCAATCTCGGAAGTGGCGTTGCTCCCGTGAAAAACTCGTTGCGGCGAGCCGTCTTTGTCGATGACCTTAGAGGCAGAATCGCGGTTGACGCGAAACCAGTCTTGGACCATGCTAATGACCATGCCTCGACCAGTAGCTGGACGCCCAACTTCGCTCTGCGATGCGGCCCGGCATTGTGACAAAAACTGGTCGAGGTTTTTCATTCCCATCAACTCATGGTCGTAAAATACTTGACCATTGGCATCTTCGTGAGCGACCACGCTGGCCATGAACTGCTTGCCACTAATTTCGAGAGGCGAGGCAAAGATATGGCTCGTCAGCGGCTTTCCATGCAGGCTTGGCCCTGAGTAAATCCGTTTCGCTTGTTTGATGAGTCCTGGGATTGCTGCGATCGCTTGTATTTTTTCTGGCCCGCTGCCATGAGCGATAGCATCGTCGATGCTCTTTTTCGAGACGGTCATTGATGTTGTGGTGTCGTCGTTGTCGTACTTACCGACGAGATTCTCTTTGGCCCACTTTTTCGCAGTCTTCCTCAGCGCCTTCATGTCCAGCGGTTCAACAAGATTTGATATCTCGTCTCCCTGAATTTTCACAGGGTCGAGATTCAGCAAGTCGTCCGCCTTCTTTGCCGACTCCCAATCGCCGAACCAATCTTTGAACTCCGGCGTCGAAATCGCGCTCGTCTGGCCGATGTTCGGCTTGCCGCCAGCCGCGAAGCCTTGTTGCTGTTTATGTTTTTCGTCGTAGTCGGGAATCTCCCAACTCGCATCGAAGCGGTCACGCTTGTCAGGAACGGCGTGAATGTCCGACGCGCCTTCGCCGACGATGCGAACTGGATAGCGTGTTTGCTCGCAGCTGATGCCGTCCGCGAGCCGATGGTAGCCATCCACGAGAAGATGTTGCCCGTGTTCAGTTTTCCAAACGTCGAGCGGTCCTTTGGATCGACTGCCACGTCCTCGAAAATTGTCGGCACTGGCTTTATCGAATGATGACTTGCTGGCGAGTATTTCGTGTGCGCCAAGTTCGTGGATGCCGTCGAAATCAATCGCGCCCGTCGCCACATTTGGCGTCGCATCAAACGACGCTTTCGCTCCGGCGTCGTCGGCAATCTGCGATCCGTCTTTGAACTGTCGCATGGTTCACATCCCGCCGCCCGTGTCCATCAACTCTTTCATCCGCCGGTCCATCTCGCGACCAGCCTTACTCGACTGGTACATCGCCTGAGCCTGCGCGTCGTCGTGGCACCACGCTTGAAAAACCTCCAACGGAGGCTCACCTAGCGCCGTCAGGATGCCGAGACCGACTCCGCGACCGTGTCGGCCTTCAGCTCTGGCGAGGTTGAGCCAGAGTCCGACGTGGCACTCGTAGTCGGTTCGTTGGTCGTCGGTGATGATGCCGGCACCGTAGGTCGCCGCGAGATCGGCGGCAGCCTGATGCTTTTTTTTAGCAGTCCGAGATAGCCCACGAAGTCGATCAGCAACGTCAGCGTTTCGGCTTCGGTCAGGCCGGTGCGCTTGAGCGTGTCGAAGGGCGTGACCCGAAAGACTTCCCGCACAGCCGCGAGTGTCGTCTCCGTCGCTTCCGCGTCTCCCGCGTCAATCTCTTTGGGATGCCGCTCCCAATCGAACCTCGAATGCGTGGCGAGCTTCCGGTAGACCGCCAGTGGATCGGCGGCGCGGAACGCTCGGCCGTCCCAATAACGAAAAATGGCGCGGCGTCGCAGGTCACGACGCCGACGCCACCAATTTGAGAACCAAGACAGCATGTCGCCCCTCCCTGAATGGGGAGAAGAAAAGGTGTCAGGGACATTCGGTACCCGTGACGGGTAATCTCCAGCAATCATGGGGCGAGCCAAACGAGCAGATGACGGTGGAATGGTGTTTCACGTTCTGAATCGCGCGAATGCACGCGCGGCGATCTTTGAGAAGCCGGAAGACTACGCGGCTTTCGAGCGTGTGCTGAAAGAAGCTCTGGACCGCGTGGACATGCGAGTTCTCTCCTATTGTCTAATGCCGAATCATTGGCACTTGGTGTTGTGGCCGCGACGTGATGGTGACTTGTCGAAGTTCATGGGCTGGCTGACGCTGACTCACACGCAGCGTTGGCACGCTCACCGGCGCACGGCGGGGACAGGGCATCTCTACCAAGGCCGCTTCAAGTCCTTCCCCGTGCAGGATGACGAGCACTTTCTCACGGCATGCCGGTACGTTGAGCGAAATGCTCTGCGCGCCAATCTGGTAAAGCGGGCGGAAGACTGGCCGTGGGGCAGTCTTTGGCACCGACGGAAACGGAATGACTATGGGAAGTCCGTGCTCAGCGAATGGCCCGTCCCCTGTCCGCGTCAATGGCGTCAACACGTCAATCAACCACAAACCGACGCCGAGATGGCAACCCTGCGGCGTAGCGTCAACCGAGGCGCACCGTTCGGCGACTCCGACTGGACGAAACGCATCGTCAAGCGTCTTGGGTTGGAGGTCACAATCCGCCCGCAAGGACGCCCTAAGCTGGCTTCCGACGCCAGAAACGGTTCCTGACACCTTTTCTTCTGCTTCTTGACACCTTTTCTTCTGCTTTCTTCTGTGCCCGGCGCCGAATTCGGCAACGGCGCCCACGATGCCGCCAAGAACACACGCGAACAACGATCGCAGCAATGCTCGGCAATGCAGGGATATCGACGGTCGTGGCAACCACACGGCGACGTTGTTTCACGGCATCATGCCTGTCAGCCAGACCGCGAGCGGACGCTCACAAACTTGCCGGAGAATTCGCGGGGTCGAGAAACATCCGCTGCCACAGCTCCAGACAGAGCAACGCCCACAAGCGGTGAGCGTGGTCGGTTTTGCCTTGGATATGTTCGTCGAATAAACGCTGCACGGCCGATGGCTTGAAGAAACCGCGCGCGAGTGTCCGCGAATCGAACAGTACGTCGCGCAAGAACGGTTGCAGCTCACCACGAAACCAGTTTGGAAGCGGAACGCCAAAGCCCATTTTGCGTCGACGCTGAATCGACGGCGGCAGTAAGTCGGAGAACGTGTCGAGCAGAATTTGCTTGCCTTGGTTGCCGCGCAGCTTCAGTTCGATCGGCATCCGGGCGGCGAGTTCCATGACCTCTTGGTCGAGGAACGGGCTACGGCATTCGAGGCTGTAAGCCATGCTGGCGATGTCCACTTTCGTCAGGATGTCGCACGGCAGATACGTCAGCACGTCGGCGCAGGTCGTGCGTGTGATGAGGTCGCGGCTCGGACATTCGTCATACGCTCGCAGCAAAAAATCGCCGGCGTCAAAGTCACCAAGTTCCGCCGCGAACTCCGGCCGATACAACTCGCGTCGCTGCGATTCCCCGAAAATGCCGACCCAGCTGAGATATCGTTTCTCCGGCGGCTCGCCGAGCGCAGCGAGGAACCGCTTGCCGCGACGCAACAACGAACGATGTCCCGCTCCCGACGGTAGCCGCTGCCAAAGTTTCGCCGTGATAAGCCGCTTGAGGGCTGTCGGCAGTCGGTCAAATCGCGAGGCGAGCTTCACGGCCAGATACCGAGTGTAGCCGGCGAACAATTCGTCGCCGCCGTCCCCCGACAACGCGACGGTGACGTGCCGCCGAGTCATCTCCGACAGATACATCGTCGGAATCGCCGAGCTGTCCGCGAACGGCTCGTCGTAATGCCAAATCAGCTTCGGCAAAATCTCGAGGGCGTTCGGTTGGACGACCAGTTCGTGGTGCTCGGTGCCAAGATGCTTCGCGGCTTCGCGTGCATACGTCCGCTCATCAAACTCTTTGATCGGGAAGCCGATCGAGAACGTGTGGACGGGCCGGTCGGATTGCTCCTGCATCAAACCGGTGATGATCGTTGAATCGACGCCACCGGAGAGAAACGCGCCGAGCGGCACATCGCTACGCATCCGCATCCGAACGGCTTCGGTCAACGTGCGACGGAGTTCTTGTTGCCAACGACCGGCAGACCAATTAGCAACGCCGGATTTGAGATTTGAGATTTGAGATTTGTCATTCGAGATATCCGGCTCATACGGAGGCTGCCAATAGCGAACGACATCCAAATAGCCGTCCTCGAAGACAGCGAAGTGAGCCGGCGGCAGCTTGTGATAGCCCTCCAGAATGCAGTCGGGATACGGCACGTACTGATAGCAGAGGAACGAGTCGATAGCTCGACGGTTCAAGCGGCGTGGAGCACCGGGCACCAGCAGCAGTGATTTGAGTTCGCTGGCGAACGTCAGTTGTCCGTGATCCAGCCGATAGAACAGCGGCTTCTTGCCGGCTCGGTCGCGCGCGAGAAGCAATCGTTTGAGGCGGTCGTCCCAAATCGCAAACGCGAACATTCCTCGCAGCCGCTGCACGCATTCAGGACCGAGGTCTTCGTAGAGATGGACGATGCACTCGGTGTCGGTGTTCGTACGGAAGCGATGCCCTCGGGCCTCAAGGTCAGCTCGCAGTTCGCGGTAGTTGTAGATTTCGCCGTTGAAGACGATCCACACGGACTCGTCTTCGTTGGCGAGCGGTTGATGTCCGGTGCTCAGGTCGATGATCGAGAGGCGGCGAAAGCCGAGGGCGGCGGCGGGGCCGGAGGGGGCGAGGGGTAGGGGGGGAGGGGGGAGTAAAGAACTGGCATTTTCCAGCTCGCCCCTCGCCCCTCGCCCCTCGCCGCTGAAATACTTACCCGAATCGTCGGGGCCGCGGTGGGAGATGGCGGAGATCATCCGTTCGAGCGTTGCGGGCAAGAGCGGAGCGACATCGGCGGTCCAAGCTGCTCCCGCAATTCCGCACATGCTGGTGGTTTCCCCAAGAGTACCGGCACACGGAGTGTGCTGGCGACGATTTGCCGTGGCGTCTCCGCAAGGCGGAAGATAGCGGCGAGAAAGAACGTGACAAATCGAATCCACAAGGGTAAGGTCACGGGCACAAATCACTCGGTCCGTTCGCGGCCGGATTCTCAGGCGCTCGCCTTATCCCAGAAGAAGGAGTCCAACTATGACAGACACCACTCGCGCGGATTGGTTTCGTCACATCGAACAAATCTTGCGATCGAAGCATTACACCTGGATCGCCGAGGGACTGGGGGGGGCTCCCGTGGACGAAGCGTTGGTCGCGATTACGACCGACCTGATGCACATCTGCCATCGAGCCGGTTTGTCTTGGGAAGAACTGGCCGCTCGCAGCCAGCAATTGTGTGAACGGGAAGAAGCGGACCTGCGTCCGACATCCCACGCGGCGTGAACCTACTGACATCGGCTTTATCACGGAATTCTTCGCGCGAGGAAAACTCGCGCGTCGAGAGCGAATCAAAAAGTACGGCTCTCCGCCATTCGTGTTGCGAAACGCGATCGCGTTTCAACATGCTTGGCGGAGAGCCCAAAATCGCTCGGTAAGTCGATCGTCTAATGTTTCTTGTTCATTTCGGCTGCCGTGGGTTTACGCCAATTACGACCGGTCGAGGTCAGGAGCTCATCGGCTTTCGCCGGTCCCCAACTTCCGGCAGCGTACGGTTCGGGGCGAACCTGCTGTGATTCCCAATACTCAAGAACCGGTGTGACGAACTTCCAGGCTTCTTCGAGTTCATCGCTGCGTGTGAACAGCGTCGAGTCGCCTCGCAGCACATCCAGCAGCAGCCGTTCGTAAGCTTCCGGCAGCTCGCCACCGAAGGCGTCCTCGAATTGGAAGTTCATAGTCACGGGATTGATTTGGTACTGCATTCCCGGCCGCTTCGTGGAAACGGACAACAAAATCGCTTCGTTGGGCTGAATGCGGAAGACGAGAGAATTCGACTGTGCCCCGACGAACTGACACATATCACCTTCGCATTCCACCGTGGAGAACAAGTGCATGGGCGGGTGCTTGAATTGGATCGCAATCTCCGACACACGCTCCGGGAAACGCTTGCCAGTTCGGAGATAAAACGGGACTCCCGCCCAGCGCCAGTTATCGATCAACACCTTCATGGCAACATACGACTCGCGATTCGATTCAGGAGCGATGCGTTCCTCCTGTAAGTAGCCGAGCGCCGGCTTGCCGTTGATTTCGGAGGCGGTGTATTGACCCGGGATCGCCCATTCGCTGATCGGCCGGCCGCCGGTCGAAAACGCCTTCAAAACCTTGAGCTTCTCATCGCGGATCGCGTCGGCTTCAAAACGTGCGGGAGGCTCCATCGCAACCAGGCAGAGCAATTGCAGCACGTGGTTTTGCAACACATCGCGCAGAGCGCCTGATTTGTCGTAGTAGCCGCCACGCCCCGCTTCCATTCCCTGGGATTCGGCGACCGTGATCTGCACATGATCGACATGATTGCGATTCAGCAGCGGTTCGAAGATCGAGTTACCGCAGCGGAACAACAAAATGTTTTGCACTGTCTCTTTGCCGAGGTAGTGGTCGATGCAGTAGATATGGTCCTCGCTGAGTTGTTTGCTAAGCGATTGGCTGAGTTGCCGGGATGAGTTAAAATCGCGTCCGAATGGTTTTTCAAAAACGATACGAAGTTTGCGGGGCGATTCTGCACCAGGAATCATGTCCGCTTTGCCGAGCGCATCGACGGCGGACAAAAACAATTTCGGGTCGGTCGCCATGTAAATCACGCGAGTTCCGCCGACGCCCTGTTGGCGTTCGATCTTTTCCACCGAGTCCCGCAGCGGCCCGAAATCGGCCCCTTCTTCCAGATTCGACGCGACATAGAACAACCGTTTCGAGAAAGTCTCCCATTCCCCGTCGGTAATCCCGCCTTTGATATTCTTGGAGAGCGCGACCTTCATCTCGGCGCGAAACGAATCGTCGGTCTTTTCGCGGCGAGCAACGCCAATAATGGGCACATTCGGGGGCAAGAATTCCTTCCGCTGAAGCATGAAGAGAGCCGGGATCAATTTGCGAGCGGTCAGGTCACCTGACGCTCCAAAAATCATGATCGCGGAGTCTTTCAGTCCGGAAGTGGACACACCAATGGCAACAGGAGACGTGACTGGGTTCGACATGGTTGTTTCCTTGGCAAGTTGGATGGGTTGAAACTCGCTTGGAACGGCATCATACTCCGCCCCTTCTTTCCTGGACACTGTCGCGAAAACTTGGTCCGTAGAGGTGCGTTTGATGACGAGGATGACGACAACGGATATTAAAAAGCGCCGCAAGAAAAAGGCGCGCCTGAAGAAAAAACTCGTTTGCCGGTTCTGCCCGGACGGATGCGATAGCCCGCCGCGGCCGGTTTACGTCGACTACAAAGATCTGAAGACGCTGCGTCTGATGGTCAGTCGGACGTCCACGGTCATTGGACGTCGCCGCACCGGAAGTTGTGCGAAATATCAAAGAGCAGTCAAGGAGGCGGTGCTGCGTGCTCGCTTCATGGCATTGCTGCCGTACGTTCCAGAAGAATAACCGCAGTTGTCTGACGGTTTACGTAATTGGCTTGTCCAAATCTTTGCGTGAGAGGGGCGCTTGTCACCTCGCCCGCGTTCTTTATTGGTGAGCACTCATGTCCACAGCAACGATCACGAAGCGCGGAGCCGACGTTTTGGCTCCTCGCCCTTTGATTGAAGTCCGCCAGGTTTTGATGGAATCCAACCCGTTTGGGCCGGAGCAGGTCAAACAACTCCGTTCAGCGGTCGCTGGCACACAAGTGGGCGACGTCCGGCAAGTGCTCGCCGAGCTTTTGAACCAAGTGCTGGACGGGGACGCCTCGAAGCGAAACCATTTGGCGCTAGGAATCGCCAGCTATTTGATGGCTCGGCATCTTCAGGCAGTGGAGTACCTTTCCAAGGTCCATGGCGATGCGACGGCTGCGTTTTACCTGTCACAATCACTGGTCTCACTCGGCCGGTTCGATGAGGCAGCGGAGAGTTTCCAAAAAGCGGGCGAGTACGGTTGGGACAGCATCGAATGCACTTTGCTCCGCGCGGGAGCGATCCGGCAAGCCGGCCGGTTGGAGGATGCCGAACAGCTCATTCGCAGTACCGCGCGGCAAGGAGCGACTCGCGCCGAATACTCGTTCCAAATGGGCTGCATTCTTGCAGAACGCAGCGACACATTTGGGGCGATCGAGTACTTCGAGCGCGCCGTGGATATGGACCCGCACCACACGGGGGCGCTGTTTCGGCTCGCCAATTTGAACAACCAACTCGGCAACGACGACGACGCAATCAAGTTGTTCGAGCGATCGCTGTCGCGTCCTCCGTTCTTTTTGGGTTCTCTGATCAACCTGGGCCTGATGTATGAGGACCAGGAAATGTACCCGGCGGCCGCGTTTTGCTTCCGCCGTGCGTTGGAATTTGATCCGACCAACGAACGTGCGCGGCTCTATCTGAAAGATACTGAGGCAGCCGGTGACATGTTCTTTGACGAAGACACTGCTCGCCGCAATCGCGAGTTGGAAGCTGTTTTGACCGTGCCAATCTCGGACTTCGAGTTGTCGGCCCGCAGTCGCAACTGCTTGGACCGCGCTGACATTCATACGCTGGGCGATCTGACCCGCGTGACCGAAGCCGAATTACTCTCCAATAAGAACTTCGGCGAAACCTCGCTGAAAGAAGTTCGCGACATGATGGGCTCAAAGGGATTGACTGTTGGTCAATCTCTGGCAAACGCGAAACCTGCCGCCGTGACATTCGTCCGCGAAGATCTTGCTCCCGAAGTTCGGGCAAAGATGGAGATGACGGTTGCAGACCTGAACCTCACCGTGCGGTCGCGAAAGTGCCTTTCCCGATTGGGGATCACGACCCTTGGCGAGTTGGTCTCGAAATCCGCCGACGAACTGCTGACGGTGCGAAACTTCGGCGTGACATCGCTCAATGAAATTCGCCAGAAGCTCGGCGATTTGACCATGTCTCTGCGCAACGAATAGTGCGGCAACAAAAACAGCCCGACGTGTCAGCGAGGGATTCGGAGATCATAACAACTCCGAATTGCTCGCTGGTGAGTCAGGCTGATTTTGTTTAGGCGAGGATCTTGCTGACGACTTCGCCAGCAACGTCGGTCAGGCGAAAGTCGCGGCCGTTGTAGCGGTAGGTCAGCTTCTTGTGGTCCAGGCCAAGCAGGTGCAGGACCGTCGCGTGCAGGTCGTTGACATGCACCTTGTCCACGGCGGCTTTGAAGCCAACCTCGTCGGTTTCGCCATAACTGGTGCCACCTTTCACTCCGCCGCCGGCGAACCAGTAGGTGAAAGCGTGCGGGTTGTGATCGCGGCCAGTGCCTCCCTTTTGCACGATCGGCAGCCGACCGAATTCGCCACCCCACACGACCAGCGTGTCGTTGAGCAATCCGCGCTGAGCCAAGTCGTCCAACAGCGCGGCGACCGGCTGATCGGTTTCTTGCGCGAAGCCAGTGTGGTTCTGAGCGATGTTGGCGTGACCGTCCCAGCTTCGTTCGTTCTCCATGCCGCCGGAGTAAATCTGCACGAAGCGGACGCCACGCTCGACCATCCGTCGAGCGATCAAGCATTGTTTAGCGAAGTGCTCGCACTTCTTGTTGTCGATGCCGTATTGCTTCTGAATGTGTTCCGGTTCTTTCTCAATGGCAAGCGCCTCGGGGGCGGCTGACTGCATCCGGTACGCCAACTCGAAGCTCTCGATTCGCGCGGCGAGCTCCAGTTCCTCCGGTTTGGCTTGCAACTGTTTTCGATTGAGCCGCGCCAGCAAATCGAGTTGTGCTCGCTGCTGAATGTCGGTCATTTCCGCTGGGCGTTTGAGATTGTCGATTGGCTCGCCTTGTGGTTTGAGCCATGTCCCTTGAAAGACGCTGGGAAGGAAGCCCGCTCCCCAGTTTTGTGAGTAGCCTTTCGGCAGTCCTCGGCCAAGCGGGTCGGACATCACGACGAAGGCCGGCAGGTTCTGGCTTTCCGAGCCAAGGCCATAAGTGACCCAACTGCCGACGCAGGGAAAGCCCATGCGCGGCATGCCCGAGTTGATCATGAATAGTGCCGGGCTGTGATTGTTCGATTCGGTCCAGCAAGAGTGGATGAACGCCATCTTGTCGACGTGTTTCGACAAGTTTGGAAAGATCTCGCTGACCCAGGTGCCGCTCTCGCCGTACTGAGCCCATTGAAATGGCGACTTCATCAGCGGGCCGACCTGAGCGGTGAAGAAGCCGGTGTTCTTGTCGAAGCCTTCCAATTCCTGCCCGTCCCGCTTGGCGAGCGCGGGGCGGTAATTCCATGTGTCGACTTGGCTCGGACCACCGTTCATAAAGAGCCAAATCACCGACTTGGCTCGCCCGGTGAAATGTGGCTGAGCCGGTGCCAGAGGATTCAGCTTCCGATCGGCCGCGACGTCGGCGAGGGCAGCCGGAGTCATCAAGCCTTCGTCTGCAAGCAATGCGGCCAGCCCCAGCAAACCGGCTCCGCCGCCACAACGCGAGAGCAGTCGGCGGCGATTGATGCGGTCAACGATGTCCGATTGAAAGTCGCTCATAGGATCGTCCTGTGCAAACGCCTGCGATGGATTAGCAATTCACGGCAGACATCGTATTTCTTTGCGGTTCATTTTTCGCCCCTCATTTTTTGCCAGTGCATTTCTTTCTAGAAACAAGCTGGCGGAAGATGGGAAACGGCTACAAAACCTCGAATTCCATCGGCGAGCAAATATCGGGTTCACCGTTGTAGTTGATCGTGATTTCTTCACCCGGCTGAATGTCTCTTACGGCCGTGAAGATTTTCGTGCGTTGGCCGTGATCGTCGTAGCGGGCGTTTGGCGAATACGAATGGTTGTAGATTGAGCCGTATCCGAGCGCAAGGGCGACTGTCCCTTTGCCCCACTCGAAGGCGTAGTGGTAGAGCGTCGAAAAGCCCTCCTCCGATTCGAGTTCTTTTTCGGAAAAGACGAGCATCGGAACACGCTCGATGGTCGTGCCTTCGGGAATAAACTGACGAGCAAACACGCCGCGGCCTCGACCAGGAGAGCGGCGGACTTCGATGAGGTCCGTAGGGATCAAGCGCATGGAGATGTTGAGACTTTTCAAGAGGTAAAAAGAAAGGAACTCGACGAGCTGGGCGGCGTTAGCCTCCGTTGCTGCGGTGAAAACACCGGGGGGCTGACGCCGCCCCGCTCGCCAACGAGATTTGTTGGGCCAACGCAGGCCTTAGTCGGACTCGGCCGAGACCGGCATCGGTTTCTCGACCTTGCTCTTCGTGCCGGGCTTGATGCAGAAGAGTTGGTTCCGGTTGGCGATGAACAGCATGTTGTTAGCGACAATCGGCGTCGTGAAGACCGCGCCGCCGCTGTTGTTCACTTCCACCTGGCCGATTTCCGAGAGTTCACCGTTGAGCGGAAAGAGTTCCGGCTTGCCGTCTTTCATGAAGACGCTGCCGTCCTTCTTTTTCATTTCTTTCATGGCCACATGCGGGTCAGCGGATAAGCCAAAGATCGAGATGTCGCCATCTTCGTCGCTGATGTAGACGCGATCCTCGACGATCAGCGGTGAGGCCCACGAAGCGGACAGCATGTCGTAGGTCCAATGAGCCTTGCCCGTCTTGACGTCGACGCAATGAAACAGACCGCTGAAGTCCGCGATGAACAACAGATCGTTCTTGATTGCCGCTGTGCCGCAAGTGCGGTGCATCGTCTGGGTGAATTCCCCCTTGGGCACCTTCTTGCCATCGCGGCGGAGCTTCTCTTCGTCTTCTCGCGAGAGTTGTGGGTTGTTGCCCATGTAGTGCCAGACGGCGGCCGAGTTTGGGTTTTCCTTTTCGATGTCCCCCATGTCGACCTCCAACGCCTTGATTCGCTTGTGCGGGATCGGCTTCGAGGGGTCGGAGGAATTGACCACGATCGAAGGACTGACGTCCCCTCGTTTGGTCGGATCGATGCACCACAGATGGCCGACTCCTTCGCCGTGTTCAGGGTCTTCGCCGACCGCGATGTAAACCATACCTTCGTAGACGACCGGCGTCGCAATCAGGTGATTGCGAGTGGCTCGTCCGCCCAGCAGGTAGACCGAGTCCTTCGGATTGCAGTCGAATTTCCAGAGCAGTTTCGACTTGCCGTTCTCTCCCTTGGGATCGAACGAGTACAGCCAGCCGTCACCGCCACCGAACAGGACTTGCGCTTGGCCGCCGATCACGGCGTAGCCGGGAGAGCTCCATTGTCCGTGCAGGACGTTTTCGCCGGGTGAGTTATCGGTCCACAGCACTTCGCCCGTTTGCATATTCATGGCGATGAAGCTGGGTGCGTTAGCCTGCGGCAACACGAGATGGGCTTCGTCCACGCCGTTGGACGTGTTCACGAAGAGCGTGTCACCGGCAAAGGTCACGCTGCACGAGCACATGTTGTGCTGGAACACACCCAGCTTGCTCATCATGTCGAACTTCCAGACGACGTCTCCTTCGTGCTGCTCATCCCAGACAACATCGGGCTTGTCCGGTTTCTCGCCTTTGAAGGGGCCATCGTTCTCGCCGTCGCGGAAGCCTTCCGCGTCGAGACAGACCACTTCGCCGCGGCTCGTGACGTACCAAACTCGGTCACCGACAATCAGCGGAGCCGAGCAGATGCCTTGATTGGGCCAGTCGTTCACGCGGCCTGCCGGCAACTTCTCGCTGGAGTGCTGCCAGAGGAACTCGCCCGTCTCTTCATCGAAACAGAGCAAGCAGCCGAGATCGACCCGGCTCGGATAACGCTTCATGTAGCCAGAGCCGTTGTTGGTTCCGACGTAGACCTTGCCATTGGCGACGATCGGATTGCCGTAGGTCTCGGAGCCGAGATTCGCCGCCCACTTGATGTTTTCGCCGGTCTCGACGTTCCATTCGGTGGCGATCCCTTTGCCTTCCGGGACGTTGTTGCGGAAGTGGCTGCCGCCGAATTGCGGCCAGTCTCCGGGCTTCACCTTCATCGTGCCGATGACCTTCAGCGTCTCGGCCGTCGGATCGGATTTGCCGCCAGCGGCCGGGGATTTTGGAGCGAGCGCAACTTCGTTGTCACCCGCCTTCGGAGGATCGGCCTTGGCCGAGCCTTCGTCTTTGGGTTTGTCTTCTTCGGTCTTCGCTGGTTCCGAATCCTCTTTCTTCACTTCCGGTTCGGTATTGCCGGAGGGAGGTTCGGCGGATTCAGAGCTTGCACCGAGATCAATTTTCGGAGCCGGCTTGGGCATCGGGGCGTCGCCGCCGCAACCGGTTAGTGTCGCGCTGAAGATTACGAGCGCGGTGAGATTCCAAAACAGTTTCATGGTTATTTCCTCTGAATCTAGGCGAGCCGGAGGCCGTTAGGCCCCGGACGATTTGTGATGGGAACCGTCCGGGGGCTAACGCCCAACGGCTCGCCGAATACCCAAGTTAATTCGGTGTCACGTTGATGTTGTCGATGAAAATCTCCGCGTCGCTGGCGTTGCCGAACAGACCGGGGCTGCCGTTCTTATTCGGTGTCAGGTCGGCCGCTTCGATGGTCCAGTCGCTCGGTTCGGACTCCCCTTTGGGCCAGACCTTGCCGCGGAGGATAACGCGGTCTCCCTTGTTCTCGGACTGGAATTTGAGCGTGTACCACTTGTTCGGCTCGGAGGCGAACTTGATCGTCTTGGCGAATCGCAGTTCGACGCGTGAGACCCACGAGCGGATCTGCAACTGCTGCTTCGTGCCCATCAAGGCCAGCGTGTAGCGTTGATTGATCAGTCCCACGTCGGCCGTCTTGCCGTCTTTGAGCGAGGCTTTGAAGTCAGCTTGAATCGTGTAGTCGTGTAGCTCGGGCTGTCCCATCCAGAGCTGGCTGCGAGTCCCTTTCGGAATCGTCGTGATCTTCACGAGGACTTGGTCTCCGTCAACTTCACGGACTTGGTGGCGATTGCGTGCTCCGATCCAAGTGATCGGGACTTGCTTGTCGGAGATATCGAACTTCCAGGGGAGCGGCGGCAGAACGCGCACGCGAGCGACGGGCGATTTGATTCCCTCGGCCTCCGCCGTGATCTTCGCGGCGACATGCCCGGCGTCCGCTTTCGGAGCGGAATACTTACCGGCGGCGTCGATCGAGCCAGCACCTTCGACGCTGAACTTCACCTCTTTCGGGGCCGAGACAGGCTGGCCTTTTGCATTAAAGGCCGTGAGCTTGAACGTCGTGTTCTCGGCGGAAGTCATGAGCAACTCGACCGGACTGACCTGCAATTGCGCGACCTTCTGGTCGCTCTTCGCATCTTCTTCTTGCAGGGCGGGCGGGATCGGATCTGCAGCCGGTTTCCAGTCTTTGTTGCCGATGCAGTACATCGCTTCCAGCGTCGTAATGAAGACCTTGCCGTGCGAGATGATCGGCGAGCCGATCAGTTCACCGTTCAAACGCTCTTCGCTGAGTTTCGTCACGCCACCGGCACTTGGCTGGAGGATGTGAAACTTGCCGTACTCGCTGGCGTAAATTTTCCCATCGCCATAGACGATGCTGGAGAACATGATCCGGCCGAGCGAATAGGGCCGCTTGGTGATTTCTTTGCCGGTCTTGGCGTCGATCACATACATCTTGCCGCCGTCATCGACGTAATAGACACGGCCATCAACGAACAGCGGCGCGCTGCGGCCGATCGTCCGAGCGGGCAGCTCCCACACCAGCGATTTCTTGTCGGTGATGTCCCCCACACCGGTGGCCTTAAAGGCGAACACGGCTCCGAGCACGGCTTGATTCTTAAACATCTGCTCGGCGTGACCGCAGTAGACGACGCCGTTGACGACGATCGGCGGCGTGTTGATGCCGCGCGTCGAAGCGTCGTAGCGGAAGATGATTTTTCCCGTGCGTGGCTGAATCGCATAGACCGAGCCGTCCCCCGCTCCCGTGACCATCGCGGCCTGACCGTCGATGACCGTCAGAAACGGCGTGCTGTAGGTAGTGTCTTCCGGTCGCAATTTGGTGCTTTGAATCCACACCGCCTCGCCGGTGGCCTTGTTGAACGCGACGTAGCGGTGAGCCGGAACCGCGTACTCATCCCAGCCAGTCGTGACACCGCTGAGGATCAACAGGTCTTCAAACACGATCGGAAAATTCGTGCGGCCGCCGTAGGTGCTGAGGATGCCGTACTCCTCCATCAGCGAGCGCTCCCAAATCGTCTTGCCGGTCTCGCCGTCGATGCACTTGCAGACGCCGCACAAGCCTTGCAGGAAGATGTGTCCGGTCGTCGGATCACCCACGACACTCGACCAGCCGACCCGTTCGGCGGGTGAGTCGGTCAGGAAAACGTTGTGGACGTTCTCCCACAGAATCTTGCCGGTGTTGATGTCGGCACAGACGACCTTCTCCCCTTCTTTCGTGGTCTCCGGCTCGTACCGGCAGACGGTGTAGAGCTTGCCGTTGAGCACAATCGGCGTGGAGCGACTACCGAGTGCCTCGCTCTTCCAAAGCTCACCGCCGAGCGACCAGGAGTCTGGCAGATTCTTCTCTCGCGAGATGCCGTTCCCTTCCGGCCCGCGCCAGTTGGGCCAGTCGTGCGGGTCCGCTTTCTTGGCATCCGCCGCGACACACATCGAGATGCCGACCAACGACATCGCCAGCGAGAAACAAAGACGAAACGCAACTCGCAACATCATGGGAATTCCTTGAACAGCAGCGGCGAGGCGGGAGGGTGGTGTAGGGGGGGCGAAACGATACCGACCTGCCAAATGCCGAACAAGGAATGCAATGGCTGCTTGCAACCGAGGTCACGCCCCGGTTTACTGCTTGCCTCCGCACGGAAACTTCCCGCCCTCACGCAGCATCGCCGATGTCTGACCTTACCTTCATGATGGGCAAGTTCGAGGCCCGCATTCCGACCGATCGGGTTTACTCGGACAACCATCTCTGGCTGCAAGCGGACGGCGAGCCGGGCCGCTACCGAGTCGGCTTCACCGCGTACTCGGTGCGACTGCTGCAAGATGTCTACTTTCTGGAATGGTCCATCGATGCTCACTCGGCCGTCTACAAGAAGCAAGAGATTGGCGAGATCGAAAGCTCGAAGGCAGTCTCAACCCTGTATGCTCCGGCCGACGGGACGATCCTGGACTTCAACGAACGATTGCTCGACGATCCTTCTGCGATCAACACCGACGGCTACGGCAAAGGGTTTCTGTTCTCGATGCAAACTGACGCGGCCTTTCTGACGGCTGCCGAATACGTCGAACACCTCGCCGCCGGCTGGGACAAGACCGAAAAACTGATCAAGGGACAATACAACTGAAGGAGAGATTAGGGACTGGGGGCTAGCGAAAGCAAAATCCTAACCCCTAGTCCCCAGCCCCTAATCCCTATGGCAATCACCGTCGTCATCTCGCAAGCGCAGGGGAAGAACCCGGCGAAGCAGCAGCTCGAAGCCGAGCTGGTGACGGCATTGTCGTCTGAGGAACACGTCGAAGTCTCTCTGGTGCCGCATCTGTACGACCTCTCGGCCGAGCATTCCGGGACACAGTTCCTGCGGTCAATCCCTGGGGATTTGATCGTGCTCTCGTGGCTATATCCGCGAGGGGCTCGCTGGATTTTGGATCGCCAGAACGTGCGCGGCGACGAAGGTGTGTCGCTGCTGGAACCGAAGTCGGAGGAGGACAGCGACGAGGTCGCTCCAGAGAAGAAAAACGGCAACGGTCGGCACGGCGACGCGAAAGCTCCCTCCGGGAATGGAAATGGGAACGGGAACGGGCACAGCGAAGTGGTCGATGTGCGGCCGATGCCGAATCGGAAAATCTATTGCCTCGACCTGCGAGACCATTCGGACGCGAGCGTGTATCTCGACGAGATTCGCCGCATCGCCAACGAAGCTTCGATGCCGCTCGTTGATCTCTTCAGTTTTCTCAAGACACAACCGCAACCGGAGCGGCTGGAAAAATACCTTCGGCCGCTGGATCTGCTGGCCGAGCAGAAATCCGCCACGAGTCTCGACGACGATGACGACGCTCCCGCGAACGGTGAGGCCGTGCGGCGGCGCTGGTATCCCGTGATCGACTACAGCCGCTGCACGAATTGCATGGAGTGCATCGACTTCTGCCTGTTTGGCGTCTACGGCCTCGACCAGCAAGGCTCGATCCTGGTCGAGCTGCAAGACAACTGCAAAAAAGGCTGCCCCGCGTGCAGCCGAGTCTGCCCGGCCAACGCGATCGTCTTCCCTGGCCACAAGACTCCCGCGATCGCCGGAGCCGACGGCGAAGTCGGCGACGTGAAGATCGACTTGTCGAAGCTGTTTGGTGCTCCGTCTGCCGTCGAACTTGCCGCGCGCGAACGTGACGTCGAACTCGTCCGCGACGGCCGCGACACCGTCGGCCTGTCGATCGGCATTCCGAAACGACTCAAAGACAAACCGAAGAAGCCACGCGACGAGCTGGATGATCTGATTGATTCGCTCGAGGCGCTGGAGTTGTAGTTCAGCAACCACAAACCCCACTGAGCTTGCCCCAGTGGCTCGCGGGCTTCTGCACTACTCGAATGCCTGCTTGATTCTTCCGCAGTAGTGCAGAAGCCCGCGAGCCACTGACACAAGGTCAGTGGGGTTGCGGACCATCGCATGTCCGACGTGACCCCCGACCGCATTCGTCGCTCTTACGAAACGGCAAAGGCCGCGCTGCTGGCGGAGATGATCAGCGAACCGGTCGCGGCGGATGATCCCGTTCAGAAGCTGCTCGATGAGCCGGTCAGCGAGATGCGGCATTGGGTCGGTGAGCTATCCACCTCGGCCCTCTCAACAGCCACAGCGGTCATGGCGTTGGAGCAGATGCGGCGGCATTACGTCTCGGCGGGACGAGAGGTGCCGGAGAAGTGGACTAGCCTGATTCGCGGCGGCATCGAGTGGCTCATCACACACCAAAACGAAGACGGCGGCTGGGGCGATACGGTCAAGAGCATCAGCAACATCTCAACGACGATGCTGTGTCATGCGGCGCTGCACGCCGTAGGTCAGGCTTTCCAGCCTGACCCCGAACGCGCGAATAACGCGGAACAGGAGCTTGGTGCGTCAACGCGCGATCGGGTCAGGCTGGAAAGCCTGACCTACGCGGCCGCCTACATCGACCGCGTTGGTGGCGTGAAAGCCGTTATTGCCCGCTACGGCAAGGACCGGACGTTTTCGGTGCCGATCCTCACGCACTGCGCGCTCGCGGGACTCGTCGATTGGGATGAGGTCATCTCGCTGCCGTTTGAATTGGCCTGCATTCCGGCTCGGTTTTACGCGGCGGTGCGGTTACCGGTGGTGAGCTACGCTTTGCCGGCGCTCATTGCGATAGGACAAGTCCGGTTTCATTTTCGACCGTCATGGAATCCGCTGCGGCGTTGGCTGCAACGCTGGGCGAAGCCCGCCAGCCTGCGCGTGCTGGAACGGATTCAGCCACCCAACGGCGGCTTCTTGGAAGCCACTCCGCTGACGAGCTTCGTCACCATGAGCCTCGCCGCGATGGGGTTGATCGATCACCCGGTGACCGTGCGTGGAGTCGCGTTCATCGTGGCGTCTGCGCGGTGGAATGTCCCTCCCCCCACCGAGCTTGTCTCATTGGTATCTACACAATTCTGCCAACCCCATGAAGACGTTTCCGCCTTACCTCTGCGCTCTTCGCTTCTCTGCGGTAAACAAGGAAGTGTCCGTCACTTTTACCGCAGAGAAGCGAAGAGCGCAGAGGTGGTGAAACT
>SXGS01629343.1_pt1 | contig 25518 bp, 16 predicted proteins | sample 3174681 | NCBI WGS metagenome assembly SXGS01 (sample SAMN11356861, study PRJNA531348) | freshwater metagenome | isolation source: freshwater sample F1-80 | place: China: Fuxian Lake, Yuxi | collected 2017-12-25 | reverse complement strand
TGTCCTATCATGAGGCCTTTTTTTCCCCACTTCAAACAAATTCCGTGTTCCTTGTTCCGGCGCCCCTCCGGTCTCACCCACTTCCAGCACCTTCATCCACGCCATTTTTCCAAAAAACGTCCCCTATGGGACAGGCTCTACCTGGCGCACCAGTTTGAAATCGCCCTGCCGGAACGCCATGTTCGGACCGTAGCGCCAGAACAACTCGGGGTGCGGGTCGCCCGCTTGGCCGCGGCCGAGGTAGGGCAGCAGGTCCACGCCATCCATCTCCGGGGGCGGGGGCGCACCCGCCGCCGCCAGCATCGTCGGCAGGATATCCAGCGAACTCACCGGGCGGTCGTAAGTCCGGCCCGCGGGAATCCGGCCCTTCCACTGCATTGCGAACGGCACGCGGATGCCGCCTTCGAAGAGTTGCCCCTTGAACCCGCGCAGGGGCTCGTTGCTCGACGTCAACTCGGCCGTGGGACCGCCATTGTCGCTGAGGAAGAAGATCAGCGTGTTGTCCGGCAGCTTGCCGAGCACCGCTCCGATCGAGTCGTCCAGCGAGCCGAGCAGCCCGGCGAAGACGCGGCGGTGCAAATCCCCGATGCCGGCGAACCGCTTGCCGCCGGCGAGCTTCGCCTGCATCGGACTGTGCACCGAATTGTAAGGCAGATAGAGGAAGAACGGGTCGCGTCCGCGGCGTCCGAGGAATCGCAGAGCCTCCCGCGTGAAGGCATCGGTGAGGTAGCGCTTCTCCACCACCGGCGTATTGCCGCGGCGGATGGGATTGTCCTCGTCGTAGGGCGGCTCGGGATTCCGAAGATGCGACTCCACGCCCCGGTGCGGCGGCGGCACGTAGTAGTGGCCTTCGTTCAGGAACCCGAAGAACTCGTCGAACCCGCGGCGCTGGGGCAGATACGGTTCCGATCCGCCGAGATGCCATTTTCCGATGCACGCGGTCCGGTAGCCGAGATCCTTCAGGCGCTGGGCGATGGTCCGCTCGCTCAGCGGGAGTCCGATCCCGGGGAGCGCATTCTGTTTGCCGATGGCGTTCAGTTCGTGGCCAAACCGCGTTTGATAGCGGCCCGTCATGAAGCCCGCGCGCGACGGGCAACAGACCGGCGCGGTGACGTAGCCTTGTGTGCAGCGGACGCCGTTCCGGGCGATGGAGTCGATGTTCGGGGTGGGGATGCTCGAGTTCCCCTGCATGCCCGTCTCGCCATATCCGAGATCGTCCGCGACGATCAGCACGATGTTCGGCTTGACGGCCGGGGCGGCGAGCGCCGCGCCGGCGGCGGTAGCCAGGAATCCGCGGCGGGTCGTCATTCGGCTTGATCGTACCACCGCCAAGGGTGCGTCAATCGCGGCCGAGGAACTGGCGAATCCGTCCCACCACCTCGTGCGCGGCCGCTTCGGTCAAATACGGATAGAGGGGCAGCGACAGGATCTCCTTGCAGGCCTTTTCCGCGTGTGGCAGGTCACCGCGCTTCAGTCCGCATCCGGTGAAGGCGGGCATCAGGTGCAGCGGAACCGGATAGTGGATGCCCGTGCCGATTCCGTGGGACGCCAGATGCTGGCGCAGCTTATCGCGCCGGCGCGCCCGGACGACGAAGAGGTGCCACACCGAAGTGGACGTGCGAACCGGGGTGATTCCGTCGAGTCCGCTGAGCGCGGCCGTGTAGATGCGCGCGATCCGCGCGCGGTGGGCGTTCCACTCGGCGAGCTTCGGGAGGAACGCGCGGAGGTAGCACGCCTGCATCTCGTCGAGCCGCGAGTTCTGGCCCGGTGTGCCGGCGATTTGCGTTCCCGGGACGCGCCCACCGTCGCGATACGACGACAGTCGCGCGGCGGCCCGGGCGTGATTGGTGACGATGGCCCCGCCATCGCCGAGGGCGCCGAGGTTCTTGGTCGGGTAGAAGCTGTAAGCCACGTAGGGGGAGAAGGCGGTCAGCGGCTTGCCGCGGAACAGCACTCCATGGGCCTGGCAGGCGTCTTGCACCACCACGGCGCCCAGCTTGCGGGCCAGCGAGCGGATCGCCAAGAGGTCGCAGACTTGGCCGTAGAGGTGCACGGGGACGATGGCGGCCGTGGCCCGGGTGGCTCGCCCGGCGGCGTCCTCGGGATCGAGCAGAAGGGTGTCCGGATCGATGTCGGCGAAGCGGATTCTGGCTCCGGTGGACGCGATGGCGACTCCGGTGAAGGGCGCGGTGAGGGCCGGGGCGATGACCTCCTGCGCCGGGTAATGGATGCCCGCGTCGCGCAGGGCGATCTCGATCGCCGCGGTGCCCGTGCCCACCGTGACGCAGTGCTTGGCTCCCATCGCGGCGGCGAATTCGGTTTCGAACCCGCGAACCTGCTCGCCGAGGACGAAGTTCATGCGGCCGAACAATTCGGCGAGGCGGGCGCGCCAGGCGGGCTCGGTGGCATCGAGCAGAGGGCGGAAGTCGACGGCGGGGATCTTCAACGTTTGCGGGTCCCGAATGGTTCATCATATCCCGTCAAGTCCACCTCCCGGCGCCGCGGCGGTCCGGATCGGCCGGATCTCGTCGCGTGGCCGGCGTCCAGCGGCATAGAATATCAGTCAGTGAATCGCTTTGCCTTGCCGCTCGCTTTCTGCGCCGCCATTTTCGCGCAGACCACATCCACCGAGATTCTGGGGACGGTGACGGACGCCTCCGGCGCCTTGGTCACCGGAGCGCGCGTGACGCTGCTCCGCGTCGATACGGGCGAGCGCCGGACCGCCACGACGTCGGGATCGGGTAACTATTCGTTCCCGCTGATCGAGATCGGCAACTACACCGTGACGGCGGAAATGCAGGGATTTCAGACGCAGGAGGTCACCGGAATCCGGCTGCAGTTGCAACAGAAAGTGCGCGTCGACATGACGCTGGCGGTGGGCAATACCAAGGAGACCGTGGAGGTGCAGGCGGCGGCGGTGCAACTGAAGACGGAAGACGCGGCGGTGGGGCAGGTGATCGACAACAAGCGCATCGTCGAACTACCGCTGAACGGACGCAACATCGCGACGTTGGCGGTGCTGACGCCGGGCGTGCAGTTCGGCTTGCGGCAGGGGCTGGATGGCAACGCGGGCAGTCCGATCCCCGGACGGTCGGTGGCGCTCACCGCGAACGGGCAGCGGGAGAACAATCAGCAGATCACGTTGGATGGCGTCACCGCCGCCAACTCGCGGGTGAACGTGATGATCTTCACTCCGTCCATCGACGCGATCGAGGAGTTCAAGGTGCAGACCAGTTCGTACTCGGCCGAGTACGGGCAGAACAACGGCGCGGTGGTGCAGATCGCTTTGAAGTCGGGCACCAACCGGCTTCGTGGCACGCTGTTCGAATTTCTGCGCAACGACAAGCTGGCCGCCGAGAACTACTTTCTGAACTTCGGATTGCCGGCGGGCGAGCCGCGGCGCGACAAGAACCGCCTACGGCGGAATCAGTTCGGCGTGTTCGCGGGCGGTCCGGTGTACGTGCCGAAGGTCTACAACGGCCGCGACAAGACGTTTTGGAGCTTCAACTATGAGGGGCTGCGGCAGACGATCGAGAACGTGCGCGAAGCCAACTGGTTTCCGGAACCGTTCCGCCGCGGCGATTTCTCCGCGCTGCTGACGCCGCAGGTGCGCGACGGGCGGCCCATTCGCGCGCCGATCGTGATTCACGATCCGCTTACCGGAGAGCCGTTCCGCGACGCCGCCGGCCGCATCACCAACATCGTCCCGGCGAGCCGCATATACAAGCCCGCGCAGGACTACATCAACAGGTACCTGCCGCTGCCGCAATTCCAACCGGCGGATATCCTGGACATCAACGTACGGGGCTCCGTGCCCGACAAGACGGGGTCCAATCAGTACTTCACGCGCATCGATCATACGTTCCGCCCGCAAGACAAGGTGTTCGTCCGCTATGCGCTGGACCGCACCAGCGTGCAACAGGCGGATCTCAATCCGAACTTCGGATTGACCGGCGCGGCTCCGTCGTCGAACCTCGCCTTCCAACACATCCACCTGTTCAGCGAGCGCACGCTCAACGAATTCCGGTTCGGGCGCAACACCGCCGATTGGGACTTCCAGAATCCGCGATCGGGCACCAACTTCGATATCGATCAGACCGGACTCGGCCCGTTCCGCGTGTCGAGCGACAACAACCGCGCGCTGGCGGGCGACGAGATCGGCTTGCCCACCACGATCATCGCCGGCGATCGCGACGTTTCGGGATCGAGCTATAACCAGGACCGCATCCATCAGTTCGCCAACAATCTCTCGATGAATCGCGGGTCGCACGGGTTCAAGGCGGGCGGCGAGTTCCGGCGCGTGAGCGTCGGCATCCGCGCGGCGAACAACCCTCGCGGCGTGGTGTCGTGCTGTCCCGGCGGATACAATCTGGCGGGCTGGCTGATGGGATATCCGAACGGCTCGACCACGCCGGAAGGCAAGCCGCTGCGGACGCCGCAGGCCAATCGCTGGAGTGCGTATTTCCTGGACAACTGGAAGGTTTCGCGCAAGCTGACGCTGAACGCCGGCATCCGGTGGGACTTTTTCCAGATCCCGACCGATCCGGATGGCGTGCTGCGGTCGCTGCGGCTGGACGTGCTGAGCACCGCTTCCGACGGCCGCCGGCTGCCGACTTTGGTTCCCGGACTCCGGCAGGTGGCGGCCTTGGCCAATAGCGATAACCGCTACTTCATGCCTCGCATCGGACTGGCGTACCGGGCCACCGACAAATGGGTGATCCGGTCGGGCTTCGGCTGGTTCGCGAACGCGCAGCAGCTCGACAACTACCAGATTCTCGGCCGCCAGCCTCCCTACGGCGCGGCGCTGAACTATAACCAGGTGACCGATGTCGCGCAGGTGATTCCCTATTCATACGCGGGGCAGAACTACAGCATCCAGACGCGGCGAATCCGCGCCGGCACGCCGGTGCTGACGCTACAGAATCTGTTCCCCGGCGCCGGAACCGCGCCGGCCCGCGTGAACCTGATCGCGCTCGCTCCCGACAACCGGAACTCCAACCACGTCCAGTGGAGCTTCGATGTCCAACGCGCGCTGCCGTTCCAGACGTTCCTCACAGTCGCATATGTCGGCAGCAAGACCAGCCACCTGGACAACAACATCTCGAACTTCAACAGCCCGGATCCGTCGTCGAACACCGACGTGAACGCGCGCCGTCCCTGGCAGGCGTATCTGGCCGAAGGCGAGGGCAACGTCGCGCGCGGGCTCGGCGAGATCCGCTACCTGGACAGCTACGCCAACGGCTCCTATCACGGGCTGCAAACCAGCGTGGAGAAGCGCTACTCGGCGGGACTCACCGCCGGTCTCTCGTACGTGTACTCGAAGGCGATGGGCGAAGGGTACGAGCGCAACGGCGGATTCACGTATCAGGATCCGCGCAACCGGCGCGCCGACCGCATGCGCTATCCGTTCGACGTGACGCACAACGCGGTGCTCCACTTCGTGTACGAGATGCCGTTCCTGAATCGCTTCAAGGGCGTTCCCGGCGCGATCCTGGCGGGCTGGCAGACCAACGGCATCCTCACTCTGCGCACCGGCTTTCCCTTCAACGTCGCCGGCGGCAACCTGAACACGGGCAGCGGCACTCGCCCCGACCGGGTCGCCGACGGCCGTCTGTTCGATCAGGCGTCGCGCGCGCGATGGTACGATCCCGCCGCGTTCCGCCGCACCGATTGCAACATTCCCAATCGTCTGGACCTGTGCCACTACGGCAACTCCGGCAACATGCCGCTGGTTTCGCCGGGGCAGCGCAACGTCGATTTGTCACTGTACAAGAACTGGCGCGTTACGCCGCTGGGCGACGCGGGCCGGCTGCAATTTCGCGCGGAGTTCTTCAATATCTCCAACACGCCGCAGTTCGGCGAGCCTTCGGGAATCGGCTTCGCGACGCTCGATTCGGTGATTCCCGACGCACCGCGGATGGCGGAAGCGCGCTCGCTTCGATTGCCGATGCGCGTGGTGCAGTTCGGGATGAAGCTGTACTTCTGACGGGGCCGCGCGCTACTTCAGTTCGAGCGCGACGATCTGCTTGCGATCGCGCAGGTACATCCGCTTGCCCACGATCGATGGCGGCGTCCACGCGATGTTCTCGAGGATCTTCGCCTTGGCGTGGATCTTCACTCCCTCCGGCGAAAGCGACGCCAGATACAGCACGCCGTCCTCGTCGAGCAGCACGGCGGAATCGCCCACCAGGATCGCGTTGGCGCGGACCAGCGCGCGCTCGCGCCACTTGATCTCGCCGGTGCGGATGTCGACGCACATGAAGATGGTTCCGCCGAAGTCGCCGTTCGGTCCGTAGACGTAATCGCCGATGCGCTGCACGATCGAGTGATGCACGCGCATCTGGCGGTGGAACCACAGCTCCGTCACCGTGGTCTTGCCGCCGGATTGCGATAGTTGCAGGGCGCGGCTGCCGCCCTGGTAGGCGCCGCTGAAGAAGAGGATGTTGCCCGGGCCCCAGACGGGCGTGGTGGTGATGTCGCCACCGCGGTTCTCGTGCGCGTGGCTCCACAGCACCTTGCCGTTCGCCGGGTCGAAGCCGGCGATCGCCTTTTCCACCACGCACACGATCTGCTCCTGGCCGTCGACCTCGATCAACACCGGCGACGAGTGGGAGTTGGCGAAGTCTCCGCCCTGCCAGCGGACCGCGCCGGTTTCGAGATCCAGCGCCGTGAGCATCCGGTCCTTGCCGCCCATCATCACGATGAGCGTGTCCTTGTACCGCATCGGCGAATTCGAATAGCCGCGGAGCATCACCGTGCCGCCCATGCCCTCGATCAGTTCCTTGGTCCACAGCACCTTGCCGTCGCGTTTGTCCAGGCATCGCAGACGGCCCGTAACGCCGGCCGCGTAGAGCTTGTTGCCCACCACCAGGATGGTGGAATGCGGACCGGGACCCGTCTTCATGTTCATGCCCTTCAGGAACGGAGCGGGCGTCTTGCTTTCCCACACCGTGTTGCCGTTCGACGAATTCATGGCGAGCACGATTTCGGACTCGTCGTCACCGCGATACATCGTGTAGAGGCGGTTGCCGTCGACGGCGATGCTCGAGCTTCCGAACGGCATCGGCTTGCGCCAAAGCGTTTTGGGACCGGCTTCGCTCCACGGCGCCGGTGGCTTCATACCGGGCAGGCGGAAGTTCCGGCCGGGTCCGCCCCATTGCGGCCACTCGGGTCCGGCCCCGGCAACGATCGCCGGCAGCGCGGCAAGAATCGCGATTCGCATGATCCCGCCCAGTATATTCTAAGGAAATGGGTTTCATCCTGATCGCGTTTTTCGCCGCATCGTTGTCTGGAGCCAACACGGCGGCCCGTCCGGACGATTGGCCCCGGTGGCGCGGACCCGCCAACGATGGCATGGCCCGGTCCGATGCGCCCGTCAAATGGAGCGACACCGAGAACATCGCGTGGAAGATCGTCATACCGGGGAAGGGCCACTCGTCGCCAGTCGTCTGGGGAGACCGGCTGTTTCTCACCACCGCGATTCCGGCGGCCGGCGCTTCGCAGGCTCCGCGGCCGGACGGCGATCGCACCGAAGGCAAGGGTGGCCGGAAGGGCAAGCGCGGCGGACCTGGCGGCGGGATGGGCGACGGACCGCAAGTGGAGCACGAGTTCGCCGTGCTCGCCTACGACCGGCGAGACGGCAAGCTGCTCTGGAAGCAGGTGGCGGCCAAGACCACGCCGCACGAGGGCGTCCATCGCAAGTACGGCAGCTTCGCCTCCAATACGCCCGTCACCGATGGCAAGCGGCTCTACGTCAACTTCGGCTCGCGCGGGATCTACTGCTACGACTTGGACGGCAAGCAGATCTGGAAGCGCGACACGCTGAAGATGCGGATGCGCAACGCGTTCGGCGAAGGATCGGGCGCGGTTGTGGAGGGCGATACACTGCTGTTCAACTTCGACCAGGACGGCGGCGACTCGTTCATCCTGGCGCTCGACAAGAACACCGGCGCGGAGCGGTGGAAGATGTCGCGAGACGAGGTCAGCACGTGGTCCGAGCCTTACGTAGTCGAACACAAGGGCGCGAAGCAGGTGATTCTCACCGGCACGAAGAAGGTCCGGTCCTATGACCTGAAGTCCGGCAAGCTGATCTGGGAGTGCGCGGGGCTCGGCACGAATCCGATCCCCGTGCCGCTACGGATCGACGACATCCTGCTGGTGATGAGCGGGCATCGCGAGCCCAATCTGCTGGCGATCCGCCTGGGCCAGGCCGGCGACTTGACGGGCACCGCCGCCGTGCTGTGGACGAACCAGCGGGGCAACTCCTACACGCCGTCGCCCGTGCTGAACGACGGCAAGATGTACATGCTCACCGACAACGGCATGCTGAGCTGCCTGGACGCCCGCACCGGCAAGGCGCACTATTCGCAACAGCGGCTACCGGGGAGCTACAACTTCAAGTCGTCGCTGGTGGGCGCGAATGGAAAGCTTTACATGGCGAGCGAGAACGAGGACGTGCTGGTGGTGAAGATGGGCGAGAAGTTCGAGGTGCTCGCCACCAACAAGATGGCGGATCAGATGTTCATCGCGACGCCAGCCATCGTGGGCGGCGACATCTACCTGCGCAGCCAGGAATTCCTGTACTGCGTGCGCGAGAAGAAGTAGCCGGAGCGGCATTCCGCGCGAAAGCGCGCGGCTATAATCGTTGCAGAACATGCTGCGCAAGAGGCTCCTCCGGCCGGCCGGTAACTTCACCGAACTCGCCTTCGCGCTCGATCCGAATCCGCTTGTCGAAAACGACGAGTACCAAGCCTTCTACCGGCAGGAGTACTACGATGTCAGCGGCGCCCACGCGATCGAGCGGATCGCTTTGGGCCTTCAGCGCAGCTTCGGTCAGCCGGACGCCTTCTACAAGGCTTTTCTGATCGGTCCGAGCGGCTCCGGGAAGTCCACCCAGATGTCCCGCCTCATTCGTAATCTAAGCGGCCAATACGTCACCATCAGGTTTTCGGCCTTCGATCTCGACCGCCAGCGTTTCGACGCTCTGGATCTGGCGTACCTGATGATGCTGCACACCTTCCGCTACTTGAAGAGCGAGGAAGGGCCCGGGGAGGAGGCCTTGCGTCACCACACGCCGGGCGGCCTTCTCGAAGAGATGAAGGACTCCCTCTCCAGGGAGACGGAAACCAGCAAGGAAGAAGTGGAGCGGATCACCAGCGCGAGTGGGAGTGGAGCGCTCTCGGTGGTCTCCATGCTGGGAGCCAAGCTGGAAGCGCAGATCCGCAGCCGCACGTTTCGAGCGAGGGAGACCGTGGCTTACAAGCTCAGGCCCATGTCGGACCTCGAGTCGCTGGCAAACCGATTTTTCGACGCCGCCCGCGTCATGGTCGGCGAAGCAAGCGGCAAGGAGCTCCTCTTCGTCGGGGAGGACTTCGACAAGCGCCAAGTTTCGACCGACAGGGTGCGTGAGACCTTCGTCGCGTACGGCGAGCACTGGGACACTTTGCGCGCGCACATGGTATTCTCCCTGCCCGCCGAACTGGCGTACTCGGAGGATCGTGACCGCCTCGCGTTCGGAACGAACCGGCACGTCATGCCCGCGGCGCCAGTGTTCGACCACAAGCACCAGCCTCACGAGGCCGGCCGCAAGGCGCTGCGCTCGGTGCTGCTCGCTCGGGCCAATCCGAAGCTGTTCGCGCCGGGGACGATCGAGTGGCTCATCGCCGCGAGCGGAGGCAACCTGCGCGACCTGTTCGGCCTCACGGTGCATGCGGGCGATATGGCCGAAATCCGCGGACGGACCGCGATCGAGGACAACGACGTGGTCACGGCGGTCAACGAGATGCGGCGCGAGTTCTCACGGTCGTTGGGCGAGTCCGGCAAGGACGACGCGTCGTGGCCGGTGAAGGCGCAGACTCTGCTCGACGTCTATCAGGGCAAAGGCGATACCGAGCGTCCCACACGAGTCGCGCGGGGACTTCTGGCGTTGCGTGCCCTGCAAGAGTACAACGACCGGGGACGCTACGGTGTGCATCCGTTGGTGGTCGACATCCTCAAGGAGAAGGGCCGGGGCGACGAAAAGGGCCGTTTGCCAGCGGATGCGCCCGGCGGGACGGAGCCTCTTGTCCGCGTACTCGACTGATGCCGCCGTCGTCCGCCTTCGCCTTTGGGTGCGCCGCCAGAAGCAGGGACTGTGCCGGCTGACCTATCCGGACGGGGCTGCGTTGGCCCAGGTGCTGTACCAACTCGGCGAACTGACTCGCGACGAGGGCCTGCCGTTCCACTCGTTCGATATCGCGACGGCCCCGGTGGAGGATGCGGCGAATCGCCTTGTCCACACGCTGGGAGCATGGCCCGCTGGAGTGGTGGCCGTCAGCGGCTTCGAACGCGTCGAGCGGCTCGACGCGTTGATCGACTCTCTCAACCTGCGCCGCGAGGCGCTCGCGGAAATGCCCCATTGGCAAGTGTGGTGCATGGATGAAGCGGTTACGCGGAGGTTCATCGTCCTGGCGCCCGACATCACTTCATGGATGATTCCGAAGATCGAAGCGGCCGAGGCGGCGTCAACTCCGGGGGTAGCTCGCGCGCCTTTCGCGGGAGCCGCGTTCGCCGTCTTCCGGATGCTGCCTTGGAACGATCTCCTGCATTTGGTGGGAGTGGCGGCGGCTCGCTCCGGCGATGGGAAGGCGGCTACGCGCTTCTGGGAGCGGCCCGCGTTCGAACGCGCGCTGAAGAAACTGGTCCAGAAGTTCCTCGAGCTGTTCAGCCGCGAGATCGACAACGCGGAGGATCTCGAATTCGCCGGGGGGGCCGTCCAGCGCGACCTCGACGTGTTCCTGAGGAATGAGGAGGCCGTTCGCGTTCTGGCGGAGCCTGTTCATGGCGGCGTTCGCATCGACGGCGGCGCGCTGGCCAGACTTTGGACGGAACTACGGCTTAGCCCTCTGCCGTCCGAGTTCGATTGGGAACTGATCGCCAAGAGCTATCTCCGGGAAGTAAAGGCGGTTCTCCGCGCCGGCGGCGAACTTCGCATGGCCCTTGAATCGGAGGGCCTCGAGGAGCCCGGCAGCGCTGTCGAGCCCGGTTTCGATCTCACGGCTTACGCCGAGGTTCTGAAGCGCGACTACGGCACGGTCGCACTCTCCACGCTGCAAACGACCGCCGTCGAGATCGACCAGCGCCGGCCGGTGGGGCTTCGCGATGTATTCGTGCCTCAATTGGTGCGGGAATCGGCGCCGTCCCTCGACTTCTCCAAGGACGACATCGCTCTGCCGGAACGTTCGCCTGCGGAAAGCCGGGCCGAGGGCCCGCGCATCGAGGCGCTACGAGCGTTCCTCGATCATCCCACTCGTCCGGTGCTAGATGTCGCGGTCGATCCCGCGCATCCGCGTCTGATAATCCTCGGAGATCCCGGCTCCGGCAAGTCGACGTTGCTACGGTACTTGGCGGTCAGTTGGGCGTGGCAGCCCACCGGTACGATTCCGCTTCTGGTGGAACTCGGCAGGTATGGCCGCGAGGATACGGCCGGCCGGACCATCCTCGGCTATATCCACGACGGGCCGAACGCGACTTGGCATCTGGACAGGCGCCAACTAGAGCCCCGGTTGCGAGAAGGCCGCGCGGCGCTGCTGCTCGATGGGCTCGACGAGATCGTCGAGCAGAGCCAGCGCGACGCCGTGGCCGCCGAGATCCTGCGTTTCGCGGAAGAGTTTCCACTGGCGCGGATCGTGGTGACCTCGCGCCCTTACGGCTATGGCGTCCTCGGCGATCGATTTCGAGAAGCCGGATTCAGTCTCTTCTCGCTGCAGGAATTCGACGACGCGCGGATCAAGGCGTTTCTCGAGCGGTGGCATGCTCTGGTCTGGCCCGATTGGCCGGACCGAGACCGCTACAAGGACCGGCTGCGCGCGGCCGTGAAGGACGTTCCGCCGATCCGGCAATTGGCGGGTAATCCTCTTTTGTTGACCATGATGGCGATCCTCAACCGGTCGCAGGAATTGCCAAGGGACCGCGCCGATCTCTATGAGCAGTGCACGCGGCTGCTGTTGCACGACTGGGACGTCGAGAGGAAGCTGCTGGAGTTTCCACTTGTGAAGGACCGGATTCAGCGGCGCGAGAAGCAGGAGATTCTCCGCCGTGTGGCCTACCGGATGCAGGCAACCGCGGAGGGTCTAAAGGGCAATGTGATCGCCCGAGAGGATCTGGAAGACGAGATCGCCGGCTATCTGACGGAACTGGGAGTGGAGAGCCCGGTGGCCGTGGCTCGTGCGCTCATTCAGCATTTGCGCGAACGAAGCTTCATTCTCGCTTTCCTGGGAGGTGACCGTTTCGGGTTCGTACACCGGACGTTCCTCGACTACTTCTGCGCTTGGGCGATCGTGAAGGAGTTCTCGCGCCGGCTCGATAGGGAGTGGCTGTGGACGGCTGTGTTCGAGGCTCATTGGCGGGACGAGTCCTGGCACGAAGTTCTGACGCTGCTGTGCGGAATGCTGGAGCCCGAGCACGCGATTACCATGATCCGGCGGCTGGAGGCTGAGGGGCAAGCCACTGACCAGTTTGCCAATCTGATTCTTTCCCTGCGGTGTCGGGCCGAGTTGCGAATCGGAGATGCGGCCGCCGACTTGGATGCCGCGGTTTGGGATCGACTGACCGGCTCCGTGGTTCAGGGAGCAAGCGACGTTTTACGTCTCGGCCTGACGCTAGAGGCAATCGCCCGGATGGCACGTCTCTGGCCAGATAAGACCAGGTCGTGGCTTGCGAACGCAATAACCCACCCTCCTTCCGAGTGGTTCCCGTTCGTGGCCCTCGTCAACTTGTACGGCTGCTGGCCAGAACAGGCCAGAACACGCATTGACAATCCAGAAGTTATATGACTGCGCAACGACCGGTCACGCCGCGACACGACTCATCGCAATTGCCCTGATTCACAAGAGAGACCGGACCCGTACCGAGGTCTCGCACCCGCTGCTTTCCGCGGCAAGGGCCGATGGGCTCCACCCGATCCGGCAGAGGGCGATCGAAGCCATCCTCGAGTCGTGGCCAAGCCACGATGAGACGCGAAGCCTGCTCATGGAATTGGCTCGCCACAAGGACCCGGAAACGAGAACCTACGCCGCGAAGCGCCTGAAGGAACTGTGGCCCGATGCCCTTACAGCCGAGGCTTCGGAGGCTTCACCGGCGTCCACGCCGCCACGCCCGTCCGAGTCACCGGACGCCGGTACACGCGATCGCCGGCCGTGACGTAGAGAGTCTTCATCTCCGGCCCGGCGAACACCAGATTCGACAACGCCCCGCCATGCGGCTTGTTGATGATCCCCACCACGCGGCCCGGCTGGTCGAGGATCTGCACGCCCATCCGCGTGGCGACATAGACGTGCCCTTCCGAATCCACAGCCACGCCGTCGGCGCCGCTCATCGACGATTCGTCAGGCGTCTCCAGCCGGTGGAACGCCTGCCCGTTGGTGAGCGACCCGTCCGGCAGCACCTGATACGACCACACCCACTTGCTCCGCGTGTCGGCCACCGCCAGCAGCGACTGGTCCGGCGACAGCGCCAATCCGTTCGGAAACTCGATCGTCCCCTCGATCACCGCGCGCTTGCGGCCCGACGCATCCACGAACCAGACCCGCGAATGGCGCGGGTCGGAGAAGTAGATCTCGCCTTTGGCGTTGATGGTGAGATCGTTGGGATCCACATCGGTGGCCACCGGCGATTCCTGGCCGCCGTCCGCGGTGTACGCCACGATGCGCCGCGCCGCGGTCTGGCAGGCGTAGAGCCGTCCGTCCGGTCCGAACTTCAAGCCGCTCGCGCCGCCGGTGTTCTCCTTGAACAGCGACACCTGGCCGTCGACGCCGATCCGGTGAATGCGGTTGTTCGGCGGGTCGGCGAAGAAGATGTTGCCCTGACGGTCCACCGCGGGTCCTTCGGTGAAGCGATGCCCCTTGCTCACCAGTTCCCATTCGCTGTCCGGTCCCAGGATCTCGGTGATGTAGTGGCGCTGTCCGCCGCCCTTCGGCTTGGCGATGGGCTTCGGATAATCGCGCCACAGCCAGCGCAGCGCGTCCGGCAGGATCGCCGAGCCGTGGATCGCGTTGTGGCCTTCGGTTCCCACGGTGAACGTGAAATCGTAGTCCGCGTACTCGAGCGCGGATGCCAGGTCCTGGTTGCCGATAAACCAGTGTCCCGAGTAAATGTTCTGGTCGTTCCTGCCGTCCTGCAGATAGACGCGCAGCGGCTTGGGTTCGGTCTTGCGCACCAGCGCCGGATAGACGTTGCCGCCGCGCAGGTTGGTGTAGCTGCCGATGTAGCTGAGCACGCGCCGGAACGCGTCGGGCCGGTTCCACGCGGCGGTGAACGCGGCGATGGCGCCAGACGAGGATCCGGCGATGGCGCGGTCGTTCGGATCCTTCGACAGGTTGAGCTTGCGGCCCACCTCGGGCAGGATCTCCTCGATCAGAAACCGCGCGTAGCGGTCGCCCAGGGCGTCGTACTCGTAGCTGCGGTCATAGCGCTCCTGATGTTCGGGCGAAAGCGCGGGAAGCACGCCGGGGTTGATCAGGATGGCGACGGTAGGCGGCATGTCTCCCTTGTGGATCAGGTTGTCGAACACCACCGGCACACGGAACCGTCCGTCTTCCGGCACGAATCCGGCGCCGTCCTGAAAGATCATCACCGGCGCCGGTTTGTCCGGTTTGTACAGCGCGGGCACGTAGACCCAGTAGTCGCGCACCGTTCCGGCGAAGATCTTGCTCGTCCACCGGTGCTGTGTGACGGTTCCCTTGGGCACGCCGGCCTGGCGTTGCGAATCGGGGCCGAGCTTATAATCCTCGGCGGCGCAAAGGGCCGCGATCGAAGCGAGCGCGAGCGAAAATCTCATCCGACTCATGGTACCGCGCGGCGCGAAAGAAGTAACGTACAATGGTTCTTCGCCAGATGATCGTTCTCCACGCGGCGTTCTGCGAAGGAGAGATGCTTCTGTGGGGCGAATCCCCGGAAGAACCTTCGCGGACCAAGGGCAAGCGCCGTACACGCAAGTCCACCACGAACTCGCCATATGACAGCGGCGGCGCCCGCCTCTCGCAGGCCGTCGCCGGGATCGGTATCGTCTTCGATCCCGAGAAGGACACGCGGCAGGCGGTGGCGTGGCTGCCCACGGTCAAGATCAAGGTGTTCCCCTCGAGCACGCTGATCGCCGACGTCGCCGAGGACACCGCCGAGGCGGCGCTGGCTCCGTGGTTCGTGACCGCGCTGCCGCTCGATGCCGGCCGGTCGCACCTGCTGTTGGCGATCACCGGAAGCCGCCGCAGGCAGGGGTCGAACTTCCTGGCGCCGGGGGTCATCATCGGCGACGATCTGGCGTTCTTCGCCGACGCGCTGTGGTTTTCGGCCGGGTTGGTCATTCGCCAGCAGTTCCTTCCCGATCTGATCGGCGGCGATGGCCAGTATCGCGCCCTATGGCGCCCGGCCATCGTGGGCCAGGATCAGGACAAGTTCCACGCGCTGGTGGAAGCGATGCCTTCGTCGGCGCGGTCGCTGACTTCCACCGATGCCGCGCCTCCCAGCGAAGCGGCCGATCAGTCGCTGCTCGACTACATCACCGAAAACGTGGACGCGCTCGTGCGGTCGCCGGAAGACCCGGGCCACCGGCGTCCGCAGCACACGTTGCACGACAAGTGGCTGCACGCGCTGCGTTTCGGCAACGGCCACATCGAATCGCCGGACCCGAAGATGGACGAACTGGCCCATCAGGTGCAGGAGTGGCGCCGCCCGGTGCAGTCCTCGGTGGACTCCCCGTTCCGCCTGTGCTTCCGCCTCGAGGAGCCCGGCGACGACGACGAGCAGTGGGTGGTGCGCTACATGCTGCAGGGGGCCAGGGATCCTGGTCTGCTAGTCCCCGCGCACGACGTATGGCACGGTAACAAGCACGGTCCGCTGGCGCGCCAGGCGCCGGCGTTGCGCGAGCATCTGCTGGTGTCGCTCGGGCAGGCCGCCAGCATCTATCCCAAGATCGAGAACAGTCTTCGCAAGAAGACGCCGGCGAAATTCCTGCTCGATACCCGCGGCGCGCACGACTTCCTGAAGGAGACCGCCGGCGCACTCCGCCAGAGCGGCTTCGGCGTGCTGCTGCCCGGTTGGTGGAATCGCGCCGAGGCGGCCCAACTGGCGATCCGCGCCAACGTCGAGAGTTCGGCCCAGATGGGCAGCCTTTCGCTCGAATCGCTGGTGCAGTTCAAGTGGGAGATGGCGCTCGGAGAAGAAGCGCTGTCGCTGTCCGAACTCGACGAACTGGCGAAGCTCAAAACTCCGCTCGCCAAGATCCGCGGCAAGTGGGTGGAGGTCAACACCGGGCAGATTCAAGCGGCCTCGGCGTTCCTCAAGCGCCGGACCAACGAAGTGGCGAGCCTCGGCGAGTTGCTTCGGATCGCGCTCGGCGCCGAGACGCATTCCGGCGGGCCGCTCAAGTTTTCCGGCGTTACCGCCACCGGCGTCGTCGGCGATTTTCTCGGAAAGCTGCAAGGCAAGGACACCGCGTTCGAGGATTTGGCGCCGCCCGATTCGCTGGAAGGGCAACTGCGGCCCTATCAGGTTCGCGGCTATTCCTGGCTGGCGTTCCTGCGGCGCGGGCGGCTGGGCGCGTGCCTTGCCGACGACATGGGTCTCGGCAAGACGATCCAGACGCTCGCCGCGATTCAACTCGCGGTGGACAACAAGGAGAAGCGGCCGTATCTGCTGGTGTGCCCTACTTCGGTGGTCGGCAATTGGCAGAAGGAAGCGGGCCGGTTCACGCCGAAACTGACCGTGATGGTGCATCACGGCCAGGGCCGCGCGCGCGGAGCGGCGTTCGTCGAGCAGGCCAAAAAGCACAATATCGTGCTTTCCAGCTACTCGCTCATCTATCGCGATTTCGACGTTTTGAACGAAGTCCAGTGGGCGGGCGTGGTGCTGGACGAAGCGCAAAACATCAAGAATCCCGACACCAAGCAGGCGGGCGCGGCGCGCGCGTTGACCGCCGACAGCCGCATCGCGCTCACCGGAACGCCGATCGAGAACAACGTGGGCGACCTGTGGTCCATCATGGAGTTCCTCAATCCGGGGCTGCTCGGCACGTACTCGGACTTCAAGCGAAAGTACTTCCTGCCGATCCAGCTCTTCGCCGACGCCGGAGCCACCGACCGTCTGCGCAAGCTGACCAGCCCGTTCATCCTGCGGCGGCTCAAGACCGACAAGAACGTGATCGCCGACCTGCCGGAGAAGTTCGAGATGAAGGTATTCTCGACGCTGACCCGCGAGCAGGCGGCCCTGTACGAGGCAGTGGTGAAGGAGGCCGAGGCGCAGCTTTTGATGACCACCGGCATGGAACGCCGCGGCGTGGTGCTGGCGACTCTGATGCGGCTCAAGCAGGTCTGCAATCATCCGGCGCAGCTCAACAAGGACAAGGAAAAGGGAGTGGCCAACCGCTCCGGAAAGCTGACCCGTCTGACCGAAATGCTCGAGGAAGTTCTCGGCATCGGCGACCGCTGTCTGATCTTCACACAGTTCACGGAAATGGGTGATATTCTGAAGGAGCACCTGGAGCTGACGTTCGGACGCGAGGTGCTGTTCCTGCACGGCGGGGTGGCCAAGAAGAACCGGGATCGCATGATCGAACGGTTCTCGCGGGAGGACGGGCCTCCGGTTTTCCTTCTGTCCTTGAAGGCGGGTGGAACCGGTCTGAATCTGACCAGCGCCAACCACGTGTTCCACTTCGACCGTTGGTGGAATCCGGCCGTGGAGAATCAGGCGACCGACCGTGCGTTCCGCATCGGGCAAACGCGGAACGTTCAGGTCCACAAGTTCGTTTGCGTGGGGACTCTCGAAGAGAAGATCGACGAGATGATCGAGAAGAAGAAGAACATCGCCGGCAGGGTGGTCGGCGGCGCCGGAGAGGCTTGGCTCACCGAGCTCTCCAACGACGAGTTGAAGGAGCTATTCGCGCTGCGCTCGGAGGCGATCGGGGAGTAGGGATCGCCGCCCGGAGCGCGGGGTTTGACAGCATGCCGGATAACGAATCCGAATTCGACGCGGGAGCCCGCGCGCCGGAGCCTGCCGCGCCGGTCTCAGAGGCGTCCTCGCCCGCCGGGGCCGCGGCGGAGAGTCCGAACGGGCGCCACGATCCCCGCAATCGCCGGGACCGTTACGGCCGCCGCGACCGTTTCCGGCGTGGCGACCGCGGCCAGGCGCAGCCCGCCCAAGCCAAACCTCCCCAGCAGGGTCAATTGGAGAAAGGCGCCGCTCCGGAAGCCGCCGGTCCCCCGGCGGCGGAAGCGCCTCCCCGGGTATCGCGCGCCCCGGGCGGCGACCGCGACCGCAACCGCGGCAACCGCCAGGGCGGGCGTGGGGACGGCGGCGGCGGCGGGTTCAGCCAGCGCCTGCGGCCCACCAAGGGCGGCATCAAGGTGCAGTCGAAGAAAGGGTTCGGCGAAAGCTGGTGGGCCAAGCGCTGGATCTCCGTGCTCGAGAACATGCGCATGGGCACGCGGCTCCAGCGGGGCCGCACCTATGCGAGATCCGGCCAGGTGTTGTCGGTGGAAGTGCAGAAGGGCGTCGTGATCGCCCAGGTGCAGGGATCGCGTCCGAAGCCCTATCAGGTGCGCGTGGGCGTAAAGGGCATGTCGCACAAGGAGTGGTTCCGGCTGGCCCGCGCCGTTTCGAGCCAGGCGATCTTCGCCGCCAAGCTCCTCTCCGGCGAGATGCCGCGCGAGATCGAGCAGGCGTTCCGCCGCGAAGGGCTGTCCCTGTTTCCCACCAAGCTCTCCGACCTGAAGACCAGTTGCACCTGCCCGGACTGGTCCAACCCGTGCAAGCACATCGCGGCGGTTTACTACCTGCTCGGCGAGGAGTTCGACCGCGATCCGTTCCTCATCTTCACAATGCGCGGTATGACGCGCGAGGACTTCATGGGGATGCTCGGCGGACGCAAGGCGGAAGCCGCCGCCGAGATCATGGCCGAGGAAGAGGAGACGGCGGAGCCGGAGGAGCCGGCCGGTCCGCCGGGGAATCCGGACGATTTCTGGGCGCGTAAGCCGGCGCCGGACAATCTGCTGGGCGAGTCGGGCGAAGTGCAGCCGGCGGCGTTACTGCACCGCGTGGGGCAGTTCCCCTTCTGGCGCGGCGGCGACAAGTTCCTGGAGACGCTCCAGGCCACCTACATCGGCGCGTCGCAACGCGTGAAGCAGACGATCAGCGAGTTCTGACGTCGAGCGTCTTCACCGCGCGCTGGCCGGCCTCGGCGACCTTGGGGTCGCGATCGCGCGCGAGCGCCTCGAGCACCGGCTTGGATGCTTCGTCACCGGATCGGGCGAACACGTCGGCCAATTCCACCTTCTCCCGGACAGTACGCGCCTCCATGCCCGGGTACAGCGCTTCGCGAACCGCCTTGTCCCGCGCCAACTCCACCAGGAACGGAGCCGCGAGTCCGCTGTAAGCCGAAGAGTTCAGCGTGTTCACCAGGTACTGCAGCGGGCTAAGCTCCGACATCGCGGTCCTGCCGAGGTTCACCAGGGCAAACGCAAGCCCGAGACGCGGTTTCATGTGCGTCTCTTCGGCGAAGACTTTCTCGAGCCTGGGCGCGTCGTTGGCGTCGCGCAGGCGGCCGTAGCCTTCCGCGGCGCCAGCGCGGAGGTCGTCTTCGCGATCGCCCAGATACCGGTCGAAAATCGGCCGGTTCACCGGATCGGGGATCATGGCGATCGCCGTCAAGGCGGCGGCCCGCACCTTGACGCTCTTGGCGCCTTCGAACGCCCGCGTCAACGGGGTTAGCGAGACTTTGTTCTGCAGCAACCCCGCGAGTTCGATGGCGCGGAGCTGCACCTGCTCGTTCAGGTCGTTGACGAGCGGCGAGATCTCCGGCGCCACTTCGCGGTCGCGGATCTTCTCGAGCGCGCCCAGGCATTCGAACAGGAGTTGCGTGTCGCGGCCCTTCAATCCTTCCACCAGTTGGGGCACGGCGGCCTTTCCGCGCAGGATCCCCACGGCGCGAGCCGCGTTTGCCTTCACCTCCGGCCACGTTCCTTGCCGCACCAGGCGCCCCAGAGCCGCGATCGCATCGGGACTCACCGGCACGAACGGATCGACGATCACGTCGTTCGGGCCCGCGAACTTTCCCTTGATCCCGCCGCCGGCGCGCTTCAGAGTAGAGGTGAACCCGTTCTTCACGTATCCGGGGATGTAGACGTTCACGATCCCGTCGGTGGCGCGCGCCTGGACTTCGGAATCGCGATCGTTCGTGGCCATGACGAGCGCGTCCAGAACGCCGGCTCCGCCGATGACGTTGAGCGCCTTCACGGCTTCCCGGCGGACCTCGTCGCTCGGATCGGATTGGAGGTAGGTCTTCAGCCCGGGGATCGCCGCCCCGCCCTGTTTGTGGGCGTCGCGGCACCAGCGGACTCGCTCCTTGGCGTCCTTGGACGCCGCCTTGGAATCCTGCGCCGGCAGGGCGGCGGCCAGCATAAAAAGGAAAAACGCGCGCGGCATGCTTCTCTAATGAGTAGACGCGGCTCGCTCGCGAAAAGACCGCGCGGAGATCCGGTAAAGTACGTGCCTCCGGAACGGATGTCCTTCCGGAAGGCGGGGATGGTCGAAGTCGTCCGCCGGATCGCGCATCATCCCGAGCTTCTCCATCACCCGCAACGACCGGACGTTGGCCGGAATCGTGAACGCCACCACTTGCTCCAGACCATGCCGCTCGAAGATGTCCTCGAGCGCCGCCCGGGCCGCTTCGGTCGCGAATCCGTGGCCCCATTGCCGGCGCGCGAACCGCCAGCCGATCTCGACCGCCGGCGCGAACGGCGCTTCGAAATTCACCGGCGCGAGCCCGGTGAACCCGGCGAATTCTCCGGTGTCCTTGCGCGCCACCGCCCAGAACGTGAATCCGCGGTCGCGCTCGTGTTGCTCGATCCGGCCTAGGAGCTCGACCGACTGCTCCGCCGTCAACACGGACCGGAAGTGCGCCATCACCTCCGGGTCGGCATTCATCGACGCGAACGGCTCTGAGTCTTCGGGCCGCCAGCTTCTCAGGATCAGGCGGGGCGTTTCGATCGCGTGTTCCACCATTCCCTCATCGCGCGTTCGCGCGCCGCGCCGTAACTACACGGCGAGGTGGTTCAACTCTCCGGTGGAATCGCCGAGTTCGCCCGTACGCACGCCCATGCTGTCGAGCAGCGTGAGGAACAGATTGTTCATCGGCGTTTCGCGCGGATAGATCACGTGCCGCCCGGCGCGGATTTTGCCGTTGCCTCCACCCACGATCGCCACGGGCAGGTCGTGATGCGTGTGCCGGTTGCCGTCGGAAAGGCCGGAGCCGTAGACCACCATCGAACGGTCGAGTAGGGTGCCGTCGCCTTCGCGGATCGAGTCGAGCTTCTTCACGAAGTAGGCGAACTGCTCGACGTGGTAGGTGTTGATTAGCCGGATCTTCTCCACCCATTCCGCGTTGTCGCGGTGGTGGGTGAGTCCGTGGTGTCCGTCGGGCACGCCGATTTCCTTGTAGGCGCGATTGGAGCCTTCGCGCGCCATCATCAGCGTCATCACGCGGGTGATGTCGGCGCGCATCGCCAGCGCCATCAGGTCGAACATCAGCCGCGCGTGGCTGGCGTAATCCACCGGAATTCCCTGCGGCTTCTCGAGACCGGGCGCCAGTTGCGACAGGTTGACGTTGGCTCGTTCGAGCTTCTCCGCGTTGGCGATCCGCTGTTCGATCTCGCGAACCGCGGTGAGGTACTCGTCCAGCTTGCGGCGGTCGGTGGGTCCCAGGCCGGTCTGCAAACCGCGCGCGTCCTCGAGCACGAAGTCCAGGATGCTCTTGTCGTAGCGCTCGCGTTTGGCGCGGGAGGCGGCGGTCTCGGTAGGATCCACGTCGCCGAACATCCGCTCGAACACCACCCGCGGATTGGTCTCCGGCGGGTTGGGGGTGGTGGCCGAACGCCAGGAGATGTTGTTCGAGTAGGCGCAGCTATACCCGGAGTCGCAGTTGCCCGCCTGGCGTCCGCTTTCGAGCGTCATCTCGAGCGACGGAATCCTGGTCTGCTTGCCGAGCGATAGCGCGGCCACTTGATCCACGGACATGCCCAGGCTGATGTCGGCCGAAGCGGTCTTCTTCGGATGCATCCCCGTGAGGAAGGTGGACGCCGCGCGCGCGTGATCGCCCGGACCGTCGCCGAGCGCGCGCCCGGTGTTGTGCGTCAGCCCGGTGAGCACCGTCAGCTTGTCGCGAACCGGCTCCAGCGGCTTCATGATGCGCAACAAATCGTATTGGCGGCCAGACGCGGCGGGAGTCCAACCATCGTTGATGATGCCGTTCGGCACGTAGCAGAACAGCAGGCGCGTGGGGGCCGCCTTGGCCTGCTCCAAGCGCTTGGCCGCGCCGAACGCGGGAAACATCGCATCCAGCGCCGGCAGGCCGACCGCCACGCCCATGCCTCGTAGAAGAGTCCGCCGGGAGAGAAATTTGCCGCTCATGAGTTGCTCCACGATGATCGTATCAAATCCGCCGGATCTTTACCGGAGCTCTCACGCCAGGCTTTTGCGGTGAGCCCACACCTTCTCGAACGCCGTCGCATATTGATCCACCAGTTCCGGCGCGTCCTGCTGGAACAGCGGAACGCGGATCGCGGTCCGGTTCACTTGCTCGCAGCCCGGCAGCGACGCGGGGACCTTCGGCGCGTGATGCCACCAAGCCGGCTCGCGATAGATCGCGAAACGGTGCTGCTCCGGATACGGCGCGGCGCTGGCGCGCACTCCTTCGGCGGTGAGCGCCTTCAGGAGCCTCGCCTTGTCGAAGCCCGCCTTGCCCTCGTCGAAGAACAGGATGTTCGATGCCCAATGGACGCGCTCCATATCGCTTCTCCGGCGTTGCTCGGCCAGCCCTGAAAGTTGCGTCAGCCGCGCGTTCAGCCGCTGCGTCTGCTCGCGCACGATCCGGTTCCGAGCGCCGAGCGTGGCCAGTTGCTTTCTCGCGATGGCCGCCGCCAAGGGATGGATTCGGAACTTGGGACCGAAGCCGGTGTCGTGATACTTCCGGTACTTGCTGTCTTGCGGGAACGACGCGGGCAGGTCGTAGTTGCCGAACGCGGTGGCGCGCTCCCACGCTTCGCGCGACCGGTACAGACCCATGCCGCCCTCGATCGCCGGGAGGACCTTGCTGGTCTGGTAGCTGAACACGCCCATCTCGCCCCACGTTCCCATCGGCTTGCCCAGCAGCGAGGCGCCCTCGGCCTGGGCTGCGTCCTCGAGCACCATCAGGCCTCGCTCCTTGGCGAAAGCGGCGATCTCGTCCATGTCGCAGGGGCGGCCCCAGGAATGCATCGGGACCAGCGCTCGCGTGGCGGGCGTGATGACACGGCGGGCGTGCGAGAGGTCGAAGCAGGCGGTGGCGGGATCGATGTCCACGAAGACGGGAACCAGGCCGAAGAAGCGCATCGGCACGATCGTCGCCGACGCCGTGTAGGAGGGGACCAGCACTTCCGATCCGGGCGGAAGATCGGCCGCGAAGAACATCGACATCAGGGCGGAGGTTCCATTGCAATGGGCTTTGGCGAACGGCGCGCCGGTGGCCTGGCAAGTGTCCTTCTCGAGCAGCGGGATCTCCTGATAGTATCGGTTACTATCCATCAGATCGAGCACCGCCTGCTTCTCGTCGTTGCCGTAGTTCGGCCACTTGGTGAGGGCGCTGTGGCGGGCGGGGTCGAAGGATACGGCCTTGGCTCCACCGTCCAAGGCCAGTGTCTCCGCGCGTAGCGGGCGCGCGGCGGCGATCGCGGCGGCGGCGGCGAAGGTTCGGCGCGAGTTCATGGCGGAAGTGTACCAGAATCGGCGCGTGTTATCGTCAGAAAGTCCCATGCCGATCGACCTGCGAAGCGACACCGTGACCAAGCCGACCCCCGCCATGCGCCGCGCGATGGCGGAAGCCGAAGTCGGCGACGACGTCTATCGAGAAGACCCCACCGTCAACCGGCTCGAGGCCCGCGCGGCCGCCGTGGCCGGCAAGGAGGCGGCGCTGTTCGTCCCATCGGGTTGCATGGGCAACACGATCGGGATCAAGGTGCACACGTCGCACGGGCAGGAGGTGATCTGCGATGCGCGGTCGCACATCCTCAACTACGAACTGGCGATGATGAGCTGGTTCTCGGGCTGTATCGCGCGTCCGGTGCCGTCGCCGGACGGCGTGCTGAGCTGGCAGGCCATCCGCAAGGAGATCCGCCACGTCAGCCCCCACTGGGCGCCGACCGGATTGATCGAGATCGAGAACAGCCACAACATGGGCGGCGGGACCGTGACGCCGGTGGAGGTGGTGGACGAGATCTGCGACGGCGCGCACGACGCCGGCATCCCCGTCCACATGGACGGCGCTCGCGTGTTCAACGCCGCCGAGCGGCTGGGAACTCCGGTGAGCCGCATCGCCGCGAAGGTGGACACGGTGATGTTCTGCCTGTCCAAAGGGCTGGGGGCTCCGGCCGGGTCGATGCTGTGCGGAACCGCGAAAGCGATGGACGAGGCCCGGCTGTTGCGCAAACGGCTCGGCGGAGGCATGCGGCAAGCGGGCATCCTGGCGGCGGCGGGGCTGATCGCGCTGGAGGAATCGCCGAAGGGGCTGGCGGCCGACCACGCCAACGCGCAGCTACTGGCGCGCGGGCTCGCCGCGATCGACGGGATCGCGATCGATCCGGCGAAGGTGCACACAAACATCGTCATCTTCGACGTGAGCGGGACGGGAATGGACGCGGCGGCGTTCGTCGCGGCTTTGCAGGATCGCGGCGTGCTGAGCGGCGCGACCGGGCCCGCCTCGGTTCGCTTCGTGACCCACTGCGACGTTTCGACCGAGCAGTGCCGGATCGCGCTCGAGGCGTGCGCCGAGGCGGTTCGCGCCGTCGCGGCCTGAACCCGCGGGTATCCTTCTGATATCATTGGAACTGGATGTTTGTAGTTCATCCGTCACGCCGTAACCGGCCATCGCTCCCTGAATGAAACTCAGCGTGCGAATGAGCGGCGGCATCGAACCGCTGTTCGGAACCCGGGACGAGAACATACGCTTGTTGGAGACCAACCTCGGAGTGTTGGTCCGGATGCGCGACGACTCTCTCGAGATCGAAGGTCCCGAGGCAGGCGTGGAGCGCACCGAGGCGATTCTGGAGGACTACGCGGAGCTGGTAGGCCACGGCCACGTGTTTTCCGACGGCGAACTGCACAACTGCCTGCGCCTGGTGTCCGGCGACGCCGGGCTTAGCCTGCGCGCCTTGGTGGAAAGCGGCCGCCAGCGCAGCTTCGGCAAGAAGGTGATCACGCCGAAGACGATCAACCAGCGGCTCTATCTGGACGCCATCGAACGTCACGATCTGGTGTTCGGCGTCGGTCCAGCGGGGACGGGCAAGACCTATCTCGCGGTGGCGATGGGTGTCTCCGCGTTGCTCGCCAAGAGAGTTTCGCGAATCATCCTCACGCGGCCGGCTGTCGAAGCGGGCGAAAAGCTGGGCTTCCTTCCCGGAACCTTAAAAGAAAAGATCGATCCCTACCTGCGCCCGCTCTAAGACGAATTGTTCGAAATGC
>SXGS01464460.1_pt1 | contig 25524 bp, 23 predicted proteins | sample 3174681 | NCBI WGS metagenome assembly SXGS01 (sample SAMN11356861, study PRJNA531348) | freshwater metagenome | isolation source: freshwater sample F1-80 | place: China: Fuxian Lake, Yuxi | collected 2017-12-25 | reverse complement strand
GGCCGACCGCGATCCTGGAAGGATCGCAGAGGACAAGCGACAAAGCCAGCGCGGAGGAGAACCGGCGAGGCGCCACTCCGAATCGTGCCGGGCTATGTAGAGCCGCGTTATTCCCTGGGGCCCCGCGCTGTCTCGCCAAGGACCCAGCTTGGGCACATCGCAGGCCATGCCTTGATGCCGAAGTTGGTCGTCACTTCGGTGAAGACCCGCTCGACAGCGTCCAGGGGCGAATCGGTCAGCATCAGGCCTGAAAGTTCCTCCGAAGTGATGGTACCTTCTTGCACCATGGTGCTTTTCAGAAAGTCGTGGAGCGGCCCCCAGTAGTCCATGCCAAGCACAACGACCGGAAAACGAAGAATCTTGCCTGTTTGGATCAGCGTGGCGGTCTCGAAGATCTCGTCCAGAGTGCCAAAACCCCCCGGGAAGACGATGAACGCACACGAGTACTTGACCAACATGACCTTCCGCACGAAGAAATACCGAAACTCCGTCCACTGATCGAGATAGGGGTTTGGCTTTTGCTCCGTGGGCAGTTCGATGTTACAGCCGATGGACTTACCGCCGACGTCGCGGGCCCCGCGATTGGCTGCTTCCATGATGCCAGGTCCCCCGCCCGTGAGGACTGTGAAGCCCTTCTGCGCGAGGAGACGGCCCACCTCTCTCGCCATGTGGTAGTACCGGTGATCCTCGCGGAAGCGGGCGGAACCGAACACTGTCACGCACGGTCCAAGGAAGTGGAGAGCGCGATAGCCCTTGATGAAGTCATACAGGATCCGCACGAGCCGCAGGAGCTCTCGCCGGCGGCTCTGCGGACCCTCGAGCCAGTAGTACTCGTCGCTGCTTCGCGTCGACTTGCCCCAACTGGCGCCCCCGGAACTGGAAGGAACTGGACCCGGTAGGCTACCGTCGTTCATGGGAGGAGTTCCCACTTGGTCTGGAACCGAAATAAAACAAGAAGTTCAGGGATTTATCGTCCTTTCATTGGCGTCAGGCGACTATCCAGCCTGAAACGTGAACGGCGTTCACGTTTTCAGCTTGGCTTGACTCCTTTCTTTGTCAAGGGGCTCGTCCAGAGGTGTCTTGGGCCTGGATTCCTGGCCGATCGGCTCGCTGAGCTGAGCCCTGAGCTGTCGCTGAGGCAGGAGATCGCTCAGGAAGGCAGAATGGAGAAGAAGACGAGGATTGGATAGCCGTGTCAGAGGGGCGAGGGCACGTGGCGGCATGACTCGCAACTCTCCGCGTTCCCCGGGTCTTTTCCTTTCCTGGTTTCATCCAGCGGCATCCTCCTGCCGTGCAATCGCTCGGGTTGCAATCGCCGATAAGTAAACCAATCCGAGCCAGCGGGGATTCCAGGGGACGCTGCCCCTTGCCTGGTACCTGGAAGTCCCTATTTGACCAGCCGCCAGAGGAAGGAGCCGACCTTGCCAATACCGTCAAGGACATCCTCGAGTTCAACGCCGACCCCGGCGGTGTGGTTAAATGGTCGGGGCGGCGAGAACGGAGCGCGCTTCTTCTGCTCGTTGAGGCGATCGAGCTCGTCCTTCGCCCTCCGGATCTCTTGCTGGCGCATCTTGTCAAGACCGCCGGAGTTGATAAAGAAAATAATCTTCTCCAGCTCGGAGACATCGAACCAGAACCCGTGTCCCTTACACCAGTCGATCAAGACACCGGAAGAGTTGCCGAAATTCTTGCGGTGCATGAGCGTGTCGCAGACCGGGCACGATAGGTACTTGACGAGCTGGGCCTCCACTTCGAGCTTCCTGGTGCCGGTAAACGGGTGTAGCGAGCTAGCCAAGGCCGCGGTATCGCGCTCCGATATCACCCGATCGAAGGTCGCCGCGTCGAGCCAGAGCCCCCCGCAGGAGCCGCACTCGGTGTAGTGCATCTTTTCGAGCTCGCAAAGCGTGAGCGATGCCTTGCACCTCGGGCAAGAGGCAGAGGCTCGAGAGGCGCGCATGGCCTCGGGGCGGATTTCGACGCCGCAGTCACTGCAGAACTTGGCCCCGGAGGGCAAACGGGCAAAGCACTCGGGGCAAGCGGGGCCCAGGTTTCGCTCCGCAAGTGTGATCTCCGCTGCGCAGTAGTCACATTTCCGAGCCTTCTCCCTGAGTTTGCCGCCGCAGCCCGAGCAGTGGAGCGTTCGGGCCTCCCGGGCTTTCGGGGCTGGCACGGCAAACAGGTCGCCACAGCGACAACGGACCAGTTGTCCTTCCTTCATACCCTCGACGTGGTACTGGCGATGACACTTCTTGCAGGAGGTTAGCATCGTTGGATCTCAACTCTTGAGCTTCTCAAGAAAATATGGCTCTTGGCGCGATCAGGCCGTAGCCGGCAGTTGCTTGGCTTCCGGAAGTACCCCGGGTTCGCGCAGAACCATGATTTTGAGCAGCGCGAGAAAAAAGAGTACGCTCAGACCGAGCCACAGCAGCCCCACCACGTGCGGCGAGACACCAGTGAGATTGGCGATCGCAACAGCATCGTTCTCCGGGGTGTAGCCGGGTCGATCCGTGGCGAGAACGTCCCAGTAAATGTCAAAGATGGAGTAAAGACAGCTCACGGTGCCCAGGATCCGCAGGAAAAGAGCGCCCAGGAGTGTCGGCACCAAGAAACCCAGAACGAGGAACGCAGCCGCAAGGCCCGTGGCAAAACGGCGAGAGTAGGGGTCGCGAAGGACCGTGAAGATTGCCGCAGTGAGGGTCATGAAGAGAAGAATGTAAACGAGCGTCACGCAACCCTTCACCCTCGAGAGGTAGAGCATGAGGCCGCCCATCGTCATGCTCCCCAGATAGCCGGCACTCACAATGAAAAGCGGCACTCCGCCCGAGGTCTCACAGGCGCCGCCCTCGTCAGCCGTGAGAATTACGTTGTGGACTTGGCCACCACTGAAGAGTGCCATGAGGCCGTGACTCAGCTCGTGGAAGAGGACCACCATGAGCTTCACCGGCTGGATCAAGGGTGAATGCCACAGGCCAAATACGGCGCAAATCAAGCCGCACTGCATGATGAATTGAGAAACCGAGAAACTGTCGGCATAGCTTGGGCTTCTTGCCATGCGCTCCTCCTCGCTCACCAGCTACTCGAGTTGTGTGATGCGGCCGCGGAGGAGTCTTCAGACCCGTGACCCCCTGGGCCCTAGGAATATACCCTGATAAGAGGGAATCGGCAGATGGGGCCGAGAAGGCCGCCTGTCGAATGCTTGAAGGAACTTATCGGGGGGCGGGTGTTATCGACGGTTGACCCTCGCTCCGAGCGCCGACGGCAAATTTGTCAGCCTGCGCTATTGCATCTGCTGAGGGCAATCTTCAGAATTGCGTTTCACATCTAGTATGTCAGGACTCACAACAATTCGCGCGAGGTGCTCAAATCGATGACGAGAGATCCGCTAGAGAAGTGGACCGTCCAGGACTCAAGAGAGCTGTACAACATTCGCAACTGGGGAAAGGGCTACTTCTCCATCAACAAGCGAGGCTGCGTCGCAGTTCATCCTTACAAGGATCCCGAGCAATTCATCGACTTGAAGGAGCTTGTCGATCAGCTCAAGCAGCGAGGCATCGAGCTTCCCATCCTCCTGCGGTTCACTGACATCTTGCGGCACCGAATCGGCGAGATGCACGACGTTTTCCAGGCCGCTATCCAGGAGTACGAGTACCAGGGGCGCTACTGCTGTGTCTACCCGATCAAGGTGAACCAGCAAAGGCAGGTGGTCGAGGAGTTCCTCGACTTCGGAAAGCCCTACCGATTTGGTCTCGAGAGTGGCTCAAAGCCGGAGCTGCTCGCTGTCCTTGCCCTCACGCACCGCAGCGACATCCCCATCATCTGCAATGGCTTCAAGGATGACGATTACATCGAGATGGTCGTCTTCGCTCAGAAAATTGGGAAGACCGTGATTCCCGTCGTGGAGAAGTTCAACGAGCTTGAGTTGATCCTCAAGTATGCCGAGAAGCTTCAGGTGCGGCCGTCATTTGGCGTGCGGGTGAAGCTCTCGGCCAAGGGATCGGGCCGCTGGCGGCTCTCCGGCGGCGACCGCTCCAAGTTCGGCCTCACTGTGACCGAGCTCCTCCAAATACTGGAGTTGCTCAAGGCCCAGGGAAAGGAAGACTGTCTCAAGCTTCTCCACTTCCACCTTGGAAGCCAGATCACGAACATTCACAACATCAAGAACGCGATCAATGAGATTGCCCGAATCTACGTCGAACTGACGCGCGATGGCGCAGGACTCGAGTATCTCGACGTCGGCGGCGGTCTGGGCATCGATTACGACGGCTCGCAGACGAATTTCGAGTCTTCGGTGAACTACACGCTTCAGGAGTACGCCAACGACGTCATCTTCCGTGTCAAGACGGTCTGCGAGGAGGCCGGCGTGAAACACCCGACGATCATCACTGAATCGGGACGCGCCACGGTCGCTTACCACAGCGTGCTGGTGTTCGATGTCCTGGGCGTGTCGAAGTTTCATTTCGAGGAGCCAACGGAGGATATTCCCGAGGACTATCCACAGCCGGTTCATGACCTCCACGCCCTTTGCAGGGACGTCTCGAAGAAGAACCTCCTGGAGAGCTATCACGATGCCGTGCAGGCCTATGACGAGCTCCTCACTTCCTTCAACCTCGGCTATCTGAGCCTGGAGCTTCGAAGCCTCTCGGAGAAGCTCTTTTACTGCGCAACGCAGAAGATCTTGCGAATCGTCCGCAGCATGGACTACGTGCCCGAGGAGCTTCAGGGTCTCGAGGCGCAGCTCTCGGACACCTACTTTTGCAATTTCTCCGTCTTTCAGTCGTTGCCGGACAGCTGGGCTGTTCAGCAGCTCTTCCCCATCATGCCGATCCACCGCTTACGCGAGGAACCACGCCGGAGGGGCATTCTGGCGGACATCACTTGTGATTCGGACGGCAAGGTGGACAAGTTCATCGACCTACGCGACGTCAAGAAGACACTGGAGCTCCACGATCTTGACTCCGAGTCAGGAGCTGAAGGAGGCGGGGAGTACTACCTTGCGGCCTTCCTGGTCGGCGCATACCAGGAGATCCTCGGGGATCTCCACAATCTTTTTGGCGACACCAACTCGGTGCACGTCTCCCTGGACGAGAACGGCAACGTCAACGTGGACACGGTCGTGAAGGGCGACAGCGTCCAGCAGGTCCTCTCCTATGTACAGTACTCCGGTAGCCAGCTCATCTCCCAGATGCGAAAGGATGTTGAGAGTGCCCTGCGCGAGAAGCGTATCACGCTCGAGGAGTCCGCGCGATTCCTCAAGTTCTACGAGCAAGGAATGGGCTCGTACACCTACTTGACAACGCGCCCGGCTCCCCCGAACGTGTCGATTGTGCTGCCGAATCAGGGAATTGGAACAACCGGTGCCCCCTCCGGGCCCCTCACGAACGGCAACGGAAGTGTTCCACACGTTCCACCGCCCTCAGCGACCAACGTCCCTACCGAAGCGACAGCTTCAACTCCGCTCATCACCTCCTCCCGCAGAGGCGAGGACGGGCCGTAGCCGGCATTCCCTGAAGTGGCAAGATCGGACAATCGCAGGTGTGCTCTGCAACGGCGGCGTCGACAAGCAGCCTTGCCGTGAGTCCCAGGGGCAAGCCAACCACATTGTAGTAACAGCCCATGAAATACCGAACGAGCGTGGAGCCGTGGCTCTGGATCCCGTAGGCTCCGGCCTTGCCCTCCCAATCGCCGGTGGAGAGGTAAGTCTCCAGCTCGGAGTCGAGGAGCGGTTTGAATGCAACCTCCGTACATTCAGCCGCCGACACTGTTGCGATGCCGCATCGAGCCACGGCGACGCCCGTCCATACGTGGTGGGACCTCCCACTGAGGAGTCGGAGCATTCGGCGCGCGTCTTCCCGATCGAGCGGCTTTCCGAGCACGACCTCCTCATCCGTGTTCATGATCGTCACGACCGTGTCGGCGCCCAGAACGAAGGCTTCCGCGACGCCCACCCTCTTCGAGGCTGCGAGCGTCCCGAGAACGTTTTCGGCTTTTAGTACCGAAAGCCGCTCGGCGATCTCATGCGCTCGCCCCACGGTGGAGCTTTCGTCGAGGCCCAGGGGCTCGATGACTTCGAAGTGATCGAACAAGCCTTTAAGAAGCTCTCGCCTCCTTGGCGAGGACGAGGCCAGGATAATGCAGGGTGTCGTCATGGGTGATCTTGGAGTGAAATGGGCATTGTTAGGGGCCCGTGCTCCAGGTAAAATCGGAAGTTGGCTCCAGGGTCCCTGAAAATTTACAGGTCTTCTTACCATGCTGTATACCTCAAGAGTGGGCAGATTCTCACTCGTTGGGTTTCTAACTGGTGTTGTCTCCGTGGGTGCCTGGGCACAAGATCCAGCCCTTGACTCCGACGGTGACGGGTTGAGCAACGAGGAAGAGGTTGCTCATGGCACCCAGATCAGCAACCCGGACTCCGACGGTGACGGATTGCTCGACGGCTGGGAAGTCAAGGGATACTCTTCGGGATCAGGCTTTGAGCCTTTGCCTGTATATGGCGCAAACCCGAACAGGAAGGACGTTTTTGTCGAGATGGACTGGATGCTCACGCAGGACGGCTCAGCTCAGCCCAGTGCCGTGATAGCCTATCAGTCTGCTGTTGACATAACTCGGGCATTCCGGAAGGCGGGAGGAAATATTGAGATTCACTTCGACTTGGGACCGGGGATCCAGAACCTCATTCCGGAATCCCTCCTCGAGCCCGATGTTGATTTCACCGCCTTTGTGAACGAGCCAGACGAGGAGAAGACGCTGCCTTACCAGGATAGCTTCCCCTCGAGACCTGCCTGCGGCGAGCGGGGCGCCTCGACGCACCTGTCCCTGTACGAAGTTTACAACGGCGGAAGATTCTTCCGGCCTTCGCGTCGCAATATTTTCTACTATGTTCTGATTGCCGAGCTGGCCCAATCCCCGGACGCCGGGGGGCCTCTTGAAGGCGATCGCAATCACCCCTACTCCGAGAGCTTCTCGGATGACCTCGCGAAGCGGGATGGCCTCGTGAGCTCCGGTGTCCAGATCTCGGTGCTCTTCCGAAAGCCTTTCCCCGACATCTCCGAGGATCTTCTGCGGTATCAACGCTCCGCAACGTTGCTCCATGAGCTGGGCCACGCCTTCGGGCTCGGGCATGGCGGCTCCACCCAAGATGGCAGCTGGGACAACACGAACTGGAAGCCGAACTATCCAAGCGTAATGAATTACCGGTTCCAGTTCTGCGGAGTCGATTTCTTGAACGGATTGCCTGTCATGGATTTTTCGCACGGGACCATCCAGGCCCGTCTGCGAGAGGATAGGCTCCTCGAGCCCGTCGGCATGGGAAAGGTGCCGAACGAGCACATTCTCGCCTGTGGCGAGCTGAGGCGGCTGTCGGTAGGCGCATTCAGTGACAACGTGGACTGGAACAAGGACGGAGTGCTGACGACGGCCTTCGTCTCCGAGGATCTGAACGCAAATGGCAAGCTCGACGAGGTGGAGTTTAACGACCACGACGACTGGGGAAAGCTCGAGACGGTTGGGTTCGACGGGATCGGCCTGCGTGCTTACCGGGGCTGTGGCTGGAGCTGTGTTGGGGGCGAGGGTGTTCGGCGAATCGTGGGCGAATTCAACGGAGACGGCCGCTCCGACCTGCTTTTCGCCCGTGGCTCACTCGTCCGCTGTGCCTTCGTGAACGACAAGCGTCAGCTCGTGATTCCTGAGCCGAAGGAAGCCGGCGCGTTGCCACCGGGACGCTTTCGTTTCGCTCCCGGTGTGGCGATCCTCACGGGAGACTTCCTTGGGGTTGCTCGCGATCTCATCTTCTGCCACCAGGGTGAGGAAGTCTGCGTCTTCGACATGAGTGATGGTAGCCCGAGGGCGCTGTGGTACGAAACTTCCCAGATTCAACCCGGCGTGGTCGGTGGAGCCTCGTGGAAGATTGGTGCAGCTGACCGATTTCTCTCCCTTCCGTTCTTTGACGCTGCTCGCAGTGATCTCGCCGTAATGGGCGAGAACGACGTGAGCCTGATCTCGTCAGCCGGTCCCGCGGAGGAGGCAAACGGTCCGAGCTCGCGCATGGTGACGCGGTGGAGTGCCGGAGGCTCTCTCCGTGCGTGGACCCATGCGGAGGTTCCCTCTCTTCGTCGCGGCCGAAGGCTTCAGGGCGGACTTGAAAGCTTTCTCATTGTGAGCGCGCGCTCCTTGACCGAGGTCTTTCCCTCAAGGGATGGGCCCAAGGTAAGCCGCTTGACAGTCGATGGAACGATTCCAGCTTCGGCTGGGGTCGCATCCGGCTGGGAATTCTCCTCCGGAGATTGCCTTCACACGGTCGATCTGGACGGCGACGGCATCGAAGAGCTCGTTTTGAGAGGGCGTGGGCGCATGGGGGTTGTTGCCTGGGACGGCGGCGGCGAAGCCCAACTTGTGTGGATTGCCAGCGGCACCTTGAACCAAGGCGAGTGGACACTGGCCAGGGACGGAACCACGGAGAGTTTTTTTGGCGGACAGTTTATCGCTGGCGGCGGCGAGGAGATCCTGATTTCGAATGGCCAGTCCTGGGTTACCCTCGGCTGGGAGCGTAGCGAGCGAAAGCTGATGATCCTGGGCATTACGGATCGGTACTTGCCTGGAATGCGACCTACCTGGGAGCTCCAACCTGGCCAGGTCATCATCCCGGGTCGCTTTCCGGGAGGCGAGGCTGACGGCGTGCTTGTTCAGGACGCAAACAGCCTCCTGCTCGCTCGATTCGAGGAAGGCGGCTTTCGTGCGTACGCGAGGATTGAAGGCCAGGTAGGTGAGTGGTTCCTGGATGTAGACGACGTCCTCACCCCGGCACAGGTAGACGACGACCCCGGGCTTGAGCTCTTTGCCCGCAACGGCGATCTTCAAGGCGTGCTCGAAGTGACGCCGCCTGGCACCAGCACATTCCTTGCGTCTCTCGACCCCGAGCGACTTGCCTTCAAGAGTGTGCCACGGTTTCGAAGGGGAGATGTCAACTCGGATGGTGAAGTCGACATATCCGATGTTGTCATGACGCTTGGATATCTTTACCTGGGCTTTGGCAAGCTTGGGTGCGAGGACGCGGCCGATGTCGACGACAACGGCACCATCAATCTCGCGGACCCCGTGGGGGCGCTAATGTTTCTCTTTGCAGGAGGAACCCCTCCCCGGCCACCGGGCCCCGTCCTTGAGGGCATTGATCCCACCGACGACACACTGAGCTGCGAGATGTGATCAAACGGAGTTGATGGCCTCGTTGTCTTCAATGGCCTTCATCGTCGCCCGTGTCGCCTCGGTCATCTGGATGCTCACGGCCTCTGCTGCCTCCTCCACTTGAGTTGAGGTCTTGAAGCCCACGAGAGCGCACCCAACGCCTGCTCTTTCGAGAACCGCACGGATGGCCAGTGCCGCCGGCGGCGTCCCCAGTTTTCTTGCAAGTTCACTGATGCGTCTCGCCCTTTGGAGGTTTCCGGGAAATGCTGCAGCGCTGAAGCGATCATCTCGGGATCGAAGGTCGCGTTTCCCGAACTTTTTTGCTTCCGTGTACCTTCCGCCCAGAAGCCCCCGGGCCAGCACATCGTAGGCCATGAAGCCCGTAGCGGTGGAATCAAGCGCGCCGAGCAGCTCTTCGCCGGCGCTGGCTGCCGCTCGAGACTCTTGCGCGTAGAGCTTGAGCGCATTGGAGGGATACTCGAGCACCACGTCGGGTCGCCGAATGCGGGTGACGTCCGCGGCAGGAAAATTCGAGAGCCCCCAGGCCCGGATCTTCCCCTGGCTCCTCAGTGAGTCCAGCACGGCAACGCTGTCGTCAAGGAGCACGGTGGGGTCGGGCCAGTGGAGGAGGAGGAGGTCGAGAGGCTCACGCCGGAGCCTTTGAAGCGACCCTTCGAGTTGAGTCCGCAGGCTCTCCGGCCGATGGTTGTGGCGTACGACCTTGCGGTGGTCCCAGACCAGGCCAACCTTCGAGACGACCACAACCCCCTCCGATCGCCCCGAGAGAGTCCGCCCCAGCAGGTCCTCCGATTGGCCGAATCCGTAGATTGGAGCCGTATCGAAGACATTCAAGCCCAGATCGATTGCCCGAAGGATGGCCTCTTGAACAGCTCGCGCCGACAGAGTCCCCCACCCGTCGCCGCCCAACTGCCAACAGCCAAAACCCACGGGAGCGACATCAAGTCCAGTGGATCCGAGGGGTCTTGGGTTCATATACTCCTCTCGGGGGAGCAAGAACTCCCCTCTACCGGGGCGCCTCGCCGGCGATCGCTTCGCGGTTCCCGCCGGCTCCGGGGCCGATTGTGGGTGAACCTTTGGTCAAGATGTCCCAAGCATGACTGCGCGGAGTATAGCGTTCTTGCGGGTCCTCGGGGAAGCCAATACGCCGAGCCTTGCGCTCAATGGCCGGGCTTGATTTTACAGGAGTGCGTCGAGTTGAGGGTGCATTCGTTTGCGAAGACGGGCGAGTAGCTGGTCGGGTTGCGAAGCCCAGAGGCCCCTTTCGATGCCTTCGATGCAAGACGGACTTCTTGCCCTCCAAGCGCTGCGGGAGTCATCGCCTGCTACAATGCGACGAATGAGCCTCTGTGCGCTCCGCTGTTGCTAAATCTCTTGTGGCTTGCTTGCAGTGGCCCTGCTTTTTTCCTGCGCTTCCGCGCCACTGCCATCGCCGGGCTGGGAAACGGAGCCGCCGGAGATTCTTGCACTTTGGAGCGGAACCGGTGTACTGAAAGCTGGGGCCGCTCGCGTGGCGCTCAATTCACCCTTCGCCTCGCCGATGGCAGGGTACGTGGGGGCCTCGTGTTTTCGGCTGCGTGAGCTTCGAGATCCTCTCTTCGTGCGCGCTTGCGTGCTCGAGAAGGGGGGGCGCCGCTTTGCGTTTGTGGTGCTCGACCGCGTGCTTATTCCGACGAGTTTTCGCGCCGCCGTTGAGAATCGAGCGGAGATGCAGCGTGCCCAGGTGAGTGGCTGGATCGTCGCCGGTACGCACGCGCACACCGCTCCCGGCGGCTTCCTGGAGGCCTGGCCGGCCGAGTTGCTCGGCATGGGGTCCTTCGATCCTCTCGTCTTCAACCATCTGGTCGAGCAGACCGCACGAGCCATCGCGGAAGCTGCGGTGAACCTCTTGCCCGTCCGAATCGAGGAGGCGAGCGCTCGGCTTCCCGAGTCGTGCGCCTCCTGGGTCAGTTACAACCGGCGCGACCTCGACGCTCCGAGCGACCCCGAGCTGAGCGTGCTCCAGTTCCTGGCGGAGAGTGCTCGGATATCAAGTCTCACGAGCGATCGCGTCGTGGCCAGAATCCTTGGGTTCGCTGCTCATCCAACGCTGATTCCCTTCTATCTCCGTCGTGCCTCCGGCGACTACCCTGGCGTATGCTGCCGGACTCTCGAGGCCCCGGATCGCAGCGTCGCGCTCTTTGCGGTGGGCCCCTCCGCCGACCTTGCTGCGGGATCGAGCGGTGACCACGCACCGGCGGGCTGGGAACGTCGAGTGGAGCGTATTGGGCGACGTCTCGCCCTCGAGACACTCCGCCTGGGGACCTTGCTCGTGCCTTCGGGAACGGAGGCGCCCTTCGTGCACCTGATGGCCCGGGTACGCCTGCCGCCTCGTGTGGCGTGGTCCGTGCCCTTCGTGGGTAGCGAGATCGCTTCCCACTATCCTGAGCATGCCATTTTGCAATGCGTTCGACTTGGAAACGTCCTCTTCGCTACTTTTCCTGGCGAGATGTCCAGCGAGCTGGGGGCGCGAATTCAGAGGATGATTCTCGAGCGCACAAAGGCCCGGCGGGTGGTTTTCTGGACACTCGCCGACCATTACATGGGCTACGCTTTCACGAGGGAAGCGCTCGAGAAGGGGGGCAAGAGTCAACATCTGTCCGCCTATGGCTTCGAGCTGGGCAGTCTCCTGGAAAAGCACATGACAGAATTGGCTGTTCGGACCTGGGAAACCTGGCAGCCGGGCTCGCAACAAGAAGAGGAGGCGCGTTGAAACCCACAATGAAGCAACGTGCAAGTATTCACTCATGAACGAACTACGGATTGGAATTGTGGGTGCCGGCGATGTCGCCAGGAGCCATCTCGAGGGCCTTCTTCGAGCCGAGGGAGTGCGTGTGACGGCGCTTGCGGAGCCGGTGGAAGCCCGCAGAACGCACTTTGCCCGTTCGGCAGGCATCGATTTCGCTGTCGCGGACTACAGACTTGTCCTTGCTTCCAACGATGTCGACGTTGTCCTCATCCTCACCCCCCACAACCTTCACGCCACAATGGCTTGCGAGGCACTCCGCGCTGGAAAACATGTTATTTGCGAGAAGCCGATGTCCCCCATCGTCGGTGAGTGTGATCGCATGATCGACACGGCCAGGGCGTGTGGCCGCGAGCTCCACATCACCCACTCCTTGCGCGAGGTTTTTTTCTACCGTACCGCTTCCCGACGCAGGAGGGAGGGGGCGCTTCGAAAACCCCTGGGTGCATCGTTCCGCTGGTACACGGATGAGGAGTCTCGATTGAACGATCCTGCGCACTGGAAAGGCACAAGGTCCGGCTCAGGCGGCGGCGTTTTGATCGACGGCGGCTGCCACGTGGCGGATTTGGCCAACGCTTTCTTCGGACGAGCCCGTCAGGTCACGGCGGTGGCGTCAAAGCTCGTCGCAAGGCGGCCAGAGGTGGCGGAGGATACTGCAGCCCTCGCGATCGAGTACGAGTCAGGAGCGCTGGTGTCGGTGTTGCTGAGCTTCACGGCGGGCTCAAGCTTTAGCGGACCCGGAGGATTTGCAGCGGGTATGAGTGTCACCCTCTTCGGCTCGGACGGATCCTTCGACGGAGGTTACATGGTTCGAGATGGCGCCTTGATGCAGTGGTGCCACGAGCGCAACAAGGGTCAGCCTGATGTCTCCCACCCCGAAGACAACCCCTTGCGCTGGGGCGACATTGACGTTTCGATTCTTCGGGCGCTCCAGAAAAAGGCTCCTCCACCGTTGACGGCGCTGGACGCCCGGAATGCGGTGGCTGTCGTCGACGCCGCCTATCAATCGCTCGCATCGGGGCGAAATGCAGAGGTCGACTGGAGGGATGAGTGACGTCGTGAGGGTTCTTCTTTCTGCTTCGCTGCTCGCCATTGCAGGCTGCAGCTCCTCGAAGAGCCCGGGCCCCGCGGAAGGTGGCCAATGGCTCACCGAGCGTCGCAACCACCTCAATGACCTCAAGTGGGCCTTCGGCACAGAGCCCACGACTCTCGAAGCCATTGCCTTGATGACTGACACCGACAACACGGGTACACAGGCCACGGCCTGGTGGAGCGGCGTAAGGTTCATGCCAGGTTCACCTAGACCCGCTCAAGGGGCAGCCCCCCTTTCTTGAACGGTCAGGAATTCTCGCGACGGGGGGCACGGAGCTCGGTGGGCCCTCCCTGGCAAATGGTTACAGAACCTTGAGGCGTCCCTTCGCGAACTCGAGCTCGAGCCCTCTGTGGGTCACGAAGACCGGGTACTTCTCATCGTCCCAGAGGACGCGGACATCATAGGGTTTTTTCCAGCTGCCTCGTACCTGATCGACAAGGCCCTTGCGTAATCCGAGCTGGATCCGCGTACCCGGTTTGAGCTTCAAATCCATGGAGGTAACCACCACGGGATTGGGTTCGACGGTTTGAGTCCCCGCTGAAGGGATTGGCGATGGGTTCTTCTCGTCCATGGAGGCTTCAAATTCTATCGACTCGCCCAGTCCTGTCAAACTCGCGAGAGCCGCGGCTTCAACGAATTTGTGGCTTTCACAGCCCCGACAGGGCCACTTTGACCTTGCCGTTACCACAGTCGATCACGATGTCGCCCCTTCGGTCTGCGTCAAGGTCGAGAACGCGGACCCTCACGTCCCCCGGGTCGTAGTCCTCGCCCAGGCGGATCGCGAGACCGGCGGTGCGGCCCTCGACCGTGCGGCGAGCCTGCTCAAGGCTTGCATTGGCCACGAAATTGAGCAGCTCCTGAAGCTCCCAGTCGCTCTTCCTTGTGTCAAAAAGTAGGCTCCCGAGGCGCACGTTACCTGGCGGCGGCTCGCCCGGGCGGCCGAAATAGGCCCTCAGCACGTGATCCGTGTCGAGGAAAACAGCGTCGGGCTGCCCGTCGGTGTTCAAGTCTCCCGCGGCAAAGCGACCCCGGCGGGAAGTGGCGCTGAGGAACCTTTCAGCGAAGGCATCGAAGCCCTCGATCACCTCTCGCAGGGGAGGCAGCTTGAGGGCCAGCGCATTGCGCCAGTCAGGCCGCCGGGAGAACTTGCGGCCCCCTTCATTCCTGTAGCCCAGGACCTCGAAGTCGAGGCTCATGGAGACGAAGTAGGCCGCGATGAGCCTGGGCAGGCTCGGAAGCTCGAACTTGATCGCCACCAGGTCCAATCGGCCATCTCCGTCGATATCGAAGCTACCCACGCCCTGAAGCTCACTCGAGAGCTTCAAGAGGGTGTGCGGACGGGAAAAATCAGTGGTTGCCCTCGAGCCGAAGTAAACCCGCAAATATTGACCGGCGGCGATCAAGTAGTCCTGGACGCCGTCCGAGTCCATGTCGACCTCGTGCACCTTGATTCCTCCACCCAACGAAAGGCCGCTCTTGCGAGGTTTCTTGCCCGCGCCCTTGGCCCCCTCGCCCGCGGTGGCGCCGACTCCTTCACGGAAACGGGCCAGGTCGAGCTCGTAGGTCGGCTGAGCCGAGAAGCCCTGAGGCCCTTGCAGATAGCAGCGAGTTTTTTCCTTCAAGCGGGAGACGATATCGAGCAGGCCATCGCCGTTGAGGTCCTTGAACTTGAGTTGGGGGATATTGAGCTCAAATCGTAGGGGGTCGAGGAGGCTTGGTCCGCCCGAGTCGACCGTCACACGGTGTTCCCCTTGAAGGCTCACGAGCTTCACGAGCTTCTCTCCCACCCGGCGATAAACTTCGTAGCCGGCGCGCACGGGAGCCACCAGGTCGACGAGACCGTCGCCCGTCACGTCCTTCAGGAATGCGGCCGGAGCATGCTCGAGCCCAACGGGGACTCCAATGAGAGGCAAGACTCGCGTAAAGGCTCCATCGACCCCGTCTGCGGCACGCGGATCCCCGGGGCGCAGCGCGCGAGTCTCAACGAAGAGGCCCTTTCGATTCAGGAGCACGACCTCTTCGGCACCGTCGCCGCACATGTCGGCGAAATCGACGAGGCTCGGTTCGCGAGGAAGTGGGATCTCCTCGCTGAGTTGGCTGGAGAATCCCAGCGAGGTTTGCTCCCAGGTGCGAACAGAGCTTCGCGTCAAGGCGAAGAGGCCCCCGCGCCCCTCCTTTCCCCGCGGTCCCCAGTGGAGGTGGAGCGCTTGATGCCCGACCTCCAACGTCTGGACCGTGTAGGCTCCGGACTCGGCTCGAAGGTGTTCGGGCCAGCGGGCGAGAAGAGCCACAAGAAGCAGAGGTTTCCATCTCATGGCGATTTTACCTGGCCCTGAGGATCTGGAGCCGTCGTTCGAATCGCAGCACGATCTCCTCGCCGGGCTCGTTGTCGAGGCTCAACGCTTCCACGTCGATGGGGTCGCCCACCTTGTTTGCGAAGGCCTTGACCTCCTCGAATTTGAGCGGACGCTCCGATACCGATCGATAGAGCCGAAGCGATCGCCCGCCATCGACCAGAAGGAGGTCCGCTCGGCCGTCCCCCGTCAAGTCGTGCCCCGCGAGGATGGGCGGCCTCGCGCTGGTGCTGTCGAGCTCCTGTGTCTTCACGAGGAAGCGCTCCTGAAACGAGGGTCTTCGCTCGAAGGGAGTCTCGCGAGTTCCAAGAAACACCTTGTGCGACAGCTCCATTTCCTCCACGACACGCTGGTTGAGTTTCTCGAGAAGGTCTACCCGATAGGGCGAAACGCAAAGGTCCAGCCGGGCGTCCCCGTTCACGTCGGCCAGCACGGGCCTTCGAAAGAAGCCCTCCACGCGCAGAGCCTGGCGAGGCTCCACAAAGCCATGGTCAGCCCTGGAGTCATCCTGGATGAAGACTTTCACCTCGGTGGTAAGGTCCTTGAGGAGCAGCTCGGTTGAGACAAGGTCGAGCTTGCGATCACCGTTCAAGTCAGTCCAGTCAAGCCCGCTCGAATCCTTCGCCCAGCGGATCTCCAACCTCAGGTCGGGCGACTGGGAGAACACGCCCGGCTGGGTCTGTCGAAAGACCTCGAGCCGCGGGCCCGGGAGCTTCAAGACAAGGTCGAGTTGTCCGTCGCCGTCGAAGTCACGGAAAACGGGGTACGGGTAGGCGCTTGCGCCGTCGTAAATCGGCAGCGGGCTCTTGTCCTCCTCCGCAAAGTCCTCAATCACCTTCGAGACCCTCTCCTCCCGGGAGTCGTAAAGGGGATAGTAAATTACCGGCAAATCGACCGTGGACCGCCACAGGCTGCCCGAAGCGTTGGCGCCCTCTTTTTTTGGAGCGCCAAGGAGAATTCGAAGACGAGTGCGCTCCGGGAGGACGAGGTCGTCGACGCCATCCTGATCGATATCGAGGCGGTCTTTTGAGAGCCACTGAGGTGCCAAACGACGACTCGGGACAGTGAAGAAGAGATCGGTGTCGACCACCTTTCTGTAGCCGCCGCCCGCGTCGCCGGGCGAGAGCGGACAGAGCACACCGTGTGAACGCGACAGGAGCAGGAGGTCCAGACCCGGCGCCGAGTCGTAGTCGCCGAGCGAATAAAGGATGGCCTGCTCGTCGATGGGAAGAACTCGATCAGGACCCTTCGAGTAGGTCTTCTGGCCCCGAAAGAGCCCAAGGAACCGTTGCCCCGAGTTGAAATAGGCTACCCAGAGCTCAGTCAAGCCATCCTTGTCCTGGTCCCGGGCCACGAAGGATGCCAGTTCGCCTTCAACATTCAAGTCATCCGCGCAGCAGAGCGCGGCGGCAAGAGCGAGCAGAGCGCCGAGCCGCAGGGGCAAAGCCACCCGTCCCCCACCCGGGCGCTTGAGGAGAAAAATCACTCCTGGACCTCCTCGAGCTCCTCGTTGGTGCCGGTCGTGATGCTGAAGATCCACAATAGCCGGTAAGTCCTTCGGTGCTCCTCGCGGGTGTACTTGAAGATGTTCAGTACCAAGCCGAGGGTCGTCTCGTCTTTTTTCCGATCGTTCTGGTAGATGACAACGAGGGGAAAATGAAGCCGGGTGAGATAGCGTTCGGGAGCTCGAGCGCACACGGTCACGTCGAGCGGCTGCGCCTGGCGGACGATCCTGAACCGTGCCTCCTTGCCGCGTTCGATCGACCGCGAGATGGCCAAGAAGTCGTCACCTCCGTGCACTTGCTTCCCGTCAACACAGATGATCACGTCGCCCGGAACGAGGCGTCCCTTGGCCGGGCTGCCCTCGAGCAGCCTGCGGACACGGACGCCGTCACCCGGGCCGACACCGGCGGCCCGCGACTCCTCCTCGCTGAGCGTGACGAGGGCAAGACCGAGCTTCACCCCCTCGATGAAATACCTGACATCCGGCGCAGCCCTGGGCTCGAGCCGCCCCACCGTCGTGGCCTCAACATCGATCAGCTCGACTCCTCGCCGCAGCCTCACGTTCAGTCGGGTACCGACGGGCCGGGATGCCACGAAGGCCTCGAGGTGTTGCGGTGTGCGCGGGCTTTCACCGTTGACGGCGAGGAGGCGATCGCCAACTTTGAGTCCCGCCACGGCCGCCGGTGAGTTCTCTACAACCACTATGACGGCTACACCGGGTGCGAGATCTGGGTCCGCGAGTCCCTCGTCCTCAAAGGCCGGTGCCTGGGTGTGTACGCCGAAGAAGCTCGGGACTTGAGCCTCGGGCACAGTCGAAGACTCGAGAAGGAGCGCACAAAGCGAAAACGTGACGATCATTCCGCGTAGTCCCTCCTGACAAAGATCGCGAGTGACCCGGTGACGGAGACAAGAAGCGTGGCTGCGGGCACGATCCAGACAAACCAATGGTGCGGCGAGCTATCGGGCCAGAGTGCGTCGCTCTTCCCTTCCGACATCCCCTGGACGCCAAAGAGGTACGAGGTGCGGTCGAACAGCGTGGGCAGATAGCTGCTGAACAGACAGGAGACCCAGTTCGACCGTCCCGAAAAGACCGACTTGGCGATGTCAAGGCACAGGAGCAAGCTCAGGGCCAGGGCAGTGGCCACGGCTGGTGTTGCGCAAATCACCGACACCAACAAGCCCACGCTCACCAGTGCCGCCGCGGCCGGCACGAAGTAGGCGATCGCAAGCCAGAGGTGTGGCGTGATGTCCTCGGCGAGGAAGAGGGGCTCGATCGCCTCGCCTCGAATATCCTCAAAAGCGAAGTGGGAGTTGGTCGAGAGGTGTGCCGCGACCACGACGAGGCTGAGGAGAAGCAACATCTCGAGCTCGAGAGCAACAAACCGTGAAAGAAAGACCTCGCTCCGCTTCACTGGACCGGTCAGATAATTCCTCAGGGTCTTCTCGCTTCGCTCCCAGGCGATCGAGGCGGAGGCGTGAATAAGTAGCAGGAAGCAGCCCAGCAGAAGTGCCAGATTGAGCGCAGTCGAAAAGGCCAGAAAGCCCTGCAGGCCCTCGGCGGACGCGAGCCAGAACCCCTGGGGCACCGACGCCGACACCACGGCCGGCAAGCCCAGCACGAAGAGCGAGAGGCGCTGGCGCCGCAACTTGCAGATCTCAAGCCATGTCAATCGAGCCAGGCGGCGAGGCGAGATTACTGGCAATGGGCACTCTGCTCCGGCGGGTGGTCCGGGCTCGTGTTCTCTTCGACGCTCACCATGCGGTGGAAAACGCTCTCGAGACTCTCGATACGAGGCGAGACTTCGTAGAGCTCAACTCCGGCCGCCAGGAGCTCACGCACACGTCGGGGCACGTCCTGGGGCGTCAACTCGGCCACAAGCGAATCATCCGCGAGTTCAACCTTGACGGTTCCCTGGCCACCTGCGGCTTCGAGCACTTTCTTCGCCTTTGACATGGGCACGGCTCGCACTCGATGTTTCGGCACACCGCGGCCGGTGAGATCTTTCACTGCACCCTCGACCTGAATCCGTCCGTGGTGGAGGATTCCAACCCGGGTGCAAAGCTGTTCGACCTCACCCAGGATATGGCTTGAAAGAAAGATCGTCAGGCCTTCGTTGAGGCTCAAGCTCTGGAGATATCCTCTGAGGTCTGCGATGCCCTGGGGATCCAGGCCATTGGTGGGCTCATCCAGGATGACGATCCGAGGCGACGCGACCAGGGAGCAGGCCAGTCCCAGGCGGCGGCGCATACCGAGAGAGTAGTCCTTCACCTTCGAGGAGGCTTTTGAGGCGAGGCCGACTCGCTCGAGCCAGCGGTCAGCGGATCTGCGGGCGGCGGCTGGCGGCAATCCCAGGAAACGGGCGTGGAGCAACACCTGTTGTCGACCAGTGAGGTAGGGGTGAGCAGCGAAGTCCTCGAAGAGCACCCCAACATTCCTGTAAACCTCAATAGGTGTCGAACGAACATCGGAGCCGAGGATCCGCACCTCTCCAGCCTGAAGCCGGAGCAAACCGACAATGATGCGGATCGTTGTGGTTTTCCCGGCCCCGTTGAGGCCCAGAAAACCATAAATCTCGCCCTCTCCAACGGATAGATCCACCCCTTGGAGCACCTTGATGTCGCGGAAACGGTGGGTTACTCCCCGCAGCGTGAGGGCATCGCCTATCATGGCGGGAATCATATCCCGTGGACCAGCGATTGTGAAAAACTTATGAACTGTTTGGGTCGGTCTGGTAACATGGGTAAGTCTGAAAAGAAGCAGGCAAGTTACCGCGATTCCCACCTCTTTACTGTCCGGTAACGTTCCCACCCTCTCGAGTTCCAATCTCCATGCGAAACCACATCCACTTTGGCAGAGCGGCAATTCTTTCGGCGGCGCTAGGCTGGATCCTCCTTGCGGCAGTGATATCCGAAAGGGTCCTTGCCCAGACCAACAGCACAAGTGGCGCAAAGAAGATTTCTGTCAAGACAGCGAAGGAGACAGCGCCAACGCCCACTCAGCCTGCAAAGGGCTCGCCAGAAACGACCAAGTCACAGAACCCCGGGGGAGGAACAAGTGCCGCGGCGGCGACGAAAAAGCCCAACGAGCCTGCCGATTCCCCGTCGGCTGCGACCGATGGTTCGGGCTCGCTAGTCGATGGCCTCGTGGACTTCATCCGTGCCTACGCCATCTGGATCCTCGTGACACTCGGGGGGCTTCTTGCCATCGTGGTCGCGTGGGCTTATCTCTCTCAGCGGGGCCCGGGTTCCCCGGGCAAGAGAATTTTTGAGGAGCTGGACCTGGGTGAGAAGCCAGCCAGGACGGCGCCGCCAACCACGCAGCCGCGGTATTCGAGCACCAAGATTCAAGCATCCGACGTCAATAACCGCCTCTCGAAGAGCGTGAAGACCAGCGAGGTCGAGACCGATCGTGAGTATGCCCTCGTGGTCGACGAGGAGGCGCTGAAGATGCCACCCCTTCCCGAGGGATCGGGAACCTCGAGCGGGCGATTCGTCGACTCCGCGCCGATCGAGCAGCGCCTCGAGGCACAAGACCTCAGAGGTGCTTACGAGGCTTTCGCGAATCAGATCCAGGCACACCAGTCCACTGCATTTCAAGGCGAGGTGGAACGGGCCCTCGGCGATCGTCTCCTCAAGGCCAGGGAGCTCGACAAGGCTGCAAAGGTGCTCGAGCACCATGTCGCCACCCGGGCGCACTCGGAGATCAAGGCCGACGTCTACTTTAACCTGGGCTACATTCACTTCCTCAACCGGTCCCTTGACGAGTCGAAGCGCTATTTCAAGCTCTTCGTCGAGAAAGGGGAGAACCCCGTACATGTCGCTCGTGCAAAAAAGCTACTCGCTGTGCTCAAGGTGACTCCGGCCAGCAATTGACTCCGCTGGGGTACAATCCCCCGTATGCCAAAGTTTGCAGCATTCTCGATGGCCCGGGAAGGTCTCGATGCTTCAGTGACTGCCCGCACAGCGCTTGACCTGGGGTTGGACGCCATCGTCGTTGCTGCTCCCCTCCGCAAATTTGAGTGGGAACCCTTGAAGGCGCTTTTACCAGGGCATGCGGCTGCTTCCATCGAGCTGTTCCTGCCGTTTCCTTCGTCGCTTCCGTCCGGTGCCCCCTGTCCCTTCCACGCCGCTTCACTGGACGCCGGCGAGCGAAAGCAAGCCCTTCAACAGGGCCTTGAAACGGTGATCGAGGCCGAACGAAAAGAGATTCCCGTCATTCACCTCACCCCCATTGCGCTGGAGGTGTCGTTGCGTGAGGCGTGGCTTTCACTGCAGCCCGATCAGCCGTTCGTGGACCATCGTCGAGCGCAAATTCTCCAGCGGCGAGCCAATGAAGCGTGCCGCAGGATCGATTCTCTGAAAAGTTTCCTTGGGGGACTTCTGGAATCGGCCGATCGTTACGGACGGCAGATCGCAATGGTCCCTGGTGGCTTCCCCGACGAGGTTCCGAGCCTGAAGGAGATGCAAGACCTCTTGCGTGAGTTTCGCGGTGCTCCGCTCACAGTTTGGGCCGACACGCTCAGGGCCGCGGCATCCTGGCCAGGTAACCCTCTCGCCGACTGGCCGCTCAAGGCCTCGTGTTCGCACTTGACGGTCAGAGATTTTGGTGCCCGCTTCACCTCGATCCCCCTGGGTGAAGGCCGCTTGAATCGAGATTGGGCCATGCCTCTTCTGGAGATTTCCTCGCTCTGGGTGCTGGATGCGGAAGCTTCCACCTCGCCCGAATTGCTCGAGGCTGGGCTGGCGGGGCTGCGGGCGCTCGCCGAATCTCCGAAGCCGGAGAAGACCGCCAATTGGCTGGGGATTTGACCGGCGCCTGGGGGCCTGGCGAGCCCGCCCAAGAAAGCCGCCTGGCCAGTGTTGCGAGCACCGTTGGCTCTACCATTCAGGCCTGTCTTGACTCGTGCGTCTTTTCGGAGGTCCTGTTCAAACCGGGTCGGCCAGCGCATATACCGCACGCGGGCAGTGATGAGACCTTTTGCAGCCCGCGAAAGGTTGCGGCTGCTCGCGCCAGGGGCGCCGATGGTGAGGGAGCGTTGGTCCGGGTGTCCCAATCAAGGCCGCAAGGAGGTAGGTATTCAGTAAACCCGTTCCCGCCTATCCCGTAATCGCGCTGAGAATTGGTCAGAAAATAGTTGAACACGGGCGCCGCCGTTCCTTGGGATCTCCGGCATGGTGGTGGACGTCCTCGATATCGAACGCGAGCTGATCGGGCTTCGCTGCGAGGCCAAGTATTGGCAGGCGCAGCATGCCCGTGCTTCCGAGCGAGAGCGTGCCTGGAAGGAATTGGCTCAAACGCTGGAGGCCACCGTTCATGAGCAAGCAGCCCAGATCAAGGAGAAGCACGAAGAGAATGAGGCTCTGAAAGCTCAAGTCCTTTGGCTCAAGCTACAAGTGTTTGGCCAAAAATCTCAGAAGGGCAAACCGACGCCAGATCCGGAGCTTTCAGCTGCGGAGGATGGCTCCGAAGCGGATTCCAGCACCGCGAGTTCCCCGGACGACTCCAATGCTCCGAAGCAAAAAGGCAAGCGGGGCAAAAAGAAGGGCGCGAAGGGCCATGGTCGCCACTCTTACGACGAGCTCGAAACCGAAGAGGTCATTGTTGATCTGCCGGAAGGAGAGAAACGGTGTGCTTGTTGTGGGAAACCCTACGCCGATTTCGGCACGGAAGACTCCCAGGAGATTGATCTGATCTTCAGGGTGATCCGTCGAATCTAGAAAAGAAAGCGTTACCGCAAGGACTGCCCATGTGAGGGCAAAGCTGGAATTATTACGACGCCGTGCCCCCCGAAGCTCATCCCCAAAGGGCTGTTCTCCATTGAATTCTGGGTGCGGCTTCTACTTGAGAAGTTTCTCTTTCAGCGACCGCTGTACCGCGTCCGCAAAGTGCTTGAGCTCGAGGACTTTTTGTTTCCCAAGGAACGCTGACGGGCGGTCTGGAGCGCCTCGGAGAGCTTCTTCAACCACTGTATACAAAAATCCTCGAGCGCAGTCGCGTCGCCAAGCACTGGCACATGGATGAGACACGGTGGCTGGTCTTCGTGGAGGTGGCGGGAAAAGTCGGTCACCGTTGGTGGCTGTGGGTAGTGATCACACAAGACACCTGCGTTTTTCTCCTGGACCCCTCTCGCTCTGCCGAGGTCCCGAAGAATCACCTCGGGGAAAACGCCGAAGGAATCATCAGCGCCGACCGCTACAGCGCCTACAAGGTCCTGGCAGAGAGCGGGCGTTTCTTGATTGCATTCTGCTGGTTTCACGTGCGACAGGATTATTTCCGAATTCACAAGGAGTATCCGAAGCTCCGTGCTTGGGCAGGCGGCTGGTTGGAGAGAATCAACGATCTTTTCGCGCGAAATGCTCGACGTATCGAGCTTCCCCAGGACTCGGAGCCGTTCCGTCAGGAAGACCAGGAATTACGAAAGGCTCTCGCCGTTTTGCTTGAAACATGCAAAAGCGAGCTCCTTGATCCTGCGCTCCATAAGGCTGCGAGAAAGGCTCTGAAGAGTCTTCAGAATCACTGGTCGGGGTTGTTCCTTTTCGTCGACCACCCCGAGATCCCCATGCACAATAACCTCTCGGAGCGACAGCTGCGGAATCCTGTGGTGGGGAGGAAGAACTACCATGGCAGCGGCTCGGTGTGGAGCGGCACGCTCGGGGCCATGCTTTTCACCCTGTTCCAGACGATGATTTTGAACGGTATCGACCCGAAAAAGCATTTGACTGCCTATTTCGAGGCTTGCGCCCTGAATGGCGGAAAGCCGCCCGAGGATCTCGACGCCTTCCTGCCGTGGAGCTTGAGCGCGGAGCAGAAAGCTGCTTGGCAGTACCCCTTGAAGCCCAAGCGCGCTGGAGCGCCAAAAGAGAATAAGCCGCCATGAAATCCAAAGTGGTGTCCAAAATCAGCCGCTATTGTGGCCGCGACTTCACGGGCGAGGAGATCTCCTGGATTCGCGATCTCATCGCCGGAGAGCCACGGGCGAGCCGTGTCCGACTTTCGCAGCTTGCCTGCGAAGGTTTGTCGTGGCTACGTCCCGATGGCCGTCTGAAGGAAATGTCCTGCCGTGTAGCCATGCTGCGCATGCAGCGCGATGGCCTCATTTCTCTGCCGCCTCCCCGAAACCGCAACGCTAATGGGCGGACGCGCCCTGCGCTCACGACGGCATCCGATCCACGCGCTCTGCCGGCAGCCTGGGCAAGCTGGTATTCCAACGGGTGGAGAAACCACAAGATTCCAAGCTGTGGAATGAGCTCATCGAGCGCCATCACTATATTGGCTACAAGCCGTTGTCGGGAGACCAAATTCGGTACTTGGTTTTCGGCGACGGGAACCTCCTGGCCGCTCTGGGCTTCGGATCTGCTGCCTGGAAGATCGCGCCACGGGATCGCTTCATCGGCTGGTCACTAGAGCAGCGCAGGAGAAACCTCCTGCCTCGTTGTGAACAATGCTCGCTTCCTGATCTTCCCCTGGGTGACATCGCGGAATCTGGCTTCGCGAATCCTCGCCGGTGTGGTCCAGGAGCTGCCGCTCGCCTGGCAAGAGCGCTATGGGTACCGGCCAGCTTTGCTGGAAACCTTCATAGACCGGGACCGCTTCCGGGGAACCTGCTATCGGGCAGCCAATTGGATCTTGGTAGGCCAGACACAGGGTCGCGGGAAGCTGGATCGAAAACACGAGCACTCACTGCCAGTGAAGGACATTCTTCTTTACCCACTTCACAAGCACTTCCGTCAGAAACTGCTCGATTCCCCGCAGTAAGCTGACGGACGGGAACGGGTTTACTGAATGTTTACGCAAGGAGTATAGTAGGCAGTATGTCTAACTTGAGGCCTGCACAGACGTTTTCTCCGCCTGAGTCCTATCGCCAGCGAGCCTGGATCAAGAGCCTGGATGAATATCGAAAGCTCTACATGGAATCGGTCTCGAGCCCCGAGAGATTTTGGGCCGATCAGGCGAAGCGCTTACAGTGGATCAGGCCGTGGGACAAGGTGCTTGAGTGGAACTTCACCGAGCCCAGGATAGAGTGGTTCAAGGGAGGCAAGCTCAACGTTTCGGTCAACTGCCTTGACCGCCATGTGGCTCAAGGCAAGGGCGGGCAGATCGCCATTATCTGGGAAGGCAACGATCCGTCGGAGTCTGAATCCTACACGTATGCGGATCTTCTGAGGGAGGTCTGTCGCTTTGCCAATGCGCTCAAGTCACTTGGCGTCAAGAAGGGCGACCGGGTATGTCTCTACCTGCCCATGGTAATCGAGCTGCCCATCGCGCTTCTCGCTTGTGCCCGCCTGGGTGCCGTGCACAACGTAGTCTTCGGTGGATTTAGCGCCGAGTCGCTGAGAAGCCGTATTCTCGATAGCGCCTGCTCGATCGTCATCACCGCAAACGAGGGCGTCCGGGGAAGCAAGAAGATTCCACTCAAGGCGACAACGGACGATGCCATTCAGGGCCTCGACTGCGTGAAGAAGTGCATTGTCGTCCAGCGCACGGACGCCGCGGTCCCCATGCAAGCGGGACGGGATCTGTGGTGGAATGAGGTCACCGAAGAAGTGGCCGATTTCTGCGATCCGGAGCCACAGGATGCCGAGGATCCACTGTT